>Ga0265298_10000538_pt1 | contig 56302 bp, 59 predicted proteins | sample AusTroGonzalo_MG_3_FD_193486 | JGI IMG/M metagenome (GOLD analysis project Ga0265298, IMG submission 193486) | Bovine rumen microbial communities from tropical cattle in Woodstock, Queensland, Australia - Gonzalo_01 | ecosystem: Host-associated > Mammals > Digestive system > Stomach > Rumen ... | reverse complement strand
GCCCGCTCTCCCGATTGAAGAGATGAACTCCAGACTCGGTCATTCGCACTATAAACCGACTCATACAACATCCTCACATATCACAGCATAAATTCAGTTCTTCGCCCTGCGGTTTTGTTGTCGTAGCTGATGATGAGTTCATGCTCCACTTCGGCAAACCGCCAATGTCTCGCCATAACACCCGTTCCTTATCCAACGGCAATAATGGCTCCCAAATTATAGTGCTTATTTGTCGTGTCCCCTGACGATCACCCTCAAATCGAACTACTGAAAAAAATTCAGTAGTTGCCGATTCTTTCAATTCTCCCTCGTCATAGATGTTTTTCAAGTGCTTATCGATGTTATCGGAACCACATCCGAAGAGCTGTGCCATCGCCGCCTGCGTCAACCAAGCAGTTTCACCCACAATCCGAACATTGACATGAACCTGCCCGTCTTGCGAGGTGTAGATCACAATCGGGTTCTCGTCGTCCTTCCGTTTCTCTTCCATAAAGATCATCCCTCCGTAACTTCAAACGCCGCCATACGGCCTTCAATTTCGCTTCAATTCTGACTATCCCTTATAATTATAAAAGGCAAAATTTCCACCACCAGACCAACCGATATTAGGAGATATTCCGCCCTGTTCGCCATTAATTACAGCTGCAATTCGATGCGCAACCAAGTCGCCCATTTGATTGCCTACCTCTATCCCAATATAATGACGATGCAGTTTGTGTGCCGCTGACAGAGTTGACCCCGAACCAACAAAGCAGTCAAGTACATAATCCCCTTCATCAGAAGCGATTTCAATAATTCGTGCAATCAATTCCTCCGGCTTAGGCGTTTCAAACACATGCTTAATAGTTGGAAACAATGACAGCAGATGTTTTTTCGCCCCATCTGTCGTTCCACATCCATCATCAGCCCACAATGTTTCAGGTGTCAATCCGAGTTTGGCATCCTTCAAAAATTTTTTAATGCGAGGCGCATTACAGCCCTCTTTACCGAACCAAATATTATTTTCAGCGATCTCCTTTTTCATGCGCACTTCATTGTAGACCCAACATCGACCCTTGGGAGGATCAAATCTCTTGCCTATTGGTGATATCACCGTATAAAACTGACTTGGCACACCATGTCCTGCCTGAACACTCGCCGAAACAGATTGCCATGCTCCGCGTGGATCATTGTCAGGATTCTTGTACTTGTCATTCACAAACGCCTCGTCGACGGGAAGCAACTTCCTAACTTTCTTGAATCGTAAAATGTCTTTGGCATAGACAAGAATGTACTCATGATTGTGCGAAAAGAGAGCGCGATTTTCGCGAGTCTTGCGATGCCGCCACACCATCGTGCCAGCGAAATTAATCCTGCCGAAAATTCGGTCTGCGATGACCTTCAGATACGCCATCTCTGTATCATCTATGGAAATCCACAGGCTACCATCTTCCGTTAAAAAATCTCGAAGATGTTTTAGCGTCGTCTCAATCATCGAATGCCACGAATTTGAATCCTGCCTATCATTGTAGTAGTGGTAGGCATCGCCATTATTGTACGGCGGATCAATGTAAACGCACTTGATTCGTCCTGCATATTCATCTTTTAACAATGGCAGAACGAACTTATTGTCACCCTTGATCAAGACATTCTCGCAGTCTCTTCGTCCAATCGACAAATCCCTGTAGTAACAAAACTTTTTTTGACTCCTCATTGAAAACCTCTTTCTCAACGCGCTTGTGTAGAAACGATCATAAGTTCAGCCTCATCTTCTGCTTCAAGTTTATGCGAAGTCGAATTCAGCTTGTTATGATGGAATACCCCCGCTGAAACAATTTCAACTTCACGGTAATATTTCTCAGCGATTCCAACGAGCTGATTGATCGTGACAACTCTCGGATGCGAACGCTTGGACTGATCATACGGTGAATAGGATACGAGCAGATTTCTTCCTTTACCTGCAGAAAGCTCAAACATCCTTTCAAACGCCCCTATAGCCTGACTCTTTATACAAAATGGAGACTGAAACCTTTCCGCTCTGTATATCCCATTACTCACATGTGTCTCTCCATGAATCTTAACTGTGGAAATTTTCGGAGAATCACGAAGCGAAATCGTCTCGAGAACATGATAGAATCGGCTGTAGTGTTCCCTCGTATAGGGCGGATCAGCATAAACAGTCTCAACATCAGTCGGCAATGACTCAAGACATTTCGTGAAATCGCCCTGAATGGACATCGAATCAAAACTTGACCTTTGCAGTGCAACATATTTTTTTAGCCATCGCACATAAAGCCCAACAATATCCACAGTCTTGTCTTTCAGCGCCTTGTTGCAGACAAGAGGCTTGATGTTTCCAGCAGAATCGCGCGCCCTAATCGGCTGTGCAAAATGCTTGCCAACAGTATCCACCACATCACTCGCGGCACTGAGCAATGGTGCCAAATAAAAGTCACGCTCGATCTCCGGAACTTCAGTGAAGATGCTCTCAAGAATCATGTCTATTTGCATCGCTTGCCGATATGAAAAATAGACACCCCCATAGTATCTGCTAATAAGAGACCTCTCGTCAGCAATGCCATGTCGGCGCAAAGCGTTGCTCACTTTCAACAGTAAGCCGTCTATCCGTGACTCCCCATGCTCTATATTGTAAACCTCAATGGATCCATGCTCAACTACATCCGTCAACGACAGCGAGTTCTTTCCAGCAATAGCATTTTCCTCAAAGTCTATCAACGGTTTGAATGCATCATGCAGACAAGTATTACTTCTTAATTTTTTTTCTAAATTCCTCAAGAATGTCTCGGTTTTGAGATGCATATTCTCATATTTAAGCAGAAGCGCATTGCTGATAACTGTTGAGTAATGCTGGACGTCACAGGCGACAACAGGGAAATGCCGCGACAACCTATATGAAACACAGCCAGAGCCAGCGAACAAGTCACAAACCCCAGCCCCGTCCGACGTGACTCGCTGGACATGATTCTCAATAAATCCCAGCAACCTCAACTTACTGCCAAGATAGTTAAGCGTTCGGAAGTCAAAGTTCATCTTCAAACAACCAATTCGGGATATAACGCATGAATCGCCTCAACATCTACAATCGCCCGTCGAAGTTCACCGGTACGTCTGATATGAGATTCGCGCAACAAAAAATCATGAACATTTTTATACGCCGGATGTTTCACAAGTAGCACTCGGTAAAAGAACTTTCCCGGACCAGTCTTCACAAACAATCCAACGGGGCGCTTGTCATCGCCAGGATAAGCACCTTCCGTCTCGGGACAATTAATCTCGAATCTATAATTGTGACTTTTCACTGAAACTGCCTGGCGCACCTCTGGATCGCCGACCGATCCATTTTTCCGAATATTCTTCAGTTCTATGCTATATGAATTATTTCCTCTTTGTGCACCAAAGAAATTCTCGAATATTTGAACGGGAAAATTGACCTGTTTCCACCGAGGTCCACCTCCGATCTCGGCGATTAAGACATCATCCTCAATCGGAATTGACAATTTCTGAATTTTCTTTTTTGCTCCAACTCTTACGGTTTGTCGAACTCTGACAAGACGCTTCTTCGGCGAAAATCCAAACGGCAATTTTTGAACTTGGCAACTTTTAAAAGTGACTTTTCTTCTTGCAGAAGAGCCAACCTTGTCCCTCCCATCGTCATACCGACTCTTGCGTTCATATTCAGAATCAACGATTCCATCCGCATACAGATCGTTGATCAGATCCTGGGTGATGGGATAAAGATTCAACTCCGTCCCATCAAGGATTCCTTTCCAATACTCGTAAAACGCCTTATGAATAGGATTGCTTTTTATATCCTTTACAAGCAATGAACACTCGATGTTTTTCACCAATCCCATTTCAGTGAGATTGTTTGATCCAACTATTAGCGTAAATATGTCTGTGTTCTCGAACAGATAAATCTTAGGATGAAAAATGTTGAATGACCGCGTGTGATAAATCCAGGCATCAACGCCCCATGAAAGCACTTCCTCGAGAGCATCTTTCGATGTCCCTTTTTGATCCACTCCCAAAATTACCCGAATCTTAACGCCGCGGTCTTTTTCCTGTTTGATGTAGGGCGTTAGCGCGGAAATCCCCCCATAACTCGCAAAAGCCACGAGGCACGTAAACGAATCATACCTCTTTGATTCAAACTGCTCAATCAACTCCTTTGCTACCGAGGTATCTTTCTCCAAATTATACCCCTGTCCTATGATTACTGTATCCATAACTGTTTCCTTTCTTTTAACAGACCTTCTCGAATCTTATTCTTCATTGAGCGAATCTTCCAGTACTTCAAACAAAGGCACCTCCTTGCGACGGACTCCGACCTCATACTCCAGCATGAGGTTAATCAGCTCTTTTCCGTCGATGAGCGCAATAGGTGCCTTATCCATCTTGCGAGCCTCTTCTCGCGCGCCAGAGCTAAAATCGCTTGTCGTGACAATACATCCCTGCTCATGTGCACCAAGACTGCCGCGAACCTGCTGCACGATCGGCGCCTGAACATTACGCTTCCAGCGCTTAGCCTGAATCGCAAGCTCCGTGCGAATCACACCGCCTGTCACCATTGTGCCACGAACGTCTATACCACCATCGCCCGAGAGCCGTGTACGCGACACCTCACGAAACCCAATCTCGCGGAAAAGTCGCGAAATAAGCTCTTCGAACTCTTCCGGCTTGAGCGCCATCAGTTTTGCCTTCAGCTTCTTGCGAACATCTTCATGATGTTGCTGAACCTGAAAATCGACGCCTGCCTTATCCCAAACCGTCAGTGCCACAAGCCCCTTGCCACACTGCACAAACCGCGGCACTTCTCCGCGCTTTCGCAGTCTTTGTATCTCCTGAATGATCTGCGCATACATGGTCGCCTCTGGCGTCTGACCTGAGGTCTTCAACCATCCCTTAGACAATGCCGTTTGCGTAATATCAAGATAATGCATCGGCTTATGGCTGCCCTGCGCCTTCAATACTTTCTCGGCACAATCGGTGAACGAATACGTCTTGCCGCCAATCGCCACTGGCCTTGCCCCAAAGCCAGGCAATGGTGCCTGTGCTGGCGACTCCTTTGCCTTCACCCCCGACAAGGCAAATCGCCCGTTCCCCACATTCACAAACCGAGACTTTGCACCCAACTTCTTGATATCCACATAAAGCCGCGCCCCCAATGTCTGTTCAGGCGTCTTGCCCTTCGTCGTCCACATTCCTGATTCAAGAACCGGACGAATGATGTCAGCAGGGGACATCGGGCACCCTGATTTCTTCAGCACTTCGTATGCAGCATCAAGCAAAGACATTTTACAGGCTCCTTCATTTCTTCATATAGAAATATTTTACCTCATTGTCCTTCTCGCCTCACGCAGCTTTGAGTTCCGCGCAATTCACCGTCAATTCGGACGCCTTCTTCGGCGACTTGAGGGACATGTCCCCGACCTTGAGAAGCCACGTGTGATCCCCCGATCCAGGGATCGCATGCAGCCCCTCTTCAAACTTCGTCTCAATGTTGTCGAATATCTTTGACATCTCAGCCCTCAATTACGATATTGACACAATACCAAGTCGTTGAAAAGCAAATCCTTCAGCGTAAATCCGTTTCACACCATCTTCTTTTTTCATTTTCGGTTTCTCCGTAAATTACCTCGCGCTCACCTCGAACGCCGACTTCTTGATGCGGCGGATTTGTCCGTTGGATAGGCAACACTTTCTGACGTCGCCTTGCGGATTGAATCGAGAAGGCCTGAAATGACCTCCGCGCCCATCTTCGAAATGTGCCGAAGAAATGCGAAGCATTTCGGAGGGAAGATTCGGCGAAAGCCGAACCCGAAGGGTGCGCAAGCATCCGCGCGGCGAAGGTCAGGCGGCCAGCATCCTTCAGCGAGGCACCGATCCAGAAGATTTCCTTCTGATCGACTATGATGAAACGGTCGTGGCAGATGCCGCAGATGGTCTTCGTGAATTTGCCACATTGCGCCCCGAACGCCTCGAAGTCCGTATCCTCCAACTCGCCGTTGGAGTGCGTCACCAGCTCGATCTTCACGCCACGCCCGCGCTTCGCGAGCATGTCCAATGTCACCACGCCTGGATAGGCGTCGATCACGATCAGCTCCTGCGTCAACCAAACGGTCTCATTTTCAAGACGCACGTCCAGCCGGACAGTCTCGTTCGGCTGGTACACGACAATCTGGTTCTTGCTTGAACTCATTCGGCATTGGCTTTCTTGCACATATTATACCAAACCTTTACGCTTTCGCGCCCACCCTGAACGCCGTTTCCTTGATACGGCGGATTTTTACAATCCACCTGCTGCCTCTTGTTGCACCTTCACGGACAAGAAGACCAACATCTTTCATCGCGTACATTACTTGTCGCGCCTTCTTTGCCGCTTGCTGGACATCTTGGCATCGTGCGGCTTGTCATCCAACAACACTTCCATGACATCCCCGACATCGCATCTGAGCTCCTGGCAGATCCGGTCAATGACAGATGTCGCAACATAATCGCCGCGCGAGAGCCTCGCAAAGGTAGATGACGATATACCCGTGGCCAAACGCAGATCTGTCCGCGTCAAGTCTCGGTCGATCAATTGCTTCCAAAGTTTCTTATAGCTCAACGACATTGTTCACACCCTTCCTTATCGATTACGGCACATATATTATCAAATATTTCACTCCGTGTCAATTCCATATCAAATAAATGTTGCGAGAAGTCAAACCGTAAAAGCGACTTAAGAGTAACATCTATTGTGCCCAACCAGGAGCAACACATGAAAAAGAGAAAGTCCCCCTATAACCCCCATAGAGAAACAATACCGGGTTACTTGCGTAACCAGGTTTCTAAGACCGCGCGCGCGTACGCGAGGCCGAAGCTCAAGTGCACGTGCTCGTACGACGAGGCCGGTGCCGCGGCGGACGAGATAGTCGGCAGCTGCTTCGGCACGATGAAGGATCATGCGCTATGGGCGTGGTACTGCCGGCACTTCGACGCCGGGCGCATCGTCGACAAGGCCCACGAATACGCCTCCATGCAGCGGTGCGGAGAGGTGCGCGACGCGGTGACGGCGTTCCAGGCGTGGCTCAAGAAAGAGTACGGGAAAGGAGCGCTGTGATGGGCGGCAGGCATCGCATTGTTCTCGGTCGCTACCAGGACGCGAAGCTTGGCGCGGAGGGAGCAGTTGGAGAGGCTAATTGGAGTTGGAGGGATGGAACAGGGGGAGTTGGAGAGACGAGCTGGAGTGGGAGTGAGCGGTATAAACGAATGGTTAACGCGTTTGTGTCAAGGGTGCGAAGGAGGTTTGGCGACAAATACGCCAAGGTCGCTCTCGCATATATTCATGCCCGGCATTGGTCGAGAACCGGCATCCCAAAGCCAACTTTTTACTACGCGCTGAAAAAAATCGAAAAAAGTTTTGGCGCCGACAAACATTGGGCGATCTTGCGTTCGGCGCGAAGAAAAAGGCCTCGCAGATTAGACTGAACCCCCATTTTGCGCACTATGTGTGAAGGGAGCGATTCCCGACAGATCTTTGACAACCGAGTAAACGACGAGGGTGCGCCCGTGCGATACAGGGCGCAAACAACCAGATTTGTCAAAGTAGGTCAGACCTGGTTTGACAGATTTTCAAAACCACAAACCATCAACCAACCAAACAGAAAGGAAAACAAACCCATGACAAAGACGGAAATCAAGGAAAAGCAATCGCATCTCGCGGCGACGCTTGTCGAAATCGCAAGGTTGCAGAAGCTGAAGCGATCGGCGATAAACGCCCTCGACGAAGACATCAGGGCCAACGAGGCCCAATACCGCAACGGCATACAGACCGAAAGCGGGTGCCTCCGCCTCGGGTTCAGCCAGCGCTTCAGCGTAAGGCAAGTCATCGCCAAGTGCGCGGCGTTCGCCCTTCTCGCGGCGACGCTCACCGGCTGCTACATCGGCAAGGCGGAGTTCAAGGGAGAGGACATGAAGATATACCCCTTCTTCGGCACCGCCGCCGCACCCGCCGCCGAGTAGGCGACGCGCCGGGATTCGGCCCACGGGCGAAAGCAATTTGGCCCACGGGCAAACGACATTCAGTCCTAGGGGAAAACAATTTGGTCCTAGGCCAAAAACAAACAACAAGGAAAGGAAGCCAGACATGGCAACACCAAAGTTCATAACGGTCAAGGGATCGGGATCGATCTCCGAAAAGCCGTTCTACATAGGCGTCGTGCAGCACGAGCGCACGATGTCCATCCAGGAGACGTACGCGTACCTGGCCGAGAGGCTCGGCTACACGGCCACGCAGATCAGGGCGACAAACAAGGCGCTCGCGAAGGTGCTGAAGACGCACGCCGGCAAGGGGAACATCTCCGTCATCAACGGCGTCGTGTCCGTCCGGCACATCGTCAAGGGCTCGTTCGAGAGCGACATCGGGCCGTGGGTCAAGGGCAGGAACCTCATCGTCATGAACGCGTTCGAGCTGGACCCGTTCAAGTCCGCCCTGGACGGCATCGCGCCCGAGAACAAGACGGGCGGCGCCGCTCCGCGCATCGACTCCATCATCGAGGAGACGACCGGCGTCTACGACGAGCTCAAGTCGCAGATCTCCATCGCCGGCATCGACCTCGGGCCGGACACCGGCGAGGAGGACGAGTACGTCGCGCTCGCGGACAAGGACGGAACCGAGACGAAGCTCGCGATCACCTACTCCGACCTGCTGCTCGTCAAGGCGACAATTCCGGCGGGCGTGGAGCCCGGGCAGTACACGCTCAAGGTGTACACGCGAAGCGGCTTCGGCGAGGAGTTCGGCGTCAAGGTCGCGACGCGCAAGGTGCGCGTCGTGTCCGCCGCGTAATCAACACACATAAGAAAGGAACCACATCATGGCAAAGCATGAAATAACGATACGCGAAAACACCGGAGCTACGGCGGACAAGGCGCCCTACCTCGGCACCTACGTCGAGAAGGACACGATCGACCTCGAAAGGCTCGCGGATGAAATGGCGCTCGAATCGGGCCTGCCGGCGATCCAGACGCGCGCCATCATCGAGGGCGAGTTCGAGGCCATGGCCGAGCTTGAGCGAGAGACGCCTGTGAGGGCCAACTTCGACGGCTTCGCCGTATGCGCGGCGATCACGGGCTCGCTCCCGACGAGCGACGCAACGTTCGACCCCGACAGGAACAGATTCGTCCTCGCGATACGCCTCGACGATCCGCTGCGCCTCGCGCTCGCCAACACGACGCCGACCATCGTCGCGGACGCCGACGTTAAGCGCGTGAACATCAGGGAGGTCGCGGACATCACAACGCCGCGCCCCTACGGAGTCATCCACGGGCAGAGCCAGTTCCTCGTATCCGGCTACAACCTCGTGCTGACGGACGAGGGGGCCTCGGTCTTCATGCAGGACAGGAAAGGCACCGTCTACGACCTAGTCGTGGACGAGGCCGCCGACCCGCAGAAGATAAAGGCGCACACCTCCACGCTGCTGGAGCCTGGCGACTACAAGGTCGTCATCAAGTCTCGCGGTGGCGATGCGGAGGGCGGCCTCCAGACGCGCATGAAGAAGGTCAAGTACCTCGCGGAGTCGCATCCCGTGCCGCAGGCGCCGGAGATCACCAAGGTGTACCTCGCGGGCGAGCAGGAGCCGCAGGACGATGTCGTCGACTTCTGCGACAACACCACCAAGGTGCGTGCGGTGATTCCCGAGGCGGACGCCGAGGCCCTTCAGGGCGCGACCATCAAGATGCAGCTCATGCACGATGGCGCGGTCTGGGCCGAGCTCGACGAGCCTGACGACGTCGTGACTGCGGACGGCTCCATCGAGGGCCGCTTCGACAGGAACACGAGCAGCCGTCCCGACGGCGACTGGTGGGGACAGCCCTGCAAGGTCGTCGTGACATTCGCGAACGGACTTTCCTCCGAGAGGGACGTCATGTTCAAGGACCACACCTAACCGACAAGGGGTGGCGGACAACCTCCGCCACCCCTGTTCTGCCGCCTCAGACCGCCATGAGCTAGAGGACCAGAGCACCGTTCTCGGCAGTGACCTTTATGGTCGAGCCGGGCGGATACTTGCCTGCGACAATAGAGCGGGCGATGGGCGTTTCGAGATCCCTCTGGATCGCACGCTTCACAGGGCGCGCCCCGTACGCGGGGTCGTATCCGTCGCGCACCAGCACCTCCAGCGCCTTGTCGTCCAGATCGAGCGAAAGCTCCTGGTCGGCGAGCCTCTTCGCGAAGTCCTTGAGCTGGAGCTTGACGATCTCGCGTATCTGCGACTCGCTGAGCGAATCGAACTCGAGTATCTCGTCAAGACGGTTCAAGAATTCGGGACGGAACAGCTCCTTCAAGGTGTCCCTAGGGGCGTTGGATGTCATTATGATGACAGTGTTCTTGAACGACACGGTGCGCCCGTGGCTGTCGGTGAGGCGCCCGTCATCCATGACCTGCAGAAGCAGGTTGAATACATCAGGATGGGCCTTCTCGATCTCGTCCAGAAGCACCACCGAGAACTGCTTGCGGCGAACCGCCTCCGTGAGCTGGCCTCCGTCCTCGAAGCCGACGTAGCCGGGCGGCGCTCCCACGAGACGCGAGACCGCGAACTTCTCCATGTATTCGGACATGTCGAGACGCACCATCGCATTCTCGTCGTCGAACAGTTCTGCTGCGAGGGCCTTGGCGAGTTCCGTCTTGCCGACGCCGGTCGGGCCAAGAAAGAGGAACGCACCAATGGGACGCTGCCTGTTCTTGATGCCCGCGCGGGAACGCAACACGGCGTCCGCGACCGCGTCGACCGCCTTGTCCTGTCCGATGACGCGCTCGTGGAGTATGTCTCCCAGCCTGACGAGCTTTTCGCGCTCGCCTTCAAGGAGCTTCGTCACGGGGATTCCGCTCCAGCGGCTAACGACCTCGGCTATCTCGTCCGCAGTCACCTCTTCGCGAAGCATGGCGTCCGCACCCCGGCGAGCCATATCCGCCTCATGGGACTTGAGCTGCTTCTCGAACTCCGGAATGACGCCGTACTTGTACCTGGATGCCGTCGCGTTGTCACCTCTATTAAGGGCTGTTTCATATGCATTCTTCGCCTCGTCTAGTTTTGTCCTTACGCGGCGCACCTCTTCAAGCGCCGCCTTCTCCTCTTTCCACTGGGCCGTCATTCTGTCGGCCTTCGCCTTCTGCTCGCCGAGTTCCTGCTGAAGCTCCGCAAGACGCTTCTTGGACGCGTCGTCCTTCTCCTTCTTGAGGGCGATCTCCTCGATCTCAAGACGGCGCACATGGCGCGAGATCTCGTCCAGCTCCTGCGGACACGAATCCATCTCGGTCCTTATGCGGGCGCAGGCCTCGTCGAGAAGGTCGATAGCCTTGTCCGGCAGGAAGCGGTCCTGTATGTACCTCGCCGAGAGCACAACGGCGTTCACGAGCGCCTCGTCGCGGATGTGGACGTTGTGGTACTTCTCGAAGCGATCCTTTATTCCGCGCAGTATCGAGATCGCATCCTCCTCAGAGGGCGGCTCGACCATCACGGGCTGGAAGCGGCGCTCAAGCGCGGCATCCTTCTCCATGTACTTGCGGTACTCGTCCAAGGTCGTCGCGCCGACGCAGTGCAGCTCGCCGCGCGCAAGCATGGGCTTCAGCATGTTGCCGGCGTCCGAAGAGCCTTCGGTCTTGCCCGCGCCGACGATGGTATGAATCTCGTCGATGAACAGGATGATCTTGCCCTCGGACTCCTTTATCTTCTTGAGGACGGCCTTGAGGCGCTCCTCGAACTGGCCGCGATACATGGCGCCCGCCATAAGCGCAGTCATGTCGAGCGAAAAGACCGTGCGGTCCTTAAGCCCTTCCGGCACGTCGCCGCGGTTTATGCGCTGGGCCAGACCTTCGACGATGGCCGTCTTGCCGACGCCCGGTTCGCCGATGAGCACGGGATTGTTCTTTGTCTTTCGCGAAAGGATGCGTATGACGTCACGAATCTCCGTGTCCCGGCCGATGACAGGGTCGAGCTTGCCTGCCCGCGCAAGGGCGGTCAGGTCGGTGCCGTACTTCTCAAGGCACTTCTCGTTGTCTTCTGGTGGTTCGTAAGTTGCATTCATGGTTTTTTACCTCCGCATACCACGGAGCAAACACCATGCCACGCATGAACTACGCCAATTCAGCGACAATATGTCGCAAACAGGCTCAAATTGTCCCGTCCTTGCGCTTCGCTTCCTCCCAAAGGACATCCATCTCTTCGAGGGACATCTCCTTCAGATTGCGACCCTGGGCCTTGGCTGCGGCCTCGACCGCACGGAAGCGCGTGGAGAAGCGTTCGGTAGTCCCCTCGACGGCGGACTCCGAATCGACCTTCAGGTGGCGGGCCAGATTGGCGACGGCGAAAAGAAGGTCGCCAAGCTCTTCCTTAACGCGGTCGGAGTCGGCGGGGCGGTCGCTCTTTCTGGCGGCGATCTCGGCCTTCAGCTCGCCGAGCTCCTCCTCGATCTTCGCGAGCGGGCCTTCGGCGTCCTTCCAGTCGAAGCCGACACGGGCCGCCTTCTCCTGCGTACGCTGGGCCTTCAGCAGGCCAGGCAGCACGGGCGGCACTCCGTCCAAGGCGGAATGGCGGGTCTCCTTCTTGTGCTCGACCTGCTTTATCTGCTCCCAGTTGCGGAGCACGGTCGCGGAATCCTTAGCGTCCACATCGCCGAACACGTGCGGATGGCGGCGGACCAGCTTGTCGGATATGGCGTTCGCGACGTCGTCGAAACTGAAGCGCCCCTCCTGCTCGGCCATCACAGCCTGGAACATGACCTGAAGCAAAACGTCGCCGAGCTCCTCTATGTAGTTCGCCTTGTCCTCGGGACGGCCCATCGCCGCGAGAAGCTCGTACGTCTCCTCAAGAACGCAGGGCTTAAGGGACTCCAGCGTCTGCTCCCTGTCCCACGGACAACCCGTCTGCGGATCGCGCAGACGGGTCATTATCTCATGCAATCTCTCTATTCCAGTCATTTCAAACCCTCAATATCTCAATCGCTTCCTTCGCGGAGTCGGCGTTCAGCTCCTTTACTACGGCATCGGCCCCGCTGCAATCCTGGTAGGCAGTACGCGGATTCACCACAACCATCGAAGGCATGCCGGCCAGCAGCGCGGACTTGACGCCGTTTCCGCTGCCCGTCACGGCCAAGGTGGAGAACGGGCGAAGGTTGTTTGCGGCGCATGCCCTGCGCCAGACATCCCACTTCACGCAGCCGTAGGTCGTGGATTCCTCGTGGTAGAGCACCACGTCGGGCCCCACTATGTTCGCAAACGCCTCGGCAAGCGCGGCCTTTCCGATATCGGCCCTGGTCGCTATGACGACCTTTACGCCACGCCCCGAAAGCGCCTTCACGAAATTGCGGAAGCCCTGCGAGACGGACGACGGAATCGCCTCGTCAAGCGCGGCCCCGAACGCATCGCTGAAATCCTTTGCAGCCTTCGCCGCAGTCTTCTTGGTCTTCACGACCTGGAAATACTCGGCGAAGGCGCCCTGATAGTTGCCCCCGGCCATGTGCTGGGCCTCTATCCTGTCGTCGTAGGGGATTCCGTCAAGCTTGGCAAGGAACGCCTTCGTGGTCTCAAAGAGCAGATCCGCACCGTTCATGGCGGCGAAATCGAACTCGACTATAACTCCCTTGGCTGCCATAGGAACCTCCTGTTACGACATGAGCCGCCGCTTCGGCGGCGTCATCATTACTTGACCGTGCGCTTCTTGCGCGGCTTGGGCTGGCCGATCTCGGCCAGCATCTTGCGGAACGAGCTCTTGCGCACGTTGAAGGGTTTGCCGCCCTTGACGCGGGTGAACTCGCAGGCGCGAAGCTCGGCATTGGCGTCCTCGTCGGGGCCGACCACGCCGGAGACGCCCGTCAGGGCGCACTCGACGGCCTTCTGGGCGCAACGCTGTATGAACTTCAGGTCCTTCTTGCTGGACGCGGCGGCGCGGGCGAAATAGCCGGACTTGAACACCTGGACCTTCTCGGCGCCGAGAAGCTCGCCGAGGCGCTGGCCGACGTACTGGCCGACGTTGACCTTGTCGAGCCTGGGATGGCCAAACGCATCGACGGGTATCTCCTCGCCGCGCTTCTTCTTCTCGGCGATGATGTCGGCGACGCCTGCGCCCTCGGAGACGAACACGTTCACGCTGTCGACCGTATCCATTATCTTGCGGAGACGGATGGCCTCGTTGACGAAATCAATCTTGCACTCGGGCACGTACACGGCATGGACGTCCTGACGGGCCATGGTAAGGTTGAACTCCGGCAGGAACTTGATGCGCTTGAGCATCTTGCGGTAGTACTGCGCGGTCTTGTAGGTGAGCCATCCGCAGTTGCGGCCCATGACCTCATGGATTATGAGCGAGCGGGGGTTCGCGCTGTTCTCCTTCACGACGTTCAGGAAGAACCTGGCGCCCTCCTCGGCTGCGGACCACGCGCCGAGAGACTGCTTGATCGGATAGACGTCGTTGTCGATGGTCTTGGGAAGACCGACGACGATGAGAGGATAGTTGTTCTTGGCGAGATACGCCGCCAGATCGGCCGCCGTCGTGTTCGTGTCGTCTCCGCCGATGGTGTGGAGAACATCGACGCCGTCCTTTACGAGCTGGTCGGCCGCGACCTTGAGAGGATCTTCACCCTCCTTGACCAGGCCGCGCTTCACGCAGTCCTTGACGTTCGTGAGCTTGACGCGGCTGTTGCCGATCGGGCTGCCGCCGTGCTTTGTGAGAACGAGCGCTTTCTTGCGGACTTCATCAGTAACGGGAATGGAGTCGCCCTTGAGAAGACCCATGTAGCCGTTGATGTAGCCGATCATCTCGACCTGCGGAGCCTTCTTGGTATACTCGTCGATCAGAAACCCGATGGACGAGCTAAGGCAAGGGGCCAAACCGCCAGCCGTCAGAAACGCAACCTTCTTCACTTCTTTAGCCATTTTATTCGCACTCGCTTTCTAGTATTACAGTATATGTAGTTTTTGTATTAGTTGTTTTGTAAAAATCTCAAAGGGACTTGATGACGTTGACCGTCTCGATCGCGGACTGCATCGCGCTGAAGCCCTTGTTGCCCTGCTTGGTTCCGCAACGCTCCACAGCCTGCTCAAGGTTGTCCGCCGAGACGACACCGTCCAGGACAGGAACGCCGGTTTCAAGGGAAATCTGGCTGAAAGCACGCGCAGTAGTCTCATTTATCAGCGCGGCATGGGCGGTAGCGCCCTGAACCACGGCGCCAAGCGCAACAACGGCATCTACGCCCTTTCCGGAGGCGAGGCGCTTGGCCACCAGCGGAATCTCGTATGCGCCAGGAACGCGCACAAGGGTCAAGTCCTTCTCGGCGCCGCCCAGCCGCACAAACGCGTCCGTCGCGCCCTTCACGAGCTGCTCCGTCAGGAAGCTGTTGAAACGGCTCACAACGAGCGCTATTCTCATGCCCTTCGCACAAAGACCGCCAGCAATCTCTTTCATTTTCGACCTCCTAGTCAAAGAATTTAATAGGGTGAATTATACCATGATGAACATCAAACTGTCAATGACCATATCTTTTTCTACGCCTATGCGCGGGGATGGGCATGGGCGTAGGCGTCCTGAAGACGGCCGATCGAGACATGTGTGTATATCTGGGTCGTCGAGAGCGAAGCGTGTCCAAGCATCTCCTGGACGCTCCTCAGATCCGCGCCCGCGTCAAGCAGATGGGTCGCGAAGCTGTGCCTTATCTTGTGGGGCGAAAGGTCGGACGGCAGCCCCGCCTCGGCAAGGTATTTCTTCATTCGCCGCTCCACAAAACGCGCCGATATGCGTTCCTTCCTGTCGCTGAGGAACACAGGCGCGTCACCATCCACCCTGGACGGCAGTTCGGACTCCATCTCGCTCTTCAGCTTGGAAAGCGCGTCGAGCGCCTTCGAACCGAGAATCACAAGGCGATCCTTGCGTCCCTTGCCGGAGACGATCATACGTCCGTCGCGCCAGCCGATCATACCCCATGTTATGGATATGGCCTCGCTTATGCGGCAGCCTGTCGAATACAGGAACTCGAACATGGCGACGTCACGAAGGCACTCGAACCTGCCGATCGTCTTTGCGCGGTAGTCCTTGCGCGGCTGTTCGAGGAAGCTTTCGATGTCGGTCGCCGACAGCGTGCGGGGAACCGCCTTCACCGCCTTTGGCCCGTGGAGCATCAGGAACGGATTGTCCAGCATTTCTCCGTTTCGCTGGATGTTGCGGAAGAACGAGCGAAGCGACGCCAGCTTGCGGCGTATCGTCGTGGCGAGCGCACCGCTCTTCGACAAGGCGGCGACGAACCGCCTGGCGTCGATGTCGCGCACGGTCTTCCACTGGTACGGCGGAGGCGCATCGCGCCACATGAACGCGGCGAACTGCGCTATGTCGGCCATGTATCCTTCGCGGGTGTGATCCGAGGCGTTCCGCTCGGCGAGCAGATACGTCTCGAAGCGCTTGACCTGCGGATCAAGCCCCGCGTCAGGACTGGGTTTCGGCAGCAAAGCCCAAAACCTCCGCCTTCTTTTCGTCGGACGACGGCAAATCCGCAAGCCCAAGCGCCTCGGCCCTCGCGTCGAAGTCCGGTATCTGGGCGCGGTACGCCACGGCAACCCGCTTGAGCGCCATGGTCTGACGCGGCGAAAGGGAATGGCGCCTTGCGAACTGCGCAGTAAGGCTCTCTATGAACGCCTTGTCGTCGTATTGCTTGCGCCCCTTCTTGATGGGCTCGCGCCACGTCTTGACCTTGTTCATCATGTCAAGCAGCTCCGGCACTGCCGGATCGCTTGGCATCGTGGTAAACCCGCCGGGCACGTATTCCGAAAGCCTGGACCTGACCTCTTCGCAGTCCGGAAGCGAACCTGCGTTCTCGCCGACCGCACGCGCCAGAATCGAAAGCTGCTTGGGAGAAAGGCCCCTGCCGTGCTCGACCTGCTCGCGAAGGCTCTTCAGAAACGGATTCTTCGTCATCCCGCCTATCCTGTCCATGACGCCGAAGCAGTAGTTGACCATCTCGGGATCGGCCTTCTCGCCGCGGACGACAGCATTGCCGGCGAGGCCGAGCTCCTTCAGCTTCTTTTCGGCCCCAGGTATCTGGTCGACATAGGCAAGCGCCATGCGAACAAGATACTCGAGCTGCCTGGACGAAAGTTCGCGCTCGCCCTTCTCGGCCTGCTCCCGGACGCTATCGACGAAGGCCTTGTCGTCATATACCCGACGGCCGACCTTCTTAGGCGCCTTCCAGGTCTTTATGTGGTCCAGAAGCGCGAACACCTCGAAGAACTTCGCCTTGTCGGGCGCAGGCTCGGCGCATGCGGCAAGCTCGCGAAGGAACTTCGCGTAGAATTCGCTGAGCATCTCGTCCATCGGCTCGCCGTTCTCCTCGACCTTGTCCAGCTCGGCCTCCATCTCGGCCGTATAGCCGACGTTGAACAGGGAATCCAGCTTCTTCGTGAGCCAATCGCACACAAGCGTCCCGCGCTCTAGCGGAACCAGCTTGCGCTTCTCGGTCGTCGCATATTCGCGCTGCTTCAGGGTCTCTATCGTCTGGGCATAGGTCGAGGGGCGTCCAACGCCATTCTCCTCCAGCGCCTTGATCAGCGACGCCTCGGAATAGTGCGCCGGGCCCTTCGTCTGCTTCTCGTCGGCAAGCCAGCGCACGGCGTCCAGCTCTTCGCCCACGGAAAGCTTCGGCAGCTTCGCCACCTCATCGCTGTCGTCGTCGGCATCTTCGTCAGACGAGACCTTGCGCTTCCTCAGCGACATCTTCATCACCTTGAGGAATCCGTCGAAGTCCACTTCGGTCGCGCTCGCCGTAAACACGTAGGAGTGGGCGAGGAGCGGCTTGCGCGGTTCGAGCGACACAGTGCGCAGCGTCGTCCTTGCGTCTGCCATCTGGCTCGACAGGAAGCGCGACCACACAAGACCGTAAAGGCGCTGTTCGGGAGTGTCGAGGCCGAATTTGGCCGGCGAAAGCGCGACATCCGTAGGCCTGATGGCCTCGTGTGCGCCCTGGGCGGTCTCCTTCGACTTGAAGAAGTTGGGCTTCTCGGGATAGTACTCCGCCCCGTATTCGGATGTTATGAAATCCTTGGCTGCGGCGCGAGCCTGCTCGCTGATGTTGACGGAGTCCGTTCGCATGTACGTTATGAGACCCTGCTCGTATAGGGACTGAGCGAGCTTCATGGTCTTTCCGGGCGACATGCCCAGCACGCTGGACGCGGCCTGCTGCAGAGTGGACGTGGTGAACGGGGGCAGCGCATGGCGGATCTTTGGCTGGGCCTTGATATCCGTGACCTCAAGAACGGAATCCGCAAGATCAAGCAGTATGTTGTCCGCCGCAGGGCGCGTCTTAACATTCGGCTTCTCGCCGTCATAGCGCGCGAGTCTGGCGACGAACTCGGTGTCCTTGCCCGTCCGCTTCTTGGCCTCGACGCCGAAAAGGTAGTACGTCTCGGGAGTGAAGGCGTCGATCTCGCGCTGGCGTTCGACCAGCAGGCGGAGCGCAACGGACTGCACGCGCCCTGCACTGAGGGTGCGGTTGTTGGCGCATTGTATGTACTTCCAGAGGAGAGGCGAGACCTTGTAGCCCACCAGACGGTCGAGGATGCGCCGCGCCTGCTGGGCGTCCACTCGCGGCATGTCAATTTCGCGAGGCTCCGCCACCGCCTTCGTGACGGCTGATTTCGTGATTTCGTTGTATGTCACGCGACGGAAGGGTCTTCCGCCGGCCACAGGTTCGAGAACCTCCTTGAGGTGCCACGCTATCGCCTCTCCCTCGCGGTCGGGATCGCTCGCGAGATACACTTCGCTCGCACCGCGCAAAGCCGCCTTGAGCTCGTTCACGACCTTCTGCTTGCCTTCCGATATGACGTAGCTCGGCTCGAAATGCCAGTGGTTGTCACCGTCCTGGACGATCTTTATCGCACTGTTCTCCTTGGGCAGGTCGCGTATGTGCCCCACCGAACTCTTGACCACGAATTCGCCGCCAAGATACTTTCCGATCGTCTTGGCCTTCGCAGGCGACTCCACTATAAGCAGCTTCTTGTTGCCCATTGACTCCTCCACTTACATTTGCCTTTGTTCCGCACCCAGAACGTGTCCGGCGATCCTGGCGAGGGGGTCGCCGTCGGTATCAAGCTTGCGCACGGTCTCGTCCAACCTCTCGGCGGCAAGCCTGCGCGCATCGGGGTTCGCGAGCCAGAAGTTGAGACGCTCGGCGACGGCCTTCGGCGTGAAGGCCTCCTGCAGAAGCTCCTCCATAGGCGGCTCGTCGCCGGTTCCGCCGCATCTCTGCCACACTATGTTGGCGAGGCCTATGTACCTGGTGCCCTTTATGACGCGCCTTGCGAATGCGGCCAGCAGCCGGCCCACCCTGTAGACAAGAAGCGTCGGACACCTTGCAAGCGCCGCCTCGAGCGTAGCAGTTCCGCTGGCCACGGCCGCGCAGTCGGCGATGCGAAGAAGCTCCCTCGCGCCACCAAGCTGGACCGTTATGTCTGCTGGGCCCTTGTGCCTGGCCACAATGCCTTCTATCAGATCCTTTGCCATCTGGTTCGCCGCAGGAACCACGAACTTGGCCCCCTTCACCATGTCTGCGGCATCGAGCAGTCCCGGCAGTATGCGCATTATCTCAACGCCACGGCTGCCGGGGAGAACCGCAACAAGCTTTCCGCCGGGCCTCGCCCCGCGCGCCGCCGCATCTTCGCCGCTGAACTCCTTGGCAAGAGGATGCCCGACGAAATCTGCAAAACCCGGTTTGAACAACGAAGGCTCGAAAGGGAAGAAGCAGCAGAGCACGTCGAGTGCGGCCTCTATCTTGGGTATGCGGTCCTGATGCCAGGCCCACACTTGAGGGCAGACGACATGCACGGTCCTTATCCCGCGACGCTTGGCGTAGGCGGCCAGCTTGAGGTTCATCCCCGGATAGTCTATGGTGCATACCGCGTCGGGACGCCACTCGTCTATCGCACGCTCCATGGTGCGCTTCACGCGAAGGAAGAACGGAATCTTCTTCATCACCGCGCCAAAACCGAAGACGGCCAGGTCGGCGGTCTCGAAGCCGTAATCCTGATATCCGCGCACGTCATGCCCCGCGAACCTCTGCCTGAGGCCGTTCGCATAGAGCATCCCGCTCTCTTCGCCAGCAAGAAGCAGTATCTTCATCACAACCTCACCGGGGCGGGAGGAAGCCCGCTGTCCACACCCACCAGCGCAATATCGTTCCGGTCGGCGAAGTCGACGACCTCTTCCCGGTCAAGCACTATCTGCCGTCCGGCCTGAAAGCCGAGCGCTGTCGCGCCGGCGCGCTTCATGGCCTTCAGCGTCTTTATGCCTATTACCGGTATGTCGAAGCGCATGTCATGGCCCTCTCTGGCGGCCTTGAAGATCACGCTGCCTTTGCCGCCGAGCCTGCCGCCGCGACGTATGGCGCGGTTGGTTCCCTCGAAGGCCTCGACCGCCAGCACCATGCCTCGCTTTACCATCACGGTCTGGCCGACATCGTGAACCCCCATGTCGCGGGCCACCGCCACGGCATGTTCTATATCGCTCTGCTCCTCGGCCGTGAAACCGCGCTTCGTCAAAGGCCCTATACCGGGCAGATGATCATCCATGTACAGGCTCGCAGGAAGTATCTCCACGCCGTTTTCGGCGAACTTCTCTATCAGCTTGGAGAATACCGTATGGGCGTTCTTGACCGGCAGCTCCTTGAGCCAAGCCGTGACCTCCCTGTCGAAGCGTCCGCGAAACAGCGAAAGCGGATTCACCTGCCCGGCCAGGATGCCGCCGTCATAGCCCATCCTGCCAAGCTTGCGGATGCTTTCGGCGATGGTGCCGATCGTTATCGGTATCACGTTGTCGGCGGCCTTCCTTGTCGCACGCCACGTAGAGCCCGCTATGGCGACGACGTCCACCTGCTGGACGCCAGCCTTCTTCGCACCTTCGACCAGCAGCTTGGGGTAGCTGCCGGAACCGGCTATTACGACAAGTTTCCTTATCATGCGACTGCCCTCACCCCGCAAGCGCGGATAGTATGCGGCGCGACCAGTCCCGCGCCTTTTCGAACTGGACGAACGAATAGCTTTCGTTCGGAGAATGGATCCTGTCCTCCGGCTGGCCCCAGCCGACTATGAGCGGCGCGGCTCCGGAAGCTTCGCGAATGGCGGACACAACCGGTATAGATGCTCCGTCCCATACGAACACGGGGCCTCGCTCGTCCATTTCCTTCAGCACGTGCTCGGCAAGCCTGAAGAGTGGTGAAGCCAGCGGCAGCCTGAAGCCGCCCGCGCCAGAATTGTAGTCTTCGACCGAAAGCTTCATGCCGCGAGGGACGTTGTCCTCAAGGTGGCGGCGGACCGCCTCGAACGCCGCACGCGGCGTCTGTCCGGGCACGAGACGCATGGATATCTTTGCGACAGATTCGCAAGGTATCACCGTCTTGGCCCCGGGACCTCCATAGCCGGAATGTATTCCGTTGACCTCGATCGTCGGCTCGAAGCTGTTGCGCTGGACGATGGTCTTGCCGAGCTGCCCGCCGACCGGCTCGCAACCGATGTCGGCCTCTAGTGCCTCCTTGGTCGGCGCCGAAAGTTCCGCCGCAGCAAGCTCTTCGTGGCTCGGCGCCTCGATGCCGTCCTTGAACCCGGCGACCGCGATGGAGCCGTCCCGCAGATGAAGCGAAGCGACCAGTTCCGCCATGGCCTGCGCCGCATTCGGCGCAAGACCGCCGTACTCCCCGGAATGAAGATCCCGGTTGGGCCCCGTAAGGCGCACCGTGAAATGGGACACTCCGCGAAGCCCGGCGATTATGGCAGGCCTTAGATCCGCCGCAGCACCGGTATCGCAGACGAGAAGCACATCGGAGGCAAGCTTCCTGCGCATGTCCGGAGCCATCTCGCTCAGGGCCGTGCTGCCGCTCTCCTCCTGTCCCTCAAGCACCACCTTCAGCGTCGGCTTCTGGACGGACGAAGCGATATAGTCGCGCATGCCGCAAAGGAACGCGAAGAACTGGCCCTTGTCGTCCTGGGCGCCACGGCAATACACGCGCCCATCGACCACCGTCGGCTCGAACGGCGGGGTCTTCCACTCCGAGACTGGATCGGCCGGCTGCACATCGTAGTGTCCGTAGACAAGTATCACAGGCGCACCCTCGTCCCCATTGCGCTCCGCGAACAGGACGGGCGGAGGCATGACGGCCGGCTGGGCGCCGGAGACCGCCTTGGGATACAGCAGCTCGCATTCGAACCCGAGTTTGCCGAGCCATCTGCGAAGCCATGATGCGCAGTCTATGCAGTCGCGCAAGTTCGCAGGATCCCCTCCAACACTCTTGAACTTCAAGAGTTCGAAATATTCTTCCCGGATGCTGTCTTCCATGTGCAACCTGCCTTTCTGCCGTTCAGGCCCGCTTCAGCTGCGGGAAAAGTACGACATCGCGGATGGAGTCCGTTCCCGTAAGGAACATCACGAGACGGTCCACGCCGAATCCCAATCCGCCCGTCGGCGGCATGCCGCATTCGAGTGCGCTTATGAAATCCTCGTCTATCTTCTCGGTGTCCTCGCCAGCCTGGTTCTCGAGCGCCTTGCGCTGCTCAAGAGGATCGTTCTGCTCGGTGTAGCCGGGGCACAGCTCACGACCTGCGACCACGAACTCGAACACGTCCACAAGGCTCGGATCGTCCTTGCAGGCTTTCGCGAGCGGCACGAACTCGTGGGGTATGCGGGTCACGAACGTCGGCTGCATGAGGTTGCGCTCTATCAGCTTGTCGTAGACCTCGTGGGTGAGCATCAGTTCTGTCGTCACACCGTCCAGCTCAAGGTTGGTGTTCGTCTCGGCACCCTTCGCCTTGGCCTTCGCCAGCTGGACGTCGAAATCGAGATCGAACCAGTCGTCGCCCATGAGCTCCTTCACAAGGTCGCGGTACGCCACGCGACGGTAGGGCGGATTGAAGTCTATCGTCTCACGCTTCTCGCCGTACGGCACGAGGCGCGTTCCGATGACCTTGTCGCAAAGATGCGGCAGAAGTCCTTCCATTATGGCCTCCATCGAAGTGCGGTCACCGTAGGCCTCGTATATCTCGCATACCGTGAACTCCGGATTGTGCGTACGGTCGATGCCCTCGTTGCGGAAGTCCTTGCCGAGCTCGAACACCTTGTTCATGCCGCCCACCAGCAGCCGCTTGAGGTACAGTTCGGGGGCTATGCGCATCACGCATTCCTTGTCCAGGGCGTTGAAGTGCGTAAAGAACGGCTTGGCCGCAGCGCCGCCGGCCTGATCCTGAAGTATCGGAGTCTCAACCTCGACAAATCCCTTGTCCCAAAGGTACTTGCGGATCTCCATTATAAGGCGCGATCTGGTGAAAAAGCGCTCGCGGCTCTCGTCGTTCGTCATCAGGTCCACATAGCGGCGGCGGTAGCACTCCTCCTGGTCGGCGAGCCCGTGGAACTTCTCTGGCGGCTGCTCCAAGGCCTTTGCCAGCATGACCCATTCCTTTACCACGACGCTCTTTTCGCCCTTCTGGGTAGTGAAGAGCGTCCCCTCCGCCCCTATGATGTCACCAAGATTGAGCTGCTTGAACGCGGCGAACGCAGTCTCGCTCAGCTCGTCGCGCTTGAATATGAGCTGGAAGCGGTCGGTTCCGTCATTCATGGTGCAGAAGTTCATCTTGCCCATGCGGCGTATCATAAGGAGACGTCCGGCCACACGGACCGGCTTGCCCTCCTTGAATTCAGCACGGACCTTCTTCAGGTCGTCGTGGTCGTACTTGCACCCGTAAGGCTCATAACCCATATCCTTCAGAGCCCTCATGCTCTGAAGCCGCTGTTCACGATATTCGTTGGTTTCCATTTGCGACAATAATCCTTTCGGGCGACACGCCCGCTTGATTTACCATATTATACCATAAATTTAGACGCGGCAATATCTGCCGCGTCTGTTTACGCACTGAATCTGTCTTTCGGTGCGATTTCGCGATCACTCTCCGTATGCGCAGTCGAGGGCGTCGCTGATCATGTCTACGGCGTCCTCAAGATCGTCTTCGCCAAGAGTGAGCGGCGGCAGGAAGCGCACGACGTTCGGTCCGGCCGTAAGGGCAAGTATGCTCTGTCCCTGGAGGGCCTCGACGATCTCCTTCGCGTCGCCATCCACCACAAGGCCGACCATGAGCCCCTTTCCGCGAACTTCGAGCAGCTTCTCGTACTTGTCCACGAGAGCCTGAAGCGCTTCGCGGAAGAGCGCGCCGATCTTCTCGACGTTCTCAAGAAGCTTTTCGTCCTCGATCACGTCTATAACCGCGAGCGCGGCGGCGGCGGCGACAGGGTTGCCGCCGAATGTCGAAGCGTGGGAGGACGGAGTGAAGACATCCGCAAGCTTCGCGTTCGACACAAGGGCGCCCATGGGCATTCCGTCCGCAAGCGCCTTCGCAAGAGTGAAGAGGTCGGGCTTGACGTCATAGCCCTGCCACGCGAACCAGGTTCCCGTGCGGCCCATGCCCGTCTGGACCTCGTCGCAGATCATCAGAAGGTTCTTCTCGTCGCAAAGCGCACGGACGCCGGCCATGAACTCCGGGGTGGCGGGCGTGACGCCGCCCTCACCCTGGACGGCCTCGAGCATGATCGCCACGGTCTTTTCGTTGACCGCGGCCTTGACGCTCTCGATGTCGTTGAAATCCGCGTATGCGAAGCCGACAGGCAGCGGATCGTAGCCCTCCTGGCACCACGACTGGCCCGTAGCGGCAAGCGTAGCGAGCGTACGGCCATGGAAGCCCTGGCGCATGGTGACGATCTCGTAGCGCCCGCCGTTCTGCGAACCCCACTTGCGGGCAAGCTTGATGGCGGCCTCGTTGGCCTCGGCGCCGGAGTTGCAGAAGAAGACCTTGCCTTCTAGACCCGAAAGCTCGACAAGCTTCTGGGCGAGAAGCGTCTCGGGGGTGTTGACGAAGAGATTGGAGCAATGCGTCATCGCTGCGGCCTGCTCCTTGATCGCATCTACCACGCGGGGATTGCAGTGCCCGACGTTGTGGACGGCTATGCCGCTCGTGAAATCGTAGTACACGCGGTTGTCCACATCGCGGACGGTCACGCCAGTTCCGCTGGCCAACACCAGCGACGGCGCGTAGGTCGGCATTACCTTGGCCTTGTAAAGATCGAGGATATCCTGTGTATTGTTGCTCATTCCGTTATCTCCGTTCCCACGCCTTCACGCGTGAATATTTCCAACAGCAGCGAATGCGCCATGCGTCCGTCCACGAGATGCACCTTGCGCACTCCTGCGCGGATCGCATCTTCGCAGCTTTCGATCTTCGGGAGCATTCCACCCGAAAGGACGCCCTCTTGCTTCAGCGAATCGATGTCGCCGAGGCGAAGGGTCGAGAAAAGCGTCGCCGGATCGTTCTGGTCGCGAAGCAGGCCAGGCACGTCCGAGACAAGGGCGAATTTGCGGACCTTCAGAGCCTTTGCGAGCGCTGCGGCGGCAAAGTCCGCGTTTATGTTGTACAGATGCTGGTCGCCCTCTCCCGTTCCAAGCGGCGTAACCACCGGAACTATCCCTGCATCAAGCATCTCGCAGACGGCCCTTGTGTCGACCTGGACGACACGCCCCACATAGCCCCTGTCGGGATCTGTTATGCGGCGTGCGGTGAATATCCAGTTTCCGTGCAGCGGGCGGGCATTCGTTCCGCGCTCCTGCAGACGGCGCACAAGGTCGGGATTGACCGTGTTGTTGAGGGTCTTGCGGACGATTTCCATAGTGACCTCGTCCGTGACCCTCAACCCGTCAAGGAACAGCGGCTCGTGGCCGCTTTCCTTTATCGCCTTAGAGATGGCCTTACCGCCGCCGTGCACGATCACAACCTTGATCCCGACTGCGTTCATGAGCGAGATGTCACCCATGAGGGAGTCGAGGTTGGCCTCGACCTCCATTACGGACCCGCCAAGCTTCAGCAGAACAACCGAGCCTTTGAAGTCCTGGATGTACGGCAGCGCCTCCATGAGCACCGCCGCCTTTTCCATAGCCGAATCAAACCTGTGCATCGCCGGCGCGGAACCGCCTCACTTGATGAAGATGGACTTCTCGCGGCGGCAAAGCTGGATCGCCACGCCCCACGGATCGCGAAGTATCGCCATGTGGAAGGCGGGGTTCTCAAGCTTGAGCTGCTCGAGCGTCGCACCGGCGGCGACAAGGCGATCGACATCGGCCTGGACGTCGTCGGAGACGAACGCCACATGAAAGGTCATCGAATTCATCGCCTTGTAGTCGGGCGCGGAGGGCGTCTCGCCTGTACGGTATATCTCTAGACCCGCCTCGCCGGAGTCATCCATTATGAACCCGGGATTCGACGAAACGCGAAAACCGAGGTTCTTGCACCACCACGCCTTGAACGCCTCTGCGTCAGGCACGTCGATTGCGACATGTTCGAGCTTCATGAGTGATCTCCTTGCTGGTTTTGTTTCAATCCGCCGCTCAGCCCTCGGCCTCGAGCGCCGCATCGACCTCGTCGGACGTCTCCATGTTGTTGTAGACGTCCTGGACGTCCTCGAGATCCTCGAGCATGTCGATGAACTTCTGCATCGCCTTGGCCGTGGCGACGTCGCTGACGGGCGTTGTCATGTTGGGCACGAGACCGACGGACGAATTCTCCTCGTCCACTCCGATTCCTGCGGCCTTGATCGCCTCGAGAACTGTCGTGAAGTCGTTGGGCTGGCACTTGACGGTGAAGCCGCCGTCTTCGGCGACCACATCTTCGGCGCCCGCGTCGAGCGCCGTCATCATGACGGTATCCTCATCGACGCCATCCGCCGCCGGAACCATAATCTGGCCCTTGCGGTCGAAAAGACGGGATGCGCTGCCCTGCTTGGCGAACTCAAGACCGTTCTTCTTGAAGACGTTGCCGACTTCGGCCGCCGCACGGTTCTTGTTGTCGGTCAGCACGTTGACGACGAACGCGACACCGCCCTTGATTCCCTCGTACTGGGCATCGACGAGCGCCGCAGACTCAAGCTCGCCCGTACCCTTCTTGATGGCGCGATCGATGTTGTCGTTGGGCATCTGCGCGGCCTTGGCCTTCGCGATGAGCGTACGGAGCGTAGGATTGTTGTCGGGATTGCCGCCCTTGGCCTTTACTACAATCGTGATCTCCTTGCCGAGCTTGGAGAATATCTTGCCCTTCTTGGCGTCCGCCGCGCCCTTCGCGCGCTTGATTGTCGCCCAGTGGCTGTGACCTGACATTGTGTGGTTCCTTTCGAGTTGGTATGTGTTACGAGTTTGTAAAGGGGCTGGACTCAGTGCACCGGAGGCGTCTGATCCTTGTGGCGGTAGGTTATGCGACCCTTGCCGAGGTCATATGGCGATATCTCGACGGTGACAGTGTCGCCGATCGCTATCTTTATGAAGAACTTGCGCATCTTGCCCGAGATGTGGGCAAGGACTTCATGCCCGTTCTCAAGGCGCACCTTGTACATTGTGGCAGGCAGAACCTTGGTGACGACTCCGGTCACCTCGATCGCCTGATCTTCTTCTTTCGCCATTCGTTTAACCTTATTTTGCCTGTAAAGTTTACGTATTATACCATATTGTTGCCTATCGGCGCAACCTGCGTCATTTTGCCAGTTTTATGTCCTTCCAGACGCCGAGCGCGGGCAATCCCTCGCCTCCGTCGCGAACTACCGAGAAGGTCAGCTCCTTGGCGTCGGACGGAATATTGACCGCAACCAGCTGGGGCGCATCATTGCCCTTCTGCCCCACACGCTCGAAAATCACCTTGCCTGTGTCGGTCGTGAGGCGGAACGTCAGCACCGCGCCGGGATCGGTATCCTTGGAGCATACGACAGAACCCTTGACCCTCTTCCACGTGCCGTCGAGCTCGATCTTGTACTCCTTGCCGGGATGCAAGTAGAGATCCGGCGAATTCATCTTGGCGACGAACTTCGTCTGCTCGCTCGCCTTCTCGGATGTCCTCTTCACAACCTCGCGAGGCGGCTTGGGATAATCTGCGGACGCGCCCTTCTGTGCGGGCGGCACGCAGACGACGACCTCGCAGGCCGACTTGACGCAACGCTTCGCAAGCTTGATCTTCACCGTGCCCCCCTTGTCGGCGGGGTCGTAGTACCAGCACTGGCGCGAGTTGGCGTAGATCCTGGCGACCTTGTCCGCATTCGTCTCGGCGATGGCCAGAAGCTCCTCGCCGCCGATCAGGATCTGGGTCGGATTCGCGGCTGTGCGCACCCAGAGTTCATAGGCCCGCTCGACCGGCTGGCCCCTGTAGCCCTTGCCGGACACCGGCAGTATCTCGACCTTCACATCACCGGCGAGCTCGGCCTTTGGCGCGGACACCTTGACCGTCTGTGTCGTCCACTCGCCCTTTTCGTAGTCGCGGGTCTCGCCGTCGTCCTCGTACATCGAGTACTCGCTGTCGCCGTCGGGCCATATGTCGAAGGTAACCGTATCCTTGACCTTCTGGTCGGAATACTGCGTCTCGGGATACATGGGTATTATCGCGCCGCCGCGGACGAACACCGGCAGTGTCGCGAGGGTGGTCGGATACGCGGCAAGCGTCACGCCGCCCTTTACGCGCCTGCCGTCGTTGTAGTCGTACCATGTGCCGGCCGGAAGGTAGATTCCGCGCAGGTACCAGCCGGACGTAAGCTCTTCGGAGTCGAACATCGGCGCCACCAGGAAGTCGCGCCCCAGCATCATCTGGTATTTCACCTTGTCGGAGAGCGCCACATCGTCGTCGGGATAGTTCCACGCGAGCGGACGCACGATCGGGGCGCCGGTCAGCCATGCCTCGCGGCATGTGGTGTACATGTAGGGCGTGATGCGAAGCTTCCACTTCAGCCAGTCGCGGATAATGCTCTTGTAGGGCTCCGGATAGCTCCACGGAGCCTTGTTCACGTCGCTCCATCCGTTCATGACGTACAGCGCGGGAGTGAAGCACTTGAACTCGAGATCGCGCACAAAGCTCTCGTTCGAGCCGCCGAATATGCCGTCGATGTCGGTCGTGGCGTACGCCTGTCCGCTCATGCCGGACCCTGTGATCGTCGGTATGTGGTAGCGCACGAGATCGAGATTGCCGTACTGGTCGCCCGTCCAGCAGACTCCATAGCGCTGGGTGCCCGCCCAGCCCTGGCATGTCCATATGAATGCACGGGCGTTCGAGTTGTCGATGAATCCGTCGTAGGCCGTCTTGTTGCACTGCAGGCCGTGCTGGTACGCTGGGCCCGACCATGCGACGTCTATCTTCTGGATGCGAGTGCCGGCCTTGCCGATCTCCCAGCCGATGCGGTCGAGAGCGCCCTCCGTCCAGAGTCCAGTCCTGAAGCCGAGCGACTCGAGCGCACGGACCGTCCAGCCGAGCTGCATGTACTTGCAGCCGTACCCGTCGTTTACCAGCAGCCAGCCGCACGGCATGTCGTCTGCACGGTACTTCTCGGCGTTGCGGGCGACGACGTCGGTTGTCGTCTCGACATAGGAGCGGTCCTCGTTCTGCTTGGGTTCGCGTGTATCCTTGTCGCGCGTCATCCATGCGTCGGCGTCGCCGAGCTCCAGCGCCCAGACGGGAATGAAGTTCGGACGCCCGGTGAGCTCCGTATAGCGGTCGAGAACCTGGTTGAAGCTCGTGCCGGCGAAGAAGAACGCATCGAACCTGTATTCGAACTGCGTCATGGAAATCTCCTTCTTGCCGGTAAAGTCGTAGGCGCCCGCCGCAAACGAGTGACGGAAGATTCCGTAGTAGACGCCCTTGTCGACGCGGGCCATCATCCACGGCGCAGGATTGGGATGGCCTCCCTCGTCCCACTTGCAGTCGGCGATTATGTCGATTCGCCTGCCGGTGTGGTTGACGTCCCCGTTCTGCTGCCCGCCGCCGAAATAGCAAACCTTGGGACTGGTCTCAAGCCGCAGTATCGTATCGTCGGTGTTGTCTTCCGAAACGGACTTGATGAAATCCAGCGGACGGCTCTGCTGCCACACCTTCTCGCCCGTCGCAAGCCAGCAGGCGAACGTACCGGACGCCTTGTCGAGTTTGAGCGTGATCGCGCTGGTCGACCATACGTAGGTCTTCTCGCCATCCTCGAATCTGACGCGGGTCATGTCCTCGGCGGCGCCGTCGACGAGCATCTGCGCCTTAGCCGGATCGTTCTTCGGATCCTTGTAGTCTGCGTAGCAAGCGGCATTGGTCGTCGTGACATACTGCCCGGTCGCGGAAATCTCGGTCTTGACGGTCACGTTCGTGTCCGCGACAAGAACCCCGGCCTCGATGCGGAACACGTCTGGACGCCAGAACGTCACGCGCATCTCGACGTTGGTCGCAGTCTTGACGGTCCAGGCCTTTGATACGTAGCTCTCCGGAACGACCTTCTCTACCATCGCCTCTCCGGCGCTTGCGAGCGAAGCGACCAGAATCGCAACAGATGCAATGTATTTCTTCATTACGCTATTCTTCCTGCTAGTGGTTAAGTGATTTATTATATCATATTCTCCGCCGCCTCGCTTGCAGGCTTAAGGGATTCACAACCTCCTCGCAGATTCATTCACCTCACAGGAAAGTTGAAGTACGTGTCTTGATGCGGTTCGTCCTCCAGAGTGAAATGCCACCACTCCTCTGCAATCGGCTTGAAACCGTTGGATACCATTATCTCGCGGAGCAGCATCCTGTTGGCGTATTGCCTTTCCGTGATGCCATTGAAATCGGGATGGGACTCTTCGCCGAACCAGTCGAACGTGCCGCCCATGTCAACCTCCTTGCCCGTCTTCATGTCGAAAAGCGTCAGATCAACCGTGCTGCCCCGGCTGTGCCCCGACTTCTCGCCAATATAGCCCTGCGCAAAGAGAACGGACTTGTCTAGATTCGGATAAAATGCGTATTTCATGCGAGTGTCGCCGGCATCTTTCGCCCAGCGCATGAAATGGGAGACGGCCCGCTGCGGACGATAGGCATCGTAAATCTTCAGGCGGTAGCCTCGCTTCATCGCATCGTCGCTAGCATCCTTGAGTGCTTTTGCCGCTTCCTTTGTGAGCATGGCGACAGGGCTCTCATATCCATCAACCCGGTCTCCTACAAAGTTGTAGGTGGAGTAGTAGCGAATCTCAAGAATTGCATCCGACACCGCCTCGGCAAGATACACAAAGCCATCCGGCGTCTCTGTCGCGGCAAGGTGCGCACCCCCGCCAAGAAGCGCCGCGAGCGCGAAGGATGAGACAAGAATCATTCGTGCAAATGGTTTCATTTCATCTTCCTTTCACCGTTCTGGCGGTACCCCTACTTTTGCGCATAAATAGGGGTACCCCCTCTCAGCAGAGGCCGCGCTCCATGTCGCGCTTGAGGGATTTCGCCTTGAGGGAGTCGCGCTTGTCGTGCAGGGCCTTGCCCCGGCATATGCCGAGCGCAACCTTGATCTTGCCGTGCTTGAGATACATCTTGAGCGGCACCAGCGTAAGCCCCTTCGCCTCCGTCTTCATTCTGAGATCCAGCACGTCCTTAGCGTGCACAAGCAGCTTGCGCATCGCCTTCGGCTCGTGGTTGAAGCGGTTGCCGAACTTGTAGGCTGATATGTCGGCGCCAACGAGCCAAAGCTCGTTCTTCAGGACGGCCGCGTAGGAGCCGGCAAGGGACACTTCGCCGTGGCGTATCGATTTCACCTCGGTTCCAGTCAAGACGATACCGCACTCGATGGTGTCGAGTACGGTATAATCGTGCCGCGCCTTGCGGTTCTCGGCGAAAACCGGATTGAAGTCCATCAGTCCCCGAAGAGGGCGTTGACGCTGACGTGCTTCATGTTCCACTTCGTCTTGGCGTCCTCGGCCTTCGCGATGGCATCGAAATCGATTTCGGCGATGAGCTTGCCCTCGGCAACTTCGCGGAGCGCGATGTCGCACTTGTCCTCGTCAAGCGACTCGGGCCTGACAAGCGGCTTGGCACCGTTGATCAGCTCACGCTCGCGCTTGGAAATCAGGTTTACCAGGACGGGCGTCGAGGGTATCTTCTCGTGGGCTCTCTTCAGAAGTTCGCTGTTCATCTTGCTTTGTTCTCCAGTTGAAGTTGTGTAGTATATCAAATTATTTGACTTCGCGGTAGGCGGCAAGCGCCTTTTCGTACGCGGGCGACCCGAAGAAGCCGCAAGGCTTGAACTCGGGACAGAAGCCGCGGTATACGCACTCCGGCACGCAGCAGGCCGCCACCTCGGGCTCCTTCTCGGCAATCGCGTCCACGACGGCGCGCCACGCGGCGCGGGTCTCGGCGCTGGCCTGTCCGCAAAGACGGCGGCGCGAAATGAATATCACCGACTGCGCGTTGGCGAAGCATTCGTGCATCACGGGCGCGTCCTGGCGGTTGGCGTCGCGCTGGACGCCTGTACGGTCCGTGCGCTGGGTCGAGACGAAGTGCTCGATGCCGAATTTATGGCGCACGAAATGGACTGACACCCAGTACGGCAGATCGATCCACTTCCAGTTGAAGCAGAGCTTGCGGATGGGCGAATGCTCGGCGAGAAGGATGCGCTTCTTCCACTTCGATGTAGGCTCCTTGGTGCCTTCGTCGAGACGGATGGTCGTACGGGCAGCGTCCGCGACCTCGCGCCAAGTGCCCTTCACCTTGAGAAACTTGATCTTCACTGCGGCACCTCCTTTAGCGGACGACGAAGTTGACCATGCGCTTCGGCACGGCTATGACCTTGACGATCGTCTTGCCTTCGAGGAACCTGGCGACCTCCGCGTTGGCCTTGGCAGCGGCCTCCATCTCGGCGGGCGTCGCGGCGACGGGCACGCGGATGCGTCCGCGCAGCTTGCCCAGAACCTGGACGGGAACCTCGATCTCGTCCTCGACGAGAGCGGCGGGGTCGAATTTCGGCCAGGGCTCGTATGCGAGGGTGTCGGCATGGCCGAGGAACTGCCAAAGCTCCTCGCCGAGGTGCGGCGCGAACGGCGCAAGGCAAAGGACGAATTTCTCGAGATATTCGCGGGGAAGTCCGCCGGACTTCGCGAAGTCCTCGGCCTCGTTGACGTAGACCATCATCGCGGAGATCGCGGTGTTGAACGCCATCGTCTCAAGGTCGTCGCCGACCTTCTTGACCATCGCGTTCAGCGACTTGGCCTCGGCCTTCGTCATGGCGCGATCGGCGACCGGGGTCTCCGTCACAAGGCGGTTCGCGCGCTTGAGGAAGCGGTGCACGCCCTCGACGCCCTTGGTGGACCAAGGCTTGACGGCCTGGAGCGGCCCCATGAACATCTCGTAGAGCCTAAGCGAATCAGCGCCGTAGTCGCGGATCACGTCGTCGGGGTTGACCACGTTCTTGAGCGACTTGGACATCTTCGCGGGGAACTCGGTAAGCTCCTCCATCTCGCCGCCCTCTTCCGCTCCGTAAGGCTTGCCGTCGCGCCACTCTATCTTGTCCATGGGAACCAGCACGCCGCGCTTCGTCTTGTAGGCGAGGCCGAGTATCATGCCCTGGTTCACTAGGCGCTGGAATGGCTCCGGCGTCGGCACGTAGCCGAGGTCGAAGAGTACCTTGTGCCAGAAGCGGGCGTAGAGCAGGTGAAGAACCGCGTGCTCCGCACCGCCGACGTAGAGATCGACCGGCAGCCACTTCTTGAGAAGCGCGGAATCAGCGAAGCAAGTGTCGTTCGTCGGGTCGATGTAGCGCAGGTAGTACCAGCAGCTTCCGGCCCACTGGGGCATCGTGTTCGTCTCGCGGACGCCCTTTTTGCCGGTCGCGGGATCCACCACATTGAGCCATTCCGCCGCCTTTGCGAGCGGCGGCTCGCCAGAGCCGGTCGGCTTGTAGTCGGCGAGCTCGGGCAGGGTCAGCGGAAGCGAATCCTCGGGAACGAGAGACTGGGTTCCGTCCTCCCAATGGATCACGGGAAAAGGTTCGCCCCAGTAGCGCTGGCGCGAGAAGAGCCAGTCGCGGAGCTTGTACTGGGTCTTGGCCTTGCCGACGCCCTCAGCCTCAAGCCACTCGATCATCTTGACGCGAGCCTCGTCGACAGAAAGCCCGTTCAGGAAGCCCGAGTTCACCATCACGCCGGTCGCAATGTCGGTAAACGCCGCCGAGCCGGTGTAGGGCACTCTAGAGGTGCTAGAAGCGCCAGAAGTTCTAGAAACATCGGAATCCGCAGGGGCGACAACCTGGTAGATCGGAAGATCGAACACCTTGGCGAAATCGAAGTCGCGCTCGTCATGGGCGGGAACGGCCATGATCGCACCAGTTCCATAGCTCGCAAGGACGTAATCGGAGATGAAGATCGGAATGCTCTCGCCGTTGACTGGGTTCACACCCTCGACCCCTTCAAGGCGCATGCCCGTCTTCTCCTTGTTGAGCTCGGTACGCTCGAGGTCGCTCTTGGAGGCGGCCTTGCGCTGATACTCCCTGACGGCCTCGCCGTTCTTTATGGAGCCGTCCTCAAGCCACTTGGCGACAAGACTGTGCTCTGGCGAAAGCACCATGTAGGTGGCGCCGAAAAGCGTGTCGCAGCGCGTAGTGTAGACGGTTATCGTGCCTTCGGCGCCCTTCACGCCGAAATCGACCAGCGCACCGGTCGACTTGCCGATCCAGTTGCGCTGCATATCCTTGATGCCCTCCGGCCAGTCGAGCGTATCGAGATCGTTCAGAAGGCGCTCGGCGTACTCGGTGATTTTGAGCATCCACTGGCGCATCGGGCGGCGGATCACAGGATGGTTGCCGCGCTCGGAGCGTCCGTCTATGACCTCCTCGTTAGCGAGCACCGTGCCCAGGGCGGGGCACCAGTTTACCGGGACCTCTGCGACGTAGGCGAGGCCCTTCCTGTAGAGCTGCTCGAAGATCCACTGCGTCCACTTATAGTACTTGGGATCGGTGGTGTTCACCTCGCGGTCCCAGTCATAGCTGAAGCCGAGGGCGCGTATCTGCTCGCGGAAGCGGTCGACGTTCTTCTTCGTCGTGATCGCCGGGTGGGTGCCCGTCTCGACGGCATACTGCTCGGCGGGTAGCCCGAAAGCGTCCCAGCCCATCGGGTGCAGGACGTTGAAGCCCTTCATCCTCTTGTAGCGGCATAGGATGTCCGTCGCGGTGTAGCCCTCGGGGTGACCTACGTGAAGGCCGGCGCCCGAAGGATAGGGAAACATGTCAAGACAGTAGAACTTTTCGCCGCAAGCGGCGTCGTCCGTCTTGAAGGTCTTGTGTTCAAGCCAGAACTTCTGCCACTTCTTCTCGATGGCAGAGAAATTGTATTCGCTCATTACTTCTGCTTCTGATCTTCGGCGTTGTCGGCTATCGACTTGGCGATAAGGCCCGAAACGTCGTTGGTGGCGGCGGCCACACCGGCCTTGACCGCGTAGAAAATCGCCTTGTGGGTGGAACTGCCGTGCGTGATGATGACCGCGCCCGGAACGCCGAGCAGCGGAGCTCCGCCGTACACTTCGGGATCCATCTGGCTCTTGAGGGCGCGGAACGCACCCTTGAGGAGCAGAGCACCGAATATGCGCAGGGGTCCGCGGAAGCACTCGCGCTTGAGCCAGTAACTCATGGCCTTCGCAATCGACTCGGTCGTCTTGAGAACGACATTGCCTACGAAGCCGTCGCACACCGCGACGTCAAGCTGCCCCTTGAAGAGGTCGTGCCCCTCGATGTTGCCTACGAAGTTCAGTTCGCTGACCGCCTTGAGCTGGGGGAACGTCTCCTTGGTCATCTCGTTGCCCTTGCAGTCCTCGGTGCCGATCGAGATGAGGCCGACCGACGGGACGGTGCGGCCGAGCACAGACTTGGAGTATGCATTGCCCATGAGCGCGAACTGCACAAGCCAGTCGGGGTGGCAGTCCATGTTGGCGCCGGCGTCCAGCAGCAACAAAGGACGCTTCGGGATGCGCGTCGGGAGGATGGCCGCGATCGCGGGGCGCTTGACGCCCGGTATGCGGCCAAGGTTGAGGATCGCGCTGGTCGCGACCGCGCCGGAGTTGCCGGCCGACACGAACGCATCGGCGCGCCCTTCCTTGACGAGACGCATCGCAACGTTAATCGAGCAGTCCTTCTTCTTGCGGACCGCATCGACGGGGGTTTCGTCCATCTCCGCGACATCCGGCGCGTGAACTATCTCAAGAGTACCGTTCTCGATCGCCTTCTGGGCAGCAGACTTGAGGTCCTTGGGCAGCCTGTCCAGCTCGGCCTGGATGGGCGCAAGCTGACCGACCAGCAGAACCTTGATGTCAGGAATGCGGGCGGCGGACTCAACCGCGCCTACCACGATCTCGCCGGGGGCGTTGTCGCCGCCCATTGCATCAAGTGCTATCCGTGTCATTTCGAAACCTCCCTTTTGTCAGTTGGTCTGGAACCGGGCGGGCGTGCCGCCCCTCTGAAAGCGCTACCGCGCGGAAATCACTCCGCGGCGGCTGCGACCTTACGGCCCTTGTACGTGCCGCACTTCGGGCACGCACGGTGCGAGCGGACGGCCGCACCGCAGGCAGGGCACGTGGAGACCTGCGCGAGAATGGGCTTCTCGAGCGACGCCACGCGCTGGCGCTTGCGCATCTTAGATACTCTGTTCTTAGGACTTGCCATGTTTCTTCTCCTTCAACTTTCTGCTTTACAACGATTCAACCTTCAGCCCGTCCAACGCGCTCCACCTGTCGTCGGAAGGCGCTTCAACCGCCTTCTGTTCGATTCCTGGGCATGCCTCGTCGCAAACCGGGTATGTCGGTAAGGTGAGTATTATACTCTCTCTTGCGTCCGCCGTCAAATCGACCTCCTGCTGGTTTTCGCCGACCTCGGCCGAGAAGGTGAAGTCGTCCACCTTCACGGTCGTGTCGAAATCCTTTCCGCAGCGGCTGCAGACAAGGTCGAAATCCTGCTCAAGATGCCCCCTGACGAGAAGCTCCGTGCTGAAAAGCTGGGCGGTCAGACGATAGCGCACGCCTCCGAACGGCTTGACGAACTCTTCGTCGAGGTCGATTATGTCGACCTCGCCCTCAAGCGTCTCGACCTCCTGGCCGAGCCTCGCGACATGCACTGTCAGGCGGTTTTCCATGTCAGAGGCCGAAAGTCGAGCGCTCCTGCTGCTTGCGGATCTCCTGCTCGTCGGTCCAGATCAGCTCGCCGGTGCGGAGGTCCTTCAGGTTCAGCGTGAACTTGTAGTAGCGGTCGGTCACCCCGTTGACCTGCTGGCGCATCTCCGTGAGGGCGCCGTAGAGGTACATCTGGGCGGCGGACTGCTGTCCGGCCTGGATCGCCTTGGACTGGTCGGTCAGCCCGTTGAGCGCCTGATCGTTCATGAACTCCAGATCATCGGCCGAGGTCGTCCTGTCCATGAAGCGGAAGCGGCGCGAGCGCAGGAGCTTCGTGCGTATGGAGTCCGTAATGGAGGTCATGTCGATATGCATCGACGAGCGGTTCTTGATGCCGGATATGTCGAGCACCGGGCGGTTGCCGTTGGCCTCCGCGATGTACTCGTAGTCCTGCAGCATCGAATCGACCATCTTCTCGACCGTACGGCGGACGTCCTGGGGTTCGAGCGCGGCCGTCATTGCCTTGCGGTCGAGCTGGGTCTCGCGGGCGGTCGTGGTCGCGCATCCGCAGAGCATCGCCGCCATGGCGGCGCAAGCGATTGCCGTGTATTTCATTTCCATTTTCCTTTCGTATGTGTTTTACTGGGCGGTGTCGGTCTCGCGAAGCTGGAGCCTCGCTTTGACGCAGCGCGGATGCGGCGCCATGCCGGTGAATGTCGTCACATCCATTCCATCGAGGACAATAGCGCGGAAAGGCTTGCCGTCGGCGTCGACCTCGGCCCCGTCGGCGTCCATCCAGACCATGCGTGCCTGGAGCTCCTGGCGCTTGTGGCTGAGCGACTCGATCGTGACCGTCGCCTTCTTTATCCCGGAAACGTCGTCATACGAGACGCCGACGATCCTTACGCGGTTGGCGAGCCTCGTGGAAGCCTCCAGCACGGAAGCGTCTCCCGAGCGCGTATCTATGGAAACGCGCGTTCCCGCCGTCTCCACGCATCCTGCGCAAACTGCGGCAGCAGCCGCTACAACAAGTGTGTTCAGTTTCATTAGTTTATCTCCTTGCCGTTCAAATCAGTGGTCGCGGCGCCCCTTCCGCCGACTGTGGCAGACGCCCCGCGGATCGTACCCTTGGTATTGGCGACCCAAAGAAGCCTCGTCTCTCCGGCGGCCAGCGGCACGCGGGCAGTCGTCCTCGTTCCGTTGATGAGGAGATCGACGTCGTAGAGCCCAGGCTCCATTTCAGAATCGCGCCAGACGAGCTGCGCGACGGGCAGAGTCGTCCAGCTGCGCACGTCGGCCCTGCGGATCGCCGAAACTATCATGTTGCCGGCGAACACCGCAATCTTGGCGTATTGGTTGCCGGCGGAGTTGACGGCGGCCTGTGCGCCGGCCTGCACCGCCGCGCGGGTCACGTTGCGGATGATGACCCCGGGAAGCTTCTCCTTGAGGTCGCGCGCCGCAAGCGATCTAACGTCCAGCGCAGGCGACGCCGCGACGGGAGTTCCCGCGCTGCCGGCGACGGTGACGTTGTCGTAGGCGAAGCCGTTGTCGGAATATTTCGGTATGTCGATCGCAAACCCGGTGTAGATCGGAATTGGAATCTTGAGCGACTCCCTGCGCGGAACGAAGCCCTGATCGTAGATGACGACCAGCTTGGCCTTGCCCGGCACGGGCGAAGGTGCGCCCTCGGCCCTGGCCGCGTCGCCTGCAAAGACGGCATTGTCAGGCTTTATGGCCGCCGCCTTGCGGTAGCTCTGCCACGCCATGTCCGTCTGGCCGTCGGCCTCGAACAGCACGCCGGTAAGCCACCACAGCACGGGATTCTCCCACGAGTTGCGCGTCGAGGCGATCATCTCCTCAAGGTTGGCGCTCTGCTCGTCGATTATCTTCTGCGAAGCCGCGTCGGCATTAGAGCCGGAGTTCGCGACATCCGCTCCGTATGTCTCGGCGAGAGTATCCTGGACGTACACGGAAAGCCTGGCGTCGGCCAAAGCGTCGTCGCCCTTTCCGTTCAGCGCCTGCACGACTATGCCGTACTCGAGGGCAAGATTCAGCTCGTATGGCGGCAGGTAGTATTCGCGGGTGCGGTCGTCGGTCAGGGTCGAGGCCATCGCAGTGTTGGCGAGGTCGCTCGCCTTCAGCTTGGGCGAGGCCTCGCTCCTGTCCACGGCAGAATCCACAGCCGTCCTGAAGCGTGACTCGCTCGAAGCATAGTTGCCGGCCAGCATGTGGACGCGGCCCGACTCGACAGCGCCGAGGTTGCGCGAATAGTGGCTCTTGTCCGCCAGCTCGTCGCCCCATGCGATGGCCTTGGCGTCGTTGCCCGAATTGAGCGCCGCGATCGCCTCGCGGGCGTCCTCGTCGACCGAGACGCACCCGCAGACCGCAAGCGCAATCGCGCCGATCAACAGCTTTCCGTTGCGGAGCATCGGATCACTCCCTTATTATGCGCATCGTCTGGCCGCCGTTTCCGACGTCGCGCCACCCCGATGTGTCGTAGTTGACGTTTATCTTCACGCCGCGCTCGCGGACGGCGTCAGCATAGCGGCGGGCGATATCCGCGCGAAGGGCCTCGACCGAGCCCCACTTGGCGACGCCCTCGTCGCTCATTTCAAGCGCGACATTAAGCGAGGTTCCGTCCTGTATGCTGACAGTCGCGGCGTAGGGCTTCATCCACTCGCGGGTGATGCGCAGCTGATGCAGCCCGGGCGTCACGCGGAACTCTCCGGGGGCGGATCCTATCACGGCGCCATCGAGCTCGACAGTCGCGCCGCCGACGACCCTGCGGAGCTCCTGGAGCATTTCGCCGTTCGCGCCCTTGGTCTGGCTCTCAAGCTCGGCGACCGTCGCGTCGATCGTCGTCGAGACAAAGAACGCCACGAGACCGTCGGCGACGGGGCGGGGCTTGCGCCACTTGAGGGACTTCTGTGCCATGACGGACGTAACCTCCGCAGACCACTGGTCGAAGAGGATCTGGTAGTAGTTCATCGGATCGTCCGCCGCGTCAAGCACGGGATACTGCCTGACCCACGTAGGCATTCCGTCCACGCTCGCGCCCGTCGAATCCATGACCTTGAGCGTCATGCGAAGGGTGAAGACGGTGCTGATACGCCCGCCCATGTTGCGGCGCATGGAGCTCGCGTTCACGATGGTGGCCGCCGCGATGTAGTCGCAGCCAAGCATCTGGGAGACGCGGGGCACCGACCCGCCCGTGAAGATACCGGGCACAAGACCAGACTTCTCCTCGTCGACGGTGACCTTGTAGCGGCGGAAGGTATCCGCGACCTGCGCGGAATCCACCACGGCGAATCCGTCAACCTCCGCGAACGCAGCCGCCAGGCGATCGCGCACGCCGTCAACCTCGTCGTCCATTCCCGGCACGCGGGTGCGGTTCTGCACGAACACGGCAATCGTCTTGGGTTCGATGTTCTGCTCTTCGTAGGTGACCTGCTCCACTATCGTGGTGACCACGTTCTTGACCACTGTCGTGGAAGTGGTGGTGTAGCTCTGCTGTGCGGACGCGATGCCGCAAATCGCCGCAACGGCTAAGGCAAGTATGTGCTTCATGGCGAGTACCCTCCGTTTACACTGGGGTTATTATAGCATTTCCGTGTCAGAAGTACCAGTTGATGACAGGCAGGAACGGCACGTCGTTGTCCTGTATGACGTTCACGACGCCGACCTGCACGCCGTACATCTTGCGCGTCACGTTGATAACGCCGAGCTGCCAGCCACGGAAGACGTCCGTCGTGTTTACAACTCCTATCTGCCAGCCGTCGAAATCCTCGACCCAGTTCCAGACGCCGATCTGAAGCCCCTTCACGTTCCAGTCGAAGCCCCAGGGCAGGCCGACGGGCGTAACGATATTCAGCGAAAGCGGCGTATAGGTGCGCATGCAGTCCGAAGGCGGATTCTTGCCCTCGATGCGCAATGTCGCCTGCTCTCCGAAAGCGGCTGCCGAAAGCGCCAGCACCGCGACGATTATCATCTTCTTCATTTGTTGTTCTCCTTTCTTGTTCAATCCATTATCTTGATGTAGGACTCCGCCTTGAGGCGCTCGATCCACCTGTCATACTGCGCCATGGCGATCTCTTCGCGGACGTTCGCCTCTATCTCGTCGTACGCCTCGGCGAACGACTTCTGGCGAAGTTCGGCCTCGTCGTCCTTGCGCAGCAGGAAGCTCCACCCGTCCATGTCGATCCACTGGCTGAGGGTGCCTTTCGGCATGTCCACTATCTCGCGGCACACCTCGGGGCGGAAAACGTCGGCAGGCACGATGTCGCGCCATACGCCACCCTCGGCAGCATGCGAATCGACGGAGTACTTGCGCGCGATTTCCTCGAAAGGCTCGCTCTTGAGAAGCTCCGAGACCTCGTCGCGCTTGTCCGCGTTTTCCGGCGAAAGGAGTATCACGGATATCGTGGACGTGCCGCCGGTCGTGTAGCGCTCCGGGTTCTTAGCGTACTCCTCGCGCATGGCGGACGGAGAGGCGACGATGTTCTTGTCTATCGTCTGCCAGCGCATCGCCGACACTATCATGTCGTCGAGCATCCTCTGGCGCCATTCCGGATATGCGATCTTCTGCTGCGCCAGAGTCTCCATAAGCCTGTTGCGGTCGCCGCCGAACGCCTTGGCGATGATTTCGCGTATGCGGTTCTCGATGACCCATTCCTGCATTGTCATCTTCGACTCCGAGGCCGCCTTGAGGATGAGCTTGCGCTCGATCATCTCCTCCAGCACGGCAGAATACCTGTCGGCGGAGAGTCCTGCCCTGCGCATCTCGATGGCGACATCGCTCTTTAGGATGACGGCCTCGTTCACCTTCGCGGCGATGCCGTCAACCTCTGCGGCCATGCTCACGCCCGCGAGGGCGAAGCAAGCCAGAACCGAAACATATCCCTTTGCCATATCCATGATCTACTTGTCCCCGTTTTGCTGCGAATGCGGATTACTGCCAGCCGCGGATGTCCTTCTGGTCCGTGAGGCGCGCCTCCTTGTTGCAGACGGCGAGCGCGTCAAGATACGCCTTCTTCGCGTCGAAGAGAACCATGCGGATCCTCATGACGTAGCGCTGGTTGCCGTCTGCGATCGGCGGCGGGCAGGCGTTGCCCTGGAACACCTTGAAGCCCTTCAGCGTGCGAAGCCTGCCGATGTTCGTGGACGAGTCGCGCAACGTGGCGAGAACCTTGTCCGCATCGTCGGCGAACGCCATCGCCTGCTGCACAAAAAGGTCCATGTTCGTCAGCAGATCGGCAAACGCCTTGAACGTGGCGGGCGAGAGGTTCTTCTGCCAGGCGGTTACCGTGCGCTGGTTGCCGTTGACTGCGGCGGCCGCCTTTTCGGCGAGTTCGCGAACCTTCTTCACCGCGACCTCGAAGCTGGCCAGCTCGTCGTTGGTCACCTTGGCCAGGCATCCGTCCAGCGAGCTCGCAATGCGCGATATCGCGGGCGTCATGGCGCAATTGCCCGGCTTGGCGTACTTGTCCAGGCCCGCCGCGACGACCAGTTCCGATCCATATACCTGGGTCGCCTTCTTGGACTTCATGTCGTTCACGAGGTCGATGAAGCCGAACCATGCGGAGCCGAACTGCTCAAGCTCCTTGACGTAGCCCTCCTCGTCGACGCGCTTGATGACGCTGTTCATGCGCCAGTATTTGCGCACGATGTCGTTATGGACCATCGAACGCGCCAGCTGGTCCATCGCGCGCCTGGAGCCGCCGTCTATATCCTCCATGCATCTGGTCACGTACCCGAGCCTCTTCTTGTCGGCTTCGGAGGCCTCTTCAACGGCCAGCTTGACCTCGAAGCTCTTCTCGACCTCGGCCAGCATGTCCTTTATCCTGAACGATTCGGACGCCTCCCTGAACGCCTTTTCGAACGCGGCGTCGCCTACCGACTTGGAGAGCTTCTGCGCACGAAGGACGCATACGTTTATGGCGTCGTCCACGTTTGCCGCAGGCACCGGCGGCTTGTTCTGCTCGTAGTAGGCGGAGGCGGCACCTGCACAAAGCGCCGCGACTGCAAATAGAAGAGTCTTCTTCATGATTTAGAACCTTATTTCGTAGTCTTCGACATACCACCTGCCGCCGCCGCGACGGATGAGATGGTGCGGATTTGGCGAGCCGACCTGCTTGCCGCGCTCGTCTATGGCCTTCGACTCAACCTTGGCGTCCTCGACCTTCTCGCCGCTGATCTTGGTCAGGGTATCCTTCTGGTCCTCGGTGAGGAAGAAGTTCTCGTCGTCGTCATCCTCGTCAAACCCGGATACGACCGTGATCTCTGCCTTGTCGAACGTCGCGTGGACGTACTCCTTGTGGAAGCGCTCCTGGTGCAGGTCCCAGTGGTACCTGAGCAGATCCTCCGCGACAGGCGTCTTCTGGCGCTCTGGGTCGATGCACTCCTGATAGAGCGCATAGTTCTTCTCGCGGATGGCTGTCATGAATATCTCCATCAGCTTCTCGGGCGTAACGTCTGCGGGGACGCTCTTGACGGTGTACCAGCTGTCCTTGATTGCGGCGACCTTCTCTTCGCCGATGTAGCGTCCCGAGCTGGCGGCCTCGTTGTCGCGTATCGCGAGCACATGCCCGGGAACATACAGCGCCTCGGGCTTGACTACCCAGCCGTATGTCGCGGCGCCGACGCTGTTCTCGCCGGGATGCGTGTTCTCGAGGACGACTGTCGTGATCTTGCCGAGCACAGTCCACTTCTCGACGTCCTGAAGCCCGCTGTCGACATTGCGGCGATAGCGCTTGACGGCCTCGTACGGCCCGAGCCAGTCGCGGGATGCTATATCAACATAATAGAAGCCTTCGGACGGCTTGCCGCTGAACACATACTCGCCCGTCTCGCCGTAGAACTGGTTCATCGGATAGCGTATGTCGTCGAGCACCACATACTTCTCGCCAAGCTCGTCAAGCGTGATTTCGGCGGAGTCCGGCGCAGGGAAAGCCTTCTCCAGCATGTTGTCGGCAACCTTTGCGGCGAGGGCCTTCCATTCATCATCGGCAAGGGTGGCGATGGTCTTTCTGAGCGACTCCTCGTTGCGCTTGTAGGCCGTCCACTCCTCGTTAACCTCGGTGTAGTCACCCTTTGACTTCATGAGCGCGGTCCTCACGCGAAGGAAGAGCTTCTGCACGTCAGGATCGTCGGGAAACTCCTGCTTGAGCGCCTTGACTCGCGAGACGGCGTCGTTCTTGCTGCGCCAAACGGCCTTTTCGCCGCCCTTCTGGCGCTCGACCTCCTTCTCGAACTCCTTGACGTAGTAGTCGGCCATGCCGATCTTGCGCTTCACCGCAGCGGGATCTGGCGCAGCCGCGACAGCGGTCGCTGTTGCGGTCGCGGCAAGAATCGCCGCAAGAACTGTGCGCAATGCGAATGTCTTTCCTTGCATGTGTTTTCCTTTCGTGAACTCAGTCTTCGTCGGACGCTTCAGGGTCCTTCAGCTCGATTCCGACATCCTTCAAAGTGATAGTGATCTGCTGCTCGCGCGTCGGGTTCTCGATCTCGGCGAGCCTCGCGTTATGGCGCTCCAGCGTCTTCTCGAACACGATGCGCATCCAACGGGCCTTGCTGACGCTCTCGTCGAACTCGGGAAGCTTCATGTAGAGGTAGGCGTCAATCCACTCCTCCACATCCTCCGAAAGCACATAGCCGTTCACATCGACGACAGACCTGAAGAGTTGGCCCATCTCCTCGGCCAAGGCTTCAGCCTCGTCATCGGACGCCTCGTCCCCGTCGTCCGCTTCGGCGACTTCAGACACATCGGCAACTGGCTCCTGCGCATCGGCCGCCTTGTACTCCTTTAGCGCGATGGCGACGCACAATGCCAAGAACGCGATGGCAAGCACGACCACGACAAGACATCCCTTGGCAAGGCAACCCATGCCGCGCTTTTCCCCGGAGCCGCTGCCTCCTGCGGACATTGCAGCCGGTTCGTCCATATTGGGCTTCTTTTGCGACAATGCCTCCGCTGCCTGCATCTTCTGGGGATCCAGCATATCCGACACCTGCTGCGTCATCTTGGTGTAGTCTACCATTGTACGATTGCCCTCCTAAAGCTTCAGACTCGGTATTTTATCATTTTTGCCGTCACCGCGTCAATTTCACGTTTCCCGTAGGAGTGTAAACCTCTTATGCCTAGGGGTGTCGCTGATTATCGCGCATTTCATCACTTGCCAAGCCATTTGCAGATTTTCCCTGTAAACAAGCCCAGTTTATACGAAAACTTTGCTCGCTCTTCTGCGATTTTCTGTTCCCGTAGCGCTATTCTATTGCGCTTTAGTTTTTCTGGTCTGCGTGGAGTCGCGCCCAAAGAGGCGGGCGACGGCTACACTACTCACAACAGCCTCTAAGCCTGAACAGGCTTCAAACCTGGATGAAGCTGTTTGGCGACAGCGGTTCGATTTCGGCGGACATGTCACTGACCTCCGCCTCTTCTTCCGCCTGAAGGAAGCCGTCCTTGATCTTCCTCCAGTATTCGGCCTGATCCACCAGCTTGCCGACCTCGATGCAAAACCCATTCAGGTCGAGTTCGGCCAGCGGGATGTTGCGGAAAACGGCAAACGCACCGGTTTCGGGGTTCTGGCACAACACCGAGCCGCCTGTTCCGGTGAAAAGATGGTTGGCCTTCAGCATCAGGCCGCCGAAGGAGCCGTCTGTATCTGGCGGCGGAAATCCGATCTCGCCGTAGACCGTGACGGAAGAGGCGGTCTCGTCATGGATGAGGCTCACCGGTATCTCGTCGATTTCGAACGTGGTCACGCCGTCGGCCGTGCTGACATCCTGAATGCCGTAGCGATCTGTAAAGCCCTGGATAAGTTCGTTATATTCCATTGTGGTTGCCGTATCTTTTAGTTGATTGTGATTTCAAAGGAGTTGTCGCAGATGACGTCGGTTTCGCTGAGTCGGTAGTCCTTCGGGAACTGGTTGTAGATAGTGTCGAGCTTGTCGTTGTTGTTGCCGATGAGAATCTGGCGTGCGTTGGTGTCGTCAAACTTCGTGAAGTCCAGCTTCGAAAGCTGTTCGAACGTATTTCCGCGCAGCGTAAACGAAACGCCGTACTTGATATTGCTGCCTTCGCCGACGGGAGCGTTTCCGTTTTCTCCGTAGCTCATGACCATCGACATTTTGTCCTCGCCGGAGAACGTCATTTCCAGACCTCCAAGTTTGTTCAGCTGGAAAGAGAACTTCATGGTGGTCGGGTCTGCCCCTTTGTAGACGGTTTCGAACGCCTCGTGATTGCCGTCCTTGTCGAGCGCCATCCTGCTGCCCATCATCGACGCCTTGGCTGTCTCCTGCGAAATGAGCGACATCACGACATGCGCCTTCGCCTTTTCCTGAGTGTCGAGCGCGGCATAGGTGGTCTTGGCGTTCTTTGTGACGAACGCGGCGATCTGGTCTTTGGCCGTCTCGAAATCGTTCGAAAGCTTCACGTTGCCGACAGTCACGTCCTTGAGGCGGTTCACGTCCCTGAAGAACATCGTATCCTTCCCGTCGCCGAGCGCAAACTTCTTGCAGTCGCTCATTATGTTCCAGCCGAGCATTGTAACGGAGTTCTTGACGATCGCGTCGTTGATCATCTTGCCCGGGTCGTAGGGCTCGGGTCCGATCCTCTTCGAAAACACATCGCGAATCGCATCCGCGCCGGGCCCGCTGCCGTTGACGCAGATGTCGAGGAACTCCTGGCGCTTGGCCTCCATCGCCGTGCGCCCCATTTCGATCATGTCCCTCCGAATGTCGCCGCCATCCACTTCGTCGGCGTCGATTTCGCCATCGAAGATCTCCACCTCCCTGATTTCCCCCTCCGGCACACCGATTTTGGTCTGGATTGCGAGGTTCAACCTATTCATTCCAGACTGGCAAACGATACCTTGCTCGTTCACATGAGCCGCGTGGCCCTCGGAGATATCTTCGCCCAGCGAGTACCCTCCGGTTTCCACCGCGTTGTAGAAGCCCATCACCTTGCTGGCCATTTCCGACTCCATTGCCTGGTGGATCTTGTTCAAAGTGGAGTTGCTGCACTTGGCAAAGTGCAGATCGCAAATGAAGCCGCGCGCCGAATCCAGCTCGTCCGCGCCTTCGAACGCCTCTTTGGCGCCCGTCGTGTTGACGCCGTCGTTCACGTTGTCCATGAGCTGCTTCACTGCCTTGTGGAATTGCAGCCCCGAGCTGTTCGGATTAAGCTTGCGCACGGCACTGGTATCCATCTTCATGGCGAAGTTCACCATTTCCGTGATGACGCCTGGTTTGATGCGCTTGGCGTTCATGCTGACGAGCAAGGTCTTGCCGGCGTCGAGCACCGCCTGGTTGCCCTTCGCGGCCTTGCGGAGCTCCGAGACGCCGGACAGGACGTTATCGACCTTCTGTTCGATCTGGGCGACTGAACGGTACTCTGCTGCACCCGTGCGAAGGATGCTGTCGATGCATTTGGCGACGACTTCCATCGCAATCTTGTCGCCGGCCGCGCGGCGGACCGCCGCATTCACCATCGTCTGCCGCTGATTTGCATCAAGATCGGTGTATATTTTAGCGGCCTTCTTGTCGGCCGCAGTCACCGCCTGGTTGAACGACTCCGCGAGCTTGTCCACTTCTGCCTTCACCGCCATGATGCGGCGCGCGGTGAGCGGCTTGCCCTTGTCGTAATCGTCCAGTATCATCGCCTTCTTGACGTTGTCGGGAATGTTGTTCTCGCCGCCGAACATCTCGGCCACCGCATTCCTGAAGATCTCGCGCGCGTGGTTGTTGCCCATCCGCTCGACGTCGCTGCGGCGTATCTTGCCGACGCTGTCGAACTTCGGGTTCGCCGCCTCGATCTTGCGGGCACCGAGCGCGTCTTCCGTGCTTATGCGCGCAATGGCCTTCTTCTGCCCGAGTTCGATCTTCTCCGTCGCAAACTGGACGAAGCGATCGAACTGGGCCGTGTTCAGACTTTCAAGTCCCATGGTTGTATCCCCTTTTTGCTTTCCTTCCCTGTATACACATCAGGCGTCATAAGGTTACTGCCGAACTTCATCTCGCGTGCGTATTATACCATATCCACCAATGCGGGGACAGTCCCCCGAATGACCCATCGTAACTTGCATATTATACCAAATTCTAAGCCCCCGCGCCGCGCTTTCGCGCCGGGACTGTCCCCGCAATCTTGCCCGGCAATCTACCCGACTTTGCCCGGCAATCTACCCGACTTTGCCCAGCAATCTACCCGACTTTGCCGAGCAAACTACCTCACTTTGCTGGGCAAACGACGGTACTTTGCCGGGCAATCTACATCACTTTGCCGGGCAATTGCAAATGCGGGGACAGTCCCCGCAGTTATTCGTCTTCGACTACAGCGACGGGCACCGCCTCAAAGGTGACTTGCAGGTCGTCTTCCTCTACCTTGAACTCGATCTTATCCATTTCGTTCATATCCCCTCCATTGCTGCGGCACTTTCGGCACGCAGTCTCGCGATCTGTGAGCCATGCCGAACAGCATATGCCAAAAGCCCTTCCAGCTTCTGGATGCTACGGTAAACTTTCTCTGTTTGTTCAAGGTTCATTTCTTTGTCTTCGCATTCCTCTTGTTTCAGGTTGCCATGAGGTCTGCCCCCGTAGTATTCGACCGTATCACATCGACAGCATCACAAGGGCCTGTCCCTCCCGCACTCTATCCTGCCAAGTGCGTAATATCCTGCTCCAGTTTGGTTTGCGCATCTCTGTATTTCATCTGAAGCCTTCGAAACCTTTTTAACTTCGTCTTAACAAATGCGATCTGTTCATCATATGGTACATAGTCGATATAATATTGTTCAAACGAATCTTTGCTTATTGTCAATTTGGACGTCCCATCAGCCAAGTCAGAAACTATCTGCTTCCGAATGGCGGCAAAATAGCAATTATAGAATTCTAGGTTAACACTATATCCCGATTCATGTTTGGGTGTGAGAATAAGACATAAATTGCTTGCAATGAATTTACCATGCACATAATGACTTCTTCCAAGTGAACCAGCGGCACTTGTCGCATACACGATGGCCTCTGTGTCATGGTCATATTCAGTATGCGTTTTCCATTCTTCACTTGCCGTCACGAAAGGATAGTCTCCTTCGATGCTACTTTCGCTAGCCAAAGTCCCTTTTTCAACATTAAACAATTCGGCAACCTTTTTCATTTCATAACTGCTTCTACGGCGACTTTGGATGCCAGCACAATTCAAAACCCCATCTTTATAAATCTTCTTCTTTTGACAGACATGAGGTATTTCATTTGAATTTGAAATAGCCTCAACGATAGAGTCTTCTATCGACTGCCATGTTCCATTCTTGTCAATTCTTCCTTTGTGCTGGATGCTTATAAAACCGTCGTCTTCAAGATTGAAGAAAAGTACATCATCCGACTGCATATGCGGCGTTTTCGTAAAACCGAAAATAGATGTATTTACCGTCCGCTTCTGCTCTGTGAACAACTTGGTTGGCATCTTGATAACATATTCCAACCTTGCCATTGACAAAACTTTTTCAGTCAATCCGCATTGATTGTGTGTAAGCGTAGGAGTCGGCATAATGATGACCAATTTCCCACCCGTTTCCAAATAGTTCAGCGCCTGTATTGTAAACTTGATTGGATTATTGTTCTCATATGGCGGATTGATAATGACACGCGTTGGTTTCATAGCCCGAATGTACTTAAGAAGCTCTATGTCGCTATTGTTGACAATGCCACTCTGTGTCTCGTCTAAAAGACTGCTTCTGTATAAAAGATTTGTCCTGCCGTCGCCATGCAAAAACATATTGGAGCATGCCAAGGCGAAAAGGACAGGATCGATTTCAAATCCTATGAGTTGTTTCTCCCTGATTCTCTCGATAATTGTTTCGTTCCCATTCGCAAGATTAATCATCGTTTCCATGGATTCCATTAAGAACCCACCAGAGCCAGTGCATGTATCGAGAACCACATCGTTGACAGAAAGACGGGCAAGCCGAACCATCAATGCCTTTATATGGTCTGGGGTAAGAATGATATTCTTGTTATCAACTTTGCCGGCTCTTGAAAGGAAAATCTTGTACGCTCTGCCAAGGACGTCTTGCTTTTCTTCGCTTTGAAACGGATAGAAAATTCGTCCTTCTATGATATTTATAATGCGCTTGTATTCTTCTAGGGTATAATCTACATTCTTGATAAACGAGAACTTATCTCTCCAGCTAAACTCTTTCGACAGGTTGTTGATTTTACTCTCCAGCTCAGTTGTTATCGCCTCCAAAATAGCTTTGTTAAGATTGTGTGCCTCAAGGACAGTCGCCTTTGTCGAAGCTACTTCTTGTTTTGATGGTGCCTGAATGTTTTTGTACGTGCTTCGGAAATTGTTATTCTTCAGAGCAATCATCAAGCCAGAGAAAAACAAGCTTCGGTCTGTGTCGCGAATCTTATTTTGATTATTGAACCATTTATTCAAATCTTTTAAGACAGAAATAAGTGCTTCCGTTGTTACGCTTTCACCGTACTTCGCTTTCTGGTATTCCTTTTTTATCGCTACGAGCGACAAGAATGTGTCAGACTGTGAAAATGTTTTGATTTCAGCTATCTTATACTGTTTCAGATAGTAAGAAACGCGCAGGCTGTTGTTTTTTTGTCCTGATACCGCTATGCCTATGACATCCTTATGTATTTTGTTGTTGATTGCGTAGAACTGGACTTCTTCTTGTGCGGCTTTGTGATCAATTGCTTTAGCTTCTACGACAATGCAGTAGTCGTCTTCTTCAAGAAAGAAATCAGGATAGCCAGCATAATCAGTTCCCTTTTTCGATGAAAACCCATACGCCGAAGGAATCGCCGATTTCTCAACGAATGTTGTGGCGCCGTAGAAATTTCGGAACATATTCTCCGTTACAGTCTCGCTTTTTTTGGTAGCCATTTTGAACTCCTTTTATTAACGAAGTTTACATTGAAACCATAAAATTCAATCCCACCTTCACAAACGATTTCCATGACATCGATGCATATCCACATCCCCACGCCTCTCCTCTGCCGCGCTCGATTTATTTTCTAGCATAACCTTTGTCATGACTAAAACCTACCTTACCCCTCCGCACTTGCCGCAGGGTGTGCCTTTGGAAGACGAGCAGGGATAGCCCCACGTCTTGCGGTAGTTCTCGCACTTGCGGTTGTGGCGTTTGTTGTACTGATTGGCGTCGATACGTTTGTAGATTTGGTCGTACATGGCTCTCAAGTCTTTCCCTGTTGGCCTAAGTCACGACAATAGGCGATTGCCCTCGCGATATGCTTCGCGGGGTTTTTGTTTATCGAATTGTCGTGTGGTGAAAGGCGCGGCGTTAGGCCGCGAGAGGCGCTGCCCAGAATCGCGCTGGACGCCGCGCAGAGGCTCTGTGGCGCATTCTGCTGAGAATACTGCCCCCCCCCCCCTCAAATCTTGAGAGGCGGCGTCAGAGCGCAAAGGCGAGGCCAATGCGCCCGCGACAGCGAGCGTCATTGCGAGAGTTAGTGTTTTGTGCGCTTTGCCCATCGTGTGCATTATACCATTCCCGCGTTTGTTTGCGCAAGTGTTCGTCGCGGCGGGAGACTTCTTGTGCTGGCGCTGCTCGCGTGCCTGCTGCGCACTTGCGTCGCACGTAAAACACTCAGCTATGCTGTCTGAACGCATGAAGATTGGCGGCAGGGTTAAGCCGAATAGGGCGAATGCTTTGCCGAGCCGTTCCTTAAGCCGCATCCATTTGGCGTTTGGCGCACATTCCGTGGCGGGCTCGACCTCCTGCGCCTGCGCCTTTGCCTCGGTGTCACGCTTAGACTCGAGATCTTTGCGCCTCGCCTCGCATTCGCGGCTCTGGACCGCGTGGATTATCCGCTTGAAGACCTCCACCGTCTTTACGCCCAGCTCCTTCAGCTTCGACGCGAAGTACGCGAACGCCGCCTTGTAGGTCATGCGGGTGTTTATGCCGTTTCGCGCGTCCGCCGAATGCTTTGCCGCATGGAGCGGAATGTACAGCCAAGACAGGCTGAAGCGCTCGGCGGTGCGCGCGGCAAACCGTCCGGCACTCGGCGCATGACATAGCCTAAAGAGCAAAATCGCTTCATATTTGGTTCAGGTCCTCAAAGTTTTTTGAGGGCCTTTTTTGTTGCCTTTTAACACCCTCGGCTGCGATTACATAGAAATACTGAAGCTGACCCGAAAATAAATCGGTTCAGAATCGGTTCATTTTGCGCGTAAGGCGGAATCTCGAATGGTTCGGGGTTCCGTCAAAAGGAAAACGCGAAATGAAACAAGCCATAATCGAACTGACGCAGGCGATAGAGCGCCTCGCCGACGCGGTGCAGGGAGTTAAAGAAGGGAAAGAAGAAAATTCCCCCACACCCCTAGTAAGAAGAAAGCCCAAGAAACCAACAACTAAAACAACAACGCGTGCGCGCGCGAGGTTCGTCAAGCCCACCGTCGAGGAGGTCGCCGCCCACGTCCGCGCAAAAGGCTACACCTTCGACCCCGTCAGCTTCTGGAACTACTACGAATCGAACGGATGGAAGGTCGGCCGCAACACGATGAAGTCGTGGACCTCCGCCTGCGTCACATGGCAGCGCAAGGAGACTGAGCAGACCGCGGCATCCGCGCCCGACGGCGGCAACGGGCCCAGCGAGGCCGACCGCTTCCTGATGGAGTGCATGGCCAACGCCAAGCGGAAAGGCGGTGCGGCATGAGCGACAATCCCCTTCTGCGACACCTTACGAAGCGCGAGCTTGAGCTTGCCGCGGAGTACGAGGCGCTGGGCGACGACCCCGCCCGCCGCGACGCAATCCGCAAGGAACTGTACAACCTGCGATGGAAGCTGAACAAAGATAGCGCCCGCAAGTATCACACCACCGGCAAGGGACGCCGCAACGCCACAATCTGCGAGGGCGGTCTGCCCGCCGCAACGCGACCGTTCGCGCCACGGCGGCAGGCGAACGTCACCTTGCCGAAGGAGCTAGCCCACGCGATGCCGACGCTTCAGGCCATTCTGCGCAACGGCAGCGACAGGTCGCTCTCGATCCGCGAACTCGCGGCGGAGCGGGGCATCACCTTCACCGCCGCACGGAAGAAGTACTTCGCCGACCGCAAAAAGCTCCTGAACCTTTTTGCGCCGTGACGGGGACTATCTAACCCAAAACCTTCCTCAAATATTGAAGGCAACGAAAAGGCCCTTGCAATCGCAAGGGCCTTAGTAATTACTTGGATCATATGTAAGTTTTACAGCCTATAATGTCTATGCGGACGCGGTAACAAGTTTGGCACATATGTGCGGCGAAAATCAAGTATACGACTTAACTCCGCTACAAGTGCAACAGGGGAATCATCAAACAATGATATATGATTTGTAACTCTCTGAATGAATACATTTCTTAGAAATGGGATGGCCATTGAAGCGCCTTGCTTCGTTCTTGTCGGCAAGAGGCTCCATAAAACATCCTTGCCAAAATCAAATAAAACTGGAACTGTGCTATTCAACCATGCATGCGGAAATATCTTTGCGCTATCGCTAGCGACCCAAAACATAGTGGGGCTTCGCGTCGCTTGATTAAGAATATTTTTTAAATTCGCATTTGCATTCTTTTCAAACCGAGCCCAATCATTCTTTAGTCGCTTCCCATCAACAACCCAGATCATGTTCCCATAAAATTTCTCGCGTGCTTCCTGCTCATCGCGATTCATTGCGGAGTGCTGAAATTCAATAACCAATCCATGCTTTGTCCTAATGTCGGCGATATGTCGATCTTGATCTTTTACAATCAAACACTCACGCCATTCTTCGGGAAATTCGTTTTGCCAAGCAATATGCCAAGGCCCCTTTGACTCATGCCATGAATCACAGACATCGCGACTGACATGCGCCCAATGCGGCACTCTCACATCACCTTTTCGTGCGCGAAGCTGCCCATGGCACAGTTCACACTCGCCAAGATCCCCAGACTGCGCTTTTTCTATGTCAGTACGCACTCCATTTACTAGCGCATACCGCCATTGGCACGATCCGCTTGAGCGCTGCTCGGTCATGGGGTGAAGAGTTCCGGTTCGTTTTCCACAAGGTCTTCGGCAAGGTATTTGTAGTCCATGTTCTCAATGCCGTAGAGACCTTTTGCTATCTGGGTGGCAAGACGGCTGCGATAATAGGCGTCCATAGCCGCTTCGATGGAAATGCCCTTCATCTCGGACAGGTACGCGATGATGCGTTCCTCCAGCCGCTCCTTGTAGGTGTCGATGGTGACATTGTACTTGACTTCGCACATGTCACGCCTCGCTTTCTATCTGGTATGACCGGACAAACCGCAGCTTCGCGGAAACGATGCGATCGGTACGCAAGGCCAACTGGTCGTTCGGACGGGCGAAGCGCAAAAGCTCAATGGCCCGCGCTTTCGTGATGTCGCCCTGCCGGTAGCTTTGGATGGTGCGAAACACGTCATCGTCCGCAACGCGACCGATTATGGCGTCGTAGGCGGAATATACGTCCTTGCCGTCGCGGCAGTCGCACACGAAGTCGAGCCACGCCTCGTCAACGCCGCCAAAGCGCAACACCGAAAAGTCCGAAAGGTCGTCGTCCAGTTCATATACGTTCACCACCGGCGCGGAAGAAGATAGCGCACGGGAATGTTTCCTTCGCGCCCAATGCTCCGCCTGTTCGCGGAAGCTCGTTACATAGAATGCCGGGCCAAAGTCAAGGAACCGTTTAGTGTGGTTCAAGTCGGGAGATTTTATTTCGACCGTAGACCCGTGGTAGACGATCATATCTCAAACCCCCGCTCGCGGATGTAGCCGGTGATGTCTTCGATGAGCGCATTGGCCCCCATCGAATGAAGAACGTCGTAATGCGGAACGAGATATTTGTCCAATGCACCGGAACGCTTGCAGATAGCATACGCCTCGGACGGCGACATGCTCCAGGCCGCCGCGAGGATATGCACCATAAAGACCACAAAAGTCAACTCTCTACCTGCGGACATTGATTCGTTCCTTAAATTGTACACGAATATTATAACAAATTTTTCTGGCGATGGGTACTGTCGAGGCAAAAACCTTCCTCTATTGTTGGAGGTGGCGATGGCGACGCGTTGAGGGCGAAACCCGTCCCGCGTATGCAGCCCCTCCCTTCCCAACCAATCAAACACAACACGAAAGGAACAGACAAATGAAACTGACAAAAGCCGACATAAAGCAGAAGCGGGCCGAGCTCGTCGAAGTTCTGCTCAAGATCGAAAAGCTCAAGAACGATAAGACGTCCCTCGAAAAGACGCTGGATGTCGATTTCGCGCAGAACGAGACCGCCTACCGCAACGGCATCGTGACGGAGAACGGCGTCCTTATGCGCAAGCCGAGCTGGAAGACCACCGCGAAGCCCGTCGTGGAGGTCGCCTGATGAAGAAGCTGATCGCCGCCGCCGCGCTTGCGACGCTCGCCGCCGGCTGCTACATCGGCAAGGCCGAGTTCAAGGGCGAGGACATGAAGATGTACCCGCTCTTCGGCATGTCGGCCGAGCCTGCGGAATGACCCCTAGGGGTAATGCGCCGCTACCCCTAGGGGTAACGACCTCTCACCCCTAGGCATGAGACCCTCTTACCCCTACGGGTGGCGAAAAAGCCACCCCCGGGGGTCGAAACATCAACCAAACAACAACAAAAAAACAACAAGAAAGGAAAACCAACCATGGCAGACAAGCCAACAGTGAAGTACGAGGTCCGCGCACAAAAGGACCCCATCAACAACGTCACGATCTACGTTCCGGCGATCGTGGACAGGAGCGCCGCGAAGAGCCTCGGGGCGGTCATCGAGAACGCGATCGACCGCGGCCTCATCGTGGGCGTCAAGCCCTCCGCCGCGAACGGAATCGCGACCGGACTCTGCGAGCAGCTGTTCAAGGAGTTCAAGGACGGCAACTCCGTCAACTTCGACGGCTACTTCTACGGGCGCCTCTACCTTGACGGAACCGTGGGCGCCGACGGACGCATCTCCGCCGCGAACTCCATCAACATCCGTCTCGTCAAGGGCGTAAAGTGGGCGCTCGCCGCGAACGACTTCTCGTTCACGAACATCGCGGACGACAAGACCCCGAACGTCGAGTTCCTCATCTCCGCCTCGACGGGCGCGGTGCGCGGCAAGCTCATCAAGGGCCAGGCGATCCTCGTCAACGGCTCGACGTTCGGCGACGACGCGGAGCACGTCTCTGCGAAGATCGTCTTCGACGAGGGAACCGAGGTAGAGGCCACGGTCACAAGCTGCGGCGAGAACCTCGTCACGGTCGCATGGCCCGCCGCGCTAGATGACGTCCCCTCCGGGACTGCGATCTCGCTCACCGTCACGCGCACCGAGGGCGAGATGGAGTACGTCTCGCTGCCCAAGTCCGCGACCATCGCCTGAAG
>Ga0265298_10000537_pt1 | contig 56310 bp, 48 predicted proteins | sample AusTroGonzalo_MG_3_FD_193486 | JGI IMG/M metagenome (GOLD analysis project Ga0265298, IMG submission 193486) | Bovine rumen microbial communities from tropical cattle in Woodstock, Queensland, Australia - Gonzalo_01 | ecosystem: Host-associated > Mammals > Digestive system > Stomach > Rumen ... | reverse complement strand
CGTACGAGGGCAACCTGTTTGCCTCCCACTATTCCAACGAGTTTGCGTGGGAGCACACCGAGAGCGCGTTGTCGGTGGGCGCGAGCGTGTCTGGCCCGTTGAACGACTTCTATCCAGGCGTCGCGCGGCTCCCAGAGGTCTATTTCGATGTCAACCCCATGCCGGTCTGGTCGCTTCCTGTCAACTACGAATCTCAGACAAGGGTCGGCTACCTTGACCGCGACTACGCTAAGTACGGCAACCGCCACACTGCGACGCAGTACCGCTTCTCGCCAGGGCCGTGGGCGAACTACAACGCCTTCCGGCTCGACACATACCACCGTCTCACGCTGCCGATGAAGTTCGCCGACGTCCTCTCGGTCGTTCCGCGCTTCGGACTGAGGGGCACGTACTGGAGCGACACTGGTTACATGGCCGCTCCCGACATGCGCGCAGGATCTACGGGAAACGACGCCTGGCGCACGATCGTCGAGGGTGGCGTGACGTTCGCCGCGCGCGGCACCGCCGACTTCGACAACGGGATCACGCACGTCGTGGAGCCGTACTTCGACATGCTCGCGCAGGAAGCCAACGTCACCGGCACAAAGAAAGACGAGAGGATCTACCGTTTCGACAGCCTTGACATGAGCAGCGACTGGCTCGACCAGTTTGCGGGCCGCTCGCGCAATCTGCCGTATTCGTGGTACGGCGTTACGCCCGGTATCCGCAACGCGCTGCGCAAGAACGAAGAGGGCGGTTTTTCGCGCACGCTCTTCGACTTCGACGTCTACTGCGCGGTGCAGTTCAACGACACCTCCTACACGCCGGGCAACAAATACCATCGGCTCGTGAAAAACCTCGAGGATCCGAACTACGGCGAGGATGCCCCGCTGTTCGTGCCTGGCATCCGCGTCCGCTGGTTGCCGACAGTGAACACCAAGCTTTCCGCCCGCCTCGAGTACGACACGGAAAACGACGAGTTCGCCTATGGTGATCTCAAGTGGAATCACCGTCTCTTCGATTCGTTTAGCTATCGTGCCACCTACTCTGGGCGCAGCCACCGCCGCTGGGACTACTCGTCTACCGCCTTCGACAAGGAGACGATGCGCAACGAAGACCTGAACTGGGCCAAGTTCCAGTTCCTCGAGGTCGGTTTCGAGCACGAGCTGTGCGACGCCATCGCATGGAGCCCTTATGTCCGCTGGGACTGCCGTGAAGGCGAGTTCGATGAGATCGGCACATGGATAGAGTTCCGCACCGACTGCCTCGGCTTCCGCTTCAGCGTCTCCTACGAGAACGACTTCAAGCGCGTAGACGGCTCGATAGAAGAGCACGACTGGAACTTCGAGTTCTTCGTCTATCTCCGCGCCCTCGGCCCCTCGTCTGGCAATCCCTTCCACGGCGACTGAGGCAGGCGCGCCGCTTGGGACGAGGTAGAACTTTGGGAAAATGAAAAAGCCAAGATTCGGACTCCTTTCGCGTGTTGTGCTGGCCATAGTCCTCGGCATAGCCCTCGGCTCGTTTGCCCCTGCGCCATTTGTGCGCGGCGTGAACACCGTCTGCGCGCTCATAGGCCAGTTCATCAAGTTCCTGGTTCCGCTTATCATCGTTGGTCTTGTCGCGCCGGCGATAGCGGAGACTGGGCGCGGCGCGGGGAAACTCCTTCTCACGACAGTGGCAATTTCCTACGGCTCGACGCTTTTCGCGGGCTTCCTCGGCTACTTTGTCTCGGCCGCCGCCTTCCCGTCGCTCGTCTCGACCGGGGCGGGCCAGGCCGTCAATGATGCTGCGCGGGAGTTTCCGCCGTATGTGCAGCTTGCGATTCCTCCGCTCATGGACGTGATGAGCGCACTCGTGTTCTCGTTCATGGCGGGGCTTGGCATGGTCTTCACCGAATGCGACACCCTGAAGCGCGTGTTCTCCGATTTCCGCGTTATCGTCGTGCGCACGATCTCCGGCGTGCTCGTACCGCTGCTGCCTCTTTTCATTTTTTGCATCTTTCTCGACATGACTGCGGCGGGCAAGGCCGGTCGCGTCCTTGTGGATTTTGCCGCGATCATCGCCGTGTTCTCGGCGCTTACGCTTGTCGTCATCGTCATCCAGTATTGCGTGGCTGGAGTCGTTGCGGGGAAGAACCCGTTCAAGGCGATGTGGAAAATGCTCCCTGCCTACATGACTGCGCTTGGGACTTCCTCGTCGGCCGCGACGATTCCCGTAACGCGGGAGCAGACGCTTGCCAACGGCGTGAGCCGCGAGATCGCAGACTTCACGATTCCGCTCTGCGCGACCGTCCATCTCGCTGGCTCGACCGTGAAGATCGTTTCCTGCGCAGTCGCGCTGTTGCTTGTCGCCGGTCGTGGCGCGGAAATCAATCTCGCCACTTTTGCCGGGTTCATAGCGATGGTCGGCATCGTGATGATTGCCGCGCCTGGGGTGCCAGGTGGCGCGGTAATGTCGGCACTCGGGCTTCTTGAGTCCATGCTTGGCTTCGACCATGCGCAGATCGCGCTCATGATTGCCATCTACCTGGCGACGGACTCCATCGGCACGGCCTGCAACATCGCGGGCGACGGCGCTATAGCGATTGTCGTCGACAAAATGTTCGGATCGCCGACGAGGACATCATGACAGCCGAAGAATTCTTTGACGGGATAGAGCCCAAGAGGTTACCGTCCTCTCTGAAGGCCAGCGCTATGCTTTGCGGGACTGTTTCTGCTTCACCAAGCGTTGCAACGAACGGCTTTGCGAAATTGGTGTCTGCAACATCGCTGAGAAATGCCTTTAATCAGTAGGGGATGATTATGAAAAATAATATAATTTTTGCAGTTTTGATGCTCGGCTGGATGGTGCCGCTTGCGACGCTTGCAATAACGAATCCGCCGTATGACCTGTATGGATACCTTGCGGATGCGGGGGACAATCCGCCGCTGAACTACATGAAGGTGTGCGAACCGGGGCGCACAGGCGAGGCGAACGCGAGCTACGTGGTGCTCGGGATATCTTATCCAAGGACATACCAGGCGGTGAACGGTAATTATGACGGCGACCTCGTGATCCCCGCCTACATCGACGGGTTGCCCGTGCGAAAGGTCAACGAGGCGGCGTTCATCGAGTGCTCGTCGCTTCGGAGCGTCAGGTTCCCGAGCACGCTCCGCGAAATCGGCGCCCGCGCCTTCGTCGACTGCTTCCAGCTGACGAATGTGACGTTTGAGGCAGGTGTCTCCACTATCGGCGACTTCGCCTTTTCGAATTGCGTGAGTCTTGCGTCCATAACGTTTCCGAAGTCGCTGTCGCGCCTTGGGGTGCGTTGCTTCCATGGATGCATTGCCCTCGAGGACGTGTACTTCCTCGGCAATGCGCCGCGTCTTGCTCTGCCCCCAACGGACAAGTCGGGCCTTGGCGAGAGCATCTTCCGCAACTACGGATACTATGAGCGCTTCAAGGTCCACATCAACAGGAACACTTACGGCTGGATATCCCCCTACGAGAAGGGTGTGCCTGAGAAGTGGCCTGTGGACTATGGCTACATGCAGGCCCACGAAACGGTAGCCGAGTCTGGTGATGGAGGCACAGCCGAAACTTCCGGCTTTGTTGCCGTCGTCACCGAGATCAAGGGCGACTCGGTGGCAGTCCCGCAGTCCTGGACGGCGAGGTTCCCATCGTATGAGGCGAAGTTTGGGAGCGACTTCGCGTCCTCGCTCCTGAAGCCGACCGGCAAGAGGGACGCGACCGGCTCCCCGCTGCTGGTGTGGCAGGACTACGTGGCAGGCACCGACCCGACAGATCCTGCCGACACGTTCCGCGCGACGATCTCGATGGCCGACGGCGAACCTGTCGTTTCATGGGAGCCGGTGCTGTCGTCGGAAGAGGCCGCGCGCCGCACCTACACGGTGTTCGGTCGTCAGTCGTTGTATTCAGGCGACTGGACACCTGTTGCCGCCGGCCACATGAAGGACTACAATTTCTTCAAGGTGACAGTCGAGATGAAGTAGTCGTAGTCCTTAGTTGCCGCGCTCGCCGATGAGCGCTGCGGCGAGGAGCAGCGAAAGTGCATGCTCGACGGTTGCGGCGCGTACTTCTGCACGATTGCCGGGGAAGACTTTTTTTCCGGTCTTTACGCCTGCTGGTGTTGCGATTCCAAACCACACGAGGCCGACCGGCTTTTCGGCGCTGCCGCCGTCGGGGCCGGCAATGCCGGTGACGGAAACCGCATAGTCTACTTTCAGCAATTTGCGCGCGCCGACGGCCATCTGCTCGGCTGTCTCGGGGCTCACCGCGCCGACAGTCGCAAGAGTCTCGGGCGACACGCCGAGGACGCCTTGCTTCACGGAGTTGTCGTAGCTGATGACGCCGCCCATGAAAACCGCGCTTGAGCCCGCGACCGACGTTATGGCGCTCCCGATGCCGCCGCCTGTGCACGATTCGGCCGTTCCGCAAGTCCGCCCGAGTTCTGCGAGCCGTTTTACAAGTTTTTCCGCAGTTGTCATTTTGCCGTTCCTCCAAGAACAGTATAGCAAATATCAGTCCTCCTCGCTTGACTTTCAGCAGTGGCCAAGTGTATAATCTCGGTATGAAAAAAATCATGATTTGCACTGCGCTTCTTGGCGTGGTGTTTGCGGCGCATGCCGAACTCGAGCGCATTTCGCTCAATGGAACATGGGACTTCTCGTTTGCGAGGGACGCAAAGCTCTCGTCGGCGTCGAGCGGCTTCAAGGCGACCGACAAGATGGTCGTGCCGGGATGCTTTGACCTGATGCCGAAATGGTACGCCCAGCGCGGCCTTGCGCAATACCGTCGCACGTTCGCTCTCGACAAGCCGGCCAAGGGCGCATGGCTCGTCGTGAAGGGGATGGGGCTTCAGGCGAAGTTCTTTATCGACGGCCGCGAAGTCGCGGTGTCGAAGCTTCCCTATTCCACGCTCGAGATTCCGCTTGGAGCCCTCGCGGCGGGCGAGCACACGCTCGTCGTCGCTCTCGACAACCGGCTCCCCGGCTCGAAGGATCTCGTCTTCAAGGCGTTCTACGACTTCTTCCTCTCTGGCGGGTTCTACCACGGCGTTGAGCTCAAGCTCCAGCATGCGGAAGTGGAACTCGACCGCGTGGTGGTGAGGACGCGCGACTACAAGACTGGCACTGTCGAGCTTGCGCTTGAGGCGAAGGGTGCTCTTCCCGCATCGCTCGATGCGACAGTCTCGTTCGACGGCGGTGCGGCAAAGGCCGTCCGCTTTGCCGATGGACGCGCGCGCCTCGCGGTTCCGTCGTTCAAGCTCTGGAGCCCCGAGAGCCCGAATCTCCACCGCGTGACCGTCGCGGCTGGCGCGCTCGGCTCCGTTTCTGCGCGGTTCGGCATACGCGAGTTCGCCGCGCACGACAAGGCGCTCTGGCTCAACGGCAACAAGGTGTGGCTCAAGGGCGTCAACCGCCACGAGTCTGATCCAGAGGACGGCTATGCGACTTCGCTTCCCACGATGCTCCGCGACGTCCAGCTCATAAAGTCCATCGGCTGCAACTACATCCGCGGCTCCCACTACACGCAGTGCGACGACTTCCTCTCGCTCTGCGACGAGATTGGGCTGATGGTCTGGGAGGAGTCGCTCGGCTGGGGCAACTACAGCGAGCTCGACGACCCTGGCTTCATGGCGGCGCAGGTGGAGCAGACGCGGCTTATGGTGAAGGAGTCGATCAATCATCCGTCAGTCGTGATCAACGGCTTCCTCAACGAGTTTGGGTCGAATCTTAAAAGTGGGATTGCCATCGCCAATCTGCTCGTCGACACGATTCGAGCCGAGGACACGGGCCATCTCGTGACATACGCAAGCTCTCACCCGACCGACGGCATCTGCGCGTCGAACCTCGACTTCATCGCATTCAACACCTATCCCGGCTGGCACCAGGACTCCGCGCGAGCGTCCACCCCGGAGTCGCTCAACAAGACGATCAAGGACCGTTTCAACGCCTGCGTGAAGTATCTACGCAAGACCTACGGCGCCGACAAGCCGATCATCGTCGGCGAGACCGGGTGCTACTCGATCTATGGCTGCCATGATCCGATGGCGGCGCAGTGGACCGAGGAATACCAGAGCGAATTTCTCGACCACTGGCTGAAGATCGTGAAGGCCTCGCCCGAGATCGCCGGGTTCACCGTCTGGCAGTTCTGCGACGCGCGCACCTACTTCCGCGGCGGCAGCGACATTCGTCTGAAGCCGTTCGCGTTCAACCTCGCGGGACTCTACGACCGCCATCGCAACGCAAAGATGGCGGCCGAAACCGTGAAGCGGCATTACACCGAGAAGTAGCGCATTTTCGAAGCATGAGAACTATTGGCTATCTTGCGGTTGCGGTGCTCTGCGCGATCGTGCCTGCATTGCACGCGAAGGGCGTTTTCGCCCTCGGCGAGACGGAGAGCTCGCTCATGATGCCGAAAGATGCGTCGTTTGAGATCGGCGCGGACGGCAACTTCCTCGTCGGCGGGAAGCCGCGTTTTCTCATTGGCAACCTATACTATGTCCACTACGGCTCCGACTCGCTCGTCCACGGCCCTGGCTATCCTGACGAATACGCATGGGTGTACGAGGGGACGCCTGATCGCGCGTATCTCCAGCGGCTTGGGTTTGACACGTCCGGCGGCGAGGTCTCGTCGTCATGGCTCGCCAAGTACCGCGACCCGAAGCGCACTTACCAGGCGCGGAACGGCGTCCACTGGAACGTCGCGTCGAACTACTGGCACTCGGGGCTGCCGATGGTTGTCGACTTCACTTCCGCGACATGGTCGCACGGCGGGATGACATATCTCAAGGGCAAAAAGCCCGACGAGAGCGCGTTTGTAAAAGACTGCCATTTCATCTACTACAGTCTCATTACTCCCGAGGGTCGCGACCTCTGGCGCGACATGTGGCGCTCCGGCGCCGAAGAGCTTAAGGCCAACGGCGCTAAGCCCTACGTCTACGAGCTCTTCAACGAGCCGCGCTATGACGACAAGTCGCCCGCCGCGCGCGGCGCATTTGCCGCGTTCCTGTCGGAGATGTGGAAGGGCGATGCCGCTGCGATGGACAAGGCGTGGGAGTCGTCGTACGGCTCGTTCGAGGCGGCTTCCGCGTTCAAGTCGTCGAACGAATGCGCGGGGCTCGGCGTCGCATGGGCCAAGTTCTGCGAGAGGGTTTTTGAGTCCGGCGTGCGCCTTGGCATAGAGACGATCCGCGAGGTAGATCCCTCGGCGAAGTTCTGCATTCAGCCGCTTTCGCATCTGTGGAACTTCGATTCCGTCATGGGTGCATACGAGCTTTGCGAAATCGCGATGACGCCGACGGGCGGCGGCAGTCTTTTCGAGGACATCCTCATGATCGCACTCGCCGACGGCAAGCCCATTATCGACGGCGAGGCGTATCTCGGGCGCACGCGCACAAGTCACCGCGCTCGGATCCTTGCGCAGTGGGCGCGAGGGTTCAACGCCAGCTACTATTTCAAGTGGGAGCGCCGGCTGAACGAAATCGACATGGCGAACCCGATTGAGAGCATGCGGCGCCAGGGCGAGAGGTACCCGTGGCTCGGGCTCAACCCCGTGTTTCTCCCGCCTGCGGAACTCGTCGGCATCATGAACGCGAAGCGCGACATCTTCGCCATGCAGGATCTTTTCGCGCCTCGCGCGCGCGGCATATCCGCCGCGGAAAGGGCGGCCATCCTCTACTCCCTGCCGACGCGCCGGCTCGGTGTCGCGGCCGCGCACAAGTCGAGCGCGCATGTCGAGACGAGCGCGTTGGCGCTCTTTGTCGACGCGCATGTTCCGCTCGACGCCGTCCTGGAGGAGCAGCTTAAATTGGGACGGCTTGACCGCTACAGCTTCCTCGTGGCATCGGGAGTCGATGCGGTGTACGACGAGACTCCGGCGCGGCTCGAGTCGTGGGTGAGGGCGGGCGGAACCCTCGCCATCGTGCAGGAGGCGATGCAATTGGACGAGTGGGGCGGGCGGCGCGAAGAGTCGGAACGCGGCTTCCCCGGGATCGCTCTTGGTAGCGCCGTCTCCGGCGAGGCGGCGAAGTTCTCTTTAAATGGATTCGAGTACGAGGCCGTTCCTTATCGAGAGGTGAAGTTTCAAGAAGGCGCCGGGTGGGAGACGCTTGCATCTCTTCCAAACGGGCATGTTGCCGTTGCCTGGCGTAAGGTAGGGAAGGGCGAAGTCATCTATGTCGGCGTCAGGTTTCCGAGGCGTGGCGACGAAGGTCGGCTTCTTGCAGCGATTGCGGAGGGTCGCGGGATTCGCTCCACTTGCGAGACGCGCGATATCGTGTCGGGTGCAAACATAGACGACATAGAGGTGCATGCCGCGCGGCTTCCCGGCGGCGACACCGGCTTTGTCGTAATAAACGGCACTCTTGCGCCGAAGACCGTGTGGTTTGTCCCGGGCGAAAAGTTTGCGTCTCCAGTGCTCGTCGACGTGTCGAGGCGCGTAGTCCTCGGCCGAGGCAAGGGAGGCGCCGCTCTTCTCGCCCTGCCGCCGTTCGATCCCGTTGTCTTGCGCGGCGCGAAGTCTGAGAAGGCAATTGCGGCCGCGCTCGAAAGTGCGCCAGCGGCGTGGAATGCGGCGGCGAAGGACGGCCAGCTCTCGCATGAGACGCGGAAGGAGGCCTTCGCGCGAGCAGAGGCGCTTCTAAAGGAGAGCGCTTCTAATTCCGTTGCGCCGTTTTGCGTAGACCGCGCCCGCGTGAGGACGATAGACATCCGAGAGCAGGCGAACGTTGCCCTTGGTATCATCGTCAAGAGCCCACCGTGGGGCGCGACAGACTGCGCTGGCGTGCCATTCGATTTCATCAGGCCCGACCAGAACGGCGATCGCTCGTGCGTGAAGCTCGGCGGCGATTTCCCGCAGTCGATTTCTGGAATCGGCGTCAATCTTCGCGCTTCGTCGCTCTACTTCCTCCATGCGGGAGATGGCGCAAAGTCTGGCGACGAGATTAAGTATTCTGTGCGCTATGCCGACGGGACGACGGCTGTCTTTGCGGCGAAGTCGTTTGGCGATTTCGGTGATCTCGATATCGCCAAATGCTCGACGCCTCTCCCAGAGTCATTCGAATGTTGTCCAGGGTGGAGCGATCGGAAGCGTCGGGGCTTTTGGGTCTCGCGGTGGGAGAATCCGTGCCCCGAAAAGACAATTGCGTCGCTCGATATTTCCTGCGGCGGCGGATTTGCCGCGCTCGTCGCCGCAATCACGGCGGAGACGCCTGTGGACGGATGCGGGGCGGTAGCTTTCGCGGCTGCGCCGAAGACACGTGTCTGGGGCGGTGTAAAGGCGACATCTTCTGACGAATCTGTCACTGTCGACTTTAGCGAAGCCCACGGCTGGCCGGGTGTAAACATAGACTGGAAATCTGCCGTCGCCGCGGACGGCTCGGCACTTGCCGCAGACCTCGAGTTCGAGATTAAGACCGACGGTGCGCCGCTTGCTCCGATGCAGATACGCATAGGGTCTGGCGCTTATCATGTGCTTTCGCCATTCTTGCGCAAGACAGGCGACGGGACTTGGCGGGCGTCCGTGCCGCTCGACTACGCAAAGGGGGAGTTGAATTCTATCGGAATCCAACAGCGCGGCGACAAGAATCCTGGTTGCGCGACGACGCTGGTTTTGCGGGGCTTTCGCGTGGCCTGGCGACGCGTGAAGGACAAGCCGCTTGAGCTGAGACGCTTTGATCCCGAGGCGCAGGATGGCGCGCGGGCGATTCGCCGCGACGGTGGAATCGAGCTTGCCGTCGCCGACAACGAGAAGCATTGGGCCGCCTTGCAGATGCGCCTTGCTGAGCCGCTTCCCGTCGACGGACCAGCGGCGGGCGTGCAAGAGGGACTTAAGAGCGGCTGTGATCTCGTCTTTGAGGTGAACTCCGGGAGGACGCCTCTCGGGACGCGCGGCTTTGGACGCCAGCGGCTGAGGGCGTCGGTTGTATTCAAGAACGCCGACGGGAGCGAAGACCGCCCGAAGCTTGACAAGGTAAAGGTCATTGTGGACGGCGGAAAGATTGACGATGATCCGTGGACGTGGCAGACGGTGCGGGTTCCGCTCTCGAAGCATATCCCTGAAAACGCCGTTGAGATCAAGCGGTTCATCTTCCAGATTCTCGACATGCCGCAGGACGGTCGGTCGGGCATCGTCTTCCGCAATTTACGCTTCGAACCTGCGGCGAGCGGGAACTAAGCAGTCTACATGTTTCACGCCGAGGAAGATAACGGCGAATATGGTATAATACCGAACGATATCACAAAACATGGGTTGGACTCTATAAGTCGAAAGGAGCAAATGAAGATTGGATTCTTTGGTGCGGGCAAGATGGCGGAGGGGATTCTTTCCGCAATTGAGGATAAGAAGGGCGTCGTGATGGCCGAGAAGGTCGCGGAACGCGCGGCGGATCTGACGCGGAAGTACGGCGTCGCGACGACGGCAGACGTGAAGGAAGTCGCGAAGAAAACGAAGTTCGTCTTTCTTGCAGTCCGTCCGCAGGATGTGGATGCAGTCGCCGCCGAGGTGAAGCCGCTCCTTACCGAGAAGCACACAATCGTCTCTATTGTCGCCGGCAAGACGCTTGCGAAGCTCAAGAAGGCGTTTGGCGCGAAAGTCAATCTCGTTCGCGTTATGCCCAACCTCGCACTCCGCGCGAATGCAGGCATGTGCGCGATATGCTCCGCCGCGAAGACCCCCGCGAAGGATGTGAAGCTCGTCGAGAAGATTCTCGGTGGCGCTGGTGCGACAGTCGTTCTCAAGGAGAAGGACTTCGACGCCGTGACTGCGCTTTCCGGTTCGGGCCCCGCGTATTTCGCCTACATGGAAGAGGCGATGGTCGAGGGTGGCATCAAGCTCGGGCTCAAGCCCGCCGTTGCGCGCCTTCTCGCCGAGCAGACGATGTTCGGGACGGCGAAGTTTCTCAGGGAAAGCGGCATGGCGCTTCGTCCGTTTATCGATGGCGTCTGCACGAAGGGCGGCACAACTGCCGCGGGCATGGAGAAGATGGACGTTCCCGAGTTCAAGAAGATTGTCGCCGCGACGCTCGCCGCCGCCGCCAAAAGGTCGAAGGAGCTGGCGTGAAGATCGGCATCTACGGCGGGAGTTTCAATCCAGTCCACTTCGGGCATGTCAACCTCGCGCGCGAAGCGGTTGCATCGCTCGCGCTTGACCGGCTCATTGTGATCCCAGCGAACATCAGTCCGTTCAAGACCGAGGCGGCGAAGGACATGCCGTCTCTCCCGTGGGATCGACTCGAGATGGTGAAGAACGCCTTTGCCGAGATTCCAGAGGCAATCGTTGACGATCGTGAGTTAATTCGCGGTGGCGTTTCCTACGCGATAGACACTGTGCGCGAGATTGCCGCGGAGAATCCTGGCGCGGAGCTTTTCTTCCTGATTGGCGAAGACTCCGTTGAGGGGCTGCCGCGCTGGAAGGACTATGAGGAGTTGAAGAAGATCGTCACCTTCAAGTCGTTCCCGCGCACGAAGGAGTCGTCCACGGAGATACGAGAGCTCTTTGAGAAGGGCAAGGTGGTGTTCAATGGCGACGAGAAAGTGGTCAAGGTCGTGAAAGACGGCCTTGTCCGCAAGCATGGCTTTTGCCCCTGCCGCCTGCCGAAGCTCCCTGAGTTCTTCTGCCCCTGTGACGAGTTCAAGGGGCAGCTCGCCGATCCCGCCTATCACGGCCTCTGCCACTGCCGCCTCTACCTCAAGCCATAGGTGGTGTTCGGCGGCGTCCGAAGGACGCGCGTCCGCGGAGGGGCGTGTTTCGGCTTAGGGCTTAAAATCGCCGCGCCGCCCGATGGCTCGCGGGGCTCTCGTTCGGCTCCAGGCTCGCGACGGCTCTCGCACATCAGACAATAAGCCGAGTTTAGCCTGCCGTGCCTCGGCGTCTATCACTGGCGGCGTACGCAAGTCTCTATTACGCCTGCGACCTTCCGCCTGCCTCACCCGCGACCATCGGCTCGGCTTGGCGATAGCCTTGCGGCTGAAAACGCATGCGTCGGTTATCCCGACCGTGACCGCGCAGTGCACTCTCGGGAGCTGGGGCAAGGCGACGCATGCTCGTCGCCTTGCCCCGACCTTCCATAAGGCGCGTTTTCTTCGTAGCATCTGCGCTCGTCGATGTTCCATCGACTCGCTTAGCCTTGCCCGCGACAGATTTGCTGCGTTTTTCGAGCATGTCGCCGTTTGGCGCACTTACAACAACCGTCGGGCGTCGCGTTATGGGGGATTTGTGATATAATACGACGCATGAGGAAATTGCGAGAGAGCTTGTCTGAAAAATATGCGGCGGTTAGGGGCGCTGTGCCTGCAGCCTCCAAGACAGGCCTTTGGGGTGTTCTCGGCACACTCTGGCTGATTTCGCTTTTCACTTATCTGCTTTTAGGGACTATTACTTATGCTGGCGGGATGCCGCTCTTGATCATGGCCGTCTGCATAATTGCGATAGTGCTCTGGATTATTTCAAGCGTACTTCTCGTTGCCATCTTCGTGCGATCTATTTGGCGCACCAGATCAAAAGCGCCAGATGCATCCCGCCCGGCAATGCTTCGCTGGTTTGCGGCCGTTGTCAGCGGACTTTTGGGCGGCGTTGCGGCGCACCAGGTGAACCACCTGTTCCCAGGTAGCCATACTTACCATGGCGAATGGCTTCCGTGTCTGCTCCTCTTCAGTCTTATCGGCATGCTTGTCGGCACCGTCCCGCTCGCATTTACACTGAAGCCGCGCACAACCGCTTTTCTCGCATGGATCGTCTCGGCAGCCTTCTCTTGGTTTATTATCGTCAATAACTTTCGATAGCCCTACTGCAAAACCATTGGAATACGGGGGAGGGGTGATAGATAGCGCCGCCAAGATGGCATATCCATCGAGGCCGTAGGCTGAGCCGCGTAAGCTGGCGCTAGCGTGGTGCTTTCCCAACTAGAGTCGTTTAGAGTCGGATTTGCGTCAGGCAGAAGCGTGGTTGCAGCCGAAAGTGGTTAAGCGAGCCGACGATAAGTCGGCGAGCGCAAAGACTACGAAGAAAAACGCGCCATAGCGGAAGGTCGGGCTAACGGCGGATGTGTGAGGAGCAAGCGCAGGGGAACGGCGCGACGACAGTTCGTGTGATGCGCCAACGGACGCGCGCGAGACGAGAAGGCGGTATCCCGCCGACGAAGTATCGCGCTGCGGACGGTGGATGCAGCGCGCGGGAGGAGTCGCGCTTTTCCCCGAAGCGAGAGACGAACGCGTGCGCCGTTAGCCCAGCTCCCGAGGATGCACTGCGCGGCTTTGTTTTGGGCCGAAGCCGAGCGGAACCCACGAAAATGAGGCGAGTAGCGCAGGACTGCGACCCGAAGGCGTATATGTATACGCCGAGCGGTTGCAAGGACGCGCTAATCGGCCGTTTCTCGTGGGCGAGCACGGTTGCCCGAAACAAAGCCGCACGATGGAAGGCAAATCAGAGTAGGGTTCAGTCAAAATGCGATAATTTCTGCTTATGGGCGTAGGAGCCGCCAAAAAATGGTATAATATTTGGAAACCCAAAAAAGGACGAGACGGAAATGGCGGCTATCTACGAGTATACAGGCGTTGTCGAGAAGGTGCTTCAGCTCCAGACATTTGCGAGCGGATTCACTAAGCGCGATGTCGTTATGACAGATGATGTTGGGGCTGAGTCAAAGTGGCCCAACCACATCGCGTTCACCTTCAAGAAGGACGCCGCTTCCATGCTCGACACGGTGCGCGAGGGCCAGCGTGCCAAGATTCGCTTTGCCATCGACGGCCGCGAATGGACGAATCCCCAGGGGCAGGTCAAGTACTTCACCGACTTGACCGGTCTCAAGATCGAGGTTCTCAATGCGGACGGCTCTTCCACCGAGCCCGTTCCCGCCCCGGCAGAACCCGATTTCCCCGAGGACGCCGGCGCGATAGACGACATGCCGTTCTAAGGGTTGACGACAAGGGTGAGTGACAGAAAGCAGAAAAAGGGTAGACATGAAGCAGATAGGAGTTGGAATTCTTGGCTTTGGAACCGTCGGTGCGGGAGTCGCTGACGGCCTTCTGAAGCATCGTGACGTCATGGCCAAGCGCCTTGGCGTCGACATCGTCTTGAAGAAGATCGCGGACCTCGACATCACGACGGACCGCGGCATCAATGTCCCGAGCGACATCCTCACGACAGACGCCAAGAGCGTCCTCGCCGATCCCGAGATCGACATCATCGTCGAGACAATCGGCGGCACCGGCATTGCGAAGACATTTGTCCTCGAAGCACTCAACGGCGGCAAGTGCGTCGTCACCGCGAACAAGAAGCTGCTCGCGGAATACGGGCACGAGATCTTCGAGACGGCGGCGAAGAACGACGTCGACATCTACTTCGGCGCATCGGTCGGCGGCGGCATTCCGATCATCCGCGTCTTGCGCGAAGGGCTCGCGGGCAACGAGATCGAGTCGATCCACGGCATTCTCAACGGCACTTGCAACTACATTCTCACGAGGATGGAGAACGAGGGACTTCCCTTCGATGTAGTCCTCAAGGACGCGCAGAAACTCGGTTACGCCGAGGCCAATCCCTCGCTCGATGTCGACGGTTTCGACACTGCCCACAAGGCGTGCATCCTTGCGGCGCTCGCATATGGTTTCCAGCCGACGCTCGACCAGGTTCAGGTCGAAGGCATCCGCAACCTCGCTGGCGCTGACGTGAAGTACGCCGCGGACCTCGGCTACCGCATCAAGCTCCTCGCGTGCGTCGCGAAGGATGGCGATGAAGTCGAGGTCGGCGTGCATCCGACGCTGATTCCCTTTTCGCACATGCTCGCCAACGTGAACGACGCGTTCAACGCCGCGTATGTCAAGGGCGACATGTCTGACTACACGATGTACTATGGGCGCGGCGCGGGCCGTGCGCCTACGGCCTCTACTGTCGTCGGCGACATCGGCGATATCGCGCGCAACCTTGCTTACGACGAGACGCGCTACATGAGGGGCGTTCCGAACTATGGCGAGGGCAAGGTGCGTCTTCGCTCCGCCGGAGAGATCGCCTCGAAATTCTACCTCCGCTTCATGCTCGCGGACAGGCCAGGCGCGATGGGCGTCGTCGCTTCCGCGCTCGGTCGCCACGGCGTTTCGATCTCTGCGCTTTCACAGAAGGGCTCGACCGAGGGGAATCTCCCCGTCCCGGTCGTTGCGATGACTCGCAAGGCGCGTTCGGCCGATCTCGATGCGGCGCTCTCGGAAATCAAGGCATCGGGTGTAATCGGCGAAGACCCGGTCAAGCTAAGGGTGCTTTAGTGGCTAGTGACTAGTGGTTAGTGACTAGAAAATGGAAGTCGAGATTTTTCAATGAAAGTATGTAAATTCGGCGGCAGCTCCCTTGCGGACGCGACGCAGCTAAACAAGGTAATTGACATCGTCCTCGCGGATCCCGCGCGGCGCATCGTGGTCGTCTCGGCCCCTGGCAAGCGCGACAAGGGCGACACGAAGGTCACCGACCTCCTTATCGCGCTCGCCAAGACCGCGCTCGCAGGCGAGAACGTCGACCGCCAGCTTGGCGCGGTTGTCGAGCGCTACGCTCTCATCGCCGACGAGCTCAAGCTCGGCGAGGACATTGTGTCCGACATCACGCGCGACTTGAGGTCGCGCATCGCTCAGGTCAAGGATCTCCGTCCCGAGGAGTTTCTCGATCTCGTCAAGGCGGCCGGCGAGGACAACAACGCGAAGCTCGTCGCAGTCGCGTTCGCGGCGCGCGGCAGGAAGGCGCGGTACGCGAGCCCCAAGGACACGGGAATGGTGCTGAAGGGCGACTTCGGCGACGCTACGCTCGATCCCGACAGCTACGCGACGCTTTCGCGCGCGTTCTCGAACTTCGAAGGAATAGTGATATACCCTGGCTTCTTCGGCTATACGAAGGACGGCAAGGTCGCGACGTTCCCGCGCGGCGGCTCCGACATCACGGGCTCGATCCTCGCTGCGGCCGTTTGCGCTGACGTCTACGAGAACTTCACCGACGTCGACTCTGTCTACCCCGTCGACCCGCGCATCGTTCCCGATGTGAAAGAGGGTATCCCGACGATGACGTACCGCGAGATGCGCGAGCTTGCCTACGCGGGCTTCGGCGTCTTCGCCGACGACGCTGTCATTCCTGCGGTCAGGGCGCGAATCCCGATCAACATCCGCAACACAAACCACCCCGGCGAGCCCGGCACGATGATCCAGCAGTCGCGGCGCGTCGTTCCCGGCACTGTCGTCGGCATCGCGAGCGCGGACGGCTTCTGCAACATCGTTGTCGAGAAGTACCTGATGAACCGCGAGATCGGCTTCGGAAGGCGGCTTCTCCAGATCCTCGAGGACGAGCACGTCCCCTACGAACACATGCCCTCGGGCGTCGACTCGCAGTGCATTGTCATCAAGGAGCAGTATCTCCCGCGTGAGGTCGAGCGCCGCGTCGTGGCGATAATCCGCCGCGAGCTCGAGCCCGATTTCGTGACGGTTGAGCGCGACATCACGACGCTTATGGTCGTGGGCGAGGGCATGTGCTACACGCCCGGTATGCTCGCTAAGGCCTGCCTTGCGCTTGCGTCCGCCGGGATATCGCTCTCCATGGTGAACCAGGGCTCATCCGAGGTCTCATTCATGATCGCCGTCAGGAAGCAGGACCGCGATAACGCCGTCCGGTCGCTTTACAAGGCATTTTTCGGTTGACGCGCGAGCGAAAATTGCATAAAATACTCGACAAAATCGGATAATTAGGATTACGAAATGTTCCGCATACCAAAGTTGAAGTCACTCTTCTCGACAGACATCGGCATCGACCTCGGCACGGCGAACTCGCTTGTGTACGCGAAGGATCGCGGAGTTGTCCTTCGCGAGCCCTCGGTCGTTGCGATTCAGGCCGGCTCCAAACGTGTCCTCGCCGTGGGCGAGGAGGCCAAGCGCATGTTGGGCCGTACGCCGGGCAACATCATCGCAATCCGGCCGATGAAGTCGGGCGTGATAGCCGATTTCGACATCACCGAGGCGATGATTGCCTATTTCATCAACAAGGTCTGCCCGAAGCGCTTCTGGTCGAAGTACGCGAAGCCGCGCATGGTCATCGCGGTTCCTTCGGGAATCACCGAGGTCGAGAAGCGCGCGGTCGAAGACGCGGCCCACGCGGCAGGCGCGGGTGAAGTTTTTCTGATCGAAGAGCCGATGGCCGCGGCAATCGGCGTCGGGCTTCCGGTGAGCGAGCCAGCGGGTTCGATGATCGTAGATATCGGCGGCGGCACTTGCGAGGTGGCGATCATCTCGCTCGCTGGCATCGTCCACAGCTACTCCGCGCGCCAGGCGGGCGGCGACGCGATGGACGAGTGCATAATGAAGTACATCCAGCGGGTCTACAACCTGCTGATCGGCGAGCGCATGGCCGAGATGATAAAGATTGAGATAGGGAGTGCCTTCCCGACTGGTGAGGAGAAGACGCTCGAAATCAAGGGCAGAGACATAGTGGCGGGGTTGCCGAAGACTTTGACGATAACCTCCGAGGAAATCAGGGGAGCCCTGAAGGAGCCGGTCGGCCAGATCGTGGATGCAGTGAGGACCACGCTGGACAAGTGCGAACCGGAACTTGCGGCTGACCTTGTGGACAGGGGCCTTGTGCTGTCGGGCGGTAGCTCGCAGCTTCGCGGCCTCGACAAGCTTCTCGCGCAGCAGACGGGGCTTCCCGTCACGGTGGCGGACGATCCGCTTTCGGCTGTTGCTGAGGGCACGGGCGTCGTGATGAACGAGCTCGACTTCCTCTCGAAGAACAAGCGTGCGTAGAGTCTTCGGCAAGTCCGCTTTTAGGAGGACTTGCCAGAATGAAAGCAAGAACGACCGGTGCATACGTGCTCATCGCCCTCGGGACGATGGCCGTGGTGGTCGTCGCTTTTTCTCGGGGAACGGCCCTTGAGGCGGTTTTCCCGATCGAGCGCGCGCGCCGCGCGTTTTCCGACAATGTCTGGTCTCGCGTGAAAGGCGCCTGCAGGGGAGCGGCGGCCTCTGCGGAAAACGTGGCCCTAAGGCGCGAGGTCGCGGCGCTCGCGCTGGCGCGCGAGGACGTAGCGCGGCTCGAGGCCGAGAACGCACGGCTTAGGCGTGTTCTTGAATACAGGGATAGGGAGCCGGAAACGTGGCTCGCTGCCGCAGTGCTTGTCGGCGGCGGCTCGGGGCCGCGCGGAGCGCTCAGGGTCGACAAGGGCTCTCTTGCCGGTGTGCGAGAAGGGGCGATAGTCGTCGTTCCCGAAGGACTTGTCGGGCGGGTCGAGTCCGTGACGCCCCACACATCGGAAATCCGCCTCGTCACCGATCCGTCGCTCGGCGTCGGCTGCGAAGTGTCGCTCCCGGGAGGCGGGGTTCTTCGCGGCACTCTCGCCGGCGGCACTGACGAGCGGCTTGTCATGAAACACATCTTGTCCGCGGCGGAGGTCCCGCCGCGCAGTCCGGTTTTTACGTCGGGTCTCGGAGGGATATATCCCAAGGGGATCGCCGTTGGCACTTTGCTCGAAGTCAGAAACGACTCTGATTCGCCGAGAAGAGAGGGTGAAGTGCTGCCGGCTGTCGACTTTGCGACGCTGAGGGACGTCTTCATCCGCCGTGAAAAATAATATCGTCCAGTTTGTGTTCATCGTCGTCGCCATCGTCCTCGGAGGGGCGCTGGAGGACATGTTGCCGTCGATTGGTTCGCTTGGGTTCCCGATACTTCTGTCGCTCGCCGTGTTCTTTGCAGTCGAGACGCGGATGCCGATATGGATCATGGCGGCAGTGGCCGCAGGCGCTTTCGAGGAGGCGATATGCTCGCTGCCCCCCGGCTCTGCTATGGTGTTCTTTGCCGCAATCGCCGTGGCGATAAGGTTCTTCCGCGAGCCGGTTGTATGGATTGCCGTCGCCTATCCGTCGTACCAGGTATGGCTCGCGCTCGTGTCGGACGTTGCCGGCGCATCTGGTCGCATCCTCCTTTCTGTGCCGGTCGGCGCCGTGTGCCTGGCAATGGCGTTTGCGATTCTGCCGCGACTCTGGAGAAAGGCGGGCGCCGATGCGTAGCGAAGCATCCATCGCGAGCGATCTCTCCGTCCTCGCAGTCGGCGTCATCTTCGTTGCCGGGCTCGTGGCGCTCGGCTTCCGTCTCGCGCAGGTCCAGCTTGTCGACGCCGCGAAGCACTCGTACGACGGCGCGAGGCAGGCGATACGCGCCGTCCAGACCGCCGGTCCGCGCGGGCGAATCCTCGCGCGCGACGGGATGGTGCTTGCCGACAACCGCGCGTCGGTGTCCATCGCCGTGAACCCCGAGGGCTTCCAGCGCCGTTCGTGGAACGAGACGGTGCTCGCGATCTCGAACGCCGTGGACGCCGTGGCGGCGACAATCGACATTCCTTCCTCCCTCACGACGAACGCGATAGCGCGCCATGTCCGCCAGCAGCTCGCGAGGCCTCTTATCGTCTGGCGCGACGTCGGCGACGAGGCGATAGCCCGCTTCGCGGAGCGCGCGGCGGAGTTCCCCGGCTTCACCTGTATCGAGACGGAAGAGCGCGTCTATCCCGAGGGACGTCTTGCAGCGCACGTGATTGGCTTCGTAGGCCGCCGCGAGACGGAGTCTGCGGGTAGCGAGAAGTTCAACTTCCGCGACAAGGAGATGTGTGGGCGCGAAGGGCTCGAGGCGTTCTACGACAGCTATCTGCGCGGCTCTTCGGGAGAACTCCAGGTAACGGTCGATGCGCGCGGTTTCGCCGTCGAGAAGACGGTGCTCGTCGAGGCGAGGCGAGGCCCGGATCTCCGGCTTTCGCTTGATGTCGCGGTGCAGCGTGCGGTCGAGCGCCAGCTTCGCGGAGAGCGCGGCGCATGCGCTGTCATCGATCCGCGCAATGGCGCGGTACTTGCGCTTGCGAGCGCTCCCGCATACGACCTGAACCTCCTCGTCCCGCAGCTAACGCCCGAGATAAACGACCGGCTCTTCAGGAATCCAAGGAATGACTACCGCAACCGTGCCTGCTTCGAGACGTATGCGCCGGGATCGACGTTCAAGCCAGTGACAGCTCTAGCGGGGCTTGCGGCTGGTGTCCCGCCAGAGGTTTCCTACGAATGCACTGGAGTTTTCGAGCTTGGCGGCATGAAGCTTCACTGCGCGCGCCGCTGGGGGCACGGCCCGATAGACATGAAGCACGCGATCAAGGAGAGCTGCAATACGTATTTCAGCAACCTTGGTTGCGACATCGGCACGAATGCGCTTTTCTCCGCTGCGCGCGCGATGGGGCTCGGCGCGAAGACGGGGATTGACTTCCCGCAGGATTCCGCGGGCGTAGTACCGTCGGAGGAATACAAGCGCAGCCACTACGACCTGCCGTGGTATGCGAGCGATCTGGCGCATGCATCGATTGGCCAGGGGCAGCTGCTCGTGACGCCTCTCCAGATGGCGCGTCTCGCGGGTGCGATAGGAACAGGCTTCCTCACGAGGCCGCGACTGAGGGCAGATTCGCCGGTCGAGCGTGCTCCGCTGCCGTTTTCCGCGAAGAATCTCGCCGTCATTAGGGAGGGCATGAGGATGGTGGTGGACGGCGGCACCGGGCGTCTTGCCGGAGACGGTGTCGCAGTTGCAGTCGCGGGCAAGACGGGAACGGCCGAGGTCGGCCTTGGCGCGACGAGGCGCAAGAACACGTGGTTCATCGCCTACGCGCCGGCAGAGAAACCGACGGTGGCGATTGCGATGGTGATCGAGAACGGAGAGTCGGGCGGCACAACTACCGCGCCGAAGGTGAACGCCGTGCTAAAGGCGATATTTGGGGAATGGGGAACGTATCCCCCGAGCGAAGCGAGCCGCGCAAGCGGTCGCTAGAGGGGTGGGAACGGGAATAGGTGATGCTGGATAAGCTCAAGAGATTCAACTGGCTGATGTTTGTGGCAATGCTGGCGCTCGTGGCGCTCGGCACGGCCGCGATATACTCGGCTGGCAACGCCAGGACGGAGGAGCTGTTCCACTCGATGTGGAAAGCGAACCTCTCGACGGCGGTGTTTGGGCTCGCCATCTATTTCGTGCTTGCCTTCTTTGACTACCGCCGTTACCTGAACCTTCTCGCCGCGCCGTCGTATCTCTTCTCGCTCGTCCTTCTCGTAGCCGTTCTTATCGTCGGAACCTCGACCTACGGCGGGCGGCGGTGGCTCTGGTTCTTCCAGCCGAGCGAGGTGGCGAAGCTTTGCGTTATCGCGGCGCTCGCGTGGATCTACGGATCTGCCGACGAGCGGCCGTGGCTGCGGAAGTTCTACGGTTTCCTCGTCGCGCTGGCGGTGATAGGAGTTCCTGCGCTGCTCATACTTCTCGAGCCGGACCTCGGCACTATGCTTGCGCTCCTTCCCGCGACGCTCGTGATGCTCTTTGTCGCGCGCGTCTGGCGACGTGGGATTCTTACGGCGGCATGCATCGCGGCAATCGTCGTGTCGGCCGTTCTCGCGGCGGTATACGAGGCGGAGAGGCCTGGCGTCACCGAGGCAAGGAAGGCGACGATACTGAAGTTCGTGCCCCTAAGGCCGCACCAGGTGAAGCGGGTCAAGATTTTCCTGTTCCCCGACGAGGATCCTCACGCCGCGGGATACACTTTAAGGCAGGCGATGATATCGATCGGCTCCGGCGGTTTCTCCGGCAAGGGATTCCGCAAGGGCGAGACGAACCACCTGAAGTACCTGCCGCAGTCAATTTCGATGAACGACTTCATCTTCTGCGTGTACGCGGAAGAGGCGGGATTCATCGGATCGGTCGCGCTGCTCGCGCTTTTCGGAATGCTTCTCGTTCCGTGCGTGTGGACGGCGTATGTCGCCGCGGACGGAAGGGGACGGTTGGTTTCAATCGGCGTCTCGACCCTTGTGTTCGCGCACGTTTTCATAAACATAGCGATGTCGATAGGGCTCGTCCCTATCACGGGGTTGCCGCTGCCGTTTATATCGGCAGGGCGGACGTTCCTCGTGACTGTGATGGCCGGCCTCGGCATCGTACAAAGCGTATCAATACATAGAAGGGAGAATGACAGATGAACCTGTTCGGATGGCTAAAGCGCTCAAAGCTGAAGCGCGAGATAATAGTAAACGTGGAAAAACTTGAAACCCGCGTCGCGGTCCTTGAAAACGGCCGCCTCGAGGAGTTCATGGTCGAGCATCCCGAGGCCGAACGGCTCGTAGGGAGCATATTCAAGGGACGCGTCCAGAACCTCGAGAACGACCTTCAGGCGGCGTTCGTCGACATCGGGCTCAAGAAGAACGCGTTTCTGCACTACTGGGACATGACGCCCGATGCGGATGCGCTCCTGGACGAAGACGACGAGCCGAAGAAGGGGCAGAAGGGCGGCAGGAAGTCGAACCGCCTCTCGGATGCCGAGATTGCGAAGCGCTTCCCTCCCGGGAGCGAGATCATCGTCCAGGTTACGAAGGGCCCGATCTCGACTAAGGGCCCTCGCGTCACCGCGAACCTCTCGATCCCCGGGCGGTATCTCGTCATGATGCCTGGTACGCGTATCCGCGGCGTCTCAAAGAAGATCGGCGACGCGAAGGAGCGTCTGCGCCTAAAGAAGATACTCGACAAGCTTCCGCTTCCCGAGAACGTGGGGCTTGTCGTTCGCACCGTCGGCGCAGGCGCGAGTTCCCGCGCGTTCGCTCGCGACCTCAGGAACCTGCTCTCCGTCTGGAGCGAGATGCAGTCGAACACGAAGCGCCTTAGGACGCCGTGCTGCATCTTCCAGGAGCCAGACCTCTGCGAGCGCGTCGTCCGCGACTGGCTTACAGAGGATGTCGACGCGATCGTCATCGACGACGAGGCGAGCTACGAGTCTATGCGCGAGGTGACGGGTCGCATATCGCGCCGCGCCAAGGGAAAGATTCGCCGCTACGACGGCGTCACCAACGTCTTTGAGCACTACGGTCTCGAGCGTCAGCTTGCCGAGGCGTTCTCGCGTCAGGTGCCGCTTAAGTCGGGCGGGTATCTTGTCATCGACGAGACCGAGGCGCTTATCGCAGTCGACGTCAACACCGGCCACCACAAGGGCAAGGGCAGCCAGGAGGAAGCGATTCTCGAAGTGAACCTCGAGGCCGTCGAGGAGGTTGCGCGCCAGCTCCGGCTCAGGAATATCGGCGGGCTCGTAGTCCTCGACCTCATCGACATGAAGTCCCGCAAGCACCAAAAGCAGGTGTATCGCGCGCTAAAGGATGCGCTTAAGCGCGACCGCGCCCGCACGAACGTCCTCGAGATTTCCGAGCTCGGACTTCTCGAGATGTCGCGCCAGCGCCAGGACCGCTCGATCCTCTCGATGCTCACGTCGAAGTGCCCCTACTGCTCGGGCCACGGGCTCGTCAAGTCTCCGATGTCCGTCTCGATAGAGCTTCAGCGCAAGCTCGTCTCGCTTCTCCGCAAGGCCGAGGCCGACAAGAAGCCGTTCGAGCCGAAGATCGTCATCGCGCCGCAGGTGATGCAGCGCCTCAGGACCGAGGACGCCGACATCCTCGCGCAGATGCAGAAGCAGTTCAATACCCGGCTCACCTTCGTTTCGGAGCTTCACCGCCATCCAGAGGCGTTCTCGATTTTGGACGCGGCCACTTCGCAGGTACTGTACTCGCAGACGTGAGTGCATAGACGACGGGTGTCGTGGCGAACGGAGAATATGGTATAATACAGCAGAAAGGGCTTTAAAATGGCAGAACTGATTGTTGCGCTTGACGTGCAGACGAGAGAAGAGGCGGTCGCCAAGGTGAAGGCCATCGGCGACGGCGTCGGCTTCTACAAAATCGGGCTTGAGCTTTACACGGCCGAGGGTCCCGATGTCGTGAAGGCAGTGAAGGATCTTGGCAAGAAGGTCTTTCTCGACCTCAAGTTTCACGATATCCCTCGTACAGTCGAACGCGCTGTCCGCTCGGGCGGAAAGCTCGGCGTAGACCTCATGACGATTCACTCCGTCGGTGGCAAGGCGATGATTCGCGCCGCAGCGGACGCCGCAGCCGAGTTCGGCGCGGCCGCGCCGAAGATCCTCGCCGTTACTGTGCTCACCTCGATGGACGGCGCCGATCTCGCTGACGTCGGAATCGTTGGCCGCACTCCAGCCGAGCAAGTCGCCGCGATGGCGAAGTTCGCCGTCGAGAATGGTGCGAACGGGCTCGTGTGCAGCCCGAAGGAAGTCGGCTCGCTTTCGAAGTCTCTCGCCGCTGGAACCATTTTCGTGACTCCTGGGGTCAGGCCCGCTGGCGCCGCGGTCGGCGACCAGAAGCGCGTTGCGACGCCCGCAGACGCGGTGCGCGACGGCGCGACCCATCTTGTCGTTGGGCGCCCGATCCTCGCTGCTGACGATCCTGTGGCGGCGGCCGCGGCGATTCTCGCGGAGATGGCGCTGTGATTTTTGCTCTGGCAGCATTTTTGCTTGCCGCGACCGAGCCGGCGATGACCGACGGCGAGGTCTGGAACGAGGGTGTGTCGTTCTATCGCGACGGCGACGTCACGAACGCCCTTAAGACGCTGCGCCCGTTGCTTCTTTCCAAGACGCACGGCGCGCGCGCGGCCGAGGTCATCGCCAAACTCGAATACGAAAAGGGGAATCTCGAAGAGGCGGCGAATGCAGCGCAGATCGCGCTTAGGGCCGCGCCAGAGGACGCGAAGGCGAATCGCAACTTTACGCGCGCGACCGACCGTCTGCCTGCGATCCGCGAAGAGGAGCATTTAAAGTCGGTCCTCAAGGCGGCGGAAGGGAAGGATCCCGGTTCCTTGCTCCTCGCCGCGACGAAGGATTGCCGCGCGCTCATGTCAGAGTCGGGCACCTATCGCACGAACCGCGCTGAAAAGGCGGTCGCGCTCGCAGACGCTCTTTCGAAGCGCGCGGAGCGGCTTTCCGATTCGTGGATTCCCGTCCGCGAACTGATTGCGCAGTCTGTCACAAACGAGGAGCAGGCGGCGACCATCTCCGCTCAGATCGACGCGGCGCGGAAGAAGACGAAGGACGCGGCAAAGCGGCTTTCCGACCTAGACGCCGAGGCGTATCCGCTTCTCTCTGACGTGGAGCACGACTTCACGAGATTTGTGAAACTCACGGTTATGCCGCCCGCGGCGATGGACGAAGACCTTGTCGCGCAGTCGAACGCGTGGATGGACGTCGAGCAGTTCAACGGTCGCAGCTGGCAGCAGGACGCGCTCGACTACACGCGCGCCTTCCGTGCGAAGTTCCCGGCGTGGGCGCGGGCCTACGAGCAGCAGGCGCAGAGCGACACCAACAAGCCGCCGTTCACGGCCGAGGACCAGGCGAAGATATCGGCTCTCGCGACGGAGCTTGAAAAGCTTCAGATGGAGTGCGTGGAGAAGTCGCTTCCGCCGAGCCAGGAAGAGGCGGTCCGCATCATAAACGAGATACGCGAGCTTCTGCCGAAGGACAACAATAGCGGCGGGCAGAGCCAGCAGAATCAGGACCAGCAGCAGAAGAACGACCAGAACCAACAGCAGAATCAGCAGAACCAGGACCAGCAGCAACAGCAGCAAGACCAGCAGCAGTCCGAAGACGAAAACAAGGACGACGACAAGGACAAGGAAGAGCCCGACGAGGGCGATCAGCAGGACACCGAGGATCAAGAGGTCGAAGCCGTTTTGAAGAAAGCGCAGGAGCGCAGTGACGAACACGAGGCGGAAAAGAAAGCGCGCATGAGAAAGGCGCCGCTCCCGCCAAACGAAAGGGATTGGTGAAATGAAGATCGTAGTTGCATGCGGTGGAACCGGTGGACATGCGTTTCCGGGGCTCGCGGTTGCGGAGGAACTTAAAAACCGCGGGCACGACGTGACGGTGTGGGACTCGGGGCGCGACATAGAGTCGAGCGTCATGCGTAACTGGAAGGGGGCGGTCTTCTCGACTGGCGCGAAGCAGCTATCCGTGTGGAACGGTCTTTCGATATTGCGCTCTATCATGCGCTGCCGCAAGGAGATGCGCCGCGCGAAGCCGGATGTCTTGCTTGCGATGGGAAGCTATTCGTCGCTTCCGCCGGTTCTCGCGGCGAAAGGGTGCGGCGTGCCAGTCGTTCTTCACGAGGCGAACACCATTCCTGGTCGCGCGGTCGAGTTTCTCTCCCGCTTTGCGAAGAAGGTCGCGATCAGCTTTGACGTGACTGCCAAGCACCTGCCGGGCTGCGACACCGTGAAGACAGGGCTTCCTGTCCGCGCCGACATCGCGTCTGGAACTCGCTTCGGTTTCATACCCGCGGGCTCTTTTGTCGTGTTTGTCACCGGTGGCTCGCAGGGTGCGCACATGGTGAACCGTCTCGCGAGCGAGGCGATTTCGATGATGAAGGGCGAAATCGACCGCAGGGCGGCTTCCGGGCGGGAAGTCCGTCCGCTTTACGTCATTCACCAGACCGGTGCAGCAGACGAAGGGACAGTGATGGCGGCCTACGCGCATGCGTCGCTTCAGTCGCGTGTCCAGGCGTTTGAGCGCGAGATGGCGAATGCCTTCGCCTCGGCCGATATCGTCGTCGCCCGCGCGGGAGCGTCGACATGCTTCGAGCTTGCGGCTTGCGGCAAGGCGGCGATGCTGATACCGCTTCCCTCGGCGATGCGCAACCACCAGCACTTCAATGCCGAGGCATTTGTCGCGAAGGGCGCTGCCGACGAGGGCATCCAGTCCAGTCTGACGGCGAAGCAGCTTTACCTCTATCTCATGGGCTGCTACGACCGCCCCGAGCGCCTTGCGGAGATGTCCGCGAAGATGCGCACCCTCGCGACTCCCGACGCCGCAGCCCGCGTCGCCGACCTCGTCGAACTCGCCGCGAAGTAGGATGTATAGCGGTGGCGTGTCCGCGGCAGATTCGCCGCGCCGCCCGATGGCGAGGCCTGCGCCCGACCTGCTCGCACCCCGCATAGCGCCCGCTTCGCGGCTCACTTCGTTCGGGGGATACCGACCCGCAGTTTGCGGGCGCCCCACCAGCATGATTTTGACGCGCGCGCCTTCACGCGCGCCCTTTACGCCGGTGGTCAAAATCACGCTGGGCCCGCAAACATGCTCTCGGGCGCCAGTCGGCTCTCCGGCCTCTGCGCTTCGCGCTGACCATCGTCACTCTCGCGGCAGATTCGCCGCGTTTTGCATTATGGGGATTTGTGATATAATACACCACATGAAGATGAAGCGTTTGTTGCTGCCTGCGATTGTCTGCATACTTATGATCGCTGCGCTGAGTTTTGTCTTGTTTGGTTTCAGACGCTATGTCAATCACTGCTATGTGGCTTCATGGCTTGAGAGATGCCAACCATACATGACTGCTGAGGATGTCTTTTCTGTTTTGCCAGATCGGTTTTATCGCGATTGTCCGGTGACGCAAGTAGACTGCGCAATGCCGTATGTCTGTTTTCTCCCTTCCGATTGCTCCAAGGTGGAGATTGAGTATGCTTGCCGATTAAGGTCGGATGTGGATAGACTGTCCCTATTCCTGGAATCATGCAGCTTGTATTTTGACAAAGATAGGCGGCTGGTCGGCATTTATTATTGCCCGCACAATAATACGCTTGATAACAAGTCGTGGGAGCAGTTCGTTCATTGTCGAGAACCGCATGTGCCCAAAGAGTATGTACCAACAAACAATGTTGTCGTCGTCGCATCTTGTAATGGGTCAGTTGTTTATATGTCCGTGAAGGACTGGTACAAGCAAAAGGATAAATGGAATAATCTGGGGACAGGCCCCGCGGAACCGTTGTAAAATGCATGTTTGCGCGTTGTTGCCGTATGCAGTTAAGCGAGCCGACAAGATGGCGGCGAGCGCTGATGCTACGAAGGAAAACGCGCCATAGCGGAAGGTCGGGCTAACGGCGCATGTGTGAGGAGTGAGCGCAGGGGAACGGCGCGACGACAGTTCGCGTGATGCGCCAACGGACGCGCGCGAGACAAGGAGGCGGTATTCCGCCGACGAAGTATCGCGCTGCGGACGGTGGATGCAGCGCGCGGGAGGAGTCGCGCTTTTCCCCGAAGGGAGAGACGAACGCATGCGCCGTTTGCCCAGCACCCGAGGATGCACTGCGCGGCTTTGTTTCGGGCCGAAGCCGGGCGGAACCTTCGAGAGTGAGACGATTACGGCAGGACTCGCCCCCGACGGCGTATATGTATACGCCGAGTGGGGTGAAGGACGCCGGAATCGGCCGCTCTCGCAAGGCGAGCACGGTTGCCCGAAACAAAGCCGCACACGGGAAGGCATCTGCACAAGGTACAGCAAGTCACATTCAGGGGCGTAATACGCACATAGACGCGCAGATTTATGATATAATTTCCTTTTTAAGCGAGGAATGCCCAGATGACAATAGACAGGAAATGGCTCAAGAAACAGGCGGAAAAGGCGCGTGCGGCCGACTACATCGACCCTGCGCTCTACGCTAAGTATGGCGTCAAGAGGGGGCTTAGAAACGACAATGGTTCGGGCGTGCTCGTCGGACTCACGACGATAGGCAACGTCCACGGCTACGTCATGGACGAAGGGGAGCGCAAGGCCATCCCAGGCGAACTCTACTACCGCGGTATCAACGTCAAGGACATCGTTCAGGCCGACAAGCGCGAGCATCGCTTCGGCTACGAGGAGACGGCGTACCTACTTCTTTTCGGAGAACTCCCCACCGCGCGGCAACTCGTCGACTGGAAGCAGCGCATCGGCGAGTACAGGAAACTTTCCGACGGGTTCAAGGAGAACGCGATCATGAAGCATCCCTCGAAGGACATCATGAACGCGCTCGCCCGCGCCGTTCTCTTTGCCTACGCCTACGACCCAGAGGGGACCCCTGACGACCTGGCCTTGGACAAGTGCCTCGAGCAGTCGATGGATCTCATTGGCTCGATTCCGACGATCGCCGCCTACGCCTATCAGGCGAAGGCCCACTACCACGACGGCGGGTCGCTGATGATTCGCAATCCCGATCCCGCCAAGTCGACGGCCGAGACGCTGCTCATGCTCATGCGCGAGGATGGGAGGTACACGAAGCTCGAGGCCGAGACGCTTGACCTCTCTCTAATCATCCACGCCGAGCACGGCGGCGGCAACAACTCGTCGTTCACGACCCACGTCGTCACATCTTCACACTCCGACATCTACTCGTCCGTGGCGGCGTCGATCCTCTCGCTGAAGGGCTCGCGCCACGGCGGCGCGAATCTGCGCGTCATGCGCCAGATGGAGGAGATCAAGGCGAACGTCAAGGACTGGACAAAGACCGATAACGTCGCCCGCTACCTGGAGCGCATCGCTGACAAGAAAGCCGGCGACGGAACGGGGCTCATCTACGGCCTTGGCCATGCCGTCTACACGATCTCCGATCCGCGCGCGCAACTCCTCAAGGAGAAGGCGAGGGCGCTCGCGAAGGAGGCCGGGCGCACCGAGGACATGAAGCTCTTCGAGACCGTCGAGGAGGTTGGCCCCGCAATAATCAGGGCGCGCCATCCGCGTGCGGAGGACATCTGCGCCAACGTCGACCTTTACTCGGGGCTCGTCTACGACATGCTCGGCATTCCGAAGGACCTCTACACGCCCATCTTCGCCGTCGCGCGCTGCGTGAGCTGGTGTGCGCATAGGATGGAGGAGCTCGTGAACGAAGGCCCGATCATCCGTCCCGCCTACAAGCCGATCTACAGGCCGCGCAAGTACGTGAAGCTTTCCGACAGGAAGGGTTTCCTCGGTCTTCTAAGCAAGTGAGGACAATGGCAAAAGCGGATATCCGCAATTGCCGCCTCCACTGAAGTCCTATTTGACGAGTGAGCAGGGGCCGTTCTGGCATCCGCCCGGGCATGCCATCACTTCCAGAAAGTTGACGGGGATCTTGCCGGACGCATGCAGCTTGACCATCGTGCACGTCTTGCGGTCGATTCCGTTGATCTGCTTGGAGTCGAGCTTGAAGCCCGGGATCTTGTTCGTGGCCTCGACGAGGACGGCATCCGTGACGCCGCAGCTGCGTGCGTAGTTGCGCGCGGTCGGGTTGGCTGGACGCGGCACCGGCCAGGGCTCGCAGGCGATGACGTCGATCTTGCGGCCGGCGAGGATTGCGCCGAGCTCTTCGAACGAGAGGACATAGTCGACGTCCTTGCGGCGGGCTTCGCTGCGCTTTGCGACGCAGGGCCCTATGAACACCGTCTTGGCGTCGGGGTCCTTCGCCTTGACGATCTCTCGTGCATAGACCATGGGGCTCGGGGTGAGGGAGACATGGTGTACAAGATCCGGCAGGTGCTTCGAGACGAGGTTCACCCACGCCGGGCAGCAAGACGTCGTCATGAACGTCTTGGGATCCTTCTCCATGCGCTCGATGAACTCCGCCGTTTCGTGGGCGGTGGTCATTTCCGCGCCGAGGGCGACTTCCATGACGTCGCTGAAACCCGCCTTGGCGCAAGCGGAGAGAAGCTGTTCGATCTTTCCGGGGAACTGCTTCTCGGCGGCAGGCGCGACCATGGCGACGAGCTTTTCGCCGCGTTTCATGGCGGCGAGCACGTCGATCAGCTGGGAGCGCTCCATGACGGCGGCGAAGGGGCAGGCGTTGAAGCACTTGCCGCAGAAGATGCACTTCTCGAAATCAATGGCCGCGACGCCGAACTCGTTCTTCTTGATGGCGCCGACGGGGCATGCCTCCTCGCACGGCACCGTCGTCTTCACGATGGCGTTGTAGGGGCAGGCGGCGATGCACTTGCCGCACTTGATGCAGAGCTTCTGGTCGATGACGGAATGGCCGTCGACTACGTCAATCGCCTTCTTGGGGCAGTTGTACACGCAGGGACGGGCGAAGCATCCGCGGCAATTCTGCGTGGAGACGACTCGTGCGTCCGGGCATCCGCTGCAAGCCGGCCCGCAGACGCTGAGCGGCGTATCGGGCTTGGCGGCCATGCCGGACGCCTCCCATGCCTTTTCGGCGTAGTAGGCGGAAAGCGGCTTTGTCTCGTCAGTCTCCTCTTCGACTGAAATGCCGAGGAGCGCCATCAGGCGGTATTTGAGAATGGCGCGGTCGTGGTAGATGCAGCAGCGCGACGACGCCTCGTTCTTCGGCCTGAGCTTGATCGGAATCCTGTCGAGTTCTGTCTCGAGCGATCCGGAGTCGAAGGCGCGAACGATGCGGATCATCAGTTCGCGGCGGATAAAAGTGGAACCGTTGAGCATCTTACTGCGCCCCCTCGATCAGTTCGCCGATGCGCGTGAGCAGCTTCTCGGGCGTCGCCTGCGACATGATCTCGGTGTCGTTGATGCGCACGTACGGTGCGCCGCCGAGGTTCTCCCTCTCGCACAGCTCAAGGCACGTCTTGGCCTCGACCTCGACCTTGCTGCGCCATTCGGCGGGCAGCTCTTCCTCGATGTTCATCATGTTCGCCGCGCCCAGCAAATAGCATGCCGTTCCACAGCAGATCTCGATCTTGATCATGGCGGTTTTCCTTTTTGTCAGTAGTAGTTGAAAGTTGTCTTCTTGCGATAGTTCTTTTCGAGCGCGGCGGCAATGCGCTTCACGACGCTGCGCCGAAGTTCCAAATCCTGCGGTATGTTGGGGTCCTGGTGGCTTTCGTTGACCTTCGTGCCGATGACGAATTCGATGCGGTCGTGGCGCATCATGCGCTCCAGGATGGCGCGGGCCGCGGCCGGCTCCCGTTCCGGCGGGCGCATCTGCTCAAGCGCAGACAGCACCCTGCCGAGCGTGAGAATGCCCTCGGTGGCGATGCCGATTCCCTCGATCGTCCCGACCGGCGGCAGCCCGCCCGCCGTCTTCATGTCCGCGAGGCGCACTTTGACCTTGGCGCCGAGCTCGCGCTCGAGTATGTTCGCGGTGGTGCCGCCGCAGGCGACGACGTGGTCTGGCCCGAGCAGCGCCTGTCGCGCGTAGTCTGCGTCGTGCTCCTTGTAGAAGGGCGGACCCGTGAGGACGCGCATCACGCGCGGCCGGCGCAGATAGACTACTGCGCAGCTGATGTCGTCCTTGCAGGCGCCAGGCGTGATGTTTAGGGCCTGGCGCGCGATGGCGAGACTGAGGTCCCTCGCTGAAATGTCTGGTTCGCGGGCAATGAGCTCGCGAGCAAACTCCAGGACACCGGACCTTCGCCAGCCGAACTTCATGTCCTTGCGCACGCCCAGCCCCGACTGCGTCACGCCGTCGGAGCACATGATGATCCTGTCGCCGGCCCTGAAGTCAACCTCGCATTCGCGCACCTCGCGGTCGGGCCAGTGTTCGGAGACGATCTGCCCGTCCTTGAGCGGCTGCACCTCCTCGACGCCGCGGAGATGGATGTAGCCGGGGTTGCCCATTTCGCTGATACGCGCCTTGCCGCCAAGTCGGAAGTCGAAAAGCGAGAAGGTTGCGTAGCCGATCCTTCTTACTTCGCAGATCGGCAGGGAGTCCATTATGATTTCGACGGCCTCGAGCGTTGGGATGTTCGATTTCAGGAACTCGATGGCCATAGCGGTCGTCATCGTCGCGAGGACGTTCGCCTTGACGCCGCTGCCGAGGCCGTCGGAGAGCGCGACGAGATGGCGGTTCTCCTTCTCGACGGTGAGGAAGCGGACGTCGTCGCCGCACGCGGCCTGCCCGGTCTTGGTGAACTGCGCGGCCTCCATCTCGATAAAGAGGTCTCCGGCCGCTCCTTGGCTGTTTTGCGCCAGGTCAGCCATTGAGGTAGTCCTCGCTGTCGCCTTCGCGCAGGCGCTTGCCGACGGTGTGGGATTCGTACGAGCCCGCGATTTCGTTCAGCATGATCTCGGTCTCCGCGATATGCTCGCCGAAGAGTCGCGCGACCTGCTGGACGGTATAGACGTTCTTGCGGATGACGTCGCGGGCCTTGGCGGCGATTTCCTCGCGCCGACCCTCGTTCTTCGTCACGTCCTGGATGACAGCGCCCGCGCACTCGCCGCGGCTGATCGGGAACACGCTGATCGTGACGAGCCGATCCTTCCAGGGCTGGCGGAACTTGACGATTTCGCTGTCGTGCTCGATGGCACCAGAGAAGAGGTCGTTGAATTCCGGCATGAACGCGTCGATCGTGAGGCCATCGAGGTTCCCGAGCGCTTCGTACTCCGTCTTGGCGCCGGCCATCTCCGCGAAGATGCCGTTGCACTCGATGATCGCGCCAGTGCCGTCGACGATGACCACGCCGGCGGGGATGTACTTTATGAGGGCGTTGGAAGTGCGCTGGAAGTTCTTCTTGAGATAGGTGTGGCACATCGCCTCCTCGGCCTTGCCGGCGATGAGCGCCTTTGCAAACTCGCGGCAGGTGTCGTATCCGCAGGCCCCGCAGTTTACCTCGTCGGCCTTCGTGCACTTGCCGACGCGTGCGAGGGCGGCCGCAATCGCGCTTTCGTCTGGTTCGTCGTCGTCCAGCGCAGCGGGCTCGTATTTGGAGACGCCGCAATGCGAGAAGCAGCGCTTTGTCGAGGGCTGTATGGGAGCCGTCGCGTCAGTCGCAAAGAGCGTTGCAAGACCAGAAGCGCCTTGCGGCATGGCCGGGCCGTTCACGCAGCCGCCGGGGCAGGCGAGGACTTCGACGAAAATCTTGCGCGTGTACTTTTCGGGGTGCAGCGCAAACTCCTTCGGATTGAAATCCTCAAGCATCCGGCGGAAATCCTCCAGCCCCGAGACGGAAACATAGCGCACGTCCGTGCGGCCGTCGCGCAGGGTGTCGTTCATTCCGCCCTCGACCGAGTAGAAGCGTCCTTCCTCGGCAGGCCCGAGGGCGAGCTCCGCCTCTTCGCCGAATACGATGCCTTTTTCCTCGAAAAGCTTCTCGAGCGCCGGGAAGATGATGGCGAGCGCGAGTTCGTCAGGATGCGCGTCCGATTCGTTCTTCTTCGCCGCGCACGGCCCGAAGAACACGACCTTCGCCTTGGAGCCGAACTTCTCCTTGATGAGGCGACAGTGCGCCCTCACGGGCGACGGCAGCGGCGAAATGAACTTCGCGTAGTCGGGCAGGTACTTGCGCACCATGTCCACTGCGGCGGGGCACGCGGACGAAATGACGAGCGGCGAGTCCGTCGAGTCCAAGAGCCGTGCGACATGCGCGCTGACGCTCTCCGCGCCGTGGGCTGTCTCGCTGACCTCGGCGAAGCCGACGCGCTTGAGCGCGGCCGCGAGCTGACCTATCGTGACGCCCTTGAAGTAGCCGGCGAAGCTCGGCGCCACAGAGGCGTAGAGCGGCTCGCCTGACGCGAGCATCTCCTTTAGGCGCGCGAGGTCGTTGCGGATCTTTTTCGCATGCGCAGGGCAGACCTTGACGCATTCGCCGCAGGCGACGCAGGCCTCGGGGATGACCGACGCCTTGCCGTTTACGATGCGGATTGCCTTGACCGGACAGTGCCGGACGCACTTGTAGCAGTCCTGGCACTCGTTCTCTGTCGTGTAGACGGGGTTTGTCATGTTGTCGCGCTATCCAGGGAAGGTTTTCTGCATGATGTCGAGCATGACGCCCGGATCAACATTGGTGAAGGTCTTGCCGTCGACGATCACGACCGGGCCCCTCGCGCAGTTCCCCGTGCAGAGACTGGCGGAGAGCTCCAGGTCGATTTCGTCCTTGAGTCCGCGCTCCTCGAGGAATTTCTCGCAGACCGCGAGGTTCTTCTCGTTGCCCCTTGCGAAGCACGAGCTGCCCATGCAGATCGTTATTTGCGGCTTGTCACTCATAGTCGACGACGCTCGCCCAGTGCAGCAGGAGTTCGTGGTTCTTCGCGCTCTGCTCCTTCGCGCTTTCGGCGGCGGCGACGATCGGCAGCCACTTCTGGACGTCGGAGACCTTCGCCTTGAGCGCCTCGCACGCCAGAGCCATGTACTTCTCGGCCGCGGCGACATGGCCGCTCAGCCAGAAGAGCAGGTACGTGCGGGCGACGTCCGCGAGCGGATCGCCGAGACGGACGTGCGACCAGTCGATTACGCGCCACTCGCCCTTTGGCGTTATGATGACGTTCGTCGGGTTGAAGTCGCCGTGGCAGAGGGCCTTGCCGCGCGGGAACGACTGCAGCTTCATGTGCAGGTCGTAGCGCGTCTCCTTGGGAAGGGGAGAGGCGGAGATCTGCTTGTCGAGCTTGTCGGCGAGGTTGCCCATGCGGTCGGACGTCTTCTTGAAGATCTCGCACTGGATCGCCACGAACTGGCGGAGGTACTTCTGAAGACTCTTCTTGTCCTTGTCCATCACGTCGGCGAGGGTCTCGCCCTCGACCCACTCGCGGCGGATGCACCAGTGGTCGCGGAGCTTCATCACCTCGAGCACCTTGGCGACGGGCAGCCCCGTCTCGGCGGCGCGTGCCTCGTTCATGGCTTCGTTCAGGATGAGCGAAACCTTGTAGCTCGGCCCGAAGATCTTGAGCACGCTGTTCTTGTCGCGCAGAACGACCTTGTCGGCGCGCTCGAGCAGGACGCCTCCCTTGGCGCGCGGCGCCTTCGCGGTGGATTTCTTTTTCGAAGTCTTTTTCATCTTTGTCTCCTTGGCTTAGACGGCGGTGTGTTTGCCGTAGTATGCGTTGAGGTACATCTGCTTTATTTCCGACATCAGCGGATAGCGCGGGTTCGCGCCGGTGCACTGGTCGTCGAACGCCTGCTCCACCATGTCGTCGAGGCGGGCGAGGAAGTCCTTTTCGTCAGGCACGTAGTCGCGGATCGTGGGCTTGATGCCGACGCTCTTCTGCAGTGCGCGGATTGCGGCGATGAAGTTGTTGAACTTCTCGCCCTTCGACTTGCCGCCGATGCCGAGCGCGTCGGCGATCTCGAGGTAGCGCTCGAGCGCGTGCGGGTACGCGTACTGCGAGAAGGTGCCCATCTTGCGCGGCACGGGGTCGGCGTTGAAGCGCAGCACCTCCTCCATCATCAGCGCGTTGGCGATGCCGTGAGGGATGTGGTGGAACGCGCCGAGCTTGTGCGCCATCGAGTGCATGACGCCGAGGAACGCGTTTGCGAACGCCATGCCGGCCATCGTCGCGGCATTGGCCATCTTCTCGCGCGCGGCGGGGTTGGCCGTCTTCGAGACGGCGGCGTCGTAGCACGCCGGCAGGTACTTGAAGATGACCTGCAGCGCGCGGATCGCCAGACTGTCCGTGTAGTCGGTGGCCATGACGGAGGCATACGCCTCGAGCGCGTGGCTGACAGCGTCGATGCCGGAAGCCGAGGTGAGGCCGGGCGGCGCCATCATCTGCATGTCGGCGTCGACGATGGCCATGTTCGGCAGGAGCGCGTAGTCTGCAAGCGGATACTTCGTGCCTGTCGTCTCGTCGGTGATGACGGCGAACGGCGTCACCTCGGAGCCGGTTCCGGCGGAGGTCGGCACGCATACGAAATAGGCCTTCTCGCCCATCTTCGGGAACGTATAGACGCGCTTGCGGATGTCCATGAAGCGCATCGCCATGTCCTGGAAGTCCGCCTCCGGGTGTTCGTAGAGCACCCACATGATCTTTGCCGCGTCCATCGCGCTGCCGCCGCCGACGGCTATGATTACGTCCGGCTGGAAGCCCGCCATGAGCTTCGCGCCCTCCTTGGCGCAGGCGAGCGTCGGGTCCGGCGCGACGTTGGAGAACGTCGTGAACATGATTCCCTGCTCCTCGAGCGACTTTTCGATGGCCTTGGTGTAGCCGTTGGCGTAGAGGAAGGAGTCGGTCACGATGAACGCCTTCTTCTTGCCGAGCTCCTGGCCGAGTTCGCGCAAGGCGACGGCGAGGCAGCCTTTCTTCTGGTAGACCTTTTCAGGCGCGCGGAACCACAACATGTTTTCTCTTCTCATTGCGACTGTCTTGATGTTGATGAGATGCTTGACGCCGACGTTCTCGCTCACGGAGTTGCCGCCCCACGAACCGCAGCCGAGCGTGAGCGACGGCGCGAGGCTGAAGTTGTAGATGTCGCCGATGCCGCCGTGCGACGACGGCGTGTTGACGAGGATGCGGCACGTCTTCATGCGCGCGGCGAACTCGGCGAGCTTGGCCTTTTCGTTGACCTCGTCGAGGTAGACCGACGACGTGTGGCCGTAGCCGCCGTCCGCGACAAGACGCTCGGCCTTGTCGAGCGCGTCTGCCCAGTCCTTCGCGCGGTAGAGCGCCAGCACGGGGGAGAGCTTCTCGTGCGCGAACTCCTCGGAAAGCTCGACGCTTTCGACTTCGCCCACCAGCACCTTCGTGTCCGCCGGAACCTTGAACCCGGCGAGATCGGCGATCTTCGCGGCCTTCTGCCCGACGATCTTGGCGTTCAGCGCGCCGTTGATGAGGATTGTCTTGCGGGTCGCCTCGAGCTCTTGCTTGTTCAGGAGGTGGCAGCCCATCTTGACGAGAAGCGCACGCACGTCGTCGTAGACGGAGTCTTCGGCGATGACGCTCTGCTCAGACGCGCAGATCATGCCGTTGTCGAACGTCTTGGAGTGGATGATGGAACTGACCGCGAGCGTTAGGTCGGCCGTCTCGTCGATGATTGCGGGCGTATTGCCTGCGCCTACGCCAAGGGCGGGCGTGCCGCTCGAGTACGCGGCCTTGACCATGCCGGGGCCGCCCGTCGCGAGGATGATGTCGGCCTCCTTCATGAGGAAGTTCGTCTTGGGGAGCGACGGCGCCTCGACCCAGCCGATGATGCCCTCTGGCGCGCCCGCCTTGACGGCGGCGTCCAGCACGATCTTCGCCGCGGCGATCGTCGAGTTCTTTGCGCGCGGGTGGGGGCTGATGACGATGCCGTTGCGCGTCTTAAGCGCCAGGATGCACTTGAAGATGGCGGTCGACGTAGGGTTGGTCGTCGGAATCACCGCGCCGATGACGCCGATGGGCTCGGCGATCTTCTGGATGCCCGCCGCCTCGTCGGTCTCTACGACGCCACAAGTCTTTGTGTTCTTGTAGGCGTTGTAGATGTATTCGGCCGCATAGTTGTTCTTGATAACCTTGTCCTCGACGATGCCCATGCCCGTCTCGGCCACGGCCATCTTTGCAAGCGGTATCCTCGCTCGGTTGGCCGCAAGGGCTGCCGCGCGGAAGATCTCGTCGACCTGCTCTTGTGAATACGTCGCGAACTTCGCCTGAGCCGCCCTGACGGATGCAAGCGTCGCCTCCAGATCCGCCACCGGATTCTCGGGCGCAATTGTCTCGTTTGTTTCCATCTTTCTCCTTAGTGACTGGTGTCTTCCCCTAATTCCTCGGGGCATGCGAACATTATACCTTTTTTGCCGCCACACGGCAACTGTCAGAAGACATTGTCTCTGCCGCGGAAATGATAATATCTAGTGGGTCGGCAAAGAAAATAGGCCGTCCATTCAGGACGCGGCAATTATGGTATAATATCCGCAAATGGCAGTTTGCAGGAAAGTAAAGGGCGGCGTCTGTTCCGCAAAGGGATTCCGCGCGGCGGGTGTCGCGGCGGAGATCAAGTACAAGGGGCGCAACGACGTCGCGCTGATCGTAGCCGCCGCGCCGTGCTCGGCGGCCGCAGTCTTCACTACGAACAAGGTCGCTGCTGCGCCAGTCGTCTACGACCGCTCGGTCGTGAAGGGCGGCAAGGTGCAGGCGATCCTCGCCAATTCCGGTTGTGCGAACGCATGCACCGGCGAGCAGGGGCTCGAGGACGCGCGTCTCTCGGCGCTCGTCACCGCGGGCGAACTCGGGCTTGACCCGCACCACGTGCTCGTCGCATCCACTGGTGTTATCGGCCGTCGTCTTCCCGTCGACCGGCTTCTCGCAGGCATGAAAGCGGCTGCCAAGGCGCTTGGGCGCACAGGCGCCCACGGCCTCGCGGCGGCGAAAGCCATCATGACGACCGACACGCGCTCGAAAGAGGCGTGCGCGACTGTAACTATTGGCGGCAAGAAGGTGACTGTCGGCGGCATGTCGAAGGGCTCCGGGATGATCGAGCCCAATATGGCGACGATGCTCGGCTTTCTCACGACCGATGCGGCAGTTTCGCCGCGGATGCTGAAGCGCGCCCTCCAGCTCGCCGTTGGGCGCAGCTTCAACCGCCTCGTCGTCGACGGCGACGAATCGACGAACGACTCTCTTTTCATCCTCGCGTCGGGTAAGGCGGGGAACCGCGAAATCGACGCGCCTGGCAAGGACTTTGATGCTTTCCGCGCCGCGCTCGAGACGGTATGTGTCTCGCTCGCCCGCCAGATGGCGACGGACGGCGAGGGCGCGACGAAATTCGTGACCGTCACCGTGAAGGGCGCGAAGACGGAGCGCGACGCCGAGCGCGCCGCTCGTGCCGTCGCGAAGTCGCCGCTTGCAAAGACGAGCTGGTTCGGCAAGGATCCCAACTGGGGCCGCGTCCTCGCGGCCGTCGGCTACTCGGGCGCGGAAGTCGTAGATATGAAGTCGGAAGTCTTCTACGACGGCGTATGGGCGTTCCGCTTCGGGAAGGTCGCGGACGAGAAGCAACTTGCACGGCTCGCGAAGGTCATGGAGAAGGACGCCTTCTCGGTCGTCGTAGATCTGCACCTCGGTTCGGCCGAGAGCACGATCTACACTTGCGACTTCTCGCTCGACTATGTACACATCAACGCCGACTATACGACGTGAGAAGTTGGTGAGTTGTGAGTTTGTGAGTTAACTTTAAGGAGGACAATAAAATGAAAAACTGGATATTTGCATGCGCGGTCGCGGCGGCGATTGCGGGGAACTGCGCTACCGTCGTCGACGTCACCGGCATAGGTGCGCACGACAAGAAGTCCGTCTCGGTCAACGTCGGCGGCAATGGCGCCGATACTTATATGAAGACGCTTAAGCGCAACCTCGAGCTCTCCGGATGCTTCAAGATCGAGAACGGCGGTGCGATCAAGGTGTCTGGCACGATTGGCGGCACCGTCACGGCGTCCGGCGCCGGCAAGTCTCTGAGCGCGCCGACCCCGGCGGGCGACGCAAAGGCGATAAGGATGGCCGCGCGCAGGATGAGTGACGCCATGGTCGCCGCGATGTCCGAGAACGGGCAGAAGGGCTTTGCGTGCGACCGCGTCGTGTGCGTGTTGCGCAAGAGTCCGCAGTCATCCGAACTCTGCATGTGCTATCCAGACGGACAGGACGTCCGCCAGCTTACGAGCGACGGCAAGGCGGCGGTCGGCCCTCGCTGGAAAGACGCGAAGACCGTCTACTACATCGGCTACCTGAACGGCGGCCAGCAGATTTTCGAGCACAACGTCGAGACCGGGGATCGCAAGGTTGCGTTCAACCTGAAGGGGATATCGTCCCCCGCGGCGATTTCGCCTGACGGCACCAAGGTAGCGATTGCGGCGTCCTTCCAGGGCAATCCCGAGCTTTACATCCTATCCGGCGGGCGCTACACTCGGCTCACGAACACCAAGACCGCGAGCGAGGGCCAGCCGACGTGGAGCCCCGACGGCACGCAGATAGCGTACGTCTCTGACGAAACCCGCCATCCGCAGATCTACGTCGTCGATGTCGCGACGAAGGCCAAGCGCCGCCTCACGGCGAAGGGCTCGCAGAACGTCGACCCCGACTGGGGCGCCGACGGCCGCATCGCGTACATCACGAAGCGCGGCGGGCTTGCCCAGGTGGCTGTCATGGATCCCAAGACGGGCGACTCCACTGCGAAGCTCGTGACGTCGCCAGGCAGCTGGGAGCATCCCGTGTGGTCGCGCGACAGCCGCCACCTCGTCGCGGGACGCGACAAGGCGCTTTTCGTCGTTGACTCCGTAGAGCCCTCGGAGGGCGGCGACGAGCCGCGGCAGATGTTCCGCGCCGATGGAAACTGGATCACTCCGACATGGATTAGGTAGGAGTTAGGGGTCAGGAGTCAGGGGTCAGTACTCAGGAGTTAGGGGTCAGGAGTCAGTAATGAAAATTGACGTTGCGTATGTAGCGGAGCTGGCGCGGCTCGAGCTCACCGACGAGGAAAAGTCGGTGTTCCAGCCGCAGCTTGAGAACATCGTCAAGTACGTCGAGAAGATTTCGGAGGTCGATGTCGAGGGCGTGGAGCCGATGATGCACGGCCGTACGCTCGTCAACGCGTTCCGCGAAGACGTGGTGCGCCCGTCGCTTGCGGTCGAAACCGCGCTAGCCAACGCGCCCAAGCGCGTGGGCGACGAATTCCTCCTCCCCAAGATCGTCGAAGGAGCGGAGAGCTGACATGGAACTCTACGAACTTGGAATCAAGGCGGCGCAGGACGGAATCGCGAAGGGCGAGTTCTCGTCGGTCGAGCTGACGCAGGCGATCATCGACCGCTACCACGCGAAGAACGCCGAGATTGGCGCGTACCTTACGTTCGACGAGGACCAGGCGCTTGCGCTCGCGCGCGAGAACCCGAAGTCGGTGCCGATCGCGGTTAAGGACTTGATCAACGTCGCAGGTCAGCCCTGCACGTGCGCGTCGAAGATATTGAAAGGGTATGTATCGCCCTATGATGCGACCGTTATCAAGAACATGAAGGCGCATGGGTTCATTCCCGCTGGGCGCGTCAACATGGACGAATTCGCGATGGGCTCGTCGACCGAGAACTCTGGTCTTGGCGTGACGCGCAATCCCTATGACCTCGGGCGAGTCCCCGGCGGTAGCTCCGGCGGCAGCGCGGCGGCGGTGGGCGGGAATCTCTGCATCGCGGCGCTTGGCACCGATACGGGCGGCTCCATTCGCCAGCCGGCGAGCTTCTGCAACTGTGTTGGCGTCAAGCCAAGCTACGGTCGCGTGAGCCGCTATGGCGTCACGGCGTTTGCGAGCTCGCTCGACCAGGTGGGCCCAATGACGAAGTCGGTCGAGGACGCGGCGATACTGCTCGGTGCGCTCGCGGGCCATGACGAGATGGACGGCACGACCCCGAAGGATCCCGTCCCGGACTACGCATCTGCGCTTGAGGGTGCGTCGATGAAGGGTGTCCGGCTCGGCGTCGCGAAGGAGTATTTCGACGTCAAGGGGCTCGATCCCGAGGTGAAGCGCATTACCGAAGAGGCGATTTCGAAGTGCGAGAAGGCGGGCGCGGAGCTCGTCGAGGTGTCGCTCCCGCACACCGAGTACGCGATGGCCGTCTACTACATCATCGCGCCGGCCGAGGCGAGCGCAAACCTCGCGCGGTTCGACGGCGTCCGCTACGGGCACCGTTCCGCCGAGGCGAAGGATGTCTTTTCCCTCTACACGAAGAGCCGCGCCGAGGGCTTCGGTCCCGAGGTGAAGCGTCGTATAATCATGGGAACGTATGTTCTTTCGAGCGGTTACTACGACGCCTACTACGGGCGCGCCCAGAAGGTCCGTACGCTCATAACGCGCGACTTTGCCGAGGCCTTCGGGAAGTGCGACGCGCTTCTCTCGCCCTGCGCCCCGACGCCGGCGTTCAAGTTCAAGGAGCTCCAAGACCCGCTTACGATGTACCTTAACGACCTCTTCACGATTCCGTCGGCGCTCGCGGGCGTCTGCGCCTCGTCGATCCCCGCCGGCTTCTCTCGCGATACGAAGATGCCGGTCGGCGTCCAGTTCATCTGCGGCGCGTTCGAGGAGGCGAAGCTCCTGAAAATATCAAAAGCATTTGAAGAACTGCGGGGAAGTTTGGTATAATCTCGGCCATGAAAGCTACTATCGAGACTTCAAAGGGCACGATAACCCTTGAACTTGACGGTGAGAAGGCCCCGGCGACTGTGGCGAACTTCGCGGAATACGCGAAAAGCGGTTTCTACGATGGGACCATCTTCCACCGCGTCATTGACGGGTTCATGATCCAGGGCGGCGGCTTCACCCGCGACATGAACCAGAAGGAGACGCGCGAGCCGATAATGATCGAGTCGATGAACGGGCTTTCAAACGTGCGCGGTACGATTGCCATGGCCCGCACGATGAACCCGAACTCTGCGACGAGCCAGTTCTTCATCAACCTCGTGGACAACGGCTTCCTCGACTTCACGGCGCCCACCGCACAGGGGTACGGATACGCCGTGTTTGGCCGCGTGACCGACGGGCTCGACGTGGTCGACGCCATCGCGAAGTCGCGCACGAGATCGGTAGGCCCCTATGAGAATGTGCCGGAGGAAGCCGTCGTGATACGCAAGGTTGTCGTAGATTGACGGTTGCCAAGTCGGCTGGGAAAGTTTATAATAACCACCATACCACCAATATCCAGGAGTGACAAATGAAGAAACTTATCGCAATAGCAGCGATCGCCGTTTTCGCGCTTCCCTTATGTGCTGCGACTGCGTCGTCTGACATGGTTACTGTCGACGACGTCGCCGACAACCTCTCGGTCGACGAGGACAACGGGCTCGAAGTCAAGGTCGATGCGCCGCGCAAGAATGTTGCGCTGTGGCCGGCCTTCATCGCGATCTGGGACTTCCCCGAGACGCCCGATCTCGTGGGTCTGCGCATCACCATCCCCTACTCCACCAAGCAGGAAAACGTGACGGGCGTCGACTTTGGCTTCTGGGGCAGGTCCGAGTATTTCGAGGGTGTCCAGCTCAACGTGCTCAGGAACGACGTCAGGGATTCAAGCGCCGGCATTCAGGTTGGCTGCTACAACTCGGTCGCCCGCGGGGATCTCTTCGGCATTCAGGTTGGGCTCTGGAACGAGTCCCAGAGCCATCGTGGCATCCAGTTCGGCGCGATCAACGTCTCCGGCGACTCGCAGGGCGTCCAGATCGGCCTCATCAACCGCAGCGAGACGATGTACGGTTTCCAGATCGGCCTCATCAACATAATCCGCGACGCGGAATTCCAGTTCATGCCGATTGTCAACATCGGCTTCTGATACAAAATGAAGATACAGCCATTTGCGGCCGTCAGGCCGAACAGGGAGGACGCGGCTCTTGTCGCGTCCGTTCCTTATGATGTAGTCGATACGGCCGAGGCGAAGGCCCTCGCCACGGGCAACCCCAAGAGCTTCCTGCACGTCTCGCGCCCCGAGATAGACCTCCCCGAGGGAACGGACTGCTCGTCTCCCGAGGCGTACGCGCAGGCGCGCAAGGCCCTCGACAAGCTTATCGCCGACGGTGTCCTCGTGCGCGACGCGGAGCCGAAGTTCTACGCCTACCGGCAGACGATGGGCTCGCACTCGCAGACGGGCATCGTTGCGACGTTCGACACCCAGGACTATCTCGCCGGCGTCCTGAAGCAGCACGAGAAGACGCGCAAGGACAAGGAAGACGACCGCACGCGCCACATCGAGACGCTTTCTGCGCACACGGGTCCGGCGTTTCTCACATACCGCGACGACAAGGCGATAGACCTCATCGTCGCCGATGCCTGTCGCCGCGAGCCCCTGTACGACTTCGTCGCGCCCGACGGCATCGGGCATACGGTCTGGGAGATCGCGGCCGCTTCTTCATGCGCGGGCGACGAGCTTCAGGAACTTTTCGCGCGCATTCCCGTCGCCTACATCGCCGACGGACACCACCGCAGCGCGGCGGCGTCGCGCTACGCGAAGGAGCACGGCTTCGAGGGCGAGAGCCGCTGGTTCCTCGCCGTCGCCTTCCCCGCGAGCCAGCTCAAGATCCTCGCCTACAACCGCCTCGTCGCCGACTTGAATGGACTCTCGCCGTATGAATTCATGTCGCGCATCAGCGAGAACTTCACTATTGGGCAGAAGGGCTCGCGCAACTGCCGCATGTACTTCAACGGCAGCTGGACCGATCTTTCGTGGGACATTCCGTCCGGCGCGGACGTTGTCTCGTCGCTCGACGTGAGTTATTTGCAGGACAAGCTTCTCGCGCCGGTTCTCGGAATCGGGGATCCGCGCACCGACAAGAGGATTTCCTTCATGGGCGGGATCCGCGGCGACGCGGCGCTTGCGGCGAAGGTCGACTCGGGCGAAGCCGCTGTCGCTTTCGCGATGGAGCCGGTCACGGTCGAGGAGATGATGGCGATAGCCGACGCGGGGGCGATAATGCCGCCAAAGTCCACGTGGTTCGAGCCGAAACTCCGTTCGGGGCTCTTCGTGCACACCGTCTGACGATGGACGTCCGCGGCTATTTCCGGCGACTTCGCGAGAAGATGGTCCGCGACCCTCTTCCGCCTGAGGACATAGCCGCCGGATGGGCCCTTGGCGTTTTCGTCGGGTGCGCGATTCCGTTTGGGCTACAGCTCATCATCTCGATTCCGCTCGCCATGATGATGCGTGTCTCGAAGATAGGCGCGACGCTCGGCACGTTCATCACGAACCCGGTTACCATCTTCTTCATCTATCCCGCGCAGACGTTCGTCGTGAACAAGCTTCTGTTTGACGGCTCGCTCACGTATTCTCGGCTTGCGGAGACAGAGTGGACGTGGGCGGCCGTTCGGCGTCTTGGCGCAGAGGCGATGGTGTCGTTCTTCCTTGGGGGCTTTCTCCTTGCAATCGTTATGACGCCGATTGCGTACTTCATAGTCAGGCGCCTTGTGGTTCGCGCCCGCGCGTTCCGTGCCAGACGTGCCGCGCGCAGGGCGGAGAAGGCTGCTGCTGCGCCTTCGGGGACTGCCGCGCCATGATCTCCCCTGAGACGATAGAGCGCATCAAGGCGCTGATGGAAGAGGCATCGGTCTTTGAGGAAGACCTTGAGGAGAGCTTCATCCTCGGCGGCGGTCCGGGAGGGCAGAAGACGAACAAGACGTCGAACGTCGTGCGGCTTTCGCACGAGCCGAGCGGCCTCATGGTGCGCTGTGGTGAGACGAGGAGCCGCGAAACTAACCGCTGGCTCGCGCGGCGCATGCTCGCCGAGCTCATTCTCGAGCGCGAGAAAGGCCGCAAGTCCGCCGCGCGGCAGGCCGCCGAGAAGATTCGTCGCCAGAAGCGCCGTAGGAGCCGTCGCCAGAAGCAGAAGATGCTCGACGACAAGCACGCACATTCGGAAGTCAAGCGTCTTCGCAGGACAATTCCGAGCGACGACTGAATTTATGGTATAATATCACCCGTCTTTTCGACACGGGGCGTTGCACAGCCTGGTAGTGCGTCTGCTTTGGGAGCAGAATGTCGGAGGTTCAAATCCTCTCGCCCCGACCATTGCTTCTTCGCGGGCCGTATTGGCGGGAGCGCACGATTTTGGTAAAATATCGCCAATGAGCACGATACGGATTTTTCAGGTCCTTGCGCTCGCCGCCGTTTTTGCGGGATGCGGCACATTCCATGCCGTTCGTGAGGCGCGGAGCGCCCAGAAGGCGTATTCCGACCGAGGCATGGGGGTCGAAACCCGAGTCGAGAAGGTCGATCTCAAAGGGCGCAATCTCGCGCAGCTTGTCGACTTTGCGCTTGCAAACAGGCCCTCGATGGTTCGCGCGCGGCTTGCTGTTGAGGATGCGCGCATAGCCCTCAGGCAGGTCGCGGCAGATGCGCCGCTCCTGTCGTCGACCCCCTGGGGTGCGATGGACGCCTCGGCGTCCATCGGTCGTTCGGAGTCGTCGGAACCAGGCCACAGACTACACGGGAAGACCGATGGTTCTGCCTCGGGGGCGCTCTCCCTGGATATCCTCATCTACGACTTTGGTCGCAACGCCGCGGAAGCGCGCGCACTTTCCGAAGAAGTCATTGCCGCCGAATCGTCGCTTATAAGCACTGGCTATTCCGTCTTCGAGGAAGTGGCGACCGGGTATTTCACGCTCCTCAGGAACGAGGCGCTTTATGAAGTCGCGCTTACGAACGAAGCCGAGTATGCAGAACATCTCGAACAGGCTGAGCTCAGGAAGGAGCATGGCGAGGCAAAGGAACTCGACGTCCTCAAGGCGAAGCTCGACCTCGCAAAGGCCGTGCAGAACGTCGTAGCCGCGTCGAACGACGTCGTGACCGCCGGTGCCGAGCTTATGGCGGCGCTCGGGGTGGATGCCGCGTCGGGCGATTTCAGGACGGTTCTCGGTTCGCGCGACGTCGGCCTTTCGCAGCTCTATCGTTCGCTCGCGGATACTTCCGCTGGCGCTTCGGAACTCTATGGGGCCGCGTGCACGAACGCGCCGCTCGTGCAGTCCGCCCGTGCTCACCTGAGGGCCGCGTCACACGAGGTCGATGCAGCGGTGGCAAACCTATATCCGACGCTTAGCGCCAGCATTGCGCTAAACTGGGCCGATCCTCTCTGGTATTGGCGCTGGGGCGTGAATGGCGCGATGTCCATCTTTACGGGCTGGCGCAAGACCGCTGCCGTCGAGCGCGCGACGATTGCGCTCGATTCTGCCGCGCACGGTGTAGACTCCGCCGAACTCGAGCTCTCGCGTGAGATAGAGCTCGCCGTAGCCGAGCGCGACAATGCCATTGAGGCGCTTGCGGCCGCCCGCTCGAGCGTCAGGAGCGGCAGGGAGAACCTCGACACGGTGCGCGAGCAATACCTGGTCGGCGACGTGAGCCGTATCGAATTCACCGCAGCCGTCTCGGGCTACGCCTCGTCGCTCGGCGACCGCGTGCGCGCGTTCTACCGCGGCCAGATTGCCGAGGCAAAGCTTTTCAGGGTTGTGGGCCGCTGGCCCGAATACACGGAGGAGACGATCAGTGAAGACGAAAAATGAGGCGGCTTGCGCCGCGTTGCTGCTTGGTTGCCTTGCGCTCGTCGCGGGCTGCGGCGAAGGCAAGTCGCTCGTTCCGAGCCGCAAGGCGCCGTCCTACCGCACCGCCCCCATAGCGCGCACGGACATCGTTCGCACGGTTTCTGCGACGGGCTCCGTCACGCCGCGCAATTCCTCGAAGGGGATTCCCGTGGGGGCGCAGGTCAACGGCAAGCTCATAAAGCTCTACGTCGACTACAACGACATCGTGACCAACGGGCAGGTAGTCGCGCTCATCGACCCGCAGGTCTACGACGCGAACTACAAAAGCGCGGTCGCGCAGCTGCACGTGAACAAGGCGAACGTCGCCGTTCGCGAGGCGGCCGTCCGCTCGTCCGAGGCAGAGCTCGCCCTCGCGCAGAAGACGTACGACCGCAAGAAGGCGCTTGTTGAGAAGAAGGTGGCGCCAGTCGCCGACCTCGACAGCGCCGAGGAGTCGCTTGAACGCGCAAAGGCAGGGCTCGAAAGCGCGAAAGCGAGTTTGAACAGCGCCAACGCCTCGGTAGAGCAGTCCGAGGCCACTGTCAGCAAGGCGAAAGCCGACCTCGAATACTGCACGATCGTCTCTCCCGTCGACGGCATCGTGATCGACCGCAAGGTCGAGGAGGGCGAGACTGTCGTCTCGTCGATGAACGCCGTGCCTGTCCTTACCATTGCAGAAGACCTCGACACGATATGGGTTGCGGCCGACATTCCCGAAGCAGACATCGGCGGCATCCAAGTTGGCCAGGACGTCACGTTCACCGTCGACGCGTACCGCACTCGGTTCAAGGGCAAGGTGAAGCAGATAAGGAAGGCGTCGACGACGACGAGCAACGTCGTGACATTCCCCGTGATCGTCGAGGCCGAGAACCCCGACCAGAAGCTCTTCCCCGGGATGACAGCGACGCTCTCGATCGAGACGGCCCGCGCCGAGAACGTGCTTGCCGTCGCGGCAGCGGCGTTCAGGTTCCGCCCGAAGGACGAGGATCGCGACCGCATCGCCGGCGAAATTCCGCGCGGGCGCAAGATATGGCTTAAGCCGCAAAAGGAGGGCGATCCGCTTGAGTATATCCGAGTTGAAGAAGGCGTCACGGATGATTCGTTCACGTCCATCGTCTGCGAGGGCGTGGATGCGCTTGAGGGCCGTGAGGCGGTTGTCGGCTACCAGACGGCGAACATGGCCGCCATGGACGACAAGGACGCGACGAATCCCTTCATGCCGAAGTTCCCGAAGCGCAACAACAACAAAGGAACCGCTCCCGAACCAAAGAAATGAGTTAGGTAGTTAGGTAGTGCGGTAGTTAACCCGTCCAACCACCTAACCGCCCAACCACCTAACCACCCAACCACTTAACCACCCAACCACTTAACCACTTAACTACCCAACCCATAATGGCCCACCTTATCGAGATTCGCGACATGTACAAGATCTACGCCATCGGCGACGAGCCGGTGCATGCGCTTGACGGCGTGTCGCTCTCGGTAGACGACGGCGAGTTCGTTGCGATAATGGGCTCGTCGGGCTCCGGCAAGTCTACGATGCTCAACATCCTCGGTTGCCTCGACGTGCCTACAAAGGGCTCGTATCTTCTCGACGGCCTTGAGGTTGCAAAGCGCTCTCCCGCCGAACTCGCCCGCATCCGCTGCATGAAGCTCGGCTTCGTCTTCCAGAACTTCAATCTCCTGCCGCGCACGAGCGCGCTCGAGAACGTTGAGCTTCCCGATCTCTACATGGGGCGGCTAAACCGCCGCGAGCGCAAGGCACGCGCGATGGAGCTTCTTGCGCGAGTGGGGCTCAAGGGCCGCGAGATGCACACGCCCGCGCAGCTTTCCGGCGGTCAGCAGCAGCGCGTTGCGATTGCGCGCGCCCTCATGAACAACCCGCCGGTCGTCTTCGCAGACGAGCCGACTGGCAACCTCGACACGAAGAGCTCTATCGAGATAATGAACCTCTTCACCGAGCTTTCGAACGAGGGCATCACCATCGTCATGGTCACGCATGAAGACGACATCGCCGCCTACGCGAAGCGTCATGTCGTGATGCGCGACGGCAAGGTGATGCGCGACGACTTGAACGATGGCACAGGCCGCAAGAGCCAGGACGAGGTGGCGCGGCTCGTAAAGGAGGCGCTTGCATGAGCTTCCTCACGATCTTCAAGGTGTCGCTCCGCTCGCTCGGCCGCAACCCGGTCCGTTCTTTTCTATCGTGCCTTGGTATCGGCATCGGCATCGTCGCCGTCATTCTTGCAATGGCTATCGGCGAGGGCGCGAAGACGATGATGGTCAAGGAGATTTCGTCGATGGGCAACAACCTCATGATGGTGTTCCCCGAGCGGCGCAACCGCGGGCCCGTCTCCGGCGGCATGGGGCAGGGCCAGACGATGACGGCCGAGGACGCCGAGGCGATCAAGCGCGAGCTCGGCCATCTCGTCCAGGGCGTGAGCCCACAGGTGCGGACGACTGTGCAGATGATGTACGGCGCGAAGAACTGGGCCGGCAACGTTCAGGGCGTTTCGCCCGACGTTCTCATCATCAGCAACTGGACGGTGACAGATGGGCGCTTTTTCACTGACGACGAGACGAAGCTTGCCGCGCGCGTGTGCGTAATCGGCACGACGGTCCAGTCGAACCTCTTTGGCGACGACGAGAGTCCGATTGGCAAGATAATCCGCCTCAAGAACATGACGTTCCGCGTCATCGGCGTTCTCGGCTCGAAGGGCGCGAACAACTGGGGCCAGGACCAGGACGACGTCATAATGGCGCCCTATACGTCGGTACACCGCTATCTCCAGCGCTCGAAGTTCAACACCGTAAACATGATGAACCTCTCGCTCGTCTCGATGGACGATCTCGACGAGGCGAAGCGCGAAGTCGCGGCGCTCCTTCGCCAGCGTCACCATCTCGCTGACTGGCAGGACAATGATTTTGAGACGCGCGACACGACCGAGATTATGAATACGATCGGCTCGGTCACTGGAATCGTCGGTATGCTGCTTCTCATCTTCTCCGTCATCACGCTCGTCGTCGGCGGCATCGGGATCATGAACATCATGCTCGTCTCGGTAACCGAGCGTATTAGGGAGATTGGTCTTAGGATGGCCATCGGCGCGACGCCGCGCAACATCCTCGTGCAGTTCATTCTCGAGGCGATGGTGCTTTCGACTGTCGGCGGCGCGGCGGGAGTTGCGATTGGCATCGGCGCTTCTTACATCGTGGGCGCGGCGGCTGGCTGGCCTGTTCTAGTCGAGGTGACCTCGGCCGTATACGCATTTGTCATCTCGTCCATTGTCGGGCTTTTCTTCGGATTCTACCCCGCCTGGCGCGCGTCGAAGCTCAACCCGATCGACTGCCTCCGCTACGAATAGAACAGGGGCTTAAATTACCGTTGCCTAACTTGTTGGGTGGGTGGTATAATGACGGCGTTATTTCAAACCACAAAAAAGGAGAAACGAAAATGGCTCACAAGATTGCTGCCGACAAGTGCGTTGCGTGCGGTTGCTGCAAGGATGCTTGCCCCGCCGAGGCTATCAGCGAGGGTACGCCCTACGTGATCGACGCCGACAAGTGCGTTGACTGCGGCGCCTGCGCTGCGACCTGCCCGAACGAGGCGATCGCACCGGCCTAATGCTGTAAGCATGGCTGTCCGGTAGCGGACGAAAGCTTTCTGTCGTCCGCGCTGTTGTTCGGCGGTGGAGCGAAGGTCCGAGCGAGGGGATACGGCGTATTCGCCGAGGGGTCCCCGAGGAGGAGCCTTCGGACGCCGCCGAACAAATGTCACTGAAGACAATGCCTAAATATGGCGCGTCCGTGCGGGCGCGTCCTTTTATTTGGTATAATATTGTCGACATGATTGACTTCGTAAAAGAGACTCTTCTGCTTCTGCCGTTTCTCTTCGTAACCTACCTTGTGCTCGAGGCAATCGAGGCCCATGCGGGCGGCGCCCTCGAGCGTAGCCTTGAGAGGGCAAAGTCCGTAGGCCCGCTTGCCGGTGCTCTTGCCGGCGCGATTCCGCAGTGCGGCGTATCTGCCGCGGCCGCGTCTCTCTACGCGGGCGGTGTCGTGACAGTCGGCACACTAGTCGCCGTGTTCCTCTCGACTTCCGACGAGCTGATTCCAGTCTTGATTTCTAAGCAGGTGCCTGCTGCGCTTATGGTGAAAATAGTTGCCATCAAGGTGGCGGCGGCGATCGCCGTCGGATTTTCGTTAAACGGCATCCTCGCCTTTGCGCGGCACATTCGCCGCCCTGTCGCAGTCCATGACCTTTGCGCCCACAGCCACTGCGGCTGCCGCGAGCACAAGGGAATCCTCGTTCCTGCACTGATACACACGGCGGAGATATTTATCTTCATCGTCGTTGTCTCTGGCACAATCGAACTTGCGATGCACTATTTTGGCGAAGACTGCCTCAGTTCGCTCCGTCTGAACAAGCCCGTTTTCGGCGAGCTCGCGGCGGGGCTCGTTGGGCTAATACCAAACTGCGCAGTGTCGGTCGCGGGCGCAGAACTCTACTGCAAGGGCGCGATGAGCGCAGGCGCCCTTATGGCCTCGTCGTTCGCCGGTTCTGGGCTCGGTCTTCTCGTCCTCTTCCGCACTAACCGCAACCTCAAGGAGAACCTCGCCATTCTCGCGGTCGTCTATGTCGTAGGCGTCACGCTCGGGTGGCTTACGGGGCATCTGATATGAAGAAGAAAATCATCAAATGGTTCAAGACAGTAATCAATGACTTCAATACGAGCCATTGCTCTATGCATGCGGCGGGGCTCACGTACTTCGCGATGCTTTCGCTCGTGCCGCTCCTTTGCGTGCTTCTTTCGGTCGCGAAGTTCTGCGGTGCTGACGACCTTGCGCGAGATCAGATCAACTCCCACTTAGATGCGATGATCTCCAATGTTGAGCACGCCCAGGAAGACGAGCTTGCCAATGTCGCGCCCATCAGCGAGGAGGAGCGCGAGCGCAGACGAATCGCCGCAGAGGAATTTGCCTCGCAGGCGCGCGAGATTTCCAACAAGCTCTTCGAGAGAATCGCGCAGTTCGACGTTTGGACGTTCGGCTGGATCGGCTTCGGCTTCCTCGTGTGGACAGTCATCAGTGCGATAAGCATGGTAGAGACGAGCTTCAACGAGGTCTTCCACGTAGAGAAGGCGCGGCCAATATGGAAGCGCGCCTACCTGAATATCTTCACCGCCGTGATCCTGCCGATCTTCGCCGCCCTCGCGCTTTCAGTGCCGATTCTTGCTGTCGCAAAGCAGATCATCGTCGCTACCATGGGTGCGACATGGCTCACCAAGTGGGTCTCTGACGGGCTTATCTGGTTCCTCGACTCTACGATCTTCCGCCTTGCCATAACGCTTACCATTGCGTCGCTCGCGTTTGCGTATGCGTTCGCCGTTCTGCCCAACCGCAAAGTGCCGTTCAAGGATGCAGTCTTCGGTGGTTTTGTGACTGCGTTTTTGTTTGGCGCTTGGGTGAAAATATGCGCCGTCTTGCAGGTCGGCATTGCGAAATCTTCCGCGCTCTATGGTTCATTTGCATTTCTTCCTATCGTCCTCGCCTGGCTCTACATGAGCTGGCAGATAGTCCTTCTTGGTGCATGTATCACACACGCAAGTCTCGTCGCAAGCGAGAAGGAGGAGGCGTAATGAAGATTCTGATAACAGGCGGGAAGGGCATGCTGGGCCGCACACTCCAGAAGGAACTTAAGCCGCAAGGCGCAGAAAATTCCCGAGTGACGGAGCGAGTGAGCGATGAGCGGAACGAACGAAGGAACGAGCTCATCATCGCTGACCTACCGGAGTGGGACATACTCGACGCGGACGCGTTTACCGAGAAAACTCTTGCCGCTGCGCCCGATGTCGTTATCCACTGCGCTGCGATGACGAAGGTCGACGACTGTGAGACGAAGCGCGACCTTGCGTTCAAGCTCAACGAAGAGGGCTCTCGCAACGTCGCCCTTGCGTGCAAGGCGGCGGGTGCGCGGCTCATCGCGATCTCCACCGACTATGTCTTCTCTGGCGAGCCACCGCGCGAGCCGTGGGCGTGGAGTGAGCAGGACATCCCGCGCCCTCGCACCGTCTACGGCGCGTCGAAGTTTGCGGGCGAGCAGATGATCCACATTATCTTGCCTGACGCGGCAATCCTCCGCATCGCGTGGCTCTACGGTGCCGGCGGACCGAGCTTTGTTCACACGATGGCGAAACTTGGCGCCCAGGAGGGCCCTGCGCTCAAGGTCGTCAACGACCAGCGCGGCAACCCGACGTCGACAAAGGTCGTCGCGGACGTCATCCGCTTTCTCCTATCCCGCCCCGATGTCAGTGGAATCATCCATGGGACGTGCGAAGACCAGTGCACTTGGTACGACCTCACGGTTGAGCTTTTCCGCCTCATGGGGCTTAAGCGCGAAGTCATCCCCTGCACGACCGAGGAATTTCCGCGCCCTGCGCCGCGCCCGCGCAATTCGGCGCTGAAGAAGAGTGTCTTGAACTTGCTCGGCTACCGCACCCCGCGCTGGCAGGACGCGCTCCGCGACTTCGTCGCCTCGCCCGACTCTGGACTTTAAGTGTTTTTTGGATAATGTTTAACGCAGAGACGCGTAACCGCCGCGCAAGCGGGGCTCGCGATTTGTAGCGAGCCAAGCCGAGCGAAGCGAGTGCCGAGAGTCGCAGAGTGCGCTGAGAACAATTATTCTCTGCGTTCTCACCCCTGCTAGGGCATCCGCTTCGCAGACAGCCTACGGCTGGGGGATACGCGACTTTGCGACTCTGCGTTAAAAAACAAAAATAAATATAACAAAAATAAATTCGCCCTCTCGTTCGTCTAAATAACTGTAGGCGTCGCTGTGGCGCCATAAAAGTCGGCCAAAGGCCGTGAAAGGAAAAAAGAACATGAAGAGTCTCATTATTGTTGCTGTTGCTGCGCTCAGCTGCGTGGCGTTTGCTGATGGTGGTCCCGAGGGCGGTGCTCGCCCCGAGGGCGGTCGTCGCGGTTTTGGCCCTCGCGAGGGCGGTATGGGCCCGATGATGGGTGGGATGGATCCCATTGTCCGTATGGTATCCAACCCAGCTGTCGCTGACAAGATCGGTCTTAACGACGAGCAGAAGGCCAAGCTCAATGAGCTGAAGGGCGATAAAGAGGCGAACCGCGCGGCTCAGGACAAGGTCCGTACGGCGACTATGAAGCAGCTTGACCTTATGAAGGCCGAGAAGATCGATGAGGCCGCAGTTATGGCGGCGATTGATGAGGTGTTTGAACTCCGCAAGGCGATGGCCAAGGAGCAGGCAAAGCGCGTTATCGCGGTGAAGTCTGTCCTTACTCCCGAGCAGGTCAAGATGGCACACGAGGAAATGAAGAAGATGTTCGAAGCTCGTGGCGACCGCGGCCCTCGCCGCGAAGGCAAGGGGCCTCGTGAATTCAAGGGTCCGCGCAAGGGGCCACATGGCGAGAAGGGGCCAAAGGAAGGCCCCAAGGAGGGCTGCGACGCTCCCGCTCCAGCGCCTGAAGCCAAGTAAGGTCCTGTGGAAGAGGATAGCGAGCTCCTCTTTGCCTATTCGCGCCGGGGGGACGTCGAGTCCCTCTCGGTGCTTGTAAGGCGACACGCCGTCTGGATGCAGGCGTTTCTCCGCGGGCTTTTGCCAACTGCGGAAGATGCGGAGGACGCCTTCCAGGAGACGTGGGTTCGCGTAGTAAAGTCCGCGGGTAAGTATCGCGGCGGCAAGGTCAAGCCCTATCTCGCCGTTGTCGCGCGGTCTGCGGTGATAGACCGCCTACGGCAGATGGGGCGGCTTGTCAGTCTCGACGTGGAAGATGGGGAAGGTGCGTCTGCAGCAGAGCGCCTTCCCGACGAGTCGCCATCGCCGGGCGAGCGGTTCGAGTCCAAGGCCACGGCTGAAGACGTGAGGGAAGCGGTACGTGCGTTGCCCGAAGGCCCGCGGCAGGTGTTGCTGATGCGGATCGAGGGCGAGCTTTCCTTTAAGGAGATTGCGTCCGAGCTTGGCGTGCCGCTTGGTACTGCGCTTACATGGATGCGCACTGCAACACTAAAACTGAAAGAGATGTTGGGGGATCGAAATGAACGAATACCGAGATATAGAAGATTTCGTGAAGGGGCGGCTTGAAGAGGGCGTCTCCTCGTCGCCGCCTCGTCTTGCAGAAATTGAGCGTGCGGCTGCGGCAGAATCGTTTGCCCTCGTAGCGGAGCATCGCTCGCGTCGCCGTTGCACGGTCGCCATGCTTCTCGCGGCGTCGATTGCCATTGTCTTTTCGTTTGCGGTTTTGCATATTGATTCTTCTCCCAAGCCAGAGAATACAGTCGCCTGCGTGATTGATCTTCTTCGCACGGCAGACGGCGCAGAGACGTTGTCAGAGACCTCTACCGAGAGTGAGTCTGAGGAGACGACTGTCGCCGAAATGCTCCTCGCTTGGCAAGACGCCCCCTACGAATCAGCAATAGCAGATCTATAATAGCCGATCGCTAGTTGGCGTCGTCCGAAAGCGAGGCCTGCGCCCGACAGTGCTTGTTGGCGGTGTCCGGAAGCTCCTCCTCGCGGAACCTCGGCGAATACGCCGTATCCGCTCGCTCGGACTTCCGCTCCACCGCCAACTGCGCTCTACAACTCCACTCTCCAACTCCTGACACCTCCTGCTTCTCCTGTTCTTTGTGGCTAAAAACTCCCTACCACTCTCCAGCTCCAACTCTGAACTCCAACTCAAACTCCTGACCCCTGACTACTGACCCCTAACTCCTGGCTCCTACGATAAAAATATATTGCAGTTTTTCACTGAATTATCACATTTCTGACTTGCTAAAACAATTTTTTAAAAAAATTTTAAAATCCCCCTTGCATGGGCGTGCGCACTTTGGTAAACTATTCACCCGTTCGCCCCGAAAGGGGCCAGAACACTCGATCTTTGAAAGTTGGCGCTTGAGAAAACAGCAAATGCTTGTGCAAACATAACATAAGCTCAAATTCTTTTTCTGAGAGTTTGATTCTGGCTCAGAACGAACGCTGGTAGCGTGGA
>Ga0265298_10000535_pt1 | contig 56356 bp, 50 predicted proteins | sample AusTroGonzalo_MG_3_FD_193486 | JGI IMG/M metagenome (GOLD analysis project Ga0265298, IMG submission 193486) | Bovine rumen microbial communities from tropical cattle in Woodstock, Queensland, Australia - Gonzalo_01 | ecosystem: Host-associated > Mammals > Digestive system > Stomach > Rumen ... | reverse complement strand
CTTGTCCGGAAGAAAGAAAATGAAAAAGCATATGCTTGTACATTTCAATTATTACTAACACATGATGGCAGAAAAATGGGCAAGACCGAGGCCGGGGCGCTTTGGCTTGATTCTCAAAAAACGAGTCCATATCACTTTTATCAGTACTGGAGAAATATTGATGACAAGGATGTTGAGAAATGCCTTGCACTCTTAACGTTCCTCCCGATGGACGAAGTTCGGAGACTTGGCTCGTTGAAGGATGCCGAGATCAATGAGGCGAAGAAAGTACTTGCTTTTGAAGTAACAAAGCTTGTTCATGGCGAAGAAGAAGCGAAAAAAGCGGCTGAAGCTTCTGCTGCGGTTTTCGGAAAAGGTGCATCTTCTGAAAATATGCCCACGTTAGAGCTGACCATTGCCGATCTTGTTCAGGACGCCAGGATCTCAACAATGCTTGTCAGATCAGGATTGTGCAAGAGCCAGAGCGATGCAAGAAAACAGATAGAACAGAATGCAGTTTCCGTTAATGATTTAAAAATATCTGATGTTGCTGCGATTCTGACGATTGAACAATTAAAGGATGGCATTCTCCTGAAAAAAGGGAAAAAGAGCTTTTGCCGGATCATTTTAATATGATACAGTCATATTTTACGATCGCAGAACGTTCTCATGAAGAACTAATTATCAATAAAAGCAGGTTTATTGGATTTGCTTCACCATGCACAACAGAAGATCAGGCGCTTTCCTTTTTACGCGAGATTCGTGAAGAGCATAAGTCCGCTACGCACCACTGCTATGCTTACATCATTGGTGAGAATGCAAACATCATGCGTTACAGTGATAACGGTGAACCTGCGGGAACAGCAGGCCTTCCGATTATGGATGTAATGCGGAATAGGAAAATTGTTAATTGTTGTATTGTTGTTGTCCGGTATTTTGGGGGGATCCTTCTCGGAACAGGCGGACTTGTCCGTGCATATACACAAAGCAGTCAGGCTGCTGTAGAATCTGCAGGAATTTCCCAAATGGAGATGACTCTGGATAAATACTGCGAACTGCCTTATTCTGTTTGGGATAAGTTCTGTTATTCAGTTGAACAGCTTCCGGTGCGAATAAAGGATATTAGTTATGGGAGTACAATATCTTTTCATCTCTTGATTCGCTCAAGAGATCATGACACGGTATTGAATAGTTTGTTGAACGCTTCCGGAAGAAAACTTACAATTCTATCGGAAAAAGAAGCATTTATAGCATGGAAGTTATGAAAAACACAATAGGTATAATCCAACACGTCTTTCTACTCAAGAATCATATGATTGAAAGGCCCATTTCCATCATATTACGAAAACCGATTTGCCTTTCTTCACCGGATAATTCCTCCCCTGTTACCAGACTGTCAGAGATAGTACATATAGTCAGCGCGTTTTTCTTTGCCTTTGCGGCGTTAAGGTATAAAGCAGCAGCTTCCATTTCGACTGCGAGGATTCCGAGTTCCCATAATTCAGGTTGCATATTTCTGCCTGTATAGAACACATCAGAGGAATAGATTGGCCCGCAAACAACATTGCACTGTAGCTTTTTCCCCGCTTCAACAGCCTTTGAAAGTAGCTCATAGCTACAGCAGGGAGCCAGATTACCATTAAAATTCGTGCTATTCACATAACCGGAATCAGTATAGGCGCTCATACCAATTACAATGTCTTTCAGTTTTAAGTCTGGAGAAATAGCGCCGGCAGATCCGATTCTGATAATATTTTTTACATTGTAAAAATTAAACAATTCATATGAATATATACCGATTGAAGGACATCCCATTCCGCTTGCCATGACAGATACTTTCTTGCCTTTCCAGCTTCCGGTATATCCTTGTACACCGCGTAGATTGTTGATAAGAACAGGGTTTTCAAGATAGTTTTCGGCTATAAATTGAGCGCGCAGAGGATCACCTGGCATTAGGACTGTTTCTGCGAAGGCACCGAATGGTGCATTGATATGGGGAGTTGGGATTGGTGAACGACTCATGTTATTTCCTCCTTTAGTTAATTATTTGTGTGGTTTTTATTCCAGTGAATATGGATTTGATCCATTAATCCCTTAAGCATTGGGATATCGATAATGACAATGTTTCCATAAGGAATTGAAAGTATTCTCTCTATAGCAGTTCTGTATTGATCCGTTACATGAAGAAGTTCTGACAAATCATTGGCTTTTTGATTTGCTTCATTCTCAATAATTGTATCACAGATTGATATCCAAAGTCGATTGTTGAGGTTAATAACTATATCAGCAAAAAGCTCGGAATCGCTGCATAACATTTCACCGAAAAAAATACCCTCATCAATAGCATCTCTGACAGATGGATGAAAAACACTTTTTAGCGATTCACAATATGAAAACTTAAGGCTTTCACCTTCAGGAAGAATAAAGATAGGTAAAAGCATCAGGATAAATGAAAGCTTTTCATTATGAAATGGAATCATACCCGAAAGAAGATTGTTGAGCTTTTGCGATGAATTCTTTTTTTCTTCAATGTGTGTTAATGTGTTTTCTAGGTTCTGTTCCGCTCTTTTTAAACAGATTGTTTCAAGCAATGCTTCTTTACTGACAAAATGATGATAAAAACTGCCTTTGCTAATTTTAAGTTGATCTAGAATGTCTTGTATACTGGTTTGTTCATACCCTTTTTGACAGAAAAGCATTTCAGCTGTTTGTATGATTTCCTGTTTTCTAAGATCTCCTTTTTTCATTGCCCTGCCTCCGAAATATATGACTTTTCTTTTCTAAAACCGCCTGCTATTATACCGGATGCAAAGGCAAACATTAGATTAAATCCGCCACAATCTCCGTCGACATTCAGTATTTCACCAGCAGCAAACAAACCCTTGACAAGCGTGGATTCCATTGTTTCTGGATTAAATTCATTGCATCTGATACCACCTGCAGTTACTTGGGCTTCGTCCAGGGATTTGGTTTTGATCACTTTAACTTTATAGTGGTATGCTGATCTTATAATCTTTTTAAGTTCTTCATCCGAAAGTACATCTGCTTTTTCCTTTTTTAAAGAAATCCCCGCCTGTTTAAGGACGGCAAATGAAAGTTTGGGAAGAAGAATTCCATCGAGAAGCATAAGCGGAGACATGTTGCCGAATCGTTTTGTTCTTTCTTTTATTTCAGCGTAAGCATCATTCTCACTATAAAAAATATCCGAGAAAAAATCAAGTTCTACGTTTAACCCGGTTTTATTTATAAACCGAGAGCATTGCATTACGCAAATACCACTGAGGCCATACTCTGTGAACAATACCTCTCCTTTTTCTTTGTGAATGACTGTGTTCCCATCTGTTAAAGAAACAATAGAGCGTATACGAATGCCCGAAAGACCTGAAATACTTTGTTGGTCCGTGACAACTGGTACAAGAGATGGAAAAATTGGTTCTAAATGATGATTCATGGATTGCAAATACTGGTATCCGTCAAAAGAACCTCCTAGTTTTTTCTGTGCGGCTCCTCCGGTACATATAATGAGCTTGTTTGAAATGAATCTTTTTCCATCTTCTGTTCGGCAAAAAAAGCGATTACCATCTTTCTTAATTTCTTTGATTTTTATGTTATATAGTACATCAACATGATTTATATTTAAAGCATTTTGCATTGTATTTAGTACAGAAACAGATTTCATTGTAACAGGATATACTCTTCCTTCTTCAGATTCTCTTACGAACAATCCGTATTTATAGAAAAAATGCTTTATATCTTCATAAGTACAATGTTTGATGACAGCTTCGGCAAATAAAGAGTCTCCAAAATACTTAGGGGCTCCCATATTCATCATATTACAGCGTCCGTTACCTGAGGCTGCTATTTTTCTTCCGAGACGATCGCTTTTTTCAAGCAAAAGAGTCTTCCTTCCGTGCTCTGCCGAGGAAATGGCAGCTGCCATTCCGGAAGCGCCGCCTCCAAGAACGATAGTATCGTAGTTATTCAAAAACTAAGCCTCCATTCAAAACAGAACCCAGTCTATTCCTGAATATGATAAACAGATTTCAGTTCGCTTGTCAAGTTTCCACTGTTTTCAAATATGATTAATGGAGGCATCGGGTGAAGGGTTTGTTTTGCATCCTTTACCGCCTCAATTAAAACAAGATTGGCAGGTTTATTAACTTTTGGATATACCATACGAAAACGCTTGGGTTCTAGGTGATTTTCTTGCATTTTTTTCATTATAAACAGCATCTGTGGAGCAGGATAAACTAAAAATATTTTTCCTTTGCCTTTTAATATAGTAAATGCAGCTTTAAAAGCATTATCAAGAAAACCTGTTTTCTGGGTTCTTGCTATTGCTTTATTTTCATTGGGACTGGTTAAGGATGATGAAGGATGACAGTATGGTGGATTGCAAATAATGGAATCAACACTGCAAGGCTCCAGATATTCAGATGCAGAAGATATATTATCATGTATAATACGAATCCTGTCTTCCAAATTATTTAGTTTTACGTTTCGCTTAGCTAGTTCAGCTGATTCATCTAATAGTTCAAAAGCATAAAAATGTGAACCTTTATTTCTGCCAATCAGCAGCAATGGTAAGATTCCATTTCCTGTACCGAAATCACAAGTTATATCATGTGGACGAATATCTGCAAAATGAGCAAGCAATACTGAGTCCATTCCGTAACGAAATGCGTTTTTCTTTTGGATTAGAGAAAGACCTGCAAGCTGCAGATCTTCGATGGTTTCTTCTTCTTGATTGTAAAATGTTTTTTGCAATTCAACCTCCAAAAAGGATGCGCCATACAGACACATCCTGTATTGATGCACACTTGAATACGTTTAAATATCAACAACTACTGGATTCGGATCATTCTTAGTCTCAGTTGCAGGGGCCTTTTCGACAAAAAGTGATTCATATAATTTTAGATATTCCTGAGCAGAACGATTCCAACTGTAGTCTCCGTGCATTCCTCTATTCTGTAAATTTAGCCAAATGCTGCGTTGATTATGATAATATTCTGTCGCCCGCTCAATCGTGTGCAACATATCATGAGCATTATAGTTAAAGAATGTAAAACCGTTTCCATCTCCATTAAATTCGTTATAACTTAACACGGTGTCACGCAGTCCCCCTGTTTCACGGACAATCGGAACGGTACCGTATCTCATGGCAATCATTTGACTCAAGCCGCACGGTTCAAACTGACTGGGCATAAGGAACAGGTCAGCTCCGGCATAGATTTTATGAGCCAACGCATGATCCATTGTAAAACGTGCTGCTACTTTACCCTTATACTCGGATTCAGCCCAGCTGAACAGATTAAAATAGCGGCCTTCGCCCATTCCCAGTACGACTAATTGAACATCTTGACGCATAATATCGGCAATAACATAGTCAACCAGATCGAGACCTTTCTGATTGCTAAGACGGCCAACCATGCCAATAAGAGGCGTATCTGCTTTTATGTCAAGGCCAAGCTCTTCTTGAAGGGACTTTTTACAAACGGCTTTCCCTTCTAGATGTTCAAATACAAAATTTTGAGCAATTATACTGTCAGTTTCAGGATTGTATTCGTTTATATCGATTCCATTTAGAACCCCATAGAGCTCTTTGCTTCTTGCACGGAGAAGGCCATCCAACCTTTCTCCGTAGTAAGCCGTTTGTATTTCTTCAGCATAAGATGGACTTACGGTTGTAATAATATCCGTATAAACCAAAGCAGCTTTCAGGAAGTTTGCACAACCAAAGCATTCAAGCTTGTCTTCTGTCCACAGACTGTCTCCAAGGCCAAGAATATCCTGAACCTCACGGATTCCGAATATCCCCTGATACTGAAGGTTGTGTATGGTAAAGACTGTTTTAATATTGGCATAGAAAGGAAGATGAGCATATTGAATTTTCAACAAGGCTGGAATCATGCCGCTTTGCCAGTCGTGTGAATGAATTACGTCCGGTTGGAAATCGATCAAAGGAAGCATGTTAAGAACACCTCTGCAGAAAAAGCCGAAGCGCTCATATTCATCTCCACCCATACCATAGATATATGGACGGCCGAAATAGTACTTATTATCCATGAAATACCATTTGACACCGTCTTTTTCAAGCATTTCAATACCGCAATACTGCCGTCTCCAACCAAGCTGTACTTCAAAATCGCATATATGAATTAACTTCTGTATATATTCATGAGGAATTGTGTTAAATTCAGGAATGACTACTCGTACATCATGTCCTTCCTTTGCAAGTACCGGCGCAAGCGCACCGACAACGTCTCCAAGCCCACCTGTTTTAACAAATGGAACTGATTCACTTGCTGCAAAAAGAATCTTCATTCGTTTACAGGCCTCCTCTTTGCATTTATATGACAACATTCTTGGCGATCACAATCGGATAAGCTTCCGGCCCAATGAGACGTGCATTTCGTTTGATCACAGCTTGCTTATCCAGGATGCAGTTTTCAAGATAAGCTCCTTCCTGAACTTGACCATCCTGCATGATAATGCAATTCTTTACATAAGCGTTTGGAGCAATTTTTACGCCCCGGAACAGAACACTGTTTTCAACTGTTCCTTCGATCTGGCAACCATCAGCAAGCATTGAATTGATTGTTTTGCAATGATCACCATAATAGGTCGGCATTTCATCGCGAACTTTTGTGTAGACAGGCAGATCTTCTCTAAAGAGGCCTTTTCGTTTCGCTGGATCCAACACATCAAGATTGAACCGGAAATAACTCTGGACTGAATCGATGTTCCAGCACATCCCTTTATACTCATATGCATTGACTTTTGCCTGCTTTTCCTGAACAAGGCGGAGAAGAAGATCCCTGTCAAGACTGTGAAGGCCATGCGCAACAGCTTTATCTACCATATCACGAAGGAATTCACGCTTCATGACTAATACTTGCATAAATGAATTTTCATATGTAGGATGCGTAGGCTGTACTTCCAGGTCTTTTACATTACCCCCATCATCAACAGAGAGGTATGTACCATATTCATCCCTTTTCATAGAAGGTTCTTTTGTATACAGAAGTGTGATATCTGCTCCGGTGCTTTGATAGAACGTGATCATTTCATCAAGGTGTGCGTTATAAATGATGCTGCTGTTACTGAGAACAATCAGTTCTTGCTTGCTTCTCGAAAGGTAATCGTTGTTCGAACGAAGCGCATCAAGAAATCCTGGATATAAGCCAACATTCTCTCTTGTCAGAAATGGTGGAAGAATATGCAGGCCATTAATTTTCCCGTGCAGATCCCACTCTTTGCCCGATCCAAGATGATCCATCAGGCTATGATAATTTTTTTGCATAATGATACCGATGTTTCTGATTCCGGCATTTACCATGCTGGAAACTAAGAAGTCGATAACGCGAAAACGACCGGCAACGGGAAGTGCAGCGATAGCTCTGACAATTGTTAATTCGCGCAGCAGAGCATCGTTTTCACCTGTATAAATGATACCCATTACATCCTTCATATTAGAAACTCTTCCTTTCATATTCTCATATTTTCAAAATTCTGTTTTTTCATCAACTTGTTGTCCTGCGCTTACTGAAGCTCCGGCTGGAACATTGATTCCTTGTCCAACTACTGCAATATTTCCTTCATTCTCTCCTACAATAGCACCAGCGCTGACAACAGCATTTTCAGCAACAATTGTGCGTCGGACCACTGCTCCTCGCCGTATAATACTGCCGGGCATGATGACACTATATTCTACATCAGCGCCTTCTTCAATGATGACGCCGGCGAAAAGAATGGAGTGGTTTACTTTTCCGTAAACTTCGCAACCCTCGGTAATTAATGAATCGGAAACAGTAGCACCTTCTGCGATATAATGGGGGGCCATACCGGGATTTCTGGCAAAAATCCTCCACTTTTTATCATGCATATCTATTGGCATGGGGTTTTCAAGAAGGTCCATATTGGCTTCCCACAGGCTTTCGATTGTTCCGACATCTTTCCAATAACCGACAAAATCGTAAGCATAAAGAATCTGTCTGTCTTTAAGCATATTTGGTATTATATTTTTGCCAAAATCATTTGAACTCTTCTTGTCGGCTTCGTCCTCTGTCAAATAATGCCGTAGTTTATCCCAAGTAAAAATATACACTCCCATCGAAGCTTTATTGCTTTTAGGATTCTTTGGCTTTTCTTCAAACTCGACAACTTTTCCTTCAGAATCCGTATTCATAATTCCAAAACGTGATGCTTCATCCCATGGAACTTCGCGAACGGCGATTGTCGCATCAGCTCCGTTACGAATATGAAAATCCAACATTGCATTATAATCCATTTTATAGATGTGATCACCGCTCAGAATCAGAACGTAATCCGGATTATATTGTTCGATAAATGCCATGTTTTGATAGATGGCATTTGCTGTTCCTTTGTACCATTCAAGACTCGTCGCTTTTTGATATGGAGGAAGTACAAAAACACCTCCGTTTGAGATATCCAGATCCCATGGTGCTCCGCTGCCAATATAAGCATTTAATTCCAGTGGTTGGTATTGAGTTAATACGCCCACCGTATCAATGCCGCTGTTAGTACAATTGCTTAATGGGAAATCGATAATACGATATTTGCCACCAAACGGAATAGCAGGTTTGGCAACATTTTTAGTCAGGATACCAAGCCGGCTTCCCTGTCCACCTGCTAAAAGCATTGCAATACATGTTTTCTTTCTTAACACGAATTTACACACTCCTTTGAATTGTGATTCAATAAATAACAGATACATTATGGCGTCCAATATAATGAACTGCTTTGATTTAAATATATTTTACCTTCTTCTTATGATGTTCGTCAAGTATTATTCCATCGAAAATGCAGTATAAATATCGATTCTTTTATCTTCTATTGCTTCTAGTATATTATTATAGTATCATACATCTTCGAAGGAGGGTAATAATTCTGCAAAGTTTTATTTCTTTATATGTGACAAATGCTTTTCTTTCTGTATTTGCTTTAGGTTTTTTATTAGTATCCGAATATATAACCTAATGGAAAAAAATAGAATAAACGGAATATAATAGTAATCGGTTTCGTTATATGAATGGAAAGGTGTGTGTTAATTGAAAGAATATGATGAAGCAATTAATAATTCATTGTCGCTTTCATTTGACGAGTTGTACAGAACATATGCAACGGATGTACTTCGCGTCTCATATTATTATCTTGGAAACAGGGAACAAGCCGAAGATGTGACACAGGATGTTTTTGTCAGATTGCTTACAAATCGTCCCGTACTTGAGCGGGGGCATGAAAAAGCATGGCTGCTAAAGGTTGCCTTGAACAGATGTCGGGATATCTGGCGCGGATCATGGTTTAAAAAAATCATTTTGGGACATCCGGCCTTTGAGTTATTCCCCGCGCCTGACGAAATAGGAGCATCCGCCGATAAATATGCTCTTGCAGAAGCCGTCAATCATCTTCGCCCGGAATTTAAAGAAGTGGTGCTTCTCTTTTATTATCAAGGATTTAACGTTTCGGAAATCGCTGAGATGCTTGACATTGCAGAGGGCACAGTATCATCAAGGCTGAGCCGTGCAAGAAATAAACTGCAGGAAGAACTTAAAGGAGATGAAAAGCGTTGATAAAACTTGAAAATCTGCCCGAAGCAACAGAGAAGGCCCTTGCTTGTTTAAGGGCAACAGATTCACTAAAGTCAAAGATCATAAATGAAGCCCTTCAGGAGAAAAAAACTTTCAAAAAGAAAAAAGATAAGTATCTTGTTCCTGTTCTTCTTTCTTCTGTTGCTCTGCTGATCTTTTGTGTTTTCCTTCTGAATGGGAAAAAGTCGCTTTCTTTGGATGAACATCAATTAATTTATTCTTTTACTGCGGGGAGCAGCGATATAATAACTTGTTCATTTGATACTTTTTATAATACTGATCCTTCAATCATTCAATATATAGAGCTTAATTCTTTCGTGAAAAAAGACAAAAAAAACCAGCTAAACCAGTTAATTGATGCTTTGAAAAATCAATCTGTTATTTCGTCAGAGAAAAACATCAACTTGAATGATCAATTGAATTTCTATGATTCAAATGGCCTTATATTCAGCTTGCCTGTAAAGGCTCCTTTTATTGGATGGTCTGATGGCATTAGAAAATGTGATCTGTTTTTCAAACTGTTTGAAGATATGTCTTATTAATTCGTTTGTCTATATCCGGCTGTCTCTTCTAAATATTTTTCAAGCTTTCTCTTAACTCTTTGCAGAGCGTTATCAATACTCTTCACATGCCTGCCCAATGCTTCAGCGATTTCCTGATAGCTTTTTCCATCAAGATATGCAGCTAGTACTTCCTGTTCCAAACCTGAAAGAACCTCATTGATTTTTTGGTGAATGGTTCCGAGATCCTCCTGATTGATGATCATTTCCTCTGGATTGCTTGTTGATCCTTCCATCAGTATGTCAAGTAATGTACGATCGCTTTCTTCATCGTATAACGGTTTGTTTAAAGAGACATAACTGTTTAATGGAATATGCTTTTGTCTTGTAGCTGTCTTTATTGCTGTGATAATTTGTCTTGTAATGCATAGTTCAGCGAAAGCCCGAAACGAGCTGAGCTTTTCTTGTTTGTAATCTCTGATTGCTTTATATAAACCAATCATACCCTCCTGTACAATATCTTCGTGATCAGCACCAATTAAAAAATAACTTCTTGCTTTTGATCTGACAAAATTTTTATATTTATTTAAAAGAAATTCTTCCGCCATTGAGTCCCCACTATGGCATAACTGCACGATTTCTTCATCTGTTAGTTCAATATAAAAACTCGGGAAGGAGTTTTCTTCAAGATCATAAGACTCAACTCCAGACTCATTATTGTTCTCTTGCCGATCATTATACACTATATGATTCATCTCCGTTAAATAGATTGTTCCAGAAAAATAAGTCATTTTCTGCGACTGAATACTTCATACATTATGATTCCTGCAGCAACAGAAGCATTAAGGCTTTCTATTTTTCCTGCCATAGGCAAAGAAACTGTATAATCGCATTTCTCCCCCACCAGTCGACTAATGCCGTCTTCTTCAGAGCCGATCACAAGCGCTACGCCGCCTGAGAAATCAATTTTGCGATAATCTGTACCATTCATCGTTACAGCATACACCCAAATATTATGCTTCTGTAAAAATTCAATGGTTCTGCAGAGATTTGTTACCCTTGCAACTTTAACATATTCGACGGCGCCCGCTGATGCCTTAACAGCCGCTGGCGATAAACCCACACTGTGATTCTGAGGTAATATGATCCCATCAATACCGGCACATTCTCCTGTACGGATAATTGCTCCCAGATTATGAGGATCCGTTAAACTATCAAGAATGATTATAAACGGATCTTTTCCCTTCTCTTCCGATGCATGGATTATTTCCTCAACAGAAGAATAATGATAAGCAGATGCATAAGCGATGAGACCTTGATGGTGAGGAGCAATTTCATCAAGCCTGTTTTTTTCAACAACTTGTATCTGTACTTTTTGCTCTTTTGCTTTTTGAACGATTTCTCTTGCAGAGCCACTCAGCTCGCCTTTTTGAACAAGCAATTTTTCAAGGTCATGGTGGTTCTTTAGTGCTTCTCTTATAGGATTCCTTCCGGTCAGTATATTTTTTTCTTGATTGGGATATCTTTCTGTTCTATTTTCAGTATTATTTTTCTTAATATATGAATCAATATGATATTCAGATTCTTTATAGTGCGATGACTGTGTATTATTTTTTTTCGATCCTGAAAATTTTTCGTTTTTTATTGGTTTTATTATATTTTTCTTATTTTTTTCACTTAACATTTGTTTTTTTCCTCCGAAATCTTTTCCAACAGTGTTTTGCGGAATTCACGAATTTTTAAAGCATTTCCGCAGCTTTTTATCCCTTCCGGGCAGGCGCCGCGTATACATGCAGGTCCGGCATTAGCAAATAAAGACGGTGCAATCTCTAAACAAAGGAGGAACATCTGTTCAGCCATTTCACGTATTTCCCATTGTGCACGGTTGCACATCCTTAAGGTAAAGAAATGCAACAGCTCTCGGGTATTCATAGTAACGATGATCCTTGTTTCACATGCATTTGGAAGAACGAATCTGGCATCTTCATTCGATTTTTCACCCTGATTCCCAAGAGCTTGCTGCCAGTCTTTATACCAGGATTCTATAGTATCCATTTGTGTTTTGTATTTATTGACCGCATCATTTCCAAGCTCTATTATACTTTGGGGAATAATATATCCAAATCCGTTTTCATATGAGACATACCGTTGACTTTGAACTGAAAAGCTCGCTATTCTATGACGTGTCAGCTGAGCAAGCAAAACTCTGCTTACGCCTTCTATCCCAAAAGTAAAACTTGCATGCTCCAGAACGGATTCATGCCCCATACTCATTAACTTTTCAATAAAATCGGACTGATCTTTTTGAGAAATTTTATTATTTAAATCTTCAATTGTGGATTTTGAATAGCAAAGTTTTGCAGCTAAAGCAACCGTTTCTTCAGGATATAATGTATGACGGATTAAACTAACTTTCATTTTCTTTTGCTCAGCCATATAAATTCTCCTGCTCTTTAATAATTTGAATGATCTCGCTGATTCTTTCGTCTTGTCCGGTCAGATAAAGGTATCCGATTAATGCCTCAAAACCTGTGGAAGCAGCGTAATGATCTGGCTTCTGATTTTTGGGTGTTGTGTGCCTGGGATGGGAATTTCTTCCTCTCTTGACAATTTCGCTTTCTCTGCTGTTCAAAAAAACGGAAATTTTTTCGAGTATATTAGCCTGTGCACGAGCATTGACACGTTCGACACACATTTCATGCAAATGATGCACATTTAATTTCTGTAAAATTAGATCGTAACGTGTAATTACTTCCCATACGGAATCGCCGAGATACGCAAGTTGCAATGCGTTCATTTGAAAGGCTTCTTTTTCGTCCATCTGCTTGTTGAATCGTAGACTCAAATCAAAAACCCTCCAAACCGTATTAGACTATTATTATATCATATAATTATATTAAAAACAGTTATATTAAAAAAGTTATTTTGATTCTGAAAATCTTTGCTTGACAACCTGTGGATTATGAGTATAATACCGATTGTTGAGCACCATTAGCTCAGTTGGTAGAGCACCTGACTCTTAATCAGGGTGTCTAGGGTTCGAGTCCCTAATGGTGTACATTCCTGCAGGATTAGTTCTTGCAGGTTTTTTGATAAAAAAAGCCATCTCATTTCGAGACGGCTTTTTGTTCAGATAATGAAAATTATCATTCCTGTGCCGGGGCACTGACAGGGCATGTTTCGGCACACGCGCCACATTCGATACAGGTTTCGGGATTGATCTCGTACTTGCCGTCTCCTTCGCTGATCGCGGAAACAGGACATTCGGCCGCGCAAGCACCACAGCTGATGCATTCACTAGAAATTTTGTAAGCCATAAAAATACCTCCAAAGTTTTGTTTTCACGTATCGAATACGTGTTTATTCAATAATAATATATCATTGAATAAGATCAAAAGCAAGCTTTCCTATTATTTGTCTATCGCAAGCATTGCATTTTGTACGGCGTCGGCCCAGGAAGAAGTAGTTTTAGAGTCATTTCCATGTGTTTCTGTGTTATCTTTTTTCGTCTCATAGGCACTATTATCAGGCTTGTTTTTCGTTTCCGGTTTTGATTTCATTGCTTCGATATTATTATCACGATTCGGATTCTCTCGTTTTACAGGTTGACCAAGGGGATGGTTTTTTCCATGATTTCGGTTTTTGCTTTGATTTCGTTTTTCTTCTTTTCCTTTTGCATCCTTTTCCCTATTTTCAACTTTTTGAGATGTCTGACATTCATTTTGATTATTTCCTGAATCATCTGAATTATTGTTTGAATCGGAAAAAGAAGGATCAGTCATTCTGACAATATTTTCCAGGGGGTATTCCTTTATTTCACTTGTATCGCCATTTGTAAGTCTGACAAAAACAGTCTCTTTAATTATATTTAATTCAGTTACAGGACCATTACCGTCAGGAGTGCTTACAGTACGTCCTACCTTCGGCATCTTTTTTCTTGTTTGCTCATAATGATCCTGCTCATATTTTAAGCAACACATAAGTCGCCCGCAAACACCGCTTATTTTTGTCGGGTTAAGAGACAAATTCTGTTCTTTCGCCATTTTTATGGATACAGGCTGAAATTGGGACAAAAAAGATCCGCAGCAAATCGGTCTTCCACAGGGACCTAGCCCGCCTAACATCTTAGCTTCATCTCTAACCCCGATCTGTCTGAGTTCAATCCTCGTTTTGAAGACGGAGGCAAGGTCTTTGACTAGAGAGCGAAAATCAACTCTTCCGTTAGCAGTAAAATAAAATAGGATTTTGTTTCCGTCAAATGAATATTCTACAGACACAAGCTTCATTTCAAGCTTGTGTTCCGTTATTTTTCTCTGACAGATTTCAAAAGCTTCTTTTTCTTTGATTCGATTTTCTCTTCCGCGCTGAATGTCCTGTTCAGTGGCCACACGAACAACTTTTTTTAAGGATTCGATTTCAGGAATTGCAGACATCTCTCTAGGGGGAAGAATAACTTCACCTAGATCTAGTCCATGGACAGTATCTACGATCACATAAGTACCGACATCGGATTCGATGCCATTTGCATCAAAATAATAAATTTTGCCATTTTTCTGAAATTGAATTCCCATGATCTTGCTCATTTTTGAATCTCTCCTATAAAACATAAAAGCAGCTGCTCAATAATTGCCTGGATGTTAACATTAAATCCAAATTGTTTTCTGCTGTTACTGACCCTGTCAAGCAAGAATATGAAGCGGCCGGGATCAGCTTCTTCTGCAAACCGCTTCCATTCGTCTGAAAGAAAAGATATCGTTTTGTCTTTTCTTTTTGTGATACGATACTTCAACATTATTCGCACACAGTCTTCAAGAACAGTAAACAATTGTTCCGCATCGTTTTTACTATCTTTCCAGCGTGATGAAACGCTCAGAATCTGACTCCTTTCATTATTTCTAAAAAAAATGGCTATAATTTCTTCCCGCATTTTCCAATATTCTTCATCATCAGCCAGATGTTTTGCAAATCCAATTGAACCTTGGCAGGCCCCTGCTGCAAGAAGGGCTTTTTCTTCATTGATTCCACTCTTCTTAAGGATCTGAACGATATGTTCTTCTTCCCATGGTTTCATTTTGATCATTTGGCATCTGCTTCTGATTGTCACCAGAAGTTGTTCCTGATGACCGGATGTAAGAATAAAATAAGTATTGTTCGGAGGTTCTTCAAGGATTTTCAGCAAACAATTTTGTGCCTGTATTGTCATATCCTCAGCGTTAAAGATAATGATTACTCTGTTTCCGCCTTCTAATGGATAAGTACTGCTTAATCTGATCATCTCGCGAATATCATCTATCGGAATTGTTGTTTTGTTCTTCTTCGCATCAGTTGTCAACGGAACGCCTTTTTCTATACATATCAGATCCGGGTGCTCATTATCAAATGCTCGAATACATGAACTGCATTCTCCACATGGTTGAAGGCTTTTTTTAACGCAAAGGAGAGAAGCGGCAAGTAACCGAGAAAGGGTCCTTTTACCTGTTCCTTGTTCACCGGTGATTAAAATGGCATGGGCAATCCTTCTGTTTCGTATCTGTTTTTGGAGTAACTGTATTGTGTCTCCCTGCGGCAGAAAATCTTGAAATGTTGGATTTGACATATTTATTATTTATACTTTCAAAAACTGATCAACTGTGAGAACAAAAACTGTAGCCCCACCAACGGTGACTTCAATTGGATAAGTTGGATATTCGCCGTGTGAAATCCCACTGACTGTTGTTGTGGCAGTAGAAATCTGCTTTCTGCTTTTGCATACAGATTCGACAACATGTATCGCTTCATCTACACGGGAATCATCAACTCCAAGCAACAAAGTGGTGTTGCCGGCTTTGAGGAACCCGCCTGTAGTTGCGAGTTTTGTTACCCCAAATCCTTGTTGCATCATTTTGGATACAAGTTTTGAGGAATCTTCGTCCTGAACAATAGCGATAAGCAATTTCATTTAATTTACGGGTCCTCCTCTCAATTACCCGAAAATTATACGATACATTGGTGTGAAAAGCAAGTCACGCAATTATTGATGCTTTATTTGATAATAATTTCTATTCTTTACAGGCACAAATAAATCCGTTAAACTGATTTTGGGAGGTAATTATGGAATATAAGTTTCGCTGCTTTGCAAGTGCTGCGTTTGGGATGGAAGGACTCGTTTCAGCAGAGTTAAAACGTCTTGGTGCTTCTGAGGTAATTGCTGAAAATGGCGGGGTAAAATTCAATGCTATTGTGTCTGAATTATACGAGTATAATCTTCGTATGCATTTCAGTGATAGGATTTTTATTATTCTTTCTGATTCTGTTTGTAAATCTTTTGAGGATCTTTATCAAGCTGCTTTCGGTATTGATTGGAACTTTTGCTTTACAGGAAAAGAATCAATTAATGTCACTTGTAAATGCACAAGAAGCGTTCTTATGAGCGTTAGAGACTGCCAAGCTGTTACAAAAAAGGCAATTATTGAGAAGTTGAAAAAAACGAAAAAACAACTTGTTTTCCCGGAAACTGGTCCTGCTCTTTCTATACATATTACGATACGCAACGATCATACACGTATCATGCTGAATACATCCGGTGATGCATTATCTCGACGAGGATATCGTACCTGGAATGGTGAAGCTCCCCTTCGGGAAACGCTTGCTGCTGCGCTGGTAAATCTTTCATCATGGCATCCTGGAATTCCGTTGCATGATCCATGTTGTGGTACTGGGACATTATTGATCGAAGCGGCTTTTTTCGCTTCTCATCGTTCACCAGGACTTTATCGGCATTTTGCGATGGAGGATCTTTGCTTTTCTGACAAGAAAAAATTAATGGATATCAGGAAAAAAGTTCTGTCTGAATTCGTGCCGGGACAGATTTCTGCAATCAGTGGTTCCGATATAGATCCAAATGCTCTCGAACTGGCCCGCCGTCATATGCTTCAGGCTGGACTCAGCGAAAACAGCATATCGCTTTTCTGTGTGCCATTTCAGGAATTAAATCTTGAGAGTTCAAACGGGGTTTTTCTATGTAATCCGCCATATGGAGAGCGTTTGAGTGATCAGAACAGTTGTCGCCGCCTCTATCATGATCTCCATGAGCTTAAAGACAGACATCAAGGCTGGAGTCTTTGTGCCATCTCCTCTGATCCTGCATTTGAACGTAGTTATGGAAAAAAAGCCGACCGAAAAAGAAGGCTATATAACGGTCGCCTAGAATGTGTATTCTATTGTTTTGATTGATTGTCTTGATAGAAACAGATTTGACTGATTCCTGCTCCGATTGAGTCACCGATAAATTGTTCAATAATTTGTTGCATATCCGTTACGACAGGCTCAGGATACAGAATAACAATTGGCTTATGATTATAATGATTTGTACTAAAAATGACTTCAGCCATTAATGCAGTGCTTTTTTGTTTGTTCGCTTTTTTTTCATTGGAATTTCCTAATCCATATAGGATTAATGAGTTCTCTTTCCACTCACATCCGAGAAATGCCTTGTTTCCAAATCCGATTACTAGGTCCGCCCCTGCTTTCACACCTTTTCTGGCCATGGCTTCCTGAACGGCAGTGTGTTTTTCTGTATCATGGTTATTCCATAAACATTTCAGAATAATTTTTTTGCATTCTTCCTTTGGCAATTCTTTTATCCTTTCAGAAATAACTTCAGGATTCCTGATATAATCTTTTTCGCTGCAGATAACAAACCCGAGAAGATAACCGTTGATCTCCTCTGTATATACGAGTTTGTCTTCCTCACCTTTAATTATATCTTCTTTAAACAAAAGATGGATGTTTTCTTTGTCGTCTGGCTTCTCATTAATGATATTTGGTTGCTCATTCACTGGCCTTCTTTCAAAAGGATCATCCAGAATAATCACTCTCGTATGATATGGCATATGTGTCCAGATCCAGTATGCATTGATACCGTTCTTTCCCGGCTCGGATTGAATCCTTATACAGGCATGTGATGCCTTCGCCCCAAGGAAACTTCTTCCGGCCGAAAAGTCTTTTTTGTCCTTTCCCCATTCATATGGGATCTGATGGAGGAGGTTTCCGCCATCATATTGAATCACATAATCATATTTCTTTCCGTTCATAGAGAAATCAACCCTGTGAAAGCCTGTCAGAAAGCTTCCTGCGGCTGTTTCCTGTTCGGGATGCTTTTCTTCAGGGCGTCCGGTGGAAATATCCAGTGTATCAACCAGATGCCCTAAATAATAAACATCCAGTTTTTGCTCCTTCTTGTTGATGAGAATGCCATAATTCGGATTCGGTTCCGTTACTTTCAGATCAGAAACTGGAATCCATCCCTCAATATATTCGGCTTCTTCATGATTCCATGCTCCGATAAACGCCCAATCTTCTTCTAGCCGCATAACCTTAAGGGCCTGGGTTTGTCCATGCAGTGTTCCCAGGGAAGTGCTATTCTTGCTTTTTTCAGAATAAACCTTTTGATGTTTGAAAGGATCGATATCGATTACAACAGAGGATTGCTGCATAATTTGCCATATTTCTTTTTCTGACATACCCTCTTCAGGCATTATTTCACCGGTAAGAAAAATATCTTTTTTCTCAAAGGCATTTTTTTGAACTGATAAATTAAACTCATATATTTCTTCAGGCTTGGTCTTCTCATATGAAGTGACATGATACTTTCCTTCAGCAAGTGAGACTTTGCCTGTTATATCTTTTAATGTAAGCCTGTTTATTTTTCCTCCGGTTGTGTTAATACTGAAAGATTGTTCATTACTTTCTGTTTCTGTGTCTTTGAATGTAAAAAAAACCGTTCCTTTCTGGACAGTTCTGAATTCCACAAACCATTCATCAGGATTTGCATATGAGACGCGGTCTGAAGAAGGTAGAAGATACTGAAGACATTGCCCAGTATATTCTACAGGTGTGTTAAAACTAATGTGGTACTCTTCTCCGGAGTTGCCTAAAAGTATAGCTGTAATAACGTAATTCTTTGTTGAAAGCTTTTCGTGGTTATAAGCACATCCATCCCAGTGAATAGTCGTTTTTCCTTTATTGACAGTCTGTTCGATAGTGCGGTAGACGGAAACGTCGTCATGGACTTCGATCTTCAATAATCCGTTTTCCGGGGCAGTGATTTCAAATGCATTATCATTGAAAGGGATTAGATTGCCTATTCGCTTAACTGAAAAAACTTCTGCCGCAGCCTGAGAACACGTTGCAAAAAAAAGTAACGGAAGCAGGAATAAATATATTAAGGTCTTGTAAAAACGTTGCAATGCATTTCCTCCCTCTTGATGTTTGCTCTGGTACGACACCAAATACATTCTGAATCTTATATTACTCAATGAACGTGGTTTCTGCAAGTTTTCTGGCTTGACAAAGTAACTTCATCGTTTTATAATCCCTATGCTTCCATGCGGTCGTGGCGGAATAGGCATACGCGCACGTTTGAGGGGCGTGTCCAGCAATGGGTACGGGTTCAAGTCCCGTCGACCGCACTGATAGTCCTGTCTCTTCTGAGGCCAGGACTATTATTTTTGCTAAAAAAATGCCGTTCGGCGTAAAATGCTGACGGCATAGATAGTGGAGATGAGGGGAGTTGAACCCCTGTCCGAAAATACTTCAGCAGGACTTTCTCCGAGCGCATTCCGTGATTTAATTTCCACTGAAAAGCCGTCCACGGAAAGACTGCTGACAGTGTAGCTTCATAATTACGGATTCCGCTGCAAAGCTTAGGCGAAACTCGTTCCCTGCATTAATGACGTCGGTAACCTGATCTGCAGGTGGTCAGGGCCGGCGCACGGCATTAAGCCGCGAAAGCGTAATTAGTATTGTCAGTTATTGTTTTTCCCCGTTGATACGCAGTTCAGGGTCTGCGGCTCGCTTATCCCACCCCCGTTATTCCCGTCGAAACCGGATCATCCCCTTACAGTTAATCTGACAATATCGTATTACTTTTGTTTTTCGCGCAATGCGCGTCGGATTTCCCGATCCGAATCTCGTTTGGCTAGGCTGTCACGTTTATCGTGCAATTGCTTTCCCTTGCACAAACCAAGTTGTACTTTTACTCTTCCATCACGGAAATACAATTCCAAAGGAATCAACGTGTAACCCTGCCGCATCACAAGCCCGTCAAGCTTTCGGATTTCATTTTTATGAAGCAGCAGCTTTCGTGCACGCAGAGGATCTCGGTTAAAGATATTTCCCTGTTCGTAAGGACTTATATGCATACCCTCAACCCAAATCTCCGACTTTCGGATTTGCGCCCAGCTTTCTTTCAGGTTTACTTTTCCGAGCCGGATACTTTTGACTTCCGTTCCGAAAAGAGCAATGCCGCATTCGAATTTTTCATTCACAAAATAATCATGGTATGCTTTTCGGTTCTGGGCAATGATTTTGATTCCCATCTGATGCGGCATCCTGACAACTCCTTCCCAATTAATTATATCACATGGCATTTCTCTTTTCAATCTCTGGCTTGTCTGTTATAATGTATTGGGAGGGATTGGTTTGAAAGACTTACATGAGATTGCTATGCGATCGAGACAATCGTTTTACCGGATTTCGGTTTCAAATATTGAACTAAGGAATGCTGCGCTTCTTCGTCTTGCAGATCTTCTTGTACAAGAGAAAAATAGTATTTTTGATGCGAACCGTAAGGATTATACCATAGCGGAATCAGAACAGCTTTCTCCGCCTCTTCTTCACCGGCTGACCTTTGGCGAAGAGAAACTTCAGCAGGTTGTTCTTGGATTAAAATCGCTGGCTGAAATGGAAGACCCTCTTAATCACACCTTGGCCTCAACAGAAATTACTGAGGGATTGAACCTTTACAAAGTATCGGCTCCTATCGGCGTAATTGGTGTTATTTTTGAAAGTCGGCCTGATGCACTTATCCAGATTGCTTCTCTTTGTATAAAGAGCGGTAATTCTGTACTGCTCAAAGGCGGTCGTGAGGCGCTTGGCACCAATCAGGCTCTTATTTGTCTTGTACGGCAGGCACTTACTGATTCAGGTCTGCCTGCTGATTCTGCTCAACTTCTTGAAACCCGGGATGATGTAGCGGAAATGTTAAAAGAAGATACTTTGATCGACTTGATCATTCCTCGCGGAAGTAACAATTTCGTACGATATATTATGGATAATAGTCGTATTCCTGTTTTGGGCCATTCAGACGGAATTTGTCATATATATGTTGATGAATATGCCAATCCGGAAATAGCATTGAAAGTGGTTGTTGACAGCAAAGTACAAAATGTTTCAGTTTGCAACGCTTTGGAAACGCTCCTCATTCATGAACATATAGCACCCATGATTCTTCCGCAACTTTTTACCGCCCTAAATGACAGGCATGTTGAGATTCGCGGAGATGCTTCTGTCTGCGAAATTATTTCTTGCAAACCTGCCTCTGACATTGATTGGTCCACCGAATACCTTGATTATATTCTTTCTATAAAAATAGTTTCATCTCTGCAGGAAGCAATCGATCATATCAATCGATACGGGTCACATCATACGGACTGTATTGTTACGAATGACCAGAAAAACGCCTCCGCTTTTTTAAAAATGGTTGACAGCGCCGGCGTTTACTGGAATGTTTCCACGCGTTTTGCCGATGGTTTTGTTTACGGTCTTGGTGCTGAAGTTGGTATCGCTACTGGAAAAATTCATGCACGTGGACCGATGGGTCTCGAAGGACTTACTACATATAAATACAAGCTTATTGGTTCTGGGCAAACTATGGATGAAATGAAAAAAGGTCTTCGTTCCTATACGCATATTATACTTGATGAAGACTGTCCTTTATGATTGGAAAGGATGAAAATGTTGCGCCTGCAGAAATTTCTTGCCATGTGTGGGGTGTCATCTCGAAGAAACGCAGAAAAAATGATCTCAGATGGACGTGTTACCGTGAATGGGCATGTTGTTACAGCTATGGGTGTACAGATTGATGAATCTGTTGATGAAATCTGTGTGGATGGCCGTCATGTTGTTCCTGAATATGAAAAGCATTATCTTGTTTATAATAAACCGATCGGTGAAGTGACCACAGTTAGTGATCCTGAGGGGCGCGCCACAGTGATGGATAAGTTCAGAGATTATCCCGTCAGACTCTTCCCGGTTGGCCGTTTGGATTATGACAGTGAAGGGGTTCTGCTTTTATCAAATGATGGCGAGATGATGAACAAGGTTCTCCATCCCAGTTTTGAAATCAAAAAGGTATATCTTGTCAGAGCTTCAAATCACGTTTCGGATAATGAGATTGTTCAGCTTCGAAAAGGTGTAATCGTTGACGGAAGGATGACTTCCCCAGCTGAAGTTCGTTTGATACGAAGAGAAACATTCTCAACAGATTTGTTGATTACAATTCATGAAGGCCGAAATCGTCAGATTCGCAAGATGATTGATGCGATCGGTCATCAGGTTGTTCTCCTGAAAAGAGTTCAGTTTGGTCCGGTCGTTCTGGGTGATCTTCCCTCTGGTATGTGGAGAAAACTGACTGATGAAGAGATCAGAAAACTGATTTCCTAGAACCGAAAGCTTGACAAAACGCAAAAAGCCGATATAATTCTTTTATTGTGAGCATTCACTGATGTGGAGAGTTGGCTGAGTGGTCTAAGGCGCACGACTGGAAATCGTGTGTGGGGTGATACCTCACCTAGGGTTCAAATCCCTAACTCTCCGCCAGAAAGCACAGCTTCGGCTGTGCTTTTCCTTTTAACAGAATAGTGGTATAATCATTTGATTATATTTTTTGGAGGATTATACATGAGGATCATTGTTATCGGTGCAGGAAAAGTCGGCTTTACGATTGCCGAACACCTGATTGCTGAAGAACATGATGTCATTATCATCGATAGAAATGAAGAAGTAGTCGATAGATGTATGAGCTCTCTTGATGCATTGTGCATAAAGGGAAATGGAGCTAATGCCAAAACTCTCCTTGAAGCTGGCGTTGATAAAGCAAATATTGTGATTGCTTCAACAGAAAATGACGAAAGCAACATGCTTTCTTGCCTTATTTCTAAACGTCTTGGCGCTCAATACACAATAGCAAGAATTAGAGATCCGGAATTTAATGAAAGTCAGACTTTTTTACAGAATGAACTTGGTATTGATGTTGCTATAAATCCAGAGCGGGCTACTGCGTTGGAAATCAGTCGACTTCTTCGCTATCCTTTTGCGGGCAGTATCGAATCTTTCGCAAAGGGTTTGGTTGAAATGGTTGAATTTCGTGCAATGGAAGGTGATTGTTTTATTGGAATAGCGATGAAGAATCTGGCCGGTGAAGTACCAAAGCTTCCCAGGATTCTGTATGCAATGGTCGAACGGAATAATACGGTCATGATTCCGGGTGGAGACTTTTGCATCCTTCCGGGCGACAAGGTTTTTGTTTCAGGTGATATGCTCACCATTACTGAATATTTCCGTTTCCTTGGTAGAAATAAACAGAAAATACGAAGTGTCATGCTTCTTGGAGGCGGCAGAATATCGTATTACCTTTCCAGACTGATTGTTCCCATGGGAATACATGTCACTCTTTTTGAAATTAAGCCGGAAAAAGCACGCGCTCTCAGTGAACTTCTACCTAAGATTGATGTGATCGTTGGAGATGGAACTGATCAGGATCTTCTCGAAGAGCAAGGCCTTTCTCAAATGGATGCTTTTGTCGCTTTAAGCAATCGCGATGAAGAAAACCTTATGAGTGGGCTTCATGCTTCAAGAAGTGGCGTTCCTAAGGTTATTGCAAAGAACAGTCGTATGGCTTATCGTGAAATTTTGAATGATCTTGGCTTGGATTCTGTAATAAGTCCTCAGTTTATCACAAGCTCGACGATCCTTCGCTATGTTCGTGCACGGGAAAACAGCAATGGAACGAAAATACAGAGGCTTTATCGCCTGGTTGGCGGTAAAGCAGAAGCTCTTGAATTTATAGCTCGAAAAAATGACGCTTATATCGGTATTCCACTTAAGAAGTTAAAAACACGAACGGGAACGCTTGTTTCCGTTATTGTGAGGCAAGGAAAGATTATTGTTCCGTTCGGAAATGATCACATTGAAGAAAATGATCATGTTGTGATTATTTCTGTCATTTCCGGCATATCCGATTTGAATGAGGTGCTCTATCAATGAATCGGAAACTGATTATCCGAATGCTTGGAGCTTTGTTATTGATCGAAGCAGTTGCGATGATGCCTGCTTTGATTATTTCTTTCATTTTTAATGACGGGGACTCCAGGGCGCTTGCTTTAAGTATTATCCTGATTGCTCCGCTTGGAGCAATAATGTGTTTTCTTCCAAAAGCAGGGACGAATTCTCATCTTCGGTTGAAGGAAGGATATATCATTACAGCTCTCGGCTGGATTCTTTTAGGGATATGCGGTTCATTTCCGTTCTTGTTTTCCGGTGTATTCACTCATTTCGAAGATGCTTTTTTTGAAACTGTATCTGGTTTGACAACCACCGGAGCTTCAGTTTTGACAAATTTCGAGGGTTTCCCCAGAGGAGTCATGTTTTGGCGTGCAACCACGCATTGGATTGGTGGTATGGGTGTCCTTGTCCTGACTCTTGCATTGCTTCCAAAGCTTACTGGCAGGACATCTCATCTTGTACGTGCTGAAAGCCCCGGACCTTCACTCAGTAAACTGGTTCCCCAAACGGGAAAAACAGCCAAAATCCTTTATCGGATTTATATTCTCTTAACGCTTTTGGAGTTTATCTGCCTTCTGCTTTGCGGATTGAGTCCATATGATGCAGCTGTGCATTCTTTTGCTACAGCGGGTACGGGCGGTTTCAGTAATTATGGTAAGAGTATCGCAGCTTTCCAAAGTGTTCCTGTCGATATTGTTATCACTGTTTTTATGTTTATGTTTGGTGTGAATTTTGCTCTCTATTATAAATGCTTGATCGGTGAACGTCTTAAAGCATTCTGGCGCGACGAGGAATTTCGCTGGTATTTCCTGATAGGCATATCTTTTATGCTTATGATCTCAATAATCAATCTTCCATACTATCACGGAGACTTCTTTACATCCCTTCGATATGGATCTTTTCAGATCAGCTCTATTATGTCAACAACCGGATTTGTAACTGCTGATTTTAATCAATGGCCGGCTGCATCTCATGTTATCATCATTATTGCAATGCTTATTGGTTCTTGCGCGGGTTCTACTGCTGGTGGTATTAAAGTTATTCGAATCAATATGCTCTGTAAGCTTTCACGCAGGAACATCAGAGCAACGGGTCAGCCGAAAAAGATGGAAGTTGTCAGAGTTGATGGTAAAGCTGTTGATGAACATATTCTTTCCCAGGTTGCTCAATTTGCTTTTATGTATATTGCTTTGATTTTGATAGGTGGATTTATTCTTGCGCTTTTTAGCCATTATGATCTCGTAACAAATCTGAGTGCTTCTCTTACATGTGTAAGCAATGTGGGTCCTGGACTCGGTTCAGTAGGTCCGGTTGAAAATTTCGCTGGGTATGGAATTGTCGGAAAGATAACGCTCTCATTCCTGATGTTGTTCGGAAGGTTAGAGCTTCTTCCCATGTTCATTCTTTTCACTCGATCTGCCTGGCAGAAGAATTGATTTTTTGATAATATGTAATGTTTTCGTGTAAATGAAAGGAAGTAGTATGACAGACAAACAGCGAAGCCTGATTGGTGGTATTTCAGTTTTGGGAATTGCCGGATTGATTTGCAAATTGGTTGGTGTACTTTATCGCATTCCACTAGCAAATATGATCGGAGGCCAAGGACTTGGATTGTATCAGCAGGTAATGCCTGCGTACAATCTTCTTCTTGCCATTACTTCCGCCGGTATTCCCGTGGCAATTTCCAGAATGGTTTCCCATTATATTACTTTGGGGGAGCATGGAAACGCACGTCGTGTATTCCATACAGCGTTGAAATTGCTCATTGTACTTGGCATTGTTACAACCGTGCTTCTTTTTGCTCTTTCCGGTGTGATTGCGAAACAAGTCGGAACGCCCGAAGGTTATCTGAGTTATATGTGTATTGCTCCTTCCCTTTTCTTTGTATGTGTAATGAGTGCATACAGAGGATATATGCAGGGAATGCGTCGCATGTTGCCTACGGCGATTAGCCAATTGATAGAGCAGGTTGGAAAAGTTGCGGTAGCTCTTCCTTTTGCCTCAATCGGATTTGCCCGCGGCGGATGGACCATGGGAAGCGCTGGTGCTTTGCTCGGTACTTCGCTTGCTGAATGCGTCGCTATGCTGTATATGATAATTCAGAGTAGATTTGTCAAACCACAACCTCCATCCCCCAATGAAATATCTGTTTCCGGACGTTCTCTTGCAAAACGCATTGTGATGATTTCAATTCCAATCACGTTGGGTGCCTGTATTGTTCCGCTTGCGTCAACAATTGACTCCGCCATGTTGAAAAACCTTATGATTGAAGCCGGGGTTCCGGCTGATGATGCAACCATTCGTTATGGTATCTATAGTGGCATGGTTATTACGATGATAAATGTTCCGACGGCACTTGCCATGGCTATGTCAACAAATCTTGTTCCTTCAATAGCGTCTGGAATGGCCCGTAAGGATATGTCCTATGTAGCGAAGGAGGCTGGAACCGGTCTTCGCATTGCTTCGGTTATCGGTTTTCCCTGTTCCATCGGTATGAGCCTCTTAAGCAAGCCGATTATTTTCCTGTGTTATGGTGATAGTCCCAAATATACCTTTGATCAGCTGTTGCTTGGTGGAAGCCTCCTTGAGTTCTCAGCTATGACAATTATCCTATTTACGATGGTTCAAGCAACATCTGGAATCTTGCAGGGAGCTGGAAAACAAAAGATACCGATGATTACGCTTGCGGCCGGTGTTGTTTGTAAGATAGCCTTGAATACATTGCTTGTCAGGGTTCCTGATATTAATATACATGGTGCTCCTATTTCTTCCCTGACCTGTTATACTGTTTCCATGATTCCGAATCTATACTATTCTTGTAAGTATTCTGGATATCGTTTCTCTGTTGGGGATGTGATACTACGTCCTCTCGGAGCTTCTGTTCTGATGGGAGGAAGTGTATGGGCAGTTTATACTTTTGTTTTCGGTGGTGATCGTTGTCTTCATAACTCCGGTATGCTTTCAAGACTGCTTCCGGTAGCTGTTACGATGGTCGCGGGAATAATCGTGTATATTGCTGCTGCTTTCCTTCTTAAGGCCATACGTGTTGAAGACCTGCCAGCACGGTTTCGCAGAAAGACTGCCTGACATTGAAGCCTTTATGATGCGTAAGGGGAAAATAATATGAATCAGTCGATCGTCATCGTCAATATCGCTGCCGGTGACCCGGAAATGCTGAATAAAAAAACTATTCATGCAATAAGAGAAAGCAGCCAGCTGATTCTGCGGACTTCCCGTTCTCCGCTTGTTTCCTGGCTTGAACAAGAGAAAATTTCTTATTCCTCACTTGATGATCTTTACAATAAAGTTGAGGATTTTGATCAACTGTCATCCTCAATCGCTGATTATTTGTGGTCAGCTGCAAATCTTTCGCCGGTTGTGTATGCGGTACCTGATCTGATAACAGATAGTACAGTCAGCCTTCTCTTTAGCTCCAGGCCGGCAAACGGGCAACTCACAGTGGTTCCTGGTGTAGGTCTGTCAGATATATATAAATCCGTTTCTCGATCTTATTTAACCGATTCCGATCTTCAGATTGTTTCCGCAATGGATTTTATTTACGGATCATATAATCCGAATTTATCTATTCTGATTACCGAACTGGACAATCCGATCCTGGCTGGTGAAGTAAAACTTCATCTGTCCCCATATTTAGATGATGAAAATAATGTTGTGTATCTTCATGATCAGGAGCCTCCTGTATCAATTATGTTGTATGAACTCGATCGCTTGGCCCATATTGACCATTTGTCCGCTGTTTTAATTCCCGGATCTAAGTATATTTATCGCAACCATTATGTTATGCAGGACCTGCTGAGCATTATGGAAAAACTGCGTGCACCTGATGGTTGTCCGTGGGACAAAGCACAGACGCACCATTCTCTTAGACCCTACATAATAGAAGAAGCATGGGAATGTGTTGCTGCTATCGACCAGAATGACCCTGAGCATCTCGCTGATGAATTGGGTGATCTTCTCTTCCAGATAGTTTTTCATTCTTCAATAGGCTCGGATTTTGATGAATTCACCATGTCGGATGTGGTCAATTCGATCTGCCGGAAAATGATCTATAGACATCCGCACGTGTTTGCTGATAATGCTTCCTCATCATTTTCTGCGCCGTCTGTTGCGGAATGGGACAGATTAAAACGTTCCGAGACTGGCGGTAAATCGCTTCAGGAAAGCCTTGATGATGTTTCTCCTGCGCTGCCTGCATTGAAATATGCTGCCAAAATTCTGAAAAAAAGATCTTTACTTACATCGTCGGTTCGTAGTACTGAAGAAATATTATCTGATATACGTAGACTGAATACTGACTGTGATAATCCTCCTTTATTTTCGGACGAAAACGTAATGGGACGTGTCCTGCTTTTATATGCGGAGCTCTGCTTTTCTTTGAACTTGGATGGCGAGCTTCTTCTGCATAATGCCGTAACAAAGCTGAAAGAAAAAATACAGTCCTCTGAAAACCTTGAAAACGATTCGGCTTTATATGATTGATTGAATAGAATACTTGACTTTCCAACAACAAGGTGTATACTTAAACCATGTTAAAGGCGAAATTGAATAAATTCCTGTCTTTGACATATAAATCTTTATGCTTTTTGCATGATTATTAAGGAGGAATTATTTGTGAACAAAAGTGAATTGATTGCTGCATTGACTGCCAAAACTGCACTTTCAAAGAAAGATGCTGAAAAAGTTCTGAATGCCTTTGTTGATTCTGTCTCTGCCTCTCTTATTAAAGGCGAAAAAGTCCAGTTGATTGGTTTTGGCACATTTGATGTGAAAAGCCGCCCTGCACGTACAGCGCGTAATCCACGCACCGGCGCCGAAATCAAGATTAAAGCATCAAAGGCCCCGACTTTTAAAGCTGGTAAAGCTCTGAAGGATAAAGTGAATACACCTGCCAAGAAAAAGGGCAAGAAATAATTATACAGTTTTACCCGCAGGAACTTTGTTTCCTGCGGGTTTTTTGTGAGGAAATTATGCGTATCGATAAATTTTTAAAAGTTTCCAGGATTATCAAAAGACGTACTGTAGCAAATGAAGCCTGTGCGAGTGGCCGTGTTTCTGTAAATGAAAAGACATCGAAACCATCATCTGAAGTGAAGCCGGGTGATGTCATCAGCATTCGCTTCGGCGAACATATCGGGCATTATGAAGTTTTATCTGTAAAAGATACTGTCACCAAGGATCAAGCCTCAGAAATGTATAAAATTCTTGATGAGGATTCATATCTTGAATCTGTACGGGTGAAATAATGAAAGTTTATACTGTTATGCTGGCTGGTGGTTCCGGAACAAGAATGAAAACTCCAATCAATAAAACGCTTATTCCTCTTTGTGGTAAAACAGTGATTCGAAGAAGCGTTGAGGCTTTTTCGGGTTTTACGGATGAAATGGTTGTTGTTTGTTATCCGGATTCGATGAGCGATATGATTCGCGAAATTACAAAATTGACTCTTTCTTTCCCTGTTCGTTTTGTTACTGGAGGAGATACTCGACAACAATCAGTTCAGAAAGGTCTTCTTGCTTTTCAATTTGAAGCAGATGATATTGTACTTATTCATGATGCGGCTCGTTGTCTTGTATCCTCCGAAGTCATAGAGAATGTAATTACCGGTGTAAAAAGCGCCGGTTCTGTTGTGCCGGGTATCCCTGTTTCAAGCACTTATAAATTCTGTGATGATCAGCAATTTATTACGGAAACACCTGATAGAACTCATCTTTTTGAGATTCAGACCCCTCAGGGTTTTTCAGCAAGTGATTTGCTCACTGTTTCTCTGAAGGCATCAAAAGACGGCTTTCTGGGAACAGATGATGCTAGTCTGATGGAGTATTATGGTTTTCCCGTTCAAATCGTTCCCGGTTCACGAAACAATCTGAAACTGACCACGCAGGATGATCTGATTGCAGCAAATATAATCCTGAAAGGAAATAATAAACCCATGAGAGTCGGTATGGGCTATGATGTCCATCGTTTGGTGGAAGGACGCAAACTGATCCTTTGCGGTATTGAGATCCCGTGGCCACTTGGCCTTTTGGGTCACAGTGATGCCGATGTGGCACTGCATGCCCTGATGGATGCAATGCTTGGTGCCTGTGGTATGGGAGATATCGGTCAGCATTTTCCGGATACGGATGATCGTTTCAAGGGAGTATCTTCCCTCCTTTTATTGAAAGAAACAAATCGGCTGATTAATGCCGCTGGTTTTACAGTTTATAATGCAGATATCACAATTGTTGCGCAAAAGCCAAAGCTCTTACCATATATTCCGCAAATGAAACATGTTGTTGCCGGATGTCTTGATATAGAAGAGAGCTTTGTGAACGTGAAAGCTACCACAACCGAAAAACTGGGCTTTGAAGGCCGGGAAGAAGGGATATCCTCATACGCAGTTTGTTTGGTGGAGCAAAAACATTAAGGTTCCAACAGTTTGAACAGTATCGGCAATAATATTTCAGATATATTCGCTGCTTGATCCCCGAGACTTATCTCGATATGGATCTTTTCTTCTCCCACCGGATTTTTCCCGGATATTCTTGCTGTTCCAGGTAGTAATACCGAATGAATTTCTCCTTCGAATTCAAAGGCACCATTGCCTTGATCAGTTATTTTAATTTCTGTAAAATGCACACAGTCCTGCTCGCTGACCATTCTGAACGCCGGTGCAGTCGTTGTGAACAGACTAAAGACATAATCTGTCTCCATGTTGTTTTTTTTGCTGATGATTTCATCGTAATACGCTGCATTTTCTGCTCCGCGTCCGATCACAATTCGATATGCGTCTTTTTCGGTTAAGTCTGCTGATATAATTAGCTTGGTTTGCTGATTCTCGCAGACATTAACGGTCAGATAACGACCATGATCAAAAATGCTGATATGGGTTATAGTATTATTTCCGTATATCTGTGTGATAATCCATCGCAATATCCGTTCAAAACTTTCTTTTTCATCTGATTTTATTTCTTTTTTTTGGATTTGGCTGATCAAATCCGAGAGAATCAATTGCATGTCCTCTTTGTTAATATCTATGACTTGTTTTTCAGTTGCCTTTTCAAACAGATCTCCGGAAAAAAAGCCTTTTATTACTTTTGCAGTTTCTTCACTTCGTGATGTGACCGTCTCAGCAAAGCAATCAGTCAATATTTGTATAATGTCTGGACGGAGTATAATAAACAGATCCCGTGATTCAATTCCTTCAGGAAGTTCAATTGCAATTGACTGTTCCGGAACTGTGGGAGCAATAAGGCGGATCTCACCATTTTCAACAGACACGGTAAAATTAATTCTGTTATTTTCTGTTTCTGCATCCGCGAATGTAACGAATAATAAAACGAAAGCAATCAGAATATATAAAACTTTATGAGTCTTCATTCGTCGTAATCTCCGGTTTCAGCATCTTCAGGCAAGGGCGCTGTTTCAGCTGTGTCGGAAACATCGCTGTTTATTTCTGGGCTGTTTGCTGGTTTCGCTTCTGTTTCTTTCTGCTCTTCTGGTTTTGTTTCTGCCACAGTTTCCGTTTCATCCGGCTCGTCATCATGATGGATCATGGAGGCAGCGTTGCTGATCCAGTCAATTAAATAGTTTTCTGCAATTTCCGGATGATCAGGACCGATTTCTGTTGGATCTTTTACTTCAAAAGGCATAAAAAGCCACGGTGCGGCAGTTTTAACTCTACCGTCGATTGTAAGGGAGGCGTCGTTTTGCCTGTAATCAAACTTTATTTCCAGAGTTGTTGCGCTGTTCTGAGAGTATTTGCTGTGATAATGCAGATCAAGTGATGCTTCGATATCGTGCCATTCGGCTAATTTTTCATTTTTGAAAGTATCCGGCAGATAGTTTGTATCTTGGCAGATTATTGCCGAATAATGTTCTTCCTGGTGGCTTTTATCCTCTTCATCGTTGTATTGTGCGAAACTTTTTTTAATATCTGCGCGCACAGAAAAATTATTATTCTCCTTCGACTTTGTGAGATCGATACTTGAAATCCAGATGGATTTTTCGTATTCCTGTTCATTCAGCAGGTCAATGGAAGGAAGCCCGATCACAAAAGCTTTTTCCTTTCCTTCAAATTGATAGATGGAATACCCGTTGCTGCTTTCGATCGTAAGCTTATCAAAACCGGTTATTTGGGGGTCAAGCGGAAGAATCATTCTGGAATTGATCAGATCTCCGAGAGCAGATACACGTTTGCTGAGTCTGATATCGCTTTGGATATTTAATGAATTGACTGCTTCTTCATAAAAATATGACAGAGCTGTGTTCAGATACAGTTCTTTCTCTTCGGCAGTCATAATGGTATCCATAAGTGCTTGCAGTTCTGCATCGGAAGCAAATTCAGCAAACATGGAAATCAGTTTGTTTTTTACTTCTTCAATGGGGATGATATAAGAAAAATCAAAAGCTGAACTTCCATTTTCCTGCTTCACTACTTCAGCCTGAGCCGTAAAATCATGTAGCCACATTTCTAGTTCGTTTTGGTATTTGCTGATCTCGGTTTTCCATTGCTTTTCTTTCACATCTTCAGGCAGGGTGAGGTAGTTCATAAACGCTGATGAAAGTGTCGGATTTTCTCCTTTCTGTGAAAACAGAGAATCCAGAAACACGGAAACCCCGGAAAGGCTGAGAATCTTTCCTGGAACAATATCGCTTTTAAGATAGTATTGTCCGTCTTTTTTGTAAAGCTCCGCGATAATGGTCTGGGTTCCGTCGTTTTCCTGAAAAATATAGTAATGAAAATCATGCCCTGAAGACATTCCACGCAGGTCGTACGTGGCATCACATACGGTGCCCAGGAAGGGCGTCTTGGAAATCTCACCATCTGCTGTTATGGTAAAGGTCCCTTTAAGCCCGCTTCCGATGGCTAGCTGGTTCTGCATCTTCTCGGGAAGCGTATAGGTTGCAGCGTTTGCAAGTCCGGACAAAAGCATAATGATACCTGTTACGATGCAGATAATCCTTCTCTTCATGGCTGTCTCCCCAATCCTGTTTGTTAATGAACTAAATCAAGCCACATCGAAGCCGGGATTTCATTGCTGAAATACATCAGATCTTCCTCCGGCAGTTTGAACAGTTGCTGTATGATGATGCTTGCAATAGTATCCTCTGGTTCATTTTGCTTCTTTTTCTCACTGTATTCCGTCTCATTAGCTTTACTTATTCCTGCAGTTGGCCATTTTACGGTTTCACCTTTTTGAAGCAGTGCATGAATCAGAATCCTGTTCTTTTCTATTTTACCTGAATAATCTGCAATTTCAATAGTTCCTTTGTATTCTCCATTATTTTCTTCTTTGATCTCTGTATACAATTTGATTTTCGGGTTTTTTCCGTCTCGCTTGATATTATACTCAATATTTCCGCTGATTACCGAATCGATATCTGTTAGCTGTGCAGAAAAATGAGTTTGCTTCTTATCCTCTTTTCCGGCTTTGTGGTCTATTTGGATATCCCATGTGTACTTTCCTTGGGAGCTGTCTGTAAAATCGACATCTCTTTCCAACGCAATATTATCCTTGTCTGTTCCTTTAATAGCTGGTGTTTTTAGGGATACACTGTCTTTCTTGTGATTATTGTCACGCAAAACTTTCCATACCAGCGATACCTTTCGAAGTGTTTCTTCTGTATTTCCAACTGTTCCATCGTAGTTGATGCGGACAATTTTACCTTCTGCGTCATAAAGCAGGCTGATTTTTTGTGATCCTGAAAAAGTCAGCCCGCTGATAATTTTCTGTATTTCTTCTGAACAGGTAAGTTTATTCAGTATCTTGGGAAAGTTTTCTTTCACAAAGTCTGCCGGGAAGGGAATTGTTACTCTTTTTACAGCTTTTCCGAAACCGGAAAGGCGTAACTCGGTTCCCTCATTTTTTGTCCTGTCTGAAAACACTTCAGGTGCAGCATCAAATAGTGTATAGAATTCATCCATATATCGGTTTGCTTTGATTAGAGTATCTTCCAAAAAAACAATAAAGTCATCGTCATCTTTTTTTTCTTCAATTGCTTCTTCCCGATAGATTACCGTAGGTTCAAAGGAGTAAATTCGTTCTGTGTCTTCGTTCTGAAGGAAAGAAAATGCTTCTTCATTGTCGATCAAAATTCCGGTTTTGCTGCAGTCCTTATCAATATTCAGCTCGAGGGCTGTATGTTTGATAAGCCGGTTAAGCTGTTCAGTCCTGTTTTCATCAAACTGAGATATTTTTATGACTTCCGGTTCTGATAGAATGATTCTCAGCGGTTCATCCGTTTCTCCTGTCAGCAGTGCAACTGGCAGTGGAACTGTTGCTGTTGCCATAGACGGAAGGAACAGTATCATGATAATAATAAGTGATATTATCTTCTGTTTATTTGTTCTGTTCATGTGCTGTCCTCCTTTCATAACTGCTGCTTTCTGCTTTTTCGAAGAATGAACGGATCAAGGCAAAAGCAGCTTCGGGATGATCGGCGTGATTAATATTCGCCCTGAACGTCGCGGCACCGTTAAGTCCTTTGATATACCACCCGATATGCTTCCGCATTTCTTTTACGGCAATTTGTTCCGGCTTGTATTTAAGCATTTCCTGATAATGTCGCATTATCATATTGTATCTTTCAACCGGTGTTACAGCTACCGCATTCCCGCCGTTCATCATCGCCTTGATCTCCCTGAAAATCCAGGGGTTCCCCATTGCCCCTCTTCCGATCATGACACCGTCGGTTTTGCTTTTGTTTTGATACTGTATTGCTTGCTCTGCCGTAAAGATGTCTCCGTTTCCATACACTGGGATATTGACAGCCTCTTTGACCTTGGTAATCATCATCCAGTCCGCTTCTCCGCTGTACTGTTGCTCCCTGGTTCGTCCGTGTACAGTGATGGAAGTAATTCCGTTATCTTCGGCCATTCGAGCCAGTTCAATCACATTGATATGTTCTTTGTCATACCCGAGTCTCATTTTTACAGTCACCGGAACACTGGAAGCTTTCACGGTTTTGCGCATCATCTCACTTGCTTTTTCCGGTGTACGCATCAGACCGCATCCTTCGCCCGAGGGAGCGATCTTTTTTGCCGGACACCCCATATTCAGATCGATTCCGTCATATATTCCGAATGCTGATATTTTTTTAGCCGCCTCGGCTACTGTATCCGGATCGCGGCCAAACAATTGTAAAATCAGTCTTGGTTCCTTCTCTCCGCGGATCATCAGTTCTTTCGTAGCTCGTTGTTCGGGTGCACATATATACCCCATCGCACTGATCATCTCTGTATATGCTAGATCGCAGCCCTGTTCGTAGCATATAGTTCTGAATATATGGTCTGTTATACCGCACATGGGAGCAAGCCTTATTTCAAACATAAAGGGTTGATCCTCGGAAACATCGATATTCTTGTTGTTGATCTGTCGTAGGGAGTAAGTTGTACCTTCTCTTTTTTGCTAAAATGGCCGGGAAGTACAGGGATATCATCCGGTTCACTTTGGTGAATATGCCATCCTTCAATGTGATATAAATCAGCAGTTATTTGATTTTCAGTCAATATGGGCTTTTCTGCGGCTGCAACAGCGAAATTTCGCTGATCACATTCAAAAACCATCAGGCGATTCCTTACAAACCAACATATTCCCTGATGATGCGTGCTCTCGCTGTAGATCGTATTTTCTTGTTTGAAATTGATGCACCCGCCTGAAAGATTCAAGTCTTTCAGCGGGATGTATTGGCCGGTTCTGCTGTATGCCTTATTTTCGGGAATCACAGAAATCTTTTCATTTCCGATTTCGAAAGAAAGAACTGCTGTCTCTGTGCTTGGCCGAAAAAGATCAACAGGTATGGTCTGTTCAAACTTTTTGCTGAATCTGATGCATTCACCGTCACTGTGAAGAATGACAGCTTGTTTTCGGATCATTGTCAGATATCTTGCCGGCATCAGATAGTTGATTCTGATCCCTTTTTCCGTTACTGCAATCCCGCACCTGAATGCTGCAGCTGCGGCTCTTGCAGTTTTCGCGTATATCTTTGCCGTTTTATTTTGCTCACTGCTTTGCGTAATGCAGTTGACGGTTTGATATTCAGGTAGTTTATCAGATTGAAGGCAATAAGCCAATCCATTGAAAACAATCCGAACCATCTCGTCAGTCGCCCATTCTGAATTATTTAGCAACATTTGGGAAGCAAAAGCTTCCGTCCATGCGGCTATTGCGGCTGTGCTGATCCTGGCGTTTGAAGCCGCACCGTTCAGAAACGGTCCTGCTGTCGTTCCTCCGCATATTGCCCTATAATGTTTCTGCAGGATATTCCACGCATTTTTACCGGCTGTAAGATCCTGTTTATTTCCGCTGAATATGCCTGAAAATAAAGTATATCGAATTCCGTCTGCAAGCGTTTCGGCATGATTGAGTAATACTTGTTTCTGATCAAAATCAAGCTCGTTGACGCTGATCTTGTCAATAAACGAAATTTGCCCCTCCTCTGCAGATTCGAGTGGCATTACTTGTTGGATTGTATGCAGAGCTGTAGTCCAGTCAAATGCTGCGGAACGCAGTTTCGTACAAAGTCTGAGTACGGATTTGATCCCGCTGACTCTGTAGAAGTTGACAAGCAGTTCCATAAAATCAGCCGGATTGAATAAGGTTTTGCCGGTTGTAAAAAGCTGATCCCACTCGATCTCGAGATATCTGCACCAGGAAGCAATTCGCTTTAGGATTATTCGGTCGGTATTGTATTCAAACAAAGCCATTCCGGCCCTCGCTGTTGCAATCTGTTCCTCGATGCTGCCTTTAAAAGATCCGTCTTCTGTCTCGGTAAGGGAAGCAGTAATCCGTCCCGAAACAGGTTCTGTCATTGGATTGTCTGTAACAAGCGTTGCAAGTCTGAATGTACCTTCCCAAGCTGAAGGTACATCGAGAAATGACTGTGTATCCTGATAAAGTTGTTTGATGCGTTGATCTTCTGTCCTGATTAATCCGTTGTTCAGAAAACTATAAGGTATTGTCAGAAGCGGATATTTCGTAAAAATACTTTTCTGCGGCATAAACCACCCATTATTTTGTACTTATTTATATTCTATCCTGAGATCCGGGATGATTGGTCATTCCCGTCACACCTAAAGATGCAAACCATATTTTTGCTCAAACAAATACCGTTTTTGCTTATTTTGTACCAAATAAACGGTCTCCTGCATCGCCCAAACCAGGTACGATATATCCGTGTTCATTCAGATGATCGTCCAGTGCAGCCACATAAATATCAACATCCGGATGATCTTTCTGAATCCTTGCAATTCCTTCCGGTGCAGCAATCAGGTTAACCAGGCGCATATGGTTGCAGCCTCTCTGCTTAATAAAATTGATAGCGGCGCTTGCGCTTCCCCCGGTTGCGAGCATTGGATCCAGAATCAGCAGTTCCCTGTTTACACTGTCTTCTGGCAGCTTGCAGTAATATTCAACCGGCTCGAGCGTCTTTGGATCTCTGTACAGGCCGATATGACCAACGCGTGCAGCTGGCACAAGGTTGATTACTCCGTCTACCATTCCCAAACCTGCGCGCAGTATCGGTACAATACCGAGCTTTTTCCCGCTTAGAACGCGGCATTTGCAGGTGGTGATTGGGGTTTCAACGTCAATTTCTTCCGTTTCCAGGTCTCTTGTCACTTCGAACACCATCAGCATTGCGATCTCGGAGAGCAGTTCACGGAATTCTTTTGTTCCAGTGTTTTTGTCACGCATGATGCTTAGTTTGTGTTGAATTAGGGGATGATCAAATACTACAACTTTACTCATTTTTAATGCCCTCCATCTGTTGATATTCGGGTAGATCCCGAATTCCATTCAAAATATTTTAACAGAAACCAGACTCCTTCGCAACAGATTCATATACAGGTAATCGTTTGCAAGCTTTTTCTTTTCTGTTTTTTTCATCGGTTGACACCATAGGTAATGAAATCTATAATGTTTTCAGCCTTGAAGCGGGAGATGTGTATGTTTTCTGTTCCTTATTCACGCTATATCTTTGATCCGATTCCCTGGTACAGTTTTCTGATTGTTCTGGGCGTTACCATGGCTGTTTTTCTCGCCTGCAGGGAGGAAAAAAGACTCGGTTTGAAAAAGGATACAGTGATTGATCTGGCTCTGTGGGTGCTTCCTTTCGGAATCATCGGCGCCCGTATCTATTATGTTCTCTTTTCATGGGATCAGTTCCGGTCCGATCCGCTTTCCGTCCTGAAAATCTGGGAAGGCGGCATTGCCATCTACGGGGCTGTCATTGCCGGCCTCCTGACCGTCCTGGTTTTTTCCCGCCGCCGGAATATTCCTGCTCTCCTTCTCTGCGATCTGATTGCTCCCGGTCTCGCTCTGGCGCAGGCAATCGGTCGCTGGGGGAACTACTTTAATATGGAAGCATACGGGCTGCCTGTCACTAAATCCGCCCTCTGTTTCTTCCCTTTTGCGGTTCAAATCCCGGAAAACGGATCCCTGGTCTGGCACATGGCCACCTTTTTCTATGAGTCTGTCTGGGATTTTTCTGTTTTTGTGTTTTTAATGCTGGCCCGTCATCGGCTGCTATGCCGTCAGGGGGACGTCTTTTTCTTCTATCTGTTTCTGTATGCCGCGGGACGCTTTGTGATCGAAGATCTGAGAATGGATTCTCTTTATGCCGCTTCCGCTGTCCGTGTCAGTCAGCTTCTGAGCGCATTACTCTGTCTGCTGCTTCTGATCCGGTATTATATGCTGTTACGGAAATCCGGTGCTTTTAAAGGTTATCTGCATTATCCTGTGGCCGCTGTTGCTTTCATCTGTTCCTGTTTTCAGCTTTATTATTCGTTATCTCCGTCTTTTCTTACTCATGCCTCTCTTGCTCTTCGTCTTTCGCTTTTGGGCGGAAGTTCTTTCCTGCTGATTGTTTCCCTGTTTCTTGTGTATATTCCTTTTTCGCAGGAGGTTCGCCATGCCGACAACAAAGGTTAAAAATACGGTTTACCGTCTGATGCTTCCCTTCTGTGCCCCATCCTGCGGGAAGAATCCGGTTTCATCCGTTACCGGACACCCGCTGGCATCACCGGATGCTTTTGTCCGGCTGATCAGAAAACACCATGTTCTCGGATCAGCGGTTTTGCTATCGAACAGTCGTGATCAGTCTCTGATCTTTACCCATTCGGATCAGCCTCCTCACTATCCGGATCCGGATACCTTTTTTCGGGTAGCATCCATCACCAAAATCGCTACTGCTATGCTGACAATGCATCTGGCTGATCGCGCATTGCTTAGCATTGATGAACCGGCTGTTTCTTACCTGCCGCTTGATCCCGTACCGGATGAACTTGCCGGAGTGACGATTCGGCATCTTCTTTCTCACACATCCGGTTTGATGGATCCTCCCACCCTCGAAAAAGATCTTGAAGCCGGAAAATCCATTTCTGAAGTCGTTAGAGGGATGCGCGTCGCTTCTCCCGGAGTATCCTTTCGATATTCCAATCTGGGTTACGGAATTCTCGGCTGTGTGATGGAAGCCGTCAGGAATCAGTCCCTGGACATAGTTTTTGATACCGATCTCTTTACTCCTCTCGGGATGAAAGCTACGCTTTCCGCCTGTACGCTTCCGCCTGAAAAGATCATGCCTGTCACCAGGATCCTGCCTTATCATGAAGGCAATGATCTGATTATGACGCCCCTGGGCATGATTCCGCTGCTTCAGCCGGATCCGCTTCATCATTTCGGTCATACCGCCGGCAGTATGTATACGACTGTTGAATCACTTCTCAAGCTTTTGCATGTTTTAATCTGTGATGATTCAGGTTATCTGTCGCCTGCTTCCGTTGCAGAGATGAAAAAACAACATGCATCCTATGGTGCTCTTTCTCCGACACTTTCCTATGGTCTCGGTCTTCTTCAGATCAACGATTCTCACATATCCGGTTACCGTGTTCTCGGACATCAGGGTTTCGCCTACGGCTGCGGAGATGGTGCTTTCTGGGAGGAAGGAACCGGTAATATCCTTATCTTTCTGAACGGTGGCTGCAGTGAAGCAAGAACAGGACGACTTGGTTCGGCAAACCGGGATTTCTCTTCCTGGGCTTTTCGAAAGGAGTTGCCCTTATGGTAACAATCCAGACCATCAGTTTTGTTCGTTCATCAGCCTGCCTGACGCTTGATGACAATCAGAAAATATGGCTTACGCGTTCAGATTTCCTGGAAAGCGGATGGTATGAGGGTTTATCTGTCGAAAAAGAGGCCTTTGACCGTTTTGTTCAGCTTCATCAATATCCCCGCGCGTTGAATCAGGCAGTATCAATGCTTGCCCGCCGTCCCTGCAGCAAAGGTGAAATCAGCCGGAATCTGATTCAACATCATTATACTGATGAAGTCATTGAACTGGTGATCTATAAGCTCGAAAAGGAAAAACTGCTGGATGATCAGGACTTCAGTGAACTCTGGGTCCAGAATCGGATCGGAAAATACGGTGTCCGCAGAATCCGACAGGAACTTCGTCATAAAGGGATCTCTGAAGAAACAGCCGATGAGGCGCTTTCCCGTGTGAGCGATGAGCAGCAGCTTGAAAATGCCACAGTTCTTGCCGAAAAGGCTTGGTCAAAAACCAAATCCGGAGAAGATCCCCGTAAATCACGCCAGAAAATTATTGTTTCCCTTGTTCGTAAAGGCTACGGCTGGGATATCGCAACACAGGCCGTTGACTCAGCTTCGCAAACAGAATAGAAAAACTGCACGCCCGGAAAGGACGCGCAGTCATTATTGATACTGAAAATGCTAAGGAAGACGATCGGAAATCTTTCTTATTTTTTCTCCGCAATAGCAGCCTGAGCCGCCGCCAGCCTTGCAATCGGTACGCGGAACGGAGAGCAGCTTACATAGTCCAGACCGATCTTGTGACAGAACGCAACGCTGGTCGGGTCGCCGCCGTGCTCGCCGCAGATACCGACGTGCAGCTTCGGATTGACCGGCCGACCGAGTTTGATCGCCATTTCCATCAGCTTGCCGACACCGATCTGGTCCAGTTTGGCGAAAGGATCGCCCTCGAAGATCTTCGCGTCGTAATATGCGCTCAGGAACTTACCGCTGTCATCACGGCTGAAACCGAATGTCATCTGGGTCAGGTCATTGGTGCCGAAGCAGAAGAAATCAGCATCCTTAGCAATCTCATCGGCTGTCAGCGCAGCTCTCGGGATTTCGATCATCGTTCCGACTTCATACTCAATCTTCACGTCGGAAGCGGCAATCTCAGCGTCAGCTGTCTCGACCACGATCTTCTTGACGTATTTCAGTTCCTTATCTTCGCAGACCAGCGGAATCATGATCTCAGGACGCACTTTCCAATCGGAATGATCCTTCTGAACTTTGATGGCGGCACGAATTACAGCCTTGGTCTGCATTTCGGCGATTTCAGGATAGGTAACAGCCAGTCGGCAGCCGCGGTGTCCCATCATCGGGTTGAACTCATGCAGGGAAGAAATGATATTCTTGATGGTCTCAACACTCTTGTTCTGTGCCTTGGCCAGCAATTCAATTTCTTCTTCAGTCGTGGGAACAAATTCATGCAGCGGCGGATCCAGGAAGCGGATGCAAACCGGATATCCTTCCAGTGCTTCGAAAAGCTGTTCAAAGTCTCCCTGCTGATACGGCAGAATCTTGTCCAGCGCTGCTTTGCGCTCTTCAACCGTGTCGGAACAAATCATCTCACGGAAGGCAGCAATGCGCTCCGCTTCGAAGAACATATGTTCTGTCCGGCACAGACCGATACCTTCGGCACCCAGTTCACGGGCTTTTTTCGCATCTCTCGGGGTGTCGGCATTTGTGCGAACCTTCAGTCGGCGATACTTGTCTGCCCACTCCATGATCCGGCCGAATTCACCGGCAATCTTCGCATCAACCGTAGGAATAATACCGTCGTAGATGCAACCGGTTGTTCCGTCGATGCTGATGTAATCTCCTTCATGGAAGGTCTTTCCGGCAAGCTTGAACTCTTTGTTTTCTTCATCCATGATAATGTCTCCGCACCCGGAAACACAGCACGCACCCATGCCGCGTGCAACAACAGCTGCATGGCTGGTCATCCCGCCGCGTACGGTAAGAATACCCTGTGCGCTCTTCATGCCGGTAATGTCTTCCGGAGAAGTCTCCAGCCGGACCAGAACCACCTTTTCTCCTCTCGCAGCCCATGCTTCAGCATCTTCAGCCGTGAATACAGCCTTTCCGCAGGCTGCTCCGGGAGAAGCTCCCAGACCGCGGCCAATCGGAATTGCTTTCTTCAATGCGTCGGTGTCAAACTGCGGATGAAGCAATGTATCCAGGTTGCGTGGCTCGATCATTGCGACCGCTTCTTCTTCTGTTCTCATGCCTTCATCTACCAGGTCGCAGGCAATTTTCAGTGCAGCCTGTGCTGTCCGCTTGCCGCTGCGGCACTGAAGCATGTACAGCTTTCCGTTTTCTACCGTGAATTCCATATCCTGCATGTCGCGGTAGTGCTTTTCAAGTTTTTCACATACTGCTTCAAACTCAGCATATGCTTCCGGGAATTTCTCTTTCATTTGGATAATAGGCATGGGAGTTCTCACGCCGGCTACCACGTCTTCGCCCTGAGCGTTTACCAGGAACTCGCCCATTAATTTGTTCTCACCTGTTGCGGGATCACGCGTGAAGGCGACGCCGGTACCGGAATTATTGTTCAGGTTGCCGAATACCATCGGCATCACGTTCACGGCAGTACCCCAACTGTAGGGAATGTCGTTGTCTCTGCGGTAAACATTGGCCCGCGGATTGTCCCAGCTGCGGAATACGGCCTTGATGGCGCCCATCAGCTGCTCTTTGGGATCAGAGGGGAAATCAACGCCGATCTTACTCTTGTATTCGGCTTTGAACTGGCTTGCAAGTTCCTTCAGATCATCCGCAGTCAGATCGATATCATAAGTGACACCCTTCTTGGCCTTCATTTCGTCGATCAGCTGCTCGAAGTATTTCTTTCCTACTTCCATTACGACATCGGAGTACATTTGGATAAACCGGCGGTAGCTGTCATATACGAATCGGGCAAACCGCGGATCATCGTTTCCGGCGATCATAGCCGATACAACTTCGTCATTCAGGCCTAGGTTGAGGATCGTGTCCATCATACCGGGCATGGAAGCGCGGGCGCCGGAACGGACGGAAACAAGCAGCGGGTTCTTCAGATCGCCGAACTTCTTGCCGTTGAGTTCTTCCATCTTGGCAATATATTCCATGATCTGCGCCTGGATCTCATCGTTGATCTGACGGCCGTCTTCATAGTACTGGGTACATGCCTCGGTGGAAATAGTAAATCCCTGAGGTACCGGCAGACCGATGTTGGTCATTTCAGCAAGATTGGCGCCTTTTCCGCCGAGCAGCTCCCGCATGCTCGCGTTGCCTTCGCTGAAGAGGTACAGATACTTTTTGGCCATTGGATAATTCCTCCTCGTTTATTTTAGTGCTTTCGGCTTTCTGACTTTGGAAAGCCGATACATTAATCCCTGCATTTTTCTATTATAAATGGCGAAAAGTTACAATGCAAGTGTTTTGTTGTGTTTGGTATGTAAATCTTTTGATTTTTGTTCATTTTCTTTCGTTTTTAAGCTCTCTGACTGCATGAAGCATACCTTCTGCATATTGCATGGCATCTTTTGTTATTCCCTCTGCTCCGCTGATCATACGCGCAACTTCTTCTGCTCTTCCTTTTCCGTTCAGTTCGGATACAAAAGTGTTCGTCCGTTCACCGGTTGCTGCCTTCCGTACCAGGTACTGATGGTCAGCCGCCGCTGCGATCTGCGGCAGATGGGTTACGCAAATCACCTGATGATTCCGGGAAATGGCGATCATCTTTTCCGCAACAACTTGGGCCATCCTTCCGCTGATTCCCGTATCAATCTCGTCAAACACCATGGATTCAACGCCTGTATGAGCTGCTTCCAGTGTTTTGATGGCCAGCATCAGTCGGCTTAGTTCGCCGCCGGAAGCGATTTTTACAAGCGGTTTCAACGGTTCGCCGGGATTCGGGCTGATCATGAATTCGATCCTGTCATCGCCTGTAGCTGTCGGCATTTGCGGTCTGTCACCTTCGATGGATCTGAATTGAACTTCAAACCGGGTGTTTTCCATACCCAGGTCTTTCAGTTCTCCTTTCATCCGTTCTTCAAATCTTTGTGCCAGTTCTTTTCTTGAAGCTGTAAGTGCTTTGGCTGTATTCCGGTATTTGGCCAGCAGTTGTTTGTGTTCCTTCGCCGTTTTGCTGATCCGTTCTTCCAGTCTGTCCAGCTCGTTATATTCTGCTTCAAGCTTTTCCATCATATGGGTGATTTCGTTGGCGTCCATTCCGTATTTCCGTTCAAGCCGTCGAATCAGATCCAGCCTGTTTTCAATTTTTTCAAGCCGTATTGGATCTGCTTCGGCTCTGTCAATCATATTGCTGATTTCATAGGCGACTTCCTCAAGCTCAAAATAGAGACTGTCGCATCGCTCGCTGATATCTGTAAGCCCCGGATTCTGTTCTGCGAGATCTTTCAGTTGTGCCGCTGCGTTTTTAATCCTGCTGAGACTGCTGCTTCCGTCAATATTTTCGCCTGAAAAGCATTCGTCAATTCCTCGCAGCGCAGCCGCCCTTTTTTCTGCAGCCTGCAGTTGTTTTTTCTCTTCCTGCAGTTTTTCGGCTTCTCCCGGCTGAAGGTTTGCCTTTCGCAGTTGTTCCAGATCCTTCTCCAGCGTTGTCATCCGTTCTTCGCGCTGTTCCCCTTGCTTCACAAGTTTCGCATATGCTCGGTGATTGCTGATGAACGTTTCATAGTCCGCTTTTATGGTTTCAAGCAGTTTTCTGTGATCCGCGTTTCCTGTCTGGTCAAGAAATCCAAGATGCATTTCAGGATTGGCAAGAAATTGATGCTCGCTTTGTCCATGCAGATCCATCATGACGGATGCCAGATCTTTCAGCTTTGCTGCAGGGATCGGAACTCCGCATATTCTGCAGATATTTCGTCCGTTCTGAGATATTTCACGATATACTGTTACAGTACGCCCATCGTATTCAATTTCTTCTTCTTCCATAAAGTGTTGAACGGCTTTATTTCCTGGAACATCAAATATGGCTTCAACCGTAGCCTTATCGCATCCTGTCCTGATCAGATCCCTGTCGGCTCTGCCACCCAGAATGAGATTTACCGAGTCTACAACAATACTCTTTCCGGCTCCTGTTTCACCGGTTAGTACCTGAAGCCCGTCATGAAATTCAATCGTGCACTCATCTATCAGTGCAACTTGTCGGATCATAATGGATTGAAGCATTCTCTCACCCGAATTAAGAATTATTGTAATCGTCTGTCCGAAGTGGTCTCTACTCAGTCATTTTCCTGATCCGCGCAGAAACATTCTCTGCTACAGCCTCGCTCTTGGTTACAATAAAGATAGTATTATCTCCGGCGATAGTTCCGATGATTTCGGCCCACCCGAGATTGTCAAGCGCTTCTGCTGCTACATTTGCTGATCCGCTTAACGTCTTGACAACTACCATATTGGCTGCATTTTCCACATGGATCAGCGAGTCCGCCAGGATCCTTGTAAGCCTCTCGCTTACTGCCACTTCATGCCGCATCGGCTTCGCATATTTATATCCGCCGGATTTGGACGCAACTTTGATCAGACGTAGTTCACGGATATCCCTGGAAACAGTAGCCTGGGTCACCTGATATCCCTTTTCACGTAATGCCGTAGCCAGTTCTTCCTGTGTTTCGATATCTGACGCCGAAATAATCTCAATAATCTCATTCTGTCGATTGCTCTTCATGGGAAAACCTCATCTTTACAATAAACTCAATTCTGATTCTATCGCCTAAAACCGAATACCGTAGGATTTGTAATCAAGCGGGAAACATCAATTAGCTCCCCCACTCAACCAGTTTTCTGCGAACAAGCCCGAAAAAATCATATCCATGCAACCTAATCAGCTGTATTTTCTTTTCTGTTCCGGAAACAAGAATCTCATCTCCGGCCTCAAGCATTCCGCCATTCTGGCCGTCTATCTGTAGCTCTGCAGTTTGTTCCCGTTCTGGCCTTAGCAGCAGTCTGATATTTGCTTCTCCGGATACGACGCAGGGACAATGCTGCATGCTGTGAACACAAACCGGTGTGATAATCATACAGTTCACCCCGGGTTCCACGATTGGTCCGCCGGCGGAAAGTGAATAACCGGTTGATCCTGTAGGTGTTGCTACAATAATCCCGTCCGCTGTGAAAACACCGTACTCTTTTTGATTTACAAATGCTTCAACCCGAATCAGTCTTGCGTACCCGCCTCTTGTAATCACTGCATCATTCAGCGCATAAAAAGTATCGCTTGTTTTGGGGTTGGAAATTTTCAGCAGGCTCCTTTTTTCAGTTTGGTAATTACCGTCGATTATTTTTTGTAATGCAGTTTCAATCTCGTTCGGATCTTCTTCCGTGAGAAACCCGACTGTGCCCAGATTGACACCCAGCAATGGAATTTCGTATTCCATGGCGTAACGTGCCCCCTTTAGCAGTGTCCCGTCTCCCCCGAATGACAGAATCAGATCCGGCGCTGTATTCCTCTGTTCATGTTGCACATTAAATATTTCTACATTTTTATTTTTCAGAAAAGAAGTCGCCTTTTGGGCATATTTTGCAGCTTCTGCGTTTTTGGGGTTCAGAATAAGTCCAACTGTATGAATCAATTTAATCTCCCCCTCCGGAAAGCTGATAAAACATTAACATATTATGAATATTTATTCAAGATCGTTACTATGTAATATATTTTACCATTTCGAGTGTCGAGTGTCGAGTGTCGAGTGTTCGAGTGTTCGAGTGTTCACTATCGTCAGTGAATTTGTCCGCACTCCCGCTGATCGGAAGGACTCGATTGTATAAATAAGTAACATCTTGTAATTTTCTTTTTAATGTAGTATAATATTATTGTGCTATTAAAGAAGCGCCGTTTCAACATGCTAAAGATGCTAATCCTAAGGCGAATCTTTAGCATCTTCCTGAATCGTTTGATTTCAATCCTTTTCTGATTATGAGATAAAAGATACTAAAGAAGATAAAAAAGCCGCTTGGGTTAAAAAAAGGAGGATCCTGATGGAAACAGATGTGTTTGAAAAACGGGGTGCGGTTCCTGTTGCGGATGATTTTATGGCTTGCTGTTATGCAAATGTGGAAGATACTCCCCCTAAATGGCTGTGGTATCCCTATATACCCTTTGGCATGATCACGCTTGTGCAGGGAATGCCCAGCAGCGGCAAATCAACCTTCCTCTCTGATATCATTGCCTGTGCGACAAGCGGAAACATGCTTCCGGATGGCTCCAGGCTTGAAAGTAAAGTCAACGCGATCTATCAATGTGCCGAGGCGGGAGGTCCCGGCGTCATTAAATCAATGCTGAAAAACGCCGGGGCGGATCTGAATGCTGTTTCCTTTGTTCGGGGAAGTTTTTTAACCATGTGTGATGGAAGAATCCAGCGGCTTGTTGAAGAAACAAACGCGAAAATTCTCGTGGTCGATCCGATGCAGGAATTTCTCGAAGCAAATATGCTTCAGGCGCAGTCTTCCAGAAAAGAACTGTCCGAAATTGCTCGTTTGGCAGAAAAGACAGGCTGTGCTGTTATTCTGGTCAGTCACTTTACAAAAGGAGAAAATAAAGAGGAAATCTATCGGGGAATGGGTAGCGCTGATATTGCCGCTGTTGCAAGAAGTATTTTGCATGTAAGAAGGTTGGAAAGCAGTTCTCCTGTCAGATACATTACTCAGATCAAATGCAATCTCGCTCCGGAAGCCGGAAGTTATGCCTTTGAGATCGTTAATCTTGGAGTCGCTAGGTGGATTGGGCCTGTTGATCCGTCCGAAATGAAAGAAATAAATGAAGAAGCAAAGTTTAAACGCGGCGAAAAGCAGGAAGCGGCAATCCGTGACCTTCGTTTACTTCTGGGAAAAGGCGATATTGATGCGAAGGAAGCGTTGCGTCTGATGCGTATGAAGGGGCATAGTCAGAGTACGGTGCGTCTTGTTAAGGAAGCCGCCGGTGCAAAGTCTCTGAAGCAAAGTGATGGGAAATGGGTTTGGCATCTGGTTTGAAAAAGGTGACGATATGGACATACGAATTCTTTACATTGATGATTTTCTGTTAGTGTGCGAGAAACCCGTTGGCATCTCTTCTGAATCACCTGGCTTGCCTGATCTGGTTCGGGAGCAGGAGGGGTTTACCGTTTATCCTGCTCACAGGTTGGATCAGACAACCGGCGGGGTTTTTGTTCTCGCCCGCTCCTCCTCTGTCTGTGCGCAAATGCAGAAATTGTTCCAGCAAAACCTGATGAGCAAAACCTATTTGGCAGTTATTTCCGGCGTTCCCGAAACAGACTTTGGTATATTTTCTGATTTGCTGTATCATGATCGACGGAGAAACAAGACCTTTGTCGTGGGAAAAAAGCGTAAAGGCGTTAAGGAAGCGTCCTGTGAATGGAATCTGGAGAAAACGGTTAACGCCGGAAAAGAAGTCTTTAGTCTTATTCGTATCCGCCTGCATACAGGCCGCACTCATCAGATCCGCGTCCAGTTTGCCTCCAGGCAGATGCCCCTTGTCGGTGACCATCGCTATGGTAGCCGTATTAAAGTGCCTGTTCCGTCTCTTTGGTCTGCTCAAATCAGTTTTCCCCATCCGGTGTTAAAAGGGAAAACGGTTCAGGTTTCTTCTGATCCGCCCGATATTTTTCCGTGGACATGCTTTTCAGGCACATAAAGAGTCACTGCAAATCATCGCATTGAAATATAGACCGGACGTTTACAGGTGAATTCATCCGTTGGAAAAACAACTGTAGTACATCAGTTGCCAGTACGGTTTGACTTTTACAACTACCAGGAACCCATCCCAATCCTGAGAGATCGGATCCTCACAGAATTCAAAATAAAGCTCGTCATTCTCTTCATACCAGCATTGAAGTTTCAGGTGGTCAATGCGTTTAACATCTTCCGGATTGGCCTTTTTAAGGTATTCCATTACCATTTCCCCGGCTTCTTCAGTCATCTGTGAATCCGGATAATCATTTTCATAGTTGAAATTCTTATCCTGCCAGGAATTTTTCGTATTCCGGAGTTCCAGTATTTTTCCATCCGCATTTGTAATGCTGCTGAGAAATTGGTTCCCGGTTGTATCGTTCAGTTCGGTGCAGTATCGGCCATTCTGTTTGTAACAGTATCCGTATGTGGAAGGGTCAAGGGTGTATCCGGCTTGTTTCCATGCTTCCTTAGCTTGATCAATCAGTCTTTCCTGTGTATAGTCATCAACTTCTGTATATTCTGTCTCTTCAATATTCATTCCGCCTTCAACGAGTTTGACGTTGTAGAACAGAGGATCAAAGGAGCTGACTTGACTTGTCCCTTTACCGGAAACGGTGAAATCAAAGGAAATATCCAGCGTACGTTCTCCGTCCCGTGCCATGTTTAGGAGGAAGGAAGAACTTCCTGATATTTTTTCAATCTGTCCGTTTGAATCTTTGGTGATGGTAAAGTCAGCTTGCTTTATTGCCACGGAAGTCGTACAGGAGAGAATACCTTCGGTCGTTGTAAGATAGTAGCTCATCGGAACGATGTTCCTTATACCGATTTGATCGTAGTCTATATGAAAATAGCGTTTGGCGGCATATTCGGCAAGAATGTTAAGCGATGTATTAAACCAGTCCGGAGCATCTCCGGTCAGCTTGATGCTGATGGCCTTTTCTGTCTCGTTTTCTTCAATTAACAATGTTTGAAGCTTCGGTTCCGTTTCTGCCTGTTCTGCAAGAGAAAGGACAACCTGCTTCATCAGTTCCATCTGAACGGAATTTCTGAGGATAGTGCTTTGCGGCGCGCTGGTTCCGGTTTTATAGAGACCGGGGTGAAATACTTCCATCACATAAACTTTGGATCCGTCGGAAATAATGGTATAGCCGTTCTCCCGGACTGTTCCGTCCATTTTGGGAGAGGAAAGTTTCAGGTCCCAGAATGACCGGTCTCCGTCCTGAATGTATTCAGCCTTTGCTGTCTTGAACCAGTTTCCGTCCAGGGAAAAGCTGGCTTCTCCTTTTATGGTAACGTTGCTGGTCCTGAACAGCAATTCAAACGCAGATTCGCACAGGTCTGTAAGCGGCTTTTCGTTTTCCGCTGCAGCGTTTCCTGCCATTGTTAGCGCTAACAAAATGAACAATATGATTGAAATTGTTTTTCTCACGATGAAGTTCTCCTTTACACCTGATGATCCATCTTAAGATGGGCTTCTTTAACCAGGTCTTTGACCTGTTCACTTGAAATAACGGGGATTCCGTCCTCTTCCTTCCTCATCTCGGCAATGAATTCAATATTTCCTTTCGGACCTGTGATTGGGGAATAGTCGATTTTCCGAATCGGCCAGCCAAGTTGCTGGGCAAAACAAATGATCCCGTTCAAAACTTCCTCATGTATGGCTGGATCACGCACAACACCGTTCTTCCCGACTTTTCCCCGTCCTGCTTCGAACTGTGGTTTGATCAGCGTATAGATTACGCCTTCGTCTCCCATGATTTGAATGGCTACCGGAAGAATCAGACGGATTGATATAAAACTCACATCCATGACCGTAATGGTTGGTTTTTCATCGAATGAGTCCGAGGTCAGATACCGGGCATTGGTTCGTTCCATCACCGTCACCCGCGGATCGTTTCTCAATTTCCAGTCCAGTTGACCGTATCCGACATCGATGGAATATACACGTTTCGCGTTGTTTTTCAGGCAGACATCCGTAAATCCACCGGTGCTGGCACCGATGTCCATTACAATTTGGTCATTCAGCTTTGCTCCGAATACATGAACCGCTTTCTCCAGTTTCAGCGCTCCCCTGCTCACATATTCGTTTCCCGATGCTCTGAGCGTGAGCTGAATATTCGGATCCACGGTTTCCGAGGCTTTGTTGATTCTTTTCTCTCCACTGAAAACGCGCCCTTCCATAATAGCGGTTTGGGCGCGCTCGCGGCTTTCGCACAACTGTTGCTGAACAAGAGCCACATCCGCTCTTATCTTGTCAGCCATGTCAGTTGTTCCTCCTTTATAATCTGGCAGATTTCTTCGGCAATCTTCCCGGCGTCAAGTCCGGCGTCTTTCATCAGAAGCTCGTGGTTGCCGTGTTGGATAAACTCGTCTCTGACTCCGAAACATTTTCTTGGTGTCGGTAAAAGATGTTCCATGCAGTATTCGGTCAGGTAAAGACCGAATCCGCCGGTAATCATGTGCTCTTCCATCGTGAAAATCGATGCGGCTCTGCTGATGGAATCAAGGAAATCTGTATCAAGCGGTTTGACCGTAGAGCAGTTGACCACACAAACCGGGATTCCATTTTCGGCAAGAATCTCTCGAACTTTCAACGCTTTGGACACCATGGATCCAACCGCTAATAGTATCGTATCTTGTTTTTCCGTAATGATTTCCCATTTTCCCGCCGAAAAAAGCTTCGGAATGTTGATTTCCTTCAGTTCATCTCCGGACTTTGCATATCGGATCACGCACGGCCCGTCTTGTTTCAATGTCCATTCGAGCATAGTAACCAGTTCTCGGCAGCAGGAAGGTGCCAACACGGTTATGCCGGGTACAGGAAGCGTTTCTGCGAAATCAAACAAACCGTGATGTGTTTGTCCGTCTTCTCCGCCCACGCCGCTGCGGTCCAGCAGAAATACAACCGGAAGATGTTGCATGCTCACGTCGTGGATCATTTGGTCATAACATCTTTGGAAAAAACTGGAATATACGGCAAAATAAGGTCTCATCCCTCCGGCGGCAAGACCGGCCGCCATTGTGGCCGCATGTTCCTCGGCAATTCCGACGTCAATCAGTCTGTTTGGATATCGTTCCGCAAAGTGATCCAGTCCGGTTCCAAGCTGCATTGCTGCCGTCAGGGCAACAATTCTTGCGTCTTTTTCGCACATGCGCGCAAGCGTATCCGCCATCACATGTCCCCATGAAGGTTTGTTCGGCACATCTATCCGATCCCCGGTCTCAATATAAAACGGCGGTGTCCCGTGGAATGTCTCCGGGCGGTCTTCTGCCTGATGATAGCCGTAGCCTTTTTTGGTAAGCACGTGAATAACGCAGGGGCCCCGTGTTTTTCTGGCTTCTCTGAAAGCTTTTTCCATGCTGCGTTGATCATGCCCGTTGATCGGTCCGTAATATTCGAAACCGAGTGCTTCAAAGAAGCCATTCCCGGTATCCTTGACTACCGCGGTTCGCAGCAGTTCCTTCGTCCCGTGGATCATTTTATATAACGGTTTTCCGATCAGTGGAATCCTCCTGATGTGTCGGATTCTGGATTTGGCGCTTTGCCATCCGCCGCTGATCCGCAGTTGTGTCAGATAGTTCGACAGTGCGCCGACATTTGGAGCAATGCTCATCTCATTGTCATTCAGAATCACAATCATCCGGGTTTGGCTGTTTCCGGCATCGTTCAAGGCTTCATAGCACATACCGCCGGTCAGTGCGCCGTCGCCGACAACCGCAAGAACATGATACTTTTCCTTGCGGAAATCTCTGGCCCTGGCAAGGCCCAGTGCAGCTGAGATTGCTGTGCTGGCATGCCCTGTTTCAAAGCAGTCATATTCGCTTTCGCTGCGTTTGGGGAATCCGGAAATACCGCCGTAAGAACGAAGCGTGGAAAATTGATCATATCGTCCTGTAATCAGTTTATGAACATAGCTCTGGTGTCCCACATCGAACACGATCTTATCTTCAGGCATACGAAACACACGGTGTAGCGCCATTGTCAGCTCTACCACGCCGAGATTTGACGCCAGATGACCGCCGTTTTCGGATACGGTGGTAATCAGCACTTCCCGGATCTCCTTTGCGAGCTGTTCCAACTGGTCATAGCTCAGTTTGTCCAGATCGCGCGGAGAATGAATGTTCTCCAACATGCTTGCGTGAACCTTTCATCATTTTGAGCCTTTGGTTCCCTTGGTGCCCTTCACGCCCTTGGTCCCGAAGCTGACACCCTTCAGGATATCGCTTGTATAGGCATAGTTGGCACGGTTTTTGTCCGCATGCGCTTTTTCGGCGCATTCAATCATTTTGTCAATCATCCGGCTATAGGATATTCCGGCGTTTTCCCATAAATAGAAAGCAAGGCTGCCTGGAATCGTATTGATTTCCGTGATGTATAGCTTCCCGCTGTCCTTGTCGAACATATAGTCGATCCGAACCACGCCTTTGCAATCCAGCATCCGGAAGATTGTTTTGCTTGTTTCCTGGATTGTCTCCCGCAGTTCTTCTTCGATTGGAGCAGGCAGGATGCGGTGCAGGCTGGCCATCCCTTTTGAACCACCGGATGAGAGATACTTGTCTTTGAAGTCCAGAAACTCATCCTGGTTGATCGGCATCTCAATCGGAGAAGCTTCAATATCATTGTCATATCCGAGCACACTGCAGTTAAGTTCGATCGGTTGGTTTAATCCCTGTTCGATCAGTACCCGCCGATCATATTCAAACGCCAGTTCCAGGCTGTCTTCCAGCGATTCCCTGTCGTTTGCACGACTTACACCGATGCTGGATCCAAGATTTGCCGGCTTCACAAACACGGGATATCCTAGTTCTTTTTCGATTTTTTCCAATGTTCCCGGTTTGTCTGTCAGATATTCTGACAATGAGATGCCGATTCCGGGAAGCACCGGCAGATTGCCGCCCCGAAAGAACTGCTTCATCATGATCTTGTCCATACCCAGTGCGCTTCCGGCAACGCTGGTGGATGTATATGGTATATTGGCAAGCTCAAGGAGGCCCTGAAGTGTCCCATCCTCACCGTTTAACCCGTGCATCACTACGATGTACGTATCAATCCGGGCTGCGATCTCGATTTTTTCCTTTGCCAGCAAACCGGATGATTTAGTGTGAGTGAGCAGTGCGCCTGAACCTGAAGACAGGTCCGGAAATACTTTGATAATTCCCTTTTTGTCCGGGTTGAACGGCTTGTAGCTTTCGATGTTCTTTAGAATATCTCCGGTATACCAGTTCCCGGTTTCATCAATATAAACGGGAATAATATCGTATTTCTCGGGATCAGCATGGCGCATCATCTGAATCGCGCTGATAATTGCTACCTCACGTTCACAGCTTCTGCTCCCGAAAATCACTCCGATTTGTTTCTTCATATGCTTCCTCACTCGCTATAGTTGTCCGGCAAATCGTTTTCAAACAGTACTGTATCACCTGGCCTGACAATTTGCTTCAGCAGTACCGTTGCCTCATCTAATGAGGATACCACATATATGTTGTTTTCTGCAAATTTCCCGTCTCGTAATCCTTCCAGAATGGATTGACTGCGTTTTTTCCCAACGAGAATCGCTGCATCGCAGCAATCAGCCATTGCATATCCGAATTCACGGTTCATTTCATATTCCTTTTCACCGAGTTCAACCATACCGGGTGTTACGATAATGCGTTTTTCCGGGAAGGCCTTCAGCACCTGGAACGCCTGCTTCGCACCTCTGATATTGCTGTTGAAAGCGTCGTCAATCACGCTCATTCCGCCCGGATTTGGAATCAGCTGGAGTCTGTGCTCAATCGGCCGGATTTTCTCGATCCCGCGGGCAATCTGTTCCTGTGTCAATCCGAGTTGCAGCGCAACCGATGCACACAGCAGCATGTTGCGGATATTCAGTTCGCCAAGAAGCTGGCTGCGACATGGGATCTGTTTGTCTTTCGTGCATAGAATAAAGGTGCTTCCTTCCGGGGAATAGGCAATGTTTTCCGCCCATACGTCATCATAGTCCGGATCCAGACCGGAAATCATCTTTTCCCTGCTTGTCTTTTCAAATAGTTTCCTGCAGATGTCCCCGTCATCCGAAAAGAATGCTTTTCCGTCATCAGGCAGAGCGTCAATCAGTTCATATTTTGTCTGAATTACCCGGTCCAGTGTTTTGAATGTGTCAAGATGCTGTGGCCCTACAGATACAAGAACACCGATTTCCGGGTGAACTAACCTGCACATTTCTTTGATATCGCCCACATGCCGTGCACCCATTTCGGCCACAAAAACTCGGTGACCGGGTTCCAGTTTGGAACGGATGACTTTTGTCACACCCATCGGGGTGTTGAAACTGGCTGGTGTAACAAGTGTATGATATTTTTCTTCCAGGATCGTCCCAAGAATGAATTTGACACTGGTTTTTCCCCAGCTGCCGGTGATGCCGATCCGAATCAGATCCTTTCGTTCTTTCAGGATCCGCTGGGCATCCCGGAAATAAAGTTCGCTGATTCCCTTTTCAATCGGCCATGCAATCAGCCCGCATAATGCGATCCATATAGGAAGTAATGCGGGAAAAATCATCACAAATCCGATAGCAATTCGTTCTCCTGTTGTCTTCAGACCTCCGTTCGGATCAATTCTTCCTGAAACAAGCAAAAGAATTACAGTCAGAACAATCAGCGACACAGCGTAAAGTCGTTTAACCCGCGGGGTAAGAACAAAAGCTTTCTTGGCATTTTTTTCGGAAAACGCTTTGCCGATCAGCCAGCCTCCCAGGATCAGGATTATAGAATCAAATACATAATGTACCCAACTGATTGTTGGACTGGCAGCAACGCTGAGCAGCATCGTGATAATCACCAGGATCATCATGCAGAAACCCGGCAGTATTGACTTCAGCAGGTTTCGTCTCAATGTGCGGAAATAGCCCGGAAATTGATAGCTTTCAAGTTGAAAATAGTGAATCAGCGTCTTGCCTGCAAGAAGGCAGCCGATTACGATTCCCAGAATCAGGAGGATCGAGAGGTTCATTTTGTCTCCTCCTTCAGAAAATGTTGCGCAACTGTATTGAATCGTTGAATCTGCTCCAGATAGGCGAAATGACTTCCGCCTTCAAAAATGACCAGTCCTGCGTCCGGAATTAGCTTTTCCATTTCCCTGCCCATCCATAGCGGAGTTTCTGTATCTGCGTCACCCCAGATCAGCAGTGTACTCTGCCGTAATTTCGGGTACAGCTCGCTCAGGTCCTGATTAATTACTTTTATGAAAGTCTTGCGCATTTCCTCATCCAGCGCGTTATAATCCCGGCTGCCGTATTTCTGTCTCAGTTTTTCTTCCCAATGTTCTGCGGAACTTTTCAGGAAAGGGATTTTTTTTATCTGCGTGCAGTAATTCTTCAGTTTTTTGTATTCAGCGTTCCTTCGGGCTGCACTCTCGGTA
>Ga0265298_10000534_pt1 | contig 56434 bp, 87 predicted proteins | sample AusTroGonzalo_MG_3_FD_193486 | JGI IMG/M metagenome (GOLD analysis project Ga0265298, IMG submission 193486) | Bovine rumen microbial communities from tropical cattle in Woodstock, Queensland, Australia - Gonzalo_01 | ecosystem: Host-associated > Mammals > Digestive system > Stomach > Rumen ... | reverse complement strand
TCAGCTGGGTGTATAACTCGAACACAGCTAAACAACATCGTGATATTGCGTTCTTTAACATCATGCCTGACATGAATAGGGTTAAGCAACCATACAAGAACCCTAATGACAAGCGTGTCAAGAAACTTATGGCTGAGGGTCGGGGGGGGGCGAGATTATATGATTGGTGGAACGTCAACCAAGTCAAAAATGTCAGCAAGGCTAAGACTGGGCATCCGTGCCAAATGCCTGTTGAGGTCATGGAGAACCTTGTCGGGATACTTCCAGACGATTGTGTCATCATTGACCCATTCATGGGAAGTGGGACAACTGGAGTTGCCGTCAAGAATATGAATGAAAAACAAAATGCTAACAGGATGTTTATAGGCATTGAAATTGACAAAGGTTATTACAATATAGCAAAAGAAAGGCTAGGAGAATAATGAGAATAACAAAAAGTATAAAGCGTTTCCACCAAGGAAGGTACTCAAACATGGCACCTGAGGAATTGTATGGTATGGAGCTTAGTAGAGCAGAGCTGGAAAAGCTGCACTTTATTAAACGACAACTCATTAACTCTAAAGGTGCAGTATGTGGTATCTGTGGAAAACCTATCGAGGACATGAAGGACTGCACGGTTGACCATATCAGACCTTTATCAAAAGGTGGAATGACAACAATAGATAATTGTCAACTGGCACACACAGAGTGTAGTGTAAAGAAGGGGAATACATATGAGTAGCATTGAAGATGCAATGATTGAAGAAGAAATCCGTGATATGTGGTGGGAGCAAGGTGAAGCAGTGATGCGAGAGATGACGGAGGACGACTAATGGACGAATTAACATTTCTTAAAACACAAGTTAGTGATTTGTATAACGAAAACTTACAACTAAAGAGCGATAACGCTTACTTAAAAGGTAAGATACAAGCCTATGAGTGGTTTTTGAAAACTAAAGGTTTTCTTGGAGGTGAAGAATGAGTGACAAACAATTCATACAACACTTGCTACTAATGTTTCAAGGCGATTACGGCGAGTTATACTCTGTGGTTGACGATAACAATTTCTTCAGAAAGTCAGGGGTTCGTTTTACAAAAAGGAAAGAATATCCAGATGGTGATGTTGAATATGTAGTGACAATTAACAAAATTGCCTTAGAGAAATGGTTAGGAGGCAAAGGATGAAAAAGACACCGATGGTAACAATCTATAAGAACGGGAAACGATTTGAAACTTATACTGATGGCACAACAGTAGTCGAAGATTGTGCAACGGGAGAAATAGTAGAGGAATTTTAGAAGGTGAAGAATGAACATGGACGAATTGAAACGGATAATCGCTGAAGCGTTTGATAAGGAGAGAGCAGAACAAGAGCAAATGATAGCAAATGAATTAAAGGAGGTGAAGAATGAAAAGAAAAATAATTATCATCGAGGATGATGAGGACATCAATGTCACCAACATCAATAGACGCATAAACCCTATTAACGAAGGTTGGATATGTCCGTACTGCGGAAAGAGAGTTTACAGTATGGAAGTACACTCTTGTATCCAACCGTATTGTTAGGAGAAAAAATGGCAAAGAAGAAATCAAAGAAAGCGAAGACCGTAGTTTATAAGGGTTATACCTGTAAGCTTGTTGATAAATGGGTAGCACCAATGGATGGTGGTGCACCACTTATCACTATGCCTAATGTGCCACATCCACTTCACACCCTTGCACCTCGTACTATTATGGGAGCTAGTACCTGGAACCATGTGAGAAACCGTTGTTACTTTGATGCACACTACCAGTGCGAAGCTTGTGGTCGCAAAGTTAAAACTGAGTTCTATGAAAATGGGGCAGTCCATCATCAATACCATGATGACGGAGAAATCCCTAAGCGAGAGCTCCATGCACACGAGCTTTACACATATGACTATAACAAGGGCACAGCACGCTTCGAGCGTTGTGTAGCTTTATGTGAACGCTGCCACGTCAGGTTTATCCACAGTGGGCGTATGCTTACCATGTTTAAGAAGGGTGACCCTCTTATGCCAGCAGAGAGAGTTCTGGACGGCATTGAGGCTGGATTTAAACAAATTAAGAAGTGGAACGATGAACACTACGGGGAAGAAAAACTGCGAGCTTGTAGCGTGCTCATCGACTACACTGATCAAGAGGAGATTGGAGAGAAAGTCAAGGAACTTATCGACAAATATGAGATTGAGTTTTATATGGTCGAAGGCGATGCTGCATGGCAGGACTGGAAGCTGATCGTAGGTGCTAAAGAGTATCCAACTCCGTTCAAAGACCACGATGATTGGGAAAAGGCAATGGAGAAGAACAATAAGGAGCAGATAGAGAAGAACAGGTCATGGTATAATCGTATCAAGAAATACGATAGTATTGACTCTGTTGAACTAACTGAGGAATATTTAAAGAAGGTCGATGCCGCCGAAATCCCTGAGGATTTCTAAGGTCTTGACAAAAGCGTAAGCGTATGATAAAATGTAATCAGACAACAACTAAAAGTAAGGAGAACTAAGTTATGTCAAAAATGTCACAACTACATGCCGAACTCACGCAGGAAGCGTATGAGAACGGTTTTGATACTCTCGATGAGTATCTTGCAGATAAAGCACAAGCCGAAGCTCACGAAGCTTGGCTCAAAGAGAAAGAAGAAGTGATCAGAGAACTCAAACTCATATTAACTGAGATGGGTTTTGATAAAAACGACACTACTGTATATTACAATAGGATTGCTCGTGCACTTAAATTTATTGAAGAGGGGGAAATATAATGGACGAAATTACATACGAAAAACTCCGTGATGACGCTCTTGATTATGAAAGAGACCAACAAGAAGAGGAGTACGAGCCAACTGCTAGAGAAGAAGCACTAGCAGACATTGAACGAGAAACCATAAACCGTATTAGAACGGAATGGTTAAATCAATAAGCACACAAAAGGAGGTATAAATGGGTGCTAAAAGAAAAGTTGACGTAGATCTCTACGCCAAAATCAAAAGGGAGTTAAAGACTCCTAAAGACGACAAGAAAGTCATGACGAAATATGGGCTTGGTCAGACAACTGTCCGTGCTATTCGTAATTCGTTATCGTATGACCACTTCCTGTTAAAAACTCAAAAACCAACTAAGAAAGATAAGGTCGGGCTTGAGCCTTTGTGCCACAGACCACCACTAACAACGGCTGACAAAGTTGTAGTGCTATTCGTCTGGATAGTTATGCTCGGTATGGGCATTGGAGCCTTGGTCTTTATTGCTTGGCTAATATACAAAATGTTTGGTTGGTAGGAGGATAAGATGAACAACACTGAAGCGATCTGGGATGGTATGCTTCGCTTGTTCGAGAAAGTAAAGGGTATTTCAGAAGAGATGGAATACCCTGAACTTCTCTCCATGGTCATTGAACAGGTCATGGACGGCATCAACGAAGAGACCCCAGATAATAAACTTTTTAATCAAGAGTCGTTCTTGATGCGTATCTGTTTAAGATATGAGCATTTTAAGAAAGCTCCATTTAATGTTGTCGTAATGACAAAACGAAATGGTGAAGATTACATCCGTATCGGCAATTACGATTACAAGACTTATGTGTGGGCAAAGAAACTCTACGACATGGAGATTGATAACAACTTTATTTATATCCCATACAGCAAATTAAGTGAAAAACAAATTAAAGCTTTCGAGAGCAAAGCTATAAATAACTACGAGGTGGAAGAAGATGGGAAGGTGGAAAAGTAGATACGGGGATAGATTTATATCACTCCCTAGTATAATAGAAGAAAGCAAACTAGAGTATGAGTTGTTAAAACAGGAGTAGTCATGGATTTAGAGAGGATGAAACAACTAATCACAGATGCTTTCGAAGCAGAAAAGATAACGCTATATGACATCGCTCGACCTGATATGGGTGCTAAAGCCGAGAAGGTCTTTAGAAAGGCGATAAAGCGTTCTTGCAAAGAGCAGGAGAGACTTTTAAGAAAGGCAAAAAAACTAGAAAAGGGCAAGCAATAGTTTATACTTAAAGTATGAATAATTGTTGTAATTTATGCCATCAACCAGACTGCTGCGGCGGATGTTCGGCTCCATGTCCAGAAGAACACTTCTCGATTGAGGCTGATCCGTACGATAGCCAGACCTGGTGGATTAACGGGACAAAAGTTCGTGTCCCTAAAATCGCTGAGACTTGCACCACTCTTTCCACAGATTTCTCTGGGGCAACTCTCAATTATGCAGGAGAATGTGGAAAAGATATTATCACTGGTAGACAACTAGGTCAGATAATTAAGCTTGATGACCTAAGAGATGTCGAGGCTGAACATCCTGACAACTGTTCAATGCTTGTGTGGAACCCACACTGTGATTATTGTGCAGAAGGTTGTACAAGTGTCGGTGCTGCTTGGGAACCATATCACATTCCAGATGCAGGTGACTGTGTAATGGAACCAGACGACAATGGCTACTACCATATTCTTAAAAAGACAGACTGTGGATGTATCACTGAATGTAAAATGCCTGTCGTCCCAGCAGGTGCCGCATCACTTAACTTTATTCGTGACTCTGTGCCTGATGATCCAGACTTCCCATGGTACTACGGTTGTTACAACGATACTATCAATCTTCATCTTGAAGATAACGCTCCTGAATTCTTTGGTAAGTTCAAACTTAAAGTTACAATTAACTATGGTGTCCAAGCTATTAAATCAGATAAGATGCCTGAAAACTACCACTTCACATCTCGTGTAGTTCCAGTAGTCCAAGACGATAGCATCCGTATGACAACTGATGCATCAATCCTTGATGGTTGGGCAATGGCTGCAACTACAAGCACAAATAATGTTAATATCCCTTGGGGCACAACTTCTCTCCGTGGTTCGATGGTTGTAATCGTTCCTAAAGGCAAAGAACTACGCCTTTACCATGAGATGCGTATCCGTACGAATTCATCATTCGGAAACCAGCACCATGGTTATGATATCCACCCTGAATACGATGGTAAAGAAGTAACCGAGACTGGCGTGAACCAAGCTCTCTACCCAGCAACTCGTCTTAACGCTCTTCAAGTTCTTATTGAACCAATCCAAGGTGCAAATGACCGTGACCCAGTTAAAGACCCAGATCGTAGTCAACTTGATGCACCAGTCGATGTTTACCCACCACTAACATAAGGAGGCTAAATGGCAATTAAAAATTATCAGTGGACAGCCGCTCTTACAGTAGAATCTGGTGGTTATAACGGAGAGCTCCTATCAATCGAGCAGGATGGAAACGTCCTGTTCGAAGGCTCTCTTAACACTAGCCAAGTGCCGAAGACTTTTAACCTTCCATGGACTACATCGACCAGCGAGACTGGTTCAGCTACATATACATACACATATCGTGACTCTGATACAGCTAGCAACAACCAGTCAACGAAGGTAGCTGTTACAGTTCGTGATGAGTGGACAGTTAGCATCGACAACCGTAACTACATGACGGTCAGCGTGCATACTACACTTGTATCTGCAGTTCGTACGAAAATCGGTTCTCCTTCTAATATTAACCGTCACCTCTGGATGAGACGTTATAAGAATGGTACAGACTTCGCTCCGTTCCCACTTATAGACAACGCTAGTACGGCTCATACGATTGCATCTAATGTGAATATGGGGTCGTACTCATTCACATTAGCACCAGGTGAGAACGCTCAGAGGGCAACAGTCTGGTGGAGAAACACATCAGTAGGATACGAAAGTCGCCCAATCCCTAACATTTGGACAGATATTCTCGGAGTTGGTATTCACTTCAAGAACATTCTCCCAAAGGATTATGTACCAGGTCAGACATGGAATGGTACTGCTTGGGTATCACATAACCGCACTGGTGGCACAGCAGACATCCGTAACGGCTCTAACGCATGGGTTCAGATGAGAACCTATGACGGTGGCGTAGGAACAGACAACCCACCATATATCAGACATGGCAGCCAGTGGATCAACCAAAGACTTATTGGTCAAGGCGGATAAAGCCAAACAAAAATACCTCCTATAAGTGTGGGCATGGGAGGTATTTTTTACGAGGTTGACTAAAACGTCCCCTTGATTGTACTACGATTTATTTAAATCTGCAATAGCTTCGGCAATGGTTTTATTCTGGTTATAAAGATTGATAGCATTAGCACGGAGCTTGTCGAGTGCTGTCTGATACGTTTGATGCGTCTTGATAGCAGTTGGATAATACGCTTGTGTATCATATTGTATCTTACTTCTTTCTGGGAAATTTGAATACAACATACCAGCCTTGTTAGCTCCAGCCATAATCTCAGCGTAATTGTTTTTTCTCTGTTGCTGGAGATCATTTACGCTTGCAGCATATTGAGCTTCCAAACCATCACGATAGTTCTTGATGAACTGGTTGATGTCATTTCCTTGAAGGTCTTTAAGTTCCATATTGTCCTTTCATTAGTTATACTGGCGTGGGTAACACTCGAATTCGACTGATACGAGGTTTGCTTGATTGCGGAATGTCTTGCACTTGATTCTCTCTTGTATAGCTGTACAGCGGATTCTCAAGTTAGAAATTGCCAAGCGTGCCACGGCGTTCTCCTCATAAACATCTTCATTAGGGAATGGATATTCTTGTGGTTCTTCATCTGTAATAGTATCCCAACATGGTACACGATACCATGGTTCTGAGCCACGGTGTTGTTCCAGTTCATGCTTATCGTATGATAATCCGAACCACCACCATCTGTTAGAGTTAGCAATCACCTTGTTTTGGACACGCTTTAGGATGATGTCTGCGGCGTTTCCAGGCATCGAGAGGTACTTTGTATGTCTCTCGAATGTGATAGGGCTGTCAAGCCTTCTCCAAGTATCTTCTGCGTAAAGTTGCATGATGCATGGGTAGTCTGGGTGGATACCGATGAGGTATTCAGTCTCGTCAGAGCGTGCATCACAGAATGGGATGTCAATGTCTTGGAACCATGGGTATTGCTGATAGTTCATCAGTTGATCCCAGATAAGACACTTCTTCTTACCGTCAATCTTATCAGTGTAGTTGAAGTAAAGCTTGTTAGCAAAGCCCCAGAGCTTGCGTGGCTTGTCCATATCTACACGGTCATAATGTGAGTCGATAGAAGAGTTCGGGAGACGGCTCCAGAGAGCACCGTTGTATCTACGGATGCCTTCTTTTTCATCGAATGAATAGATGATACCTTTGTAATTTACAATGTCTCCTTGGCTTCTAATGCCAGCTGAATCTGACCAAGTTGAGACCTGAGTAGGCATACTTGATTCAAGACCAGCTGATTTTGAACTGCCGTAAGTTGCATAGATTGAGAAGCCGTTTCTGAATGAAATCATAATCTGGTCAGAAGCGTATTCTGTAAGAGCGGTGATAGGGTTGAGTGATGTATCATATGGGCTACGGTTAGGAGCGTAGAACCTATAAGGGAACTGTGAGTAGTTCGGACCAGCTTCATCGATAGCTGAAATCTGTACAAGGTTAGGGTCGTTTCTGAACCCTGCAAGATACAGACGGTTGTTGTGGAACATGATAAGGCTTGCTGCGATTACTGGGCGTGCATCGACATACTGGATGCTTTGGATTTTCTTTGTGCCACCTGTTGATACAGTATAAACTACTGTGATGGTTGAGCCGTCTGCTGGGGCTCCGCCAGAGAGTGTAATACCATAAGTAGACAGGCTAACAGTCGCACTGTTGTACTCCCAGTGGTTGACATCATAGGTAAATACATATGTACCACTAGCACCACCTAAATCTGAGTTATACCAAGTCTGGTCATCGATGCTGACAGAGATGTTATCTGCTGACCCCACTGGATAAGCTTCGCTTGCGATACTATCGCCGTTATCCCATTGTTTAAGGCGGAAGCGTTGAAGAGGAGAATAGCCATCGACATAGTAAACCCATGTCTTCTTCTCTGTGTCTGTAACTTGTGCGATGTTGAGCTGGGTGACACGACCATCTACCTTAATGTGTAGTGGTTGGTTGTCAGTTCTTCGTACAAAGTCATTCATCTCTTTATCATAGATAAGAACCTCAGCTGAGATACCATCTTTAACACAGAAGATGTCGTAGCGGTACTTGTTATAAGATACAGTAGCACCAGTCTTCATATTATCAAGGCGATCAACTGGTACTGATTGCCAGTTGTTATAGATAAAGCCAACAAGAGGACATGCTGTTTTTCTTACATACTTGTAAGGATTGGTGATAACAGGCTCGTTCTTATCCTTGAGCTCATAGATACACTCGTCATGGTTAGCCATACCTGTTGCAGCAATCTCAATCTTACGACCTGTGTTAAACGGATTGACTGAGCGTTCTTCTGAGATTTCATCCCAGATTTCCATACGGATATAGATTGTGCCACGAGGATTTGCCTTGTCTTCAATAGTAGTAATACCTCTGAGCTCGAAGGTTTCAAACTTATCGGTTGAGACTTTGCATAGGTCAACCGAGGTTTCCATTAACGGGCGTCCATTGTCAGTAGCAGAAAAATAAATAGAGAGGATGCCAGTACAACCGCCAGTATTTCGAAGCCTAATTGTATTGCCAACCAAATTCCCTGAGTACGGGAGGGAGAACTTAATTTGTTTACCTTGCCAGAGAGTAATAGTTGTTTGGGTTGCCTCATCGGGGTTGTCTTCTGACCTCCTCGTGAGGATTTCGGAAGTTGAATCTTTTTCGTCATGAATAGAGTTTAAGTATTTGATACCCTGCACCGATGCAGAGTTCGCTCGTTGGGTGACTAAGTTATCGGAGTTGTAACGTCCGTTCACATAGTAAGGGGAAGAATACGGGGAGGAATTAACATCATCAGACGTTGTATCAAGACCATAGTTGACTTGCAAATTAAACCCGTCATGGATACGGCGAGACGTACGAGTCTGCCAGTCAGTACGGGTATAAGAGTCTTTGTAAAGCTTGTTGTTAGCATAGTAACCTGGTACTCTGCCTGTGGTGTGTGAGTCATTTTGAAAGCGTACAGCCATTCTATACTCCTAAGATTACGTTGCCTTCAATACCTTTAAGGTTCTTATTAACCATCTGGATAATTTGAGGGATGTATTTGTTATCAAGGTAATCGTATGCTGAACCAGCAAATGCGAGATCGTCAGCTTCACGATACCAGACTACACGCATGACCTCAAGAATTGCGTTTTCCACAACTCCAGAGATTTCAATAACATCTTCCATTGACTTCACTGGTTTAGGGATACCATAACCGATGTATTGAAGCACCATTGGAGTTTCAATTGGTCTGTCAAACACTAAATAAATATCATCATCTTGCTGTTCGATAGCATATTTGCATGGCTTTCCTGGCTTCATAAGTGAAGGGATGCCACCAGCGTAGAGCTCCTCAATCGTTACTGCACATACGCAGACTGGGCAAAGATCGCCGCCGACTGATTCCCAGATATTAAAAGACGGGATATCCGTAAGTCTGCGGAAGGTTTTATGGTCGACAAGGTTCCATCTGTAATGCCCTGGTTTAAGCTGGACAGTGCGGTTCTTTTGGAAAGCCTTATCGAGTTTAGGGTTTAATGGGAGTTCTGCAAAAGCCCAGTTCAATGCGTTGATAACAAATTTATTCGGCACATCAATAGTACCGTCACCTACGATTGAGCGGAACTTATCAGCGAACTCGGATACTAACATCTTCATAGTTTAATTATAGAACACAAACAACCAAAATATGATAAAATAAAGTTAGATTGGTGTGGGCGACCATCCAATAGCACATGATGAGTGTTGGAGGTCGGTTTAGGTTTTTGTAAGCAGATAAATGTTTTCTTAAATTTTTTCTAAATCAGTGATGTCCTAACTAGGACAAAACCGCTTTTCATTAAAACAAAAATAAGTCTTCATTATTTTTACTCCCAATTAAGTAAATATATTTCATATCTCCAACACTAAAAAATGCCCCTACCTTCTCCACGGGTAGGGGTATTTGTTGTGAGCTAAATTAACGTTGACCAGGTGTATGTGCTACCTGATACAGCTGTACAAATAGCCAAATGACCAGTGCCACTGTCTACATATGAGTACAGAGCTCCGACAGTTCCGACAGTTGAAGTAGTAGGAGCAGTCGTGCCACCGTTGATTGCACTCGTTACAGAGATAGTGTTGCCATTGATACTAGCACCTGCACCAGCACTCATCTGAAGCTGGATAGTAGAGTTAGATTTATAGAATGAAGTATCAGCAGTAGTAGTTGCATCATATTCATAGTATACTCTGTTGTCTAGGAATAAGAACTGGTAGTCGCTATTCCCTACATAAGTATTCTGAAGATATGCATCATTGTAATACCCAGGAGTAGCAGTCGTAGACATACGAAGGATGACTTGACCTTCTTCGTTGGCATCGAGCAAATCTTGGACAGATACCTCGCCTGTCATATCTGGATTCTTGTAGATATGGCGGTAAGTTCCAGTTTCGCTTAAATTAGCGTAGAAAAAAGTATTAGCTGCAGCATGCACATCATCTGCCCCTAACACGACATCACCAGTCTTACCGTTTACTGAATTTACACCACCAGCAGGACCAGGGGTAGTCAAGAGCTGTGGGATGCCATCTGAATCGTACAGATATGAAACGTTATCAGCTTCATAAGTCACACGAGCATTACGGTATGCACCAGGTGTAGGAGGAAGAGTCTCAACCGTGCCAACACTTGCTGGGATGTTTACAGTATGGAAAAGAACTGGAACTTCACCGCCGTTCACTTCTAACACTGGTGGTGTTCCAGCTTCGCATCCAGGCATCTCTCTTTTTACATTATCGCATGGACAAGTCATGATTATTCTCCTGAAGTTAAGCTGAACACACGATAAGCACCGAGTGCATTGTAATAAATAGCACGGTTGTTAGCAAAGTCGTAAACAACTTGTGAGCGGAGCTTTCTTGGGTTATTCTCGTAGTCATATCCATCTGCCTCGACTGGACCAGCCCAGGTGATCATCATACGACCCTTGTCATCAATATAATAGGTAGTGTTATTGTCGATGACATGGACAAAACAATCAGCGAGTCCTTTGAGACCAGCTGTGTTTTCCACAGTAACACTAGGGATAACAGCGATGTCCTTACAAGTAGGAGCTACGTTGCGGATACCAGCACGAGAGCATTTCCCGTACTCGTTAAATCTTTTGTTACAATTACATTCGTTCATACTTTTATTATGGCACAATACAACTGAAATACTAAAAAATATCCCTAAGCCATGCACTTGAACATATGAACAAAGAGTGATAATATAAGGTCAGACAGATGCTAGTTCTGTCTACGAAAGCCACCTACCGCCCATCAGGTGGTTTTTTGTTATTTATTTACTAAACGAATACCGCCGTAGACGTTAAACTGGATACGCTGCCAAGATGCAACAGAGAAGCTACTTGAGGTACCAACATTTACATAGATGTAGCCATCGGTTCCAACTGCCATTGCAATCCACCTTTCGTATGATGCGAGCTTATCGTTTGGTGATGACCCAGGCGTGTACGAATAACCACGTCCTACAGCCGAGAACAACATACCTGCTGATGGGGTTACGCCTACTTTTTCTTGTGTTTTGAGTCCGTAATAACCTGACAGCCCAGGTATACTCGTCATATTCACGGTTCCTGCACCAGACGAACCACCGAAATCTAGCATTGCTGCAAAGTCAAATCCATGACCACCGAATACTGAACGGATACTCGTTTTGCATGCGTAGAATTTAGTATAAGTATTAGCCAGCGAAGTGTGTGTCGTTTCGGATGTTGGTGAACATAATGTTGTCCAATCTAAGTTTGCACTTTTAACTGCAGCTGAACCAATCTTTGCATTTGTCACAGCACCAGATGCAATCTGACTTGAGGATACTGTACCAGACAAATCGCTGAAAGAGGTTGGGACTGTAATATTAGCTGTAACATCCGTTGATGAATTAGCTGTAAATGTTGCCACATTCGTACTGTTCTTCTGGATTGTGAGCGTCTTGTCATTAACCGTAGGGATAGTCATTGTTGACCATGAAGTATCATAATCAGTGTTACTGTTCTTGACCAATACTTGTCCAGTAGTACCACCAGATGCTACACCAGCACCATCAGCACCTTGTGGGATGCTGAAGTCGAATACGGCTGCACTGGAAGTTCCTGAATTAGTAACGGAAGCAGAAGAACCTGCAGGAAGTGTCGTAGTAGTACCAGCTGCTACGGTAGCTGCTGCACCAGGAGAACCAGTGTCACCTTTTGGTAATGTAAGGTTAAGTGTCTGGTTAGGCGAAGTTCCTGTGATAGTAGCGTCTGCAGTAGCACCAGATTGAACAGTGCCGATAGAAAGAGTATTGGCTGGACCAGGGCTACCAGTAGCACCGTCTGATACAGAGGCAGTGGTCGTTCCGTTCTGATCAGTAATCGTAATAGTAGCCGTATCACCTACTTTAGAAACAGATGCAGTAGGGGAATAGCCATCAGCCCCAGGAGCACCAGTTGCACCCTGTGGAATTCCGAAATCAAATACAGCAGCTGATGATGTACCACTGTTGATTACGGTAGCTGATGAACCTGGAGAAAGGGTAGTCGTAGTTCCTGCAGCGATAGTTGCCGCAGCTCCTGGAGCACCGTCAGATCCATCCGTGACAGATGCTGTGGTAGTGCCATTTTCATCTGTAATAGTAATCGTTGCTGTGTCGCCAGCTTTGCTTACCGTGGCGATAGGGCTAAAACCATCAGCACCATCTTGACCTGCTGCACCAGTATCTCCTTTTGGGATACCGAAATCAAAGACCGCAGCAGAAGAGGTACCAGAGTTAGTAACTGTAGCTGAACTTCCTGCTGGTAATGTTGTGGTCGTGCCAGCAGTAATAGTAGCAGCTGAACCTGCCGCACCATCTGTAACCGTAGCAGTTGTGGTCCCGTTTTCGTCTGTAATAGTGATAGTAGCAGTATCTCCTGTCTTTGTGACATTGGCGATAGGGCTGAATCCGTCTGCACCTGGATCTCCAGTATCACCTTTATCGCCCTCTGGGATTCCAAAGTCGAACACAGCCGCAGAGCTGGTACCTGAATTAGTTACCGTAGCACTTGAGCCTGGAGCGAGGGTTGTGGTTGAGCCGACTGCGATTGTAGCAGCAGAGCCAGGATTGCCCGTATCGCCCTTATCTCCTTTAGGGATGCCGAAGTTAAGAATAGCTGCTGAAGGAGTACCAGAATCAGTTACAGTAGCACTCGATCCAGCTGGCAATGTGGTTGTGGTGCCTACTGCAATGGTAGAGTCTTGACCTGGGTCACCTTGGCTACCTTGATGCCCGTTACGGATTTGGAAGTCTTGTGTGGTGCCATCAGAGAGGTAAGCAGTAACAACGTTTACGCCGCCATCTGCGTAAGAAGTAGTCGTTTGAACAATGTTTTCAAGATTACCTGGTTCACCACTGGTTGAACCCCCTGTGCTACTCTGTTGTGCCAAGCGAATGAGTCTGTTTAGAATGTCACAAGTTTGGTCAGGGTAGCGAGTCAACATTTCAGGAGTGATAAGAGGTAGAAGTTGGTCACTGAATAAATTGTTATACATACTATCAGTATATCATTTTAGAGCTTGTGATATAATAATATTAACAAATTAAGGAGGTTCGCCATATGGCAGATTTTAAAGACACTCTCAAATTTGTCGAAAAAGTCATCGCTTCTTTGACAGATGAGAGCACCAAAGGATATTACTCTAAGCTGGTCGAAGGCATCCGCAATGCTTCTGGTCTTGATATTGACAAGGCAGACGAAGCACGCCGCAATGCACAGCTAAACTTCAATGCAATTTCACTTGCAAATCAGGTTACATTCGAAGCTTTCGCAACTGCAAACTTAACCGAAAATCTTGAAAAAGAATACCGCAAGCTTCCAACTTTAGCTGAAGCTAAAAAGGCAGTTACGGAAGAAACTGAAAAGGCAAAAGCAGAAGAAGATGCTCTTACTGCACAGCTTAACGCTTTTCGTGAAAGAGGACGCAAGTACGATCTCGTACACGCAGTCTGTGCTGGTCGTTCAGTAGAAGAAGCAAAGAAGATGCAAGCTGAATACGACAAACAAGCAAGTGCAATGATGCAAGGTAAATAGCCATGGGACGTTTGTGGACAACTATCAACGGCAAGAGAAAGAGAACTGCGGCTGGTGTAGAACACGAGTACAAGAAGTTCCAATCATCTGCTAAGTCAAGAGCTGAACGCTCTGCTAGGACTGTTGCACGCAAACAAGCCAATGCTAGTGGGAGAACACACAAAGGAGATGGAAGGGAGATTGACCATATTAACTCCAATCCCAAAGACAACCGTCCATCTAACCTTCGTGTGGTCTCTCGCAAAACTAACCGTGGCAAAACTGAAAACAGCCGTAAGCGTGGGAGCGGCAGGAACCGTTCCCGTTGGGGAAGATAATGGAAGACAAGTATTCACATAATTACGATAATCCATATAGAATGTTGGCGACTACCATTACAGTTCACTGTTCACCAACAGAAGTGAAACGAATCATGACCGATAATAGCTATATTAAACAGCTAGTTCAGTCAGAGGTTCGAGATGGCATTGACATTGCAGGTAAATTTTGTGACTGCATAATCACTGAACTTATCGCTGACAGAAACAAGGTTCTTTATCGTACAGCCCTAAATGAGTTAGGGACTTTTTTCTTTAAACAGCTCGACATCCCAAGACTGAGAGAAGAGATAAAAAAGTTCCATGATGAAATGGGCTTAACAATCGAGAAATAAAAAAATACCCCCAATGCCTTTAGTGAGGAGACCAAGGGGTATTTTTGTAAAGTGTCTTACAGAGTAGACATTTTCATCTTAGCATTATTCATCTGAATCGTCAAGCACTTCATCTGCACTGATATAATCAAGACCAATTCTGAGGTCTACACGGTTTCTTAATCCCAAAGAAGTGTCATCAAAATTTGTAAAGACCTTTTCATTCAAAGCTTTTTCGTACCAGCCAGTGCCAAACCATTCTGGCAGCTTTTGGACTACGACTTCTTTCCTATCGCCAATAAGATAGGTATCAGTAAAAAAGGTATAGTGACCAACAGGGAAATTGAAACCAAGATCAGTTCCGTCAGAAATAATAATTGGGTGAGTCTTGATTCCTTCACAGTTAATCCAATCCAGACTATCAAAACGAAGTGGGATATTAACCCCACCTTTTTTTACAGATAAAAATGCTCCATACTGGTCAATCGAAGAGTGCCTCTTGATTGCGTATTCATCTGCATCGTTAAGATATTCTAATTTCATTTAAGCTCCAATGTTGATTGCGAGTTGAGTTTGTGAGATTGGGATAAAGAGCTTCTGTCCTGATGTTGGGTCAGTTACAGGTTCGCCAGAGCCATCTGAAGCAGCATAGTATTGTGCTCCTACAATATATGGGTGTCCTTCCATGATATTGACGATGCCAGTGCTTTGCACTAGAAGTAAGTCTGTCGAAAAACCGAGCATTAAGAACACTGGGTTATGACCAGCATCTGCGTATCTTACGACATTTGCTGAGCCTTCGTTTGCTACATAACCTGCACGGACTTCATTGTCTGGCACAGTGATAGCTACATTATTTGCTTGAATAGCAGCTACGTTTGCATAGTTGCCATTTGGGAAGAGTTTTTCTGCTGGAACACGGACGAATGTGCGTGCGATGTTGCCAGTAGTAACATCTTCTACATCACGCTCTGCCAAAATAAAATCTGGCAAGTCAGCGAGATTGTCGATAGGTACATTTGCGATGTACTCTGTCTTGACTGGTTTGTTACAATCCATTTATTATCCTTTCCTTTATTCGAACATTTGATCATTAGGCACGTTGACAGTTGGGTCGTGAGTGTAAATACCAGAGGTCTTGAGACCAGCACCAGTGTAATCACCGTAGTTGTTGATATTACCCCAAGCAACCTTAACATTATCAGGTACATTAGCAGGTTTAGTAAGTGTGAGCTCAAGGTTGGTGACACGAGACTTCAAGCTGTTGATATCACCAAGTATGTTGGTAATGTTGCCAGAAATCGTGTTGAGAGCTTGAGTTAAATTAAAGGTTACAAATTTCTGCTTGTCACCGTCATAAATATACACATCACCATCTGCAGGTGGGACTGTAATGTCGACATCTTTAAGAAGCTGCATTGAGATGATTCGAGATAAATCGTCTCCATAGATACAGTCAACATGTCCATCTTCTGCAAAGTATTGGATGGCATTAGAGCCGAGTTCCATATTTGTGACTGTCTCTGCTGCTTTTACTGCATCAGTAAGGTCAACTTCAGAGTCGCCCCATGTAGATTCGATAACTAAATTGACAGGGTTTTCTTCATCAAGGTGAGCATCGATGTAAGCATTAACCATGCGTCCATCAATTTTTTCACAATCTTTGTAATTGAAATCAGTAGATTTTGTTGGCATTATGCGTTCTCCTTTACAATTACGAATGACATATCGTTTGGATCAACATACAATGCCCATTTCTTACCATCGCTATCGACAGGAGCATTTGCAACAACAGTAGGACGAGTCCATTTGACTTTGTTAGCACCTGCCCAAGTGAGCTGATAGAACTTAGTCGTATCTGTTGGGCGATTGAGAGCTTTCGGATTGCCGTCAGCATCGAAGCCCATAACTGTGCTAAAACCTTCCACGAGGTTCTCGTTAGAGTTCCATGCAGTCCATGAGTTATCAATACCTTCACAGCCTTCGCCACAATCAGAATCTTTCTTGTAAACGAAGAGAGAGTTCTGAGTGACGCCAGATACATCAACATCTCCCAAGTCAGCGACATGGAGGATTGAGCCAAGCTCTGAAGCAGAAAAGCTATCGGTATGTTTTTCAGCATTATAAATGAATGTACGGTTAGGAATGTCCAACCTAACTGAAGTATCCGTTTCCGCATACTTTACGAGGGAAGTGTAGTCGTAATCAACCGACTTACCTCCAAAATTATAACGAAGCCAAGCAGGAGTATCATCGTGGACAGTCGAGATACCCATAATCGGTATAGGACAACCGCATGGCTCTGGGCAGCATTTCTTGCTGCAGCAGTCTCCGCAACAGTTTGGCTTACGACATTTATTACAACATTTCATACTTTTAGTGTATCACGAGATTATATCAACATTTAGAATAATGGCTACGCTCGGTAAATCAATTTAGTCTCGCCGTTTACAGAACCATAAAGCTTCTTTATCTCTTTGGTTTGTCCACCAACTGAGCCGTAAAGCTTCACGACACGTTTGGTTTGATCGCCAACTGAACCATAGAGGTGAGCAATCTTTAATGTCGTAAAAGTAACGGTTGCCGTAGCGGAGTTTCCATAAACTGTATGAACACGGAAATAGCGAGTAACTGAGGTATCAGGCGTGAGACTTGTGAGAGGAACATTGACTGTCGTTCCTTGTACATTGCTTGCAACTGTTGTCCAGGTAGAGTTATCTGTGCTCATTTGTAAATCAGTTGTTGCAGCACTGCCTGATGCACCACAAGCCACGGCAATTGTAGCTGTAGTCTCTCCTATATCTGAAGCGGTTGTAGATGTAATATCTGCAGGTTTTGTGGTCCAGGTGAAACTCTTAACGCCAGAGTTGCCAGCTGATGTATGGACACGGAAATACCTCGTATATGAAGTGTTAGCAGTAAGACCAGTTACGTCATATGTCTGTGTAGTGCCTTGAACGTTAGTTAAACTTGTGTCAGTCCAAGTAGAGTTGTTAGGGCTTACTTGTGCTGTCGTAGTAAGAGCAGAGCCAGATGAAGCGAACACCAACGTAAGAACGATGCTCGATGAGGTAAGAGAGCTACCAGTGATTGAAGATATGCCAGCAGGTAGTGTTGTAGCATTTACAACAGACGATGATGCTGAACCTGCGGTGTTAGTAGCTGTAGCTTTGTAGTAATACTTGGTATTAGCTGTGAGCCCAGTGTTATTATAGGTGGAATTGCCAGTAGAAGTCTTGGACGAAATCTGAGTAGACGGGCTACTTGAAGTGCCATTATAGAGATAAACCGTACCAGTAGGCGTGCCCAAATCAGTAGTGCCCCAGGTAACATTAACCTGTGATGCTGATGCAGCCGAAGCAGAAATAGTTGGAGCGGCAGGTGGAGTAGCAATCGAAGGTAGAGTGATATTCGCTGATACCGAGCCAGTAAGATAGCTACCCATATTTTTGTTCTCACCTTTGATAGATATTGTTGAACTACCAGAGTGAGAAACTGTCCTAGTATAAGATTTGAACGTCTGCCAGTTAGTATTGTTTGCTGGGATTTTAGGGTAGTTACTACTTGTCCAGCTGCTCGTACTTGAAGTACCATCAATAGTAATAACAGTGGAGCTAGGATACTGGAACGTATCATAGCCATAACTGTTGGTTCTTCTAAGTTGCAATTTTACTGTAACGCTATGACCGCCAGACACTTCTGAATAAGTATATTCAAGGCGTGCCTTAATATAGGTACTGAAGTTTACTTCTGAAGTATAAGCCATATGTTACCTTTCTTACTGATAAACTGCAATAAAGCTATTAGCTGCTAGTGGGGCACCTTCTCCTGGGTCAGTAGTCTGCATGGTGATTTCAAGTTTGCCAACAAGATCTGAATACAGACCAGAGGTTGCAACAGTAGCAAGAGAAGAGCTGTCAGCCTTTCCAGAGACAGTGTTTACAAGAGATGTCCAACCAGACACAGTACCAGTGCCGTCATTGTTAGCAGAGACATTACCATCAGTTGTAGAACCGAGGATAATACCTGGAGTAGAGTTGGTGAACTTATCAAGTGTAATACTTGCAGTTGCAGGGTACCAGAGCTGAGAGTTCGTGTAGTAAGTCCAGATAAGTTGGTTATCTTCATCGTAGATTGATGCACGGTTAATTAGTTCATCATAGCCAGTAGCGGTCAGCCAGTCATTAGTAAGCTCTGCTTGAGTCGGAGACGCTGGGATACCAGAGAGAGCAACAGCACCAGAAAGGATAGCCTGTGTAAGCTCTTCTGAATCAATGATTGACTGGTACTCAGCTGCAGAAATAGTACCTGCAGTTGTAGTAGATGCGGTAGGGATAACATCCTGTTCAGTAGTAACAGCACCAGTAAGTGGGTTAATTTTCTGTTCTGTGAAAGTGACTGAGTTAGCATCCGCAGTCATAACGAGGTCTTGAAGCATATCACGATTGATTTTGTTTTCAACACCTGTAATAGCATTAGCTCTAGCAAGAGCCTCTGCGTCAATGTTACCTTGCAAAACTCCATCAGCATTGCCACGAGCCAAAGCTTCTGCATCGATATTATCTTGGAGTGTGCCGTCAGCGTTTCCTCTGGCGATGGCTTCAGCATCAATGTTATCTTGGAGCGTTCCATCAGCAGCTTGACGGTCAAGAATCTCTTGGTCTAAGTTCCCAGAGACCACACCAATATAATCATTTGTATCATTGATTGCCTTAGTAACTACTTTGTTTTGTACTGCGTTAGTTGAAGCGAGACTGAGCTCTGAGTCGATAGTCACGCCTTCGATGTCGGACTGACCTACATAAGTCCAGTTGCCATCTTTGTCATATAAGAACACCTTGCTGTCAGCCAAATACTTGACCAAGGTATTCTTGTAGTCACCAACTTTCGGAGCGAAAATACCTTCGCTATCACCAGACTGTGCAGGGATAATCACAATGGTGATACCAGCTACGGTCTTACAAGTCGGAGCCTGTTTGAATGATTTACAATTACAATTATCCATACCTTTATTATGGCATAACTAGACAGATAAACACAAAAAATGCTATAATGAGCTTGCCGCCGTTCACAGAGATTAGCTCTCAACGACCCAAAGTACACGGGCGGAACCACGCAGTAAAAACCTGCGGTGGGCGGAGAGGCTCAATGGGGAAAGGTGTCCCAGTGGACACGGCTGTCTCATAAGCAGCATGTGGTCAGGTGCAACTCCTACTTCCCCAACCATCAAAAAGCCCACCAGTTGCGGTGGACTCTTTTTTATGCTAGTGTTGCTACTCGTGTGATTATTTGGTAATCATCTTCGTCAGCCGTATGATTGCCATTGTCAATCTCATCTTTGACTTTCTTTGCTAACCCATAGGCAGCTCTAATTTGATCAGATGAAGAAAGATATTTAATGCGTTCAATCATGTCTCTGACATAACCGTCTGAATAGTTCGAAGTATTACCAAGCTGGTCTTTGTATGCTGTGCGAATGTATGAAGCAGTATACCCTGGACCATACTCAAATGTCACATCATCAAATGCTGACAGAATGTCTTTAGCATTTAAAACTTCGTCAGGAGTGGAAGCGATAATGACCATTTCAACAGCTGGGAGGAAGCACTCTTCCATGTATTGCTCTTTGATTAGCTGTGCTCTCTCTTCATCCCCCCTTTGTTTCCAATAATCACTATCAACCTCTGCTCTCCTCTTCTGGCGAGCCAGCCCCCCCAGGGCTTCCTCGGCGATTTTTTTCGTGAGTGTGGAAGCCCCACGAGGATAGGTCTTGCGTGCCTCTCTGCGTATAGCTTTTTGAGATTCGTTGTACAAATCCTTCGGCATCATAAACTCTGATTCCATTTTACTTTCCTTCCTTACTGTTTAAGTAGCTTTCTAGCCATTGGTAATCGCTTGATGGCAATGAACGTGTCTGGTTGTCTACACGGACTTTAAGCTGCAATGCTCTTGCCCTTGCACGGTCATTCTGACCACGCCTGATAAGTCTTTTAATCTCTGCGAGGTCTTCTGCGGCAGTGCTGTTACTCATAACTGTTTGGTTGGTGTAGAGTTTGTCGCTGAATCTCTCCTGTGCCCATTTACCGACATCGACAGACTCTTTCTCCATGCTCTGATATCTGCCCCACTTGTTCTTAGCATATTGTTCAGATGGGATGAGGTTAGCAGATTTCTTGTTCGAGCCAGTTGAAAGCATGTCACGGAGTTGATCTGCAACCTTTGTACTCTTCAAGATACTGTTGCCATAAGCAGCGATGATAGGAGAAACAACATTGTCGAACTCTTTGAGGTACTGTTTCTGGATTTTAGTGACAGCATCATATTTACCAGTCTTATTTGCAGTGTCATAGGCTTTGCTCAAGCTATCCTGGAGCTTCTCACGGATTGGAGCAAGTACCTTGTCAGCTTCTTTCAACACTGCCACTGCTTCTTCATCAGAATCGTAGTAGCCACTGACTGCAGCTCTCCATTGTGGAGAACCTTGGTATTTAACTTCTTTGTCAGGGTTATCGACAGTAGGACCAGTGTAGGTACCAACTGGAGACATACCAAGCATTGAGTAGCGTTCAAGGGCTTCAGCGTAATCTTCAAGAGACCTTTGTTCAGCATCATCAGCAGTGTCTCCAAGAACTTTTCTACCAGTATTAAGAGTATTGATGACCTGCTTCGTCAGCGTTGGAGTAATTGTGCCATTCTTCTTCTCGTAAGCATCAACGAACCTTTGTAGTTGGGTGTAGAGTTCATTGAGGTCTTGGTTCATAGTGTTCTTTGCTTCAGCAATTTGATCGCTGTCATAGCTATTGCGGATAGCATCTTCGTAAGTATCTAAGATTCTGTCTCTCTGAGCTTTGAAGTAATAGATGCCTTTATTGAACTGTTGCAAGTCGTTGTCATCACCCTTAAACCAATCAGAGTAATATTTGTCATCGATAGGGTCGAAATCCCCCCAGTTGTGCCATGGCATCATTCTTCCGAGAGTTTGACCGAGGTTGTCACCAAATGTTTGCTGATATTGGTTAGCATTTGCAGTAGCATTACGTCCGAACAGATAGCCAAGAATCGTATTTGGAACATCGGTTGGGGCTGTGTACATCTTGTTACCTGATTGTGAGACTGCCCAACCGCTGTCCATCATCTCGTTCATCTGGTTGATGCGTTTAAATGCAGTGCTACCTGGGATAAATCCTGAAGCTGTTTCCATAGCATTACTCCAAGAGAATGTATCGTCTGGGAGTTTCCAACGTTCCCAGAATTTCAAACTATCCCAGAAGTCATCTTTCTTCAAGTTCTCTCTAGCATCTTCAGAGACAGTTGTTCTAACTGATTTCTCGTATGCATTACGACCCATAAAGTAGAGGTCTGCAATGAGCGATGTCATACCGCCAGAAAGGAATGGAGTAAGAACACCACCTGAGATTTGTCTATCAAGCCAGTTCATTTCATCATCATCCATCTGGCTGTAGCTGTTCATCAAGCCGAATGGATCGAGACCGAGAGCTTGTGATGCAGAGTAGCCAAGACGAGAGAGGAGGACGGCAGTAGCCATCTTGGTGCCGAGCACCTTAGATGCGTACTTAAACTCGTTGATAATTGTCTTCGGGATGGTGCCAGACATACCTGCAATGTCTTTGATATTGTAAATGTGCATGCCTAGTTCACGAATTTGGAAGTTCTGGAGGAAGAGAGCGACTCTAGCGAGTGGGCTTGATGCCAAGCCGATTCTGCCCATCTCGTCTGCGGCGAGAGCAACACGCTCGAAACGAGTACGCATCCATCTGATTTTCTCATCGTAACCTTTTAGTTTACCAGCAGCCTCAAGACTATCAGCTTCTTGGAGAAGAGCTGCGACCATCATGCGGTTCTTGTAAGCTTCAGCTGCTTCGATAGGAGCAAGAGCAACATCATCAATAGTTTTTCCAACATTCTTGAATGATACGCCGTCACTTTCAACCTTCATGCCATCGAGAGTGCCGTAGTATTTGTTGTACAATTCTGCATCGACACGATTTGTCTGTGGGGCGATAGAATCGACATACATATCGACTCTAGCTCTGAAGTCGGCATCAGTAGCCATCTTAGCAGCCATCTTCGTCACATCACCTAATTTGAATGTAACGAACAGACGGTTAAGCTCAGAGAGCTGGAGGAGGGAGTTCTTCAAGTTTCCATAGAACAATGCTTTATAACGCATTGATGTCATCTTAGTGAGAGCACTTGCGAGACGATCACCGATAGTTTTACTGTGGGTGATAGCATCGTTCTGCATCTTGCTGAACAAGAACGTATCAATGTATTTCTTTGATGTAGCATTGAAGTTATCATAATCAGCTCTTGCAAGGAACCTCTTAATACGAGCTGAACCATCATTGTAGAGAATTTTCGCAACTTCAGCACGGACATTATAAACGTTTCTGTCTTTAACATTGGCTCCAACTCTTTGTACCCATTTGTCAGCTTTAATTTCAGCTTTCTTCCTGGACATGCCACGGTTCACGTTGTATTCAATGAAGGACTCTCTGAGGTTCTGTTCACCACGGACATGGTGCATAACAATGTCATTAGCATTGCCTTGTGCATAAATCATATCAGCAGCACCGTTGTCGTACATTGTACCGTCAGTCGTTGCAATCTTTCTCAGGTTATTGCCTTGTGTATCAAAGCCGATACCGAGAGCACTTTTAGCTTGACCAGTAATCTTGCTACCGTTAGCTCCATAGTAAATGTCATAAGCATCGTGGGTAGCTTTACCAAGACCAAGTTCTTGTGCTGCTTCTGCACGCTGTTTTTCGAGAGCTTTCCAGTCGATATCATCTGCAGGGCTATCGTCAGAAAGGGCTTTATCGAGCACCTTTGTACTGCGTGAATTGTTTACCTTCCTCTGGATATCAATAGTATCATCAACAGTCTTTTCTACTCTCTTGACGAGCTCTGGAGTTATCTCTTGCCCTTCAAGTTCGAGTTCTTCAAGGAGTTTAGCAGCAGCTACTTCTTTGGATCTAGAGTCCCAAAGCATGTTCTTTACGAAGGTGCCATAGCGGTCTTCGAATGTACCACCATAGCCAACATATTTACCCTCGTCCATGACAGAAGCACCTGTGGATTTCTGCCAGAGCATACCAGTGAGGGCTTCCTCATAAGATAGGTTTGTAGGGTCATAGTCAGTATGTGGAAGATAGCCGAGAGTATCGTAGTCATCGATTCTACTACCGAGTGCTTTGAGAGATGCTTGACGAAGTTTCTTAGTGTGAGGAGATTCGCTCCACCACTTCATAGCATCTATCATGTTTTGTGTAACGACACGACCAGTTGTTGGGTCGACAGAACCGATAATCTTTTCAACTGGAGTTTTCTGCCTTGCTAAGTAGTTTACCCAGTCAAAATCAGATACCTGAACATCACCGAACTTATCGTGGAATTCGGTCATAACCTTCTTAAATTCGTTCATAAAGACGTCAGTTGCTTGTTTGACCCAGTATCTCACGCTGTTAGGTGTAGATTCAACTTTCACTTTTAGGGCATCGTCACTGGTATTGAACTTATAGTTAGGGACATCAGCATCTACTTTACCTTCAGGAGTATCAACAGTAGCTTTGGTACGACCAAGGTCTTCTCCGTCAAGGTTTCTTATCGCAGAGTCATATTCTGCAATACGCTTTTTTGTAGATTCAATCTCGGCATCAAGTTTTTCAAGTTTTGAGGTGCCAGGGATTTCCTTATTGCTATATTCACCTTGATCTCTCACCCTTACGTCATTGCCAGACTCATCTTTGTAGTCATTCTCAACCCACTTCTTTCTTGTCTCTTCGAGCTCAGACAAATCTTTGGCAGCTTCTCTCATCTCGTATTTGTAGTCATTAGAGGTCTTTGCTCTGGCAGTGTATTCTGGGGTGCCATAATCTGCTGGCTTAGTAACGTCTGTCAGCTTTCTAGTTGTACCATCGACATCAACAACGAACACGCTGTCGCCATCGCTCTCTTCGAGTTTAATCTTTGGAACTGTACCTTTGTCGTAAGCTTTCCTGATGGTTTCTGCACCTTCTGGGGTGATATTTTTGAGGACTGTCGTTGTACCGTCTGTGTCAACAACAAAGACTTTCTCTCCATCGGTTTCAATCTTTCCACCATTGTTCATAACTCTGGCTACATCGTCAGTATCAGCTAACAAGCCATCCAAATCGACTTTAGTATTAGTCAAATTATTGATGCGTTTGAGCTCTTTGATAAGTTTTGCCTTCTTGACAGCGTTCCATCCAGCTTTTCCAGCATTAACTAGAGCCATAGTGATAAGGTTATTTCTGAAATTGTCTGACATATTTTCCCAATCGAAGAGATGTTCGTTATCTCTAGCATTGTCAGTGAGAACATTGTCAAGTGATGTCTGCAAAATATCTTCTGGGACCGTGCCGATAAGATTTGCTGTGAACTGCATCATATTTTGACCAGCAGCAGAAGTTGGGGAAATTCCTACCCTATTAAGACCAGAGATAATCTTTTCACCGATTTTATCAGAGATAGCATTTACATTTATTCCACCGACTTCTACCCCTTTAAGCAATTTTGGGTTAGCTAATGATTTTGCAGAGACTCCACCAGTGAGAGCACGGACAACGGCAGCTTCCCACATATAACGACCAATCGTACCAGAGAGATTACCAGCAAACTGTTCTACGCCAGACCAAGAGGCGTTCTTTCCAAGACGGATATCGTCTTCATTGTTGTTGTCTTCGTACCCCATCCACGACAGATATGCATCTCGTTTCTTCTTGTAGCCATCGTAGCTTGCTTTCCACAAGATTCTAGCAAGGGCATCTTCTGGCTCCATATTCTGGATTTCTGGTGCATAAGTCCACCCTTCGTGTTGACCGTCCAACTGTTCAAGTCTAAGCCTTGCTGCAGCATTATCGACTTCATCGCCAGCATCTTCTTCCTTTCCGCCGTAAGAAACTAAGATAACAAAGGCTTTATCTTGATCAGATAGGTCTTCCCATTTCTTTCCCCATAAATCCTGGAGTTTTTGACTGAACGTAGCTTCATCTATGACAGAAATATCTTTTGTAGCTTCACGGTCAATCTTAAAGTCCTTCATCTTGTCTTCGATGGTGTTTGCCAAATCCACATTTCCGAACATGGTTTTGAAAGTTCCTTCTGGAAACTTCTTCATTTGATTCTTAAAGGCGTTCCAGCCTTGTGCTAACCTTTCACCAGTGTCAAAGCCATATACAGGATTTTGCCCACCTTGGGACATAACAAGAGCCATAGTACGAATGTAAGGGTCATTCGATTGAAGAGACTCGTTAAAGGCGTCTGAGCGTTCATTAGTGTTGTATGCAGACCTATAATAGTCAATCCACTGTTGAGGAGTCTTCGATTCGATTTTGCCTTCCTTGGTTTTACCTTTAATAAGGTTCGAAGATTTCAATGGGTTGGTGCTACGCACTGTTTGCATAGCATGTTGGTAATCATTTAACTCTTCCAAAGACCAGCCAATAGTGTTTTTAACTGCTATCTCTTGAAAGTTCTGTTGGATTTCTTTGTTCAATGTGTTGATAGCGTTTTTAACTTCAGGGCTGCTTAAATCAGCTCCTTTTAAGGTTTGAAGCTCTTTTGCTAACTGTTTATAATAAGTAGAATTCAATATCTCTTTTGGAGCAGAGACAACTATCTTACCATTTGAAATCTCAACTTTTGGGGCTTGGTTGTATGCTGAGTCATATGCTTTTTTAGAGTTGAGCATATATGGATCGTAGCTTCCAGTTCTCTCTGCTTCGGTTTTATTGACAGCAGCAGCAACATCCTGGTTCTTGCCAGCGTATACTAACGGGGTGCTTGTGTAATTGATAAACTTATAATCAGAACCGCCTACTTTAGTATTGTCAAGTGTGCTCTTACCTACAGAAAAGTCCTGTAGTTTATTGTCGTTGTTCATCCTATAAGTTCCTTTTTACATTTTTCCAGTTCTCAGATGGTTCCTCATCGCAGCTTGCTTTACAAGCCATTCATTAGCACGCCTGAACCATTCTGCGTCAGTCTCGCCCTCTTCTCTTCTGAGCATGCCCAAGCCATATGTAGCGTAGTCATCGCCGAGCTTCATATTCTTATAGAGACCATACGGATCATCACCACTACCAGTTTCTTTAGTACCAATGTCACCGTTCCAGCCAGAAGAGTTACCACCAGATTTACCGCCACTTTTACTGCCGCTGCCACCACTACTAGAGCTTCTAGCCCTAGCTCTTTCACGAGATTGGTATTTCCTATAAGCTTGCTTGTATTGGTTTTGGAGCTGATTCTGATAGTTTGTCATGACGTCATTAAGAGCCTGAGCTTGAGCAGCACTCTTCAAAGTTGACACCATTTCATCGACTTGTGGGGTTTGATAACGAGAGCTGAAATAAGCTTCACCGCCACCAAGTCCACCAAGGTTCGAAGGAACGTCAGTCCCAAGGTTGTATGTCTGTTCAACGATTTCGCTGTTATTTTGATTTTGCGTATCACGCAAATTGCTAATAAACTGCTCCTGTTCGCTGGACGACAGCGTTGGGTCTACATACCTTCTTGATTCAAATTCGTACGTTTCATTGTCATTCATCTTACTTTTTATTATGGCACACTTTATCATAAAAAACAAAAACTCCCCAGCTGAAAAATCAGGCTTAAAAGACTGGGGAGTTATAGAGAATGTGGAGCCAAGGAGGTAAGCCGAAGTCCCCACACTTTTATTATAAAAAGAAGGAACCCACTTCGTAAGAAAATAGGTTCCTAACAACTAAAACGTAACCCTGATTTGGAGAACTGAATTACGCAATACCATTATAGCACATGCATGGTTATCTTGCCAACCTTTCTCGGTTCCCAGCGTGGGCTTCCGTTTCCCTTGATGGCAAGACTTAGCTATTATACCATAAAAAGTGAGGAGAACATCCTCACTTTTGACTCAGTTCTCGTACCGAGTAGGGACGTCACCCACTTCGCAGGGTGATTCTCATAGGCATCACAGCTGGCTCTGCCGCAAGTCCGTAGAACCAGCTCCGCCATAGCAATTATACTATGATTTAATAGTTCTTGCCAATGTTTTGAGCTATCGTGACAAAGCCTGAAGCAGCAAGACCGAATACGACACCTGCTAAGAAATCAGTGCCCATATAAAGTGCTCCTAAGCCGCCTACAAGCCCTGCTAGAACGATTGTTACAACAGCACGCCAGTCTTTATCGAAAGCACGCTTAACGAGCTCTACAACGCCTGCTACGAGCCCTGTAAGGACTGCTGCAGCTAAACCTGTAATACCTAAAACTTCCATTATTTATCCTTTCCTAAAAGTTTGTTAATAATTGCTTGAATAAATGAGATTATGCTCTGAAGAATTGGGATTGTTTGATCTGGAACTGGAGTCGGGTCTGGTTCTGGACTTGGCTCTGGTTCTGGCTCTGGGACTGGGATAACTTCCAAGTCTTCGAAGAGCACACCATAATTCAAATTCTTCTCCTTAGAGTAATCTGTACGGACATACTTATTATCATCTGTCTTCTGGACAAAGGTAAAATCTCCTGAAAGAACTTTTACAACTGCACCAGTATCGAGATTGATAAGGTTTGTTTCCTTTTTGATGTACATCGTAGTCTCAGGGACATCAATCCAGTTAATGACTGGGTGAACTGGCTTCTTGAATGAAGAGGTCTTCACGCCATTGTCGACATTGTGTGCCTTACTATAATCAGTACGAGCCCATACGCCGTCTTTAGTAGTCTGGACATAATCGAACTGACCAGTTACTTGCGTAACTACCTTGCCAGTAGCAACATTTACAAGGTCAGTTTTACCATCTATCACGCCTGAACCAACATTATCCACCCACTCAACTTTTGGAGTTGGAGTTGGTTTAGGATTGAGCTCTTCCTTAATCATGTTAAGGAAACGACCCCAACCTCTATCAAGAGTGCGATGAGGGCAGTATTTACCTGACCAATCTTGGTGTTTCTTAACTTTGTCGATACCCCAGTTTCTCTCTCTGAGTAATTGAGCGATAAACTTTGCTGCAAGTTTCTCTGCGTCATCAAAGCGGTTTCCACCTGACTTTGAGTAGCAAATCTCAATAGCGATTGTCTTGCGGTTACCTGTGCCGTTAGCACCATCACCTGCATGCCAAGCGTTACGGTTTAATGGGATACCTTGGACAACTTCTTTGTTATCCACAGCAAAGTGGAATGACACCTGATTTTTGTTTCGGTTCATATACGAGATTTCGTTATTTGCCGAAGCATCGTTAGCAGTGTTGTGCACTGTAATGTAAGTAGGGGTCATAGCATACGGACATTTGTTTGACCAGTTGGACTGTGGGCAAATCATTTGTCGTGGTGTAATTGCCATTTATTCCTCCTTTTAGTTTATGATATACTTTAATTATACATGGAAGATAAGCAAAACGAGAAATACCAGGCACTCAATACGTCAGACCATATCCGTGTTATTGGGGAGCTTGAACATATTTATTCTCACGCCATGAGGTCAAAACAAGTAGCAAAGGACACTGATGACGAAGTATTTTACCAAGTGATAGCTAACAAAGCTAAAACTCTGCGTAGAAAATACATGCGTACTTACTTCCCAGATTGTGATGATAAACTCTGGTGTCTTGGTAAGGCTTCCGCATCTTTACGCCAGGTTATGTATGAATCGGACGAAGGGCAAACAGAACTTGTACGAGAGATTGACGACCTAGTAGATGAAATCTGGGGCAAGATTAGTGGTAAAGACCTTTACGGCTGCCAAGCTTGCAAAGATGATAAGTCAGAGATATAATATAGGTACAGCTGAGAGGCTTTGAGTGGCGGGACTGATGTCTTAAATATCGACTATCTCACCCAGCCTCGACCACCCCACCGAATGGCAACTGGTTGTACTACGGTTGGTAACCTAAGGTCGGGTGGTTTTTTGGTATAATAATAAGGGGTGTAGCACATTAGAAGGAGGTGGTTTATGTGAAATACTGGTTCACAGTGAGAGGTTCTATACCAGAAGAATCTGCACAGAAGCTTTGGAGCAGAATCAAGCAATATAAAGCCAATGTAACTGTTTTATTTGATAAAATGTATGTTTACGGAACCGCAAGTTCCGAAACAATAAAACTCATTGAGAATGAGATAAGTCATACAGGTTTTATATTTGAAGGGAGGTGAAGTATATGACTATCTATCATCTTAAATTGACACTCAGGCAGGATGCCGACATGATGGCGGTAAAAGAAATCGTGGCTGCTTACGAGGGAGCCAAACTGGATGAAGACAATTATATGGTTTATTACAACACATACCCGAACAAAGTCACCGAGCTCGCAGAAGAGCTGTTCCCGTTTAGATACGGGATGCAAGTAACTCACGAAACATTTTAACCACGCACTCCTACGGGGAGACTACGGTCTCCCTTTTTTCATGCTATAATGAAAGTACAACTTTTAACACAAAAATACCCCCATAGTCGAGGGGGTATTTTTTGCTCATTTAACTACTAAGCGGAGACTGGAGTTCCACCGTGTTGCCACTGATCGAACTCAAGAATCATACCGTAGATTGGGAAGGTGATACCAGAACCTGTGTAGACAGTATCAATCATACCACGGATAAGTTTATCACAGTCGTATGGGTTGATGTCGAGGTGGTAACCTTCTTTCTCGAATGAGTAACCGACACGAGGGTCAAGGATTGCAACGTATTGTTTGGTTGCATCTTCGCTCCAGAGTGGGTATTGTGAAACGGTAGTACCAGAGTTGTCATAAGTCATCCATGGTGAGCGTTTCATAATAACTACTGGAATGTGGACACCGAGAATCTGAGCGATACGATCAGAAATTTCGAAGCCTGGAAGATCCCATTGTTCCCAGTCGTTAATCTTCTGAATGTTGAGGTTCGAAGAGTATGGGTTAAGATTGCTATCGAGAACTTCTTGTGCGAATTCACGAGAGATGAAGGCAGTGAGGTTGATACCTGCAACAGCGTTTTCAAGGTATTGGACAGCTTCACGGACTTCACGAACACCGTTAGCAGCAACGGTGCCAAGGTCATCCCAGTAATGGGTTGGGTGAGTGTTGACAGTGAGGTAATCAACAGTTGTTGCTGGAGATGCGATAAGTCCTTTAACAACAGTGTTCCAAAGGTCAACTTCACGACCAAATTCCATAGCTTGGCGAGACTTGACGTATTGTTTGGTGAACAATTCATAATCCCAGAAATCTTTGTTCTTGTCGCAAGCACGAACACCGTATGAGTATTCAGTGTCGAAGCGGAAGATCATGTATTCGAATTCTGGAGTTGTATTGATACAAGGAACAGTACAATCAAGTTCGATTTGGTTGTGACATGAATCAGCAGCAGCGTAAGAAAGAGTATCTTTGCTGAAGAGGCTGAATGGGTTTTGGTCCTTAATAATGTTCAAGCGAATCTCTTGACCATATTTGAGATATTGCATGAGGGTTGTGCTCTCAACAATTTCTTGACCTTTGAAGAATGAACGTGCAGAGGTCATTTCCTGTTGGAGAGATGGCTCTTCAAAGAGACGGTCAACGAAGATTTCACGAAGGAGTGGTCTCATCATCGTGAGATCAAACACGGTCTCGGTTGAAGGAGCAACTGGAGCAGCTGGAACAGTCTGCTCAAAAGTACCTGGTAAGGTAGCCATAAGTTTCTTTCCTTTATGATTAAAATTGATTTACTTTCGTCTCTTCTCCTCATGGCGATTGCAGGTCGTCACTTGGCTAAGTGTCCTTCCTCTCAGGCTGCTTCGTTCCAGTGACTCGGCTGTTTTGCATACAGTCGGGTGTAGTTCTATACAGTCTGTTAGTGAACCTAGACTTACCTTCATTGTAAAGGAAAAAAATGAAAAACAAAAAAAATTGCCATAAAGTGGCAATTATTTTCTTTTTAGCTTTCCTTCTCTTTCGAGACGGTCTTTTTCAGTATGCACCCACGAATTAAGGTGTAAATCATCAGTATAATGGTCATAAACCTCGTAAAAGCGTTGTATTGCTACGGAATCTAGTTTCTCTCCAGCATCAAGTGCAGAGAAAGTTTGTTGGAGATAATTCTTGCTGTTATCTATATCTACCTGGTTTACTTTAGTAGCGAGCACATCAATCTTATCATTAGTTGGCTTGAGTGAGTCGTTGATGACCTTTTGAAGACGGGATAAAGTGAATTTAACAATAACTGCCCCTGCTCCTAACAGGCTAGAGACATAGATGATAATACTTCCGAAATCTCCTAATGTTACCGATTCCATGCTTTTATTATACTTGACTTTTGCAAAAATATAAATATAATGGGACTTACTCAATGGAGAATTTCGTTGAGTAAGATATTAAATAATCAGCTTGGTACATATCGAGCGGAGGAGTACAGTCATGTTTGAAGATGTTTTTTAGCAACCACCAATTTTTAGGGTGGATTTTTATTACTTAAACAAGGAAAACTTTATGAAAACAATCGATATTACTCCTAACCCAGCAAAGACAATCGAAAGTCTACGCTATCTTACTTACTCAAACGAAACAGCTCTTGCAGATATTGTGGACAACTCTATCGATGCAGGTGCAGATATCATTGATGTCAAAATCACAGCTGATAAGATTGTCATCTCGGACAATGGTTACGGCATGACTGAAGAAACCTTAGCAGAAGCTATTAAGCTCGGTTCCGACACTGATAAACAAGATGGTCAGCTCGGACGCTTCGGCATGGGTCTTGTTACTGCTAGTATCTCAATGGCAAGAAAGCTTACTGTCATCTCTCGCTATCAGGGAGAAGATGGTATTGCATCAGGTGTATGCTTAGACCTTGACAATATCAAAGGCTCTTGGTCTGCAGAAGAACTCGAAGTCGATACAGATATGCAATGTAGCCTTGCATCAAGAAATATGGGCACGATTGTAACTCTTGAAAATATCGACCATTTTAAATACAAGTCCATTGATACCTTAGTCGCAAAGACAAAACGCCATTTTGGAGAAGTGTTCAGAAACTTCATTGACGCTGGAGTAAAAATCTACATCAATGATGAGTTAGTTAAATCAATCGATCCGTTAGCACGCACTAAAGAAACTACCAATGTTATTGTGGATGAAGATGTCGAATATGATGGAAAGGTTTTTCATATTACAGCAGTAGAAACCGATTCAGATGGTTCTAACTCAGATGCTGATAATAAAGCCAACCCAGCGAACCAAGGTTTTTATATCTTACGCAACAATCGCCAGATTGCTAGAGCAGTCATGATTGGCAATATTGTACGACACCCATCTCTTAACCGTTTCCGTTGCGAAGTCTCATTGTCTGGAGACCTTGATGACCAAGTAGGCATCAACTTTACCAAAGACAAAGTAGAGATTTCACAGGGTCTCAGTGATAAAATCTTCGAGAAGGCTCGTCTCTGTATCAATATCTGCAGTGCTAATTGCAACAAACGTAAGAGTGCTGACAAGGAAAACGCTGAGATGGACCACAGCGATGCAGAGAATATCATCGAAAGAAAACGCTCTCTTCTCCCACGCCCTACTCTTTGGAAAGAACTTCACAAAAAGAAAGTAGAGGATGAAGAGGAAAAGGAAGATGATGAGGAAGAGACTACTGACGATAACAAGAAGAAGAAACATTACAAACGCAACCACGCTAAGAATGTTCAACTAGGTTATCGTGGTATGCACGCAAGGTTCGAGCAGAACAATGATACCGAATCGAGCGTCCTCTTCTCTTACCAAAATGAGGGAAGTGACATTGTGATTCGTTGGAACATTCGCCACCCATTCTATACGAAGTTCGTTGCTCCATTCAACAAAGATAAGAGCGTGTCATCGCCTATCGATTTATGGGCGTTCTCAATCGCACTAGCAGAGCTTCAGACCGCAGAAGACTCTGAACAGGCGGAGAAAATCCAGCAACTCCGTGAAGAATACTCACGAATCCTTAGAACTCTCTTAGGGTAACAACAAAAATACCCCCGAGATACAGGGGGTATTTTTTGAAATAGTCATCTTTAGGTGCGTATTCTCCAAGAGAGAGTAATTACACCATTATACTACTTTTTTGCAGGATTCCAAGAGTTCTTTAAGAAATCTTTAGCTGCTTGGATATCTGGGTGTTCTGCGAGACCCTTACTCTTGAGTTGAGCAGATTGTGAAATGATGCTCATAGCCTGTTGGATGTTGTCAATCTTACCTTGGTTGGTTGGGATGTAATCAACAGTTGGAGCTTGTGAAGCTTCTGGTGTTTCTGCTGGTTTAGCAGGAACAGTCTTAGCTAAGAGATCCAAGAATTTATAAGCAGTGCCAATGTTGATGTTACCATCTTTGTCCATTGGTTCAATGCCAAACTTACGCATTTCAGTGATTGCTTCACCATTGCGGAGTTTATCAGCAATAGGAGCGTACTCTGGTCTTGTAGCAAGCCTTGCGTAGTGGTTTGTTAAGGCATCCTCGTTTCTGCTCATATAACCATCTGGGATTCTTGATGGAGCAGCTTCTTGATTCTGTTGTGGCTGGGCTGGAGCTTTTGGCTCTTCTTTTGGTGCTTCTGGAGCTGGGTTTGAAATGCGTTCCTTGAATGTCTTGAACGCCTTATCGTAACCACCGTTAGCATCCATAAACTTCTTCATCTCAGTAAGTTGTTCTGCGGTGAAGCCTTGTGTATCTGGCTCTTTTGGTGCTTCAGCCTTTGCCTGTTCAGCTGGAGCTTCGGCTTGGTTAGTATTAGTGTTGGTTGCTTCTGTCGCTGGTGCGGCAGCTTCTGGAGTATTTTCCATGAAGTCCTTTCTAATTAAGTTAATGTATTTTCATTATAGTGCGTGCAACAGTTTTACGCAACTGTGACGCTCTTCTTGTTGCCACTCTTGCTTTCACTAAGAGCTGCTAAAATAGCCAACGCAAAGGTTGACTCGCCCATGACACCTGCAGCTTTCTCGTAGTCTTTGCTACCAAGAGCACGGGTAACCATGTTATGTTTAGAAACCAATTCGGAGGTGCAGTACGCAAGTACCTCAGCCTCCGAATGATTATCTATGATTTCCTTGATGATTTTCTCAGTGTTCATACTTTAAGTATATCACACCATAGCATTTGGGTTGGCGGTCATAGAAGCCATCTCTGGTGACACACCTTCCATATCGCCGACATAGGCACCTTCTTGTGATGCCATATCGATACCTTCAGCACCTAGTCCTGGGACTTCTTCTCCTTCAGGTTCAATAGCACCGCCCATCTGCGAGATGATTGCATCCATCTCTTCTGGAGAAGCAGTCTCTTCGATGTTCTCAGATTCGTACTCAACTGGATTATCATTGTACATCATTTCGTTCTGTGCGATTTGGTTAGCCATGTTCTGACCGTTTGTTTGAGCAGCCTTGATAGCTTCAGGATTCTCTTGTGGAGCTACTAAGAATGAAGCGATCATCTTGCGAGGAGCAGAACCAAACATAGCCTGTTCAGTGAAGTAAGCAATACCATTCTCGTTGATACGACCTTGGTTCATCAAGGTTGACATAATCTGCATTGAGTTAGAAGCCAAGAGCTTCTCGTGCAATGTCTTAGCCAACTTAGATTTGACATTGATTGTAGCGGTAAGAGCCATCTCTTGAATTGTTAGAGAGCCATAACTACCACGGTTAGAAACTGGGAATTCATGGTTAGAAGAGTAAGCAACACGGTTAGCAATCATCTGACGAGCAATGTCTGCATAAACTTGCATAATTGCGTTCTGGTGGACTGAGAGACCTTGTGCGACAGCACCGATAGCCATACCAGATTCAGCAGCAGAAGCACGGTCACCCATCATCTGCATTGCATCAAATTGGTCATAACCTGCGAGAACAGTCTTGATTTCATTCTCAAGATAAGCAATCTCTGAGTCGATAGCAGTCCAGTCATACTGGAAGTTAAGTGAGTTCACATCACCCTGGATGTCATCAAGAACGATACCCATAATATTGAGAAGGTTCTTGAATGAAGATGCGTCTGCACCGTTGGTCTCGATACGAAGAGTAGCAAGGAGCTTTGCTACATGTTCACGCTTTGCACGCCATGAACAGAGACGGTCATGGAGAGGAAGAAGGTTAAAGAGAGTTGAAGTTGGATATGGCTTCAAGTCTTGGTTGTCCTGTTCTTCTCTCTGGAATTTGAGAGGGCAGTCTAGGTGAAAGTCGTCAAGACGATGGCGAATTTCACCAGTGATTGGGTCTTCAATCTTAAAATCAATCTTACGGCAGAAAGCCTTTGAGTTTGCAGAAATAACGAATCTACGGTTAATAATCTTGAACTCAATCTTACGGTCAAGGTCATAGATAATAGTGAGCTCAACATCATCACCGTTATAGCCAGATTTAGTACGAGCTTTAGGGTCTGTTGCAAAAGTATGATACCAGCCAAGATTATAACAAGTGCCGAGATCGTGTGCATACTCAGGAAATGTAGAAGTCCATCCTTGGAGAGAAGCAGATTCAGCAAGCTTATTCATATCTTGGACATAAATATCAAGACCATTAAGAGAACGTATCTTCTTGTTTGCATATTTAGCCTTCTCATCAACTTCCCATTTCTTGTCTTTCTCTTTCAAGACAGAACGGTCTGGAGCTTTAATATCAAGGTTGATTTCTTCGTTAGGGTCATCATCAAGCATCTTCTTGAGTTTAGCCCAAGAAATCATCATGTTGTAGCCACGGAAACGTTCTTGACCAGTCGTAGAATATCTAGTATCGAACCAGACATTCTTTGGGTGGATTCTTTTTACGGTATTTTTGTCAGTGCATGGGTTGTATTCAACAATAGCAGCAAAAAGACCATACTTCGTAAGGTCGGTAGAAACAGTCGAAGCCAAGACATTGAGTTTGTTCTCAACATAATCTTGCTCACACTTTGCAGCGAGTAAGTCTTCTGTTTCATCGTTAATGATCATGTATGGGTCATTAACCACATATTCATACTGGTCTACGCCAGATGACATCTGATTAGCACGGTTCTTGACAGCCTTCTCCAAAGCAAATGATTTGACAGTTGGGATAGGGAGACACTTCTTTTTAATTTGTTCTTTTGTCGGTTCGTCATCGATACCAGCTAACACAGAGGTTAGTTCTTTTTCATAAAGGTTCTCGTATGGTTCTCCTTGCATTGCAAGTTGTACACGGTATATCTCGCATTGATATTTTCTGCGAGCAATCTCAGATTCATACAGCCATTGCAATGGGTAGCTCCATTTTGAGTTCCAGTCTATTCCTGAGTATTCGTTCATAACTTTATTATGGCACAATTTGTTTAGTTTATAAAATAAATTAAAGTATCGTCCAAGAGACTTTATTGGTCTTACCAGCAATTTGACTCTTGTCTAAGCTTCCTGCATAAATCCACAAGTTAGATACACGGTCATCATGATGCCCAGCACGAGCTTCAATGCGGACTGATTCAGTACCGTCCTGACGCTTTTTCACCTTTCTCTCAAAGTAGCCCATCTCATCGAGAGTCGATTGGTCGTGGAGTATGATACGCCCAGTTTCAAGCAAGATTGTCAAAGAATCAAGCATGCTCGTTCTTGATGATGCAGTTGTGCGAATACCTGGCATTTTGCGAGCCCTCGCAACATTATCCTGGAAGTAGAAGTTGTAATATCTCTGACCTTCCCAGACCAATGCGATAAAGCCTTCAGCCATATTCTGTTCTGGCACGATCATAGCTCTGTTGTAAATCTTAGCAATCTGAACTGCGTAGTCAGCGTAATCCTCGAGTGCAAGACCATTCTCATAGAACACTGCACACTGTTCATTATTCTTCTCATCAAAGACCATCATAGAAAAGTAATCTGACTCGCCAGACATAGAAGTGATGGCATCAACAACGAGGCGATACCTATGTCCATCTTGTGGTTGCTTATACACAACAAAAGCTGACTGGTCGGTTTTCTCCATCTCTGGCTTCTTCGTAAACTGGTCGACTTTCAGCGTCATCGGTGTGCCAGCAAGAATATTTGGTTCTTGCAATTTGCGTACCTCTTCGGAGAAGAAACAGCGATCTTTGGTAAGAGCCATGATGTCATCGATTGATGTAGGGAACTCATAACGCATGTGGCTAGTTCTCCTAGCTCTACGATGATACCAAGCGATTTTTCCAAGAGCCTCTCTTCCTGTGTAACCGTATTTGACTAGCTCTGGGAGAATGACGTTCTTGTCGTATTCGTTATAATCATCCTCTGTAAAGTTGAGGACATCTTCTTCGCCACCATAAACCAAGAACCACGGAACGAAGACGAGCTCCATCTCCTTTGGGTTGTCAAGAGCCATCTGGATTTTATCTGTAAAGTAAGATGAGATACGATCAGAGAATGTACCGATATAAGCAGTGAATGAGAAGCCGTGGTCTGGGAGTGCACCAGAGATAGCATCCTCGGTCACATCTGGGTTGCGGTATTCGGATGGCTCATCACAGAGCCACACGGTAGCCGTACCAGAACGGACAGAGTTAGAACCTGCAGAGAGGATTTCATAATAGCTACCCCTTGGGATACCTTTGACATCTTTGTAAAACAACTGAGTCGAGTTGTTCTCAGACTTACGATTGATGGTTGGGAAAATATCTGGATGAACGCCCGTAACAATCGGTGCCATCTTCTGGTTGTAATATTTGCTCGCAGCATCAGAGGTCTGGAGAGTATGGATAATGTTGGAACGTTCAAGTCCAGAGACATATGCTGCCATGTAGTTAGAGATAGCAGTAATCAGAGTAGACTTACCAAACTGACGAGGACCAGCGATGACTATTTCTTTATGCACTTCTGCCCTCGTCTCCTTGGCAACATGTTTCAAGATGGTATCAGCGATTAGCTCCTGTCCTTTGTTAAGCTTTGGGTGGATGAGCTGACGGGTCTCCTTGTCCTGGAGCTGCATACAGTTCTCAAAAAAATACCTGAACCCCTCAAGGTCCCCAGACAGAGCCCTCTTGAGCTGGTCTGGGGTGAGGTGGTCGGAATCCAATTGGTAGTCTGATACTAAATCAGTCCTAGCCATTTTTATCCTTTCATAGCCTTAGCAAGACTCTCCTGGAGTTCTCGCTCTCTTCTCTGCTCTGGGGTTTCCTCCTTCGGCAAAATATCCGAACCCTTGAGAGAAGTATTAAGTTTTGCTACCGCATCCGTAACAGCAGTTATCATGCTAGGGTCGCTTTTACCTCCTAACCCATCCAGCAAATCCGCAAGTTTTTGGATTGCTTTTGCATTAAGATCTGCTATACTTGTCGGTCCCCCCTGACCCGACCCAAGTATCTCACTTGCTTCTACTACTTCTGGTTCTTCCACTCTTCTTTTCCTCCGTAACAGGCTTTGCTGTCTTCAAATATTCTATGGCTTCTCTTGCCTCTCTAATATTCTGATCACGGAGTTCCATACGGCGTCTCTGTGCAACAGCGTAGATGTCACGCCCTACATATGCAAGCATAGCTTCAATAACCTGGAACTCATTTCTAATCTTGTCCTCAGCTCTGTTAAGCTCTGCTTGAGAATAGGTGTCCATCTTACTGACCATTTCACGAAGTTTTTGCACGGTATCGTTCATTTTTTCGAGAGATGGAGCAGTGACAGACATTATTTTACCTCACCAGTTGTTGGAAGACCTGCACCCTTTTCAGTATTTGGGTGTGGACTTTGTTTAATATGTGTAGTCGTGTTGTGTTCAGGATCATAAACAGTTGTTTTATCGTGAACAGCATCAACATTAGCTTCCTTGCCAGTACGAGTTTTGTAGGCAACACGGATAGCGTGTTTTAAGGTTTCTTTGTCATAAGCCGTAGCAACATATACATATGCCCTACCCTTTTTATGAGCGTAGCCTTTTTCATCACTCTCCATGAGAGGAATCTGGAAGTTCTTGAACTCATTGATGTAATCAATGTTGTTCGCCATCCATGCTAAATCGACAGTCGCTTTATCACGAGTGTCTCTGTTGATAAGATTGATTGCCTCGTCAATGGTGATAAACCCTGGCGAGAGTTGACCGTTTTGTGGCTGCATGTAAAATTGCTCCTTTAATATAATTTTATTGTATAACAAATCACATTTTTGTGCAAAGTTAAGAAAAATTCTCTACAATTATTTCAGCATCTACATCTGATTTCATGTCATGGCGAGAAATATCTGACCACTTGGCACCATTCTCGTTGAAACCAAGAATAACACACCACTTTCCAGTACCATTGATGTGAGAAAAGAGAGTTTGGAAGGCGGATTCACCTGGATTTTCACGAATAAGTCTCTCCACCTCCGCAAGACACTTGCTTTTGCCTTTAATGATTGGTTCCATCGCCCAGTTTTTATACTCATACTTATGCAAAGCTTGGCGGACAAGTTGTTCAGAACTTCCGCAGTCACAAACTAATAACTTTATCATTCGTTCTCCTTTATAAAACATCCATCAGAAGTTTTACCAGTTCTATTTTTAATTACATTGTAGGCATCTTCTTTACATTTCTCAATATCGATACCGAGCATATCACCAAGTATGATCAATACTACTTGAATATCCCCGAAGGCATCCTTGAGTTCGTCTGAGTTATAGTTGCCACGGCAAATCTCATGAGCAAGTTCTCCGACCTCCTCCATAAGTTTTACGGTCTGTTTATCTGGGTTATCGATACCCTTATCTCTTCCCCATTCTACAATTTTTCTATCTAGGTCTGTCATTTTTCATCTCCTTCCTTTGTTATTTTACCTAGTTTTAGTCCTTCGAGGTACAGTGCTCTACCCAAAGTCGTCTCAAATGGGGTATTTCTCGAAACTCTCTTATTTAATTCTATATCATCATATGTTTTCTTAGGTGTGAAAATTACTCTGTCATCCACAGAGACAGTTTTCTTTTTCTTGGTAAAAATATCCCCGTAGCCATCGTCCCATTTCTTGAACTTAAACTTTGGAACATCCTCTATTCTCTTCACAATACTATCGATATTTGAGCAGTCAAACTCCATAATGTACGCATTTTCCCCATCTCTAACCCCAATTTCTTCAAGATATGGAAGAGGGGTGACAATGACGGGCTTGTTTCTAAACATGCTCTCGGCAATTGTGTAAGAACAAGCCTCTGTACTTGAGAGTTGAACAATATAATCAGCGATTTCAAACCATCTACCTATGTCTAACTTAGGTGGCAAGAAAACCACATTTGGGCTCTTAATCGCATTGGTGTCGTTTGTGAAAACTAGCCATACATACTCTACCTTAGCATCATCGAGAGCAGTAGCAAGTTGTTGCATGCGGTCTTTCCCTTTTTCATTGGAAAGTCTTGTTGCTGACAATAACACGATTGGACGTTTAAGTTTCTCTACAGATAATGGGTTGTAGCATAATCTTAGATTTTTATTTCCAGTAATACGTCCCCAACTTTCTTCGATGTGCTTAGTTATACAGATGTACTCCTTGATCTTTGGATGAGTTGGGTATTTACAATGGTAAACTGGGTTTTCGTAGTCAGCATGAACGGCTGAGTAAATACCCACCTTTGCATCGATATGCGGAATGATGGTGATGTCATAATTTATTATAGCGACATCGCATTTTATCTTCTCTCCAGTAAATTTGTAGACTGGAACAAGCTTTAAGAGTCTCTGTAGCTGAATTGGGTCTCCAGTTTTATACACAACTGCAAGGTCAAGATTGTGGTATTTCTTGGCAAGCTCGTATGTCCAAGTTTCAACACCGCCGATTTGACTAATGTCGCTTACATAAACAATGTTGCTGTGTTCTATCATAAGAGAGCCTCAAGTTCTTCCTTGGTTTCTTCGAAGTTCTCAGGGTAAACGAATTTACCCCAAGAATTCTCTTGAGCCCAGTCAATGTTTTGCTGTTGTCCTGGGCGTTTTGGAGCATTTTTGCTCCTCTTGAATTCCACCCAACCCCACCAGCCTTCTTTGAACATGAATAAATCAGGGGTGCCAACTCTTGTCGTGGCGTTCATCTGTTGCTTGTAGCATTTGAACCCCTTTCCTCTAGCCCACTTAATAAACTTCGCTTGAAAATCAGCTTCCTTAACCATTAAATCCTCCTTTGCCTGTCGTTAGAACTGCCTCTTCCGTTTGTTCTAGTGTACCATCTTTCTTATTCCAGACAAGGTTAGGAGTAACGGCAATCTTATCGTAAGACAGTTTCGGAACATAATCGTACAAATCATCCCAAATACGACTCGCTATCTCTTTAGGTATCCTAAATTGTGGTTCTGCAAGGCGGCAAATGTTGTCATAGCTGCGTTTTACCACTTCATTCCCGATATAGAAGATACAGCCTCTACGGTGAAGCAGACCTTGCTTGTTATTGTTGTATTTCATACGATTTAGTACACGAATACGAATCGACCAATACTTTGGGTCACAGATAGCTTCGACTGGGTGTTCTGGGTCTTTTACATATGTACATAAGCCAGTATTGTCTTGGAAGATTTTTAACTCCTCGCCTTCAGAGCTAACCACCTTCTCTTGTTGCTGCTGGATTAACTTATCTGCCAAATCCATTATTTGTCCCTCCCTGCAATCTTAGCTTCAAGTTTTGCTTGATCATATAGCGAGCCACTCAGCTCTTGCTCCCTCATCTTATCTAGCACATCCACAACGGAGTTACCGCCATTGTTCCTTGTGCCATCTCTATTAAGTTTACCCTCGTGCAAGTCTTCCACGGTACCTAAGAACTTGCTGATTTCATAGTCATGGAACATCACTGGTTTTGTACCAGCAATCTTGTAGACCTTACGCCATTCACCATCTGGGGCTTTGGCATTGGTACGCCCGACAATACTGTAAGCATTGAAACGCATCTTGAGAGACTTAGCTTCCTCCCATTGTACAGAGTTAGCAATACACCAGTTCTTGTAGTCTGCCCAAACATCGTTCCATCTCTCGTAACCATCAAAGTATTGTTTCCATCTCTCAACATAAATCTTCGATGAGTTAGTAGCTTCAGCCACAAACTTCTTTGAAGCATCCATAGCTGGAGAGAACCAGAATACATGGTTAGAGAAATACTTAGCAAAGGCAAACACATTGCCGAGCAACTGACAGATGATAGGTTTGGTGACGATACCACCCAGGAAAGATACAGGGTGCTTATCGAAGCGAGAGAGGTTAGCCAAGAATGAAATCACCTTAGCACGCTCAAGACATGCTTCTGCACCAGCCCCGTGAAAGTCTGGCATTGCGTTTGATGGGATATACATCATGAAGTCAGTTGAGACCTTTTGAGGAACTTGGCTATACATGACATTAAGTTCGAGCTGACCATGAGCTGCGATTGTCTTATAGTTAGCGATGTCCTCATCTGTTAGCCTACCCTCCTTCTCCTCATCTGGTGCGTTCATGATTGTAGAGGTAATCGTGAGGTTTTTATGGGAATCTGCAAGCTCGCTCATCTTAACAGTCGAAGTATTGCGGCGACCCATAATGTAGTGCAAAAGCTCAATGTAAGACGATTTACCACCACGAGCCTCACCGAGAAGGAAGTATGCAGCCTTCGGTTTACGATAAAGGAAGTTAGGGACAAACGACATCATAATATCCCAATACCTGTCTTGGCAACCTGGGAGAGACATCTCTGCCCAAGTCTTCACGAACTCGAAGTCCATCGGTAAGTCTTTGTAGAACGCATCAAATGGCACGTTCTCTTGCTCATACTTGTTGAGAACTTCCCATGTATTATAGTAGTATTCTAGGATTGTGTTCGCATCGTCTCTGTCAATCTCAATCGGAGGAATCTCTTTCGACTCTGGAGAGTTGAATAACACATAGTAGCACTCATCACGAGAGCCGAGCGAGTCCTTGAGCACGCCGTCCTTCGGATACCAGTACAGATGCTCCCCAACCTTGATAATACCTGCACTCATGTCTGCAGTATCAGTAATGTTGTTAATAATGTTAGCAATCGTGTTGTTCACCTCGGCACTAGGGCTAATCTTATAGAGTGACCTGTAAGTCTTGGTCACGATGTCACGAATCGTCTGATCGTCCTTCACGAACTGAGTGAACACATCTGCACCCCTGAGTTTATAGAAATAAAGTGTGCGATTCTGGGAGTGTCGCTTAAACTCATAGTTATACATAATAACTCTAAGTGCGAGCTCGTCTCTCTGTAGTTTGCCTCCTGACTTGAGTAGTGATGCTGGGACTGACCCATTCTGGTTGATGAGTCCATCAGCCACCAACTCCTCAATAAATTTTTCACAGTCCTGACTCTTAACAAGTGCTCTCGAAATAGCCGTTGTCAAAGCCAAGTCTTTCACACCTAATTCGTCCCCCATCGCTACCCCTCCAACTCCTTACGAAGAGAGAGTACCTCATCTTCCAACTGGGTCACCAGCTCCTCGACCTTCATACCCTCTTTAAATGGGTACACAGTCTTACACCACTTAAACACACCTGCCTTCGGGTGGTATGTAAATTCAAGGAACACCATCCCGTCATGGATGTCTAATAAATTGATATTGCTTTTTGCGAGTCGTGCTCGCCAAGACGTATCGTCCATTTAACCTCCTTTTAAAATACTATACCCTCATTATAGCACCCCCCATCCTTGCCGTGTCAACCCCCTTTTTTCAATTAAACAGTCAGTGTCGAGTGTCCGAGAGTCGTAGGGCAAAATTGGAGTGAGCTGCGTCAGCAGCGAGCGACCAAAGGGGTAGAAAGGTTTTGGTCAACTTTTGGTCAAGTATTATTGGATGGGCTTGTCCAAACTTGTCCATAACAGGGGTGGAGAATTTGGTCAAAAATTAGATTTTTGGTCAACTTTTTTGCCCAAAATGAACACTAAAGTTGTTCAATTCGGGTCAGTATTTTTAATTTGGTCAAAAATTAGTCAACTTTTTTTGACTAGAAAATAACAGGGGTGGAAAAAATTTTGGTCAAGTCTTGGTCAACTTTTTGGTCAAATTTTTGAAAGTACCTGACCCGAGAAAATTATGTTATAATATGTTTTTTGATTTTAGTGGAAAACTTGCTTATTTTTTAGCAAATTTAGGTTGCAGATTAGTTGCAGAAAATAACCAAAAAAGTTGCAGTATCCCCAAATCCACCCCTTGCTAACGCAGGGGTATATTTTTATATTCGGGGGGGTTCTCTCGGGTGTCCAGATCGTTTATGCATTTTTTTATTTTTATTTTTATTTATTAAAATATGATTATATTATAACATAATTTTATATTATAGTAAAATAATTTAGTCAATTTTTATATTCTTTCAAAAAAAATATTCATTTTTTATGGCATTTTTAAATTATTTTTAAAAAATTATTTTTATTTTATTTTTTAAAAAACTTTTATTTTATGGCATTTTAAAAAAGATTATAAAAAAATTATAATAAAAAAGTGTAAAAAAACTATTGACATATTTTTATTTATGGTGTATAATTAAAACATAATAAAATAATTTTTATTATAGAACTATTAAAAAAATGGATCAATTAAAAATAAAATATAATTTTTATATTTATATTTATTTATATTTATTTATATTTATTTTTTAAAATATAGAAGATCTAAAAAGTCATTATATTATAGGGATCTTAAAAAGTTATATTTTAAAGATTAAAAAATATATTTTAAAATAATGTAAAAAAAGTATTGACATTTTAAAATATCCGTGCTATAATAGGGACATAATAAAATAATAATTTTATTATAATATAATTTTACAGATTAAAGATCAATTAAAAACAGGGCTGTGCAGTGAGCGACAAGCAGGGGTGTTTTTGATACCCACACTAGAGCAGAGTTTTTAAGGGGTTGGAGATCAAGACAGGGGGCTGAACTTTAAAAAGTTTAAACTATGGCACGGGTGTATTTTACACGGGACGCCATGCATTATAGACAGGGTGATATTGGAGATCGCTGTAAGTAGTCGCCAGACCTCGACGGGTGCTAGATCTTGCATAACTACCTGTATAATAACATGACAACTATATTTTATGTAAACATGGTGTTTAAAAGCATGTTGAGTAGTTTTTAAACGCCATGCAATATAAACTATAAGCATAAGGAGTTATTATGCGTAGACTACAAAATGAAAAAGTGATCAATGCATTTTTAGATCACCAAAAAGCACAAAGCCCAAAAAGATCATATGTCAATGGGTGTTATGTGAACAGGGGATCGAGCATCTCGACAGATGGTGAGACCTTGTATAGTTATAATACGCCTATTGCAAAATGGGACGGGGACAAGGTGCTAGTCGACATGACAAAGTATAGCATGACGACTACAATGCAACAATACGATCTAAGAGACGAGTTGATCCGTAGAGATATTGAGACTGGAGATCTCGTAAAATAAAGTGGAGATTATAAAAGGAGTGAGCCATGTATAACTTAATTGATAACAGAGACTTTTTAAACTCCCTGATCGTAGACCTTGACGATCTCGTAAAGAGACTACAAGATAACTACAATGACGGCACGGAGTTTAAACAGAAAGAAGAAGACAGACTTGCAGTTTATGACGCTATTGAATATTTAAACGAAATGGTGTTTAGACTAGAAAATAAGCAAGTGATCATTAAGAAAGATAAGGAGTAAGTATGAGTATTATGAGTGATTATAGCGATATTGTTGATAATATTGCACAAAATGTTTATGATAACATGAAAAATAACGGGTATGATGACGAGCAAGAAGCCATAAACGATGAGATCGACACGAGCATGATATATTATGAATATCAAGCAACTTTACTTGGTGCAATGCTATGTAAAGGGGTGATTAAAATGGGTGAAGAGATATCATGGGACGAGATCTGGACAGAGTTTTATGATGATATTTATGGTGAACTTGGAAACTTAAAAGAGAAAGACGAAGAGCATTAAAAAAAGTATTGACAAAATAATATCGATGAGATATAATAGAGTTATAAACAACTAAACAAGGAGAACATATGAACAAGATAAACTATATGCTAGTTAGCGAGGGTGCTATTTTAAGAGATTATATCACCCCTGAATATTTAAACGAAGATCATAAAATGCTAGTTGATATTGCAGACTTTTTATACAATGCAAATCTTGGTGCAGAATATCTAAAACCTGAAGCCAAAAAAGTTTATGATAACTATGGTGAAGAGTATTGGCACAAGGTATTGCAAGACATGGGTGCTATTGATAGCCAGTTGATAAACGATAGCCATAAGAAAGACTTGATACTTGACTATACCGATCAATTATTGGAAGCAAGGGGAGAGTAAAAATGTATTATAGATATGACGCAGACGATCTTATGTATGAGATCGTAAACGATAAAGAGCAGGTGTTATGTAAAGTAAACACTGAAGAAGAAGCAATTAAAGTTTTAAAGGAAAGGAAATAATATGGAAATTGAGTATTTTTATATCGATGATACTACAATTAGATACGCTTTACTCTGTATTGCAGTATGTTTTGTAGTAAAAACTATTTTTTCAATTTGTAGTGATAAAAAATAAGGAGAACATATGAAGATTAAACTATACGCAAATTATTATAAGGCAAAGAAAGAAGCCGAGAAAGAAAAATTAAAAGAAGCCGAGTATGGTGATATTTATGGCACAAAATATAGTTATGTTATGTATAACAAGAGTGGTGATCGAGAAGACGAACCTGTTATTATGTGTTATTATGCATGGAAAACAGAAGTAGTAAAGACCGATAAAGGACAATACACCCATGCTATACCTAGCGATAGTTTTGATAGTGGAGTAGTAGCAAGAATTGAAGAAGACTATGGACAATCCGTAGAAGAATAGGAGTAAACATTATGGCAAAGATTAAGTATATTGACGATCAAGGTGAACATAAAGGAACGCTAGAAGCGTGGGAATATTATGGACTACCTGAAAAACAGAGAGTGCCTTATTTCTCATGGCAGAACACGGACTATGAGCCATTTAAAAAGGCAGTGAATAGAAAGTATAACACTACATGCGAGAGAGCATGGATCACAAAGTAAAGGAGATGATATGAACGCTGAAGAACTTGAAGAGTATAAACAAGAAGTGCAGAGTGTATACGATCAATACCTGATGAAGACAGAGAACAGGGGTATAAGTTATGGTGAGATCGCTTATATTGACGGGCTTGATAAAAAGGAGCTTGACGATCTATACAATGAAGCAGTAGCAGAGTTAAACAGATTAAGAAAAATTGATAATATGGAAGATTAAGGAAAGGAGAAAGTATGAGCAACAATGTTATTTATAATGATTATGACGAGTGTATTGGCTACTATGACGATATTGTAGCAATGTATAAAGAAATGTTAAAAAATGAGATCGACCTAGACAACCTAGAAGAAGTCGAGAACTTGACGAAAGAATTGCAAGAGATCAATGAGTTGAAAGATTATGACGGACTTATTGTATTGAGCGAGAATAACGGCATGGGCTTTACAGCAACAAAGTATAAAGAAAAGGAGAGTGATTAAACATGACAGCAAATAACGAAAGAGTATTGAGATATTATTATAAGCACAGAAAAGAAGAGCAGGTTAAAAGGTGGAAAGTGGTGATCGATAAGGTGTATGAAATGAAAGACAACACTAAAGACGAGATCGCAGATGAACTAACAAAAAGTGGCTTCCGTATTTTAAAGGAAGATATAAGAGCAACAGAAAGGAAGATTAAAAATGGCAAGTAAAGTTTATGCTATTGCATACCCCCATGACGACTACTATAACCTAGAAAGTTATGGCGTTGTTGAGCAGGCAGACGAGGGCAGTTGGGAAGTTGTAAAGGACGGCTTCGAAACTTATGACGGGGCTGATCAATATGTAAAGGAAGTATTAAAAGAAGACTTCGTATTAAACGATATACCATTTTAAGAAAGGAGAGAACATGACACTAAAAGATTATTATAAGTCGCATGTTTATGAATATGCGTATAACAAAGGTTATGACGATTGTAAAGCAGGTAAAGCGAACCCGACAGGTGATCAAAGTGATATTTATTGGCAAGATGAAATGGACTACTATATCTGTGCTGATTATTATGGATCATATGTTGGTGGCTATGAAGACTGGACAGCAGAAGATAAGGAGTTTTTGACAGCACTAGGTTTTGAACCTAGCGACTTCATCGAACAATAAAGGAGACAATATGAATAAATACAGAGTAGTAAGAGACTTGCAAGGTGGAAGCTTTGGCATGGATCGAGATTATACAGCTGATGAGTGGATCGAGCAAGCGAGAGAGTGGTGTGAAGCTGATGACAACACAGACCTTGACAACTATTTAGAACGCATGCAAAAGAACAGGGGTGATTTTCCTGATAAGGAAGTGATCGATTTTATCGCTGATATATGGCAACTAGAGTTTGAACAAGTAAAGGAGAAATAATTATGAAAGAAGAAACATTATATCATTTTCAAAATAATGAGATTGCACATTATAGCGACTACCCAGAAGATCGCTTTGTATGGGCAACAGGCTTACTCGAAGCAGTCGAGAAGCTAAAGCAGGAGTTAGCAGAAGACGAGATCGAGTGGGACATTGACGATTTCGAGGGCTATGAAGTTTACGCAGAGGGAGAAAAGATAACAAGAAAGGTAAAATAATATGACGCATGAAGAGATTGCATGGCAACTTTATGATGAGTTGCAACACAATAGAATTACAAATTATGACGAGTACAGCAAACGCTTATATGAGTTGCTTGATTTAGCACACCCAAACGAAGAAAAAGTTGGGGACTATGTAAGCGAAGTCGAGAATATCATGCACAACAAATGGAGCTTTGGCTTTTGTGATATGTGCGATGAAGTGATATTTTATGACACGGACGCATGGTTTGATCTCTGTGGAGAGATTTTTGAGAACGAGAGAGACAACCTAGAGAAGAGGCTTCCTGTTTATGAAAAGGAAGTCGGGCATGATATACAAGATGTTTGTAGTACATGCTTCCATAAATTAGTAGATAATAAGGAGAACGAATAATATGGACACGAAAGATTTTATAAATAAACAGGGCTATTGCCCTCGTTGTAAGCACTTGAACCTTGATTATGAGAGTGCAAGCTTCGTAGATACTATGGTTTATTTCCCATGGAAGTGCGAAGATTGTGGGCTTGAGGGTGAAGAGTGGTACAACTTGGATTTCGCAGGGCATAATGTTTTTGACGAAGAGGGAAACACTATTGAATTATAAGGAGAGAATATGAAAGTAGAGACAACACTAGAAGATTATAAGAGAGGCATTGTCGAGTTCATCGAGAAGAGAGCCGAAACGGAAGATGAAGACGAGCGAGAGGACTTATTAAGTGAAGCTATTTCGCTTGCACACAGATTAGCAGACTTTGATCACAAGTATATGGGAGCAAGGTTAGGCGATATGTATAGAGAGTTTAAGGCACAAATTGAAAAAGGAGAACTATAATGAAAATTACAATCGAACAAAATGAAGCACAAACTATCAGAGATATCGCAAGACAATATGAAGTCAATGAAGAGAAACTTTGGGAGTTTTACCAAGAAATTATGGAAAGCAATTTCTTTGAAGACTTATGTGATATCGCACGAGAAAACGAACCAGATTTGAAAGGAGAATAAAATGAAGATATATGATTACGATTACGCAGATGATGTAAAAATGTGGGAATTGGTGAAGTATAACGCCGAGAGTGCAGAGTGGGAAACGCAAGGTGTGTATGCTGAAACAGAAGAAAAAGCATACGATATGGCAGAGTTGTATAACAAGCGTGGCTATTAGAAAGGAAAATAAAATGACAGACAATGAAATGATTTATAAGGCACTACAAGAATACGAAAAGAACCACTATGAAAGCGAAGATGACAAGTGGCAAGAACAGGTCAACAAGCTTATCAATGGTTATTTTAAAAAGAAAGAAACGCCAAAGGTAAACCCTGTTATCGCTATGGGTTATATTTCGCATGAGAAGTATGAAGTGTATGAAGACGAAGAGGGACACCATGCAGGTAAGCTCGTAGATAGCTACACAAATGACGATCCGTATTATGAAGTTATGGACGGCTATGACGGAGAGAACCTAGAGACCTTTGACAGCTATGAAGAGGCAAAGCAGTTTGTTGCAAACATTGAACACCATGACGCACTCGATGTAGACTATGACGATGAGAAGAAAATGTTTTCATTGGTCAAGTATAACGGCTACCATAACGAGTGGAACGATACTGGTATTTACTCGAATAACGCAGAAAAGTTAAGAGAGATTATCAGAATTACGGAGGGCAAATAATATGAAGATTATTATTGAAGCACCAGAAGTAGACTTCTGGAATAAAAACGCAGATTACGACAACTTCCAAAGAGATTTAGGCATGGACGATAACTTCGATCTTATGGACACCATTATTTATATGATGGACTATGGCGAACCTAACGAAGACGGGGTTGTGGAAAACTCGCACAATTCGATTAAAATTAAACTATTGACACAAGCATAAGCAAACGATACAATAAAATTATTAAACAACTATAAAGGAGAACAGCATGGGATTGGACATGTATTTATACAGAGAGAAATACCTCTCTAAAGAAGACAATAAACTTGAAATTACAAATGTAAAGACAGGAAAGAAAGAAGAATATAAACCAAATGATAGTGGCTATGGCATTACTATTAAAGACACTATCGCATATTGGAGAAAGGCAAATCAAATTCACAAATGGTTTGTAGATAATGTGCAAGACGGCGAAGATGATTGTGGCTACCATTATGTAGACCGAGAACAGCTAGAAGAGTTGCTTAAACTCTGTAAGCAGGTAAAGGCTAACTCGAAGCTCGTGGACGGGAAAGTCGCAAATGGATATAGCTTCGTAAACGGAGAGCAAGTTTATAATTATGAAGACGGACAGGTTATTGAAGATCCGTCAGTCGCAAAAGAATTACTACCAACGCAAAATGGTTTCTTCTTTGGTGGCACTGATTATGATGAGTATTACCTAGATGACATTAACTTAACGATTGAACAATTAGAAGAAATCTTGAACAATAAAGATAACGATGGTGTAGACTTTTATTATTCAAGCAGTTGGTAAAGTAATTTAAATGGTGCGATAAATGGAACTATACAATTTTCAAAAACAAAGTATACATGACTTGTGCAACAACGGAAAGCATATCTGTGTGCAAGATGTTGGCACGGGTAAATCGGCAGTGATGATGAGGTGGCTTGCGAACCAAAACACCAAGCGTGTCCTGATCATCACAACGCCGAGTAAGCGTGATAGTGGAGACTTCCTAAAGGACGCTGACACTTGGAACGGGAAAGGGTGGAGAGAAAGCCTAGAGGACTTTGAGATTATCTCTTGGCATGGTCTCGCAAAGTGGGTGAAAGCCCATACAGGCGAGCTGTGGACTTGGGCTTTTGCTTTTGATGAAATCCAAAAAGCAAAGGCAGGTGTCTCTTCTGGCATGGGAAAAGCTTTTCTTAAAATCACTATCAACTCTTCTCTCTGGGCTGGCTTCACGGCAACACCAGGCGATAATTGGCTACATTTTTACCCGTATTTTACAGCGTGTGGACTTGTTAAAAACAAGACTTCATTTAAGCGTGAGTTTGCGATTGAACAAACTTATCGTGGATTTCCAGAAATTATCGGGTGGAAAAATGAAAAGGTACTAAAATCTTGGTGGGACGAGATTAGCACAACGCCTGATACAAGCCAGATGTTTAACGAGCTTCCATCTGAAATGCACCAAGTGATTAACTTTAAAAAGCCTGTTGGGTATGACGCACTTCGCAAAAACAGGATCGGCAAGAACGGTGAGTTTATCGATACCGTCATGGGCTTATGCCATGCACTTCGGGAGATGTCGTTTACAAAGGAGAAACAGCAGTGGCTTGAGGACTTTATCGAAGGTCTCGGAACGCAAGCAGTCATCTTCTATAACTACATTGAAGAAGGCGACACGATTGAACAGATTATTAACAAGGCAAATAAGCAAGCTAAAGTATGGCGTATCGATGGTAAACACCACGAGATCCCGACAGCCGAAACGATTGGCAAATACGATATTGTCTTATGCCAGTGGCAATCAGGATCAGAAGCACTGAACTTGCAGTTTATTAACTACTGGGTAAGCGTAACGCCGACATATTCGTACATCACTTCGACCCAAGCAAGAGGTCGCATTAAGCGTATTGGTCAGACAAGAACAATGCACTTTTACTATCTTAAATGTGAGGGTATCGAAACTGATGTATATGAAGCATTAAAAAATAAAAAGGACTTCAGTGAAGAAGTCTATATTAACGGAGGTAATAATGAAAAGTAAAGAAAGAGTGGCTTTTGTAAACGAACAAGGTATAGCGTTCATTTCTATTGAAGAAGTGATACGCTTACTTGAAATGACGAGAAAAGACAGCATAAAAGATCATAAGCGTGCTTGTAAGAGATATTTACAAAATGCTCTGGACACTGGTGAAGATGTCAATATCAGAGCAACCCAAAAGATGTGGTCAAATGAAGAGAAAAATTTGTCCAATGTCTTTAAAATTACAATGAAAAAGTTTGAAGTGCTGAACGATGTTCTAATTGAGAGATGGGAGAACAGCGATGAAAGATAAGGTTTGGGAAATAATCATGATTATATTGGGTTGTATAGTAGCAATACTTATCACATGGGTTGTACTAATGTGGGGGAAGTCAATTCAGGTCGATTGTGAGAAATACGAAGCAGTTAAAGAAACGGGAAGTTATCGCCCTGTGCCAAAGCAGTGCGAGGAAGGAGAAAAATAATGAAAGAGAAGTATAGTTTGTACGAGATAATCAAGCCGAAGTTAAGTCCAGTAGTTCAAAAGAAACTTGAGGACAAGATGAAATATAACAGGTTAATTCAGGAGAAGAAACATGAAGAAGAAAATTTGTAAGGATGTAAACTGGGACAAGGTTATCATTTGTGGTGTAACTCTCGGTTGGATGACAAGTGTAATTTACCTATTGCTCATGATTGCAGTAGCAGTAACAATTTAAGGAAAGGATGAAAAACATGGCAGGAACAATAACTGGGGGGAAGAAAGCAGCAGAAACAAACAAGAAGAAGTATGGAAAGGACTTCTACGCAAGGATAGGAGCTATCGGTGGACATAACGGACATACTGGTGGCTTCGCAGCAAACCATACATTAGCAAGATTAGCAGGTCATCTCGGTGGTATTAAATCAAAGAGAGGTGCAGGATTGAAGAGAAAGGATCACGATGAGCAAAAGTAAAACAGGCTCTATGAATATTAAACCAGGTAAGATTTCCTACACCATCCATAAATGGATGCAAGAGAATGAGGGAACGCCAGCGTTGAAACGCACAACTGGTCATATCATCGCAGGTAAGATTTGTGAACTTGATGATGTTACTAATGGTGAACTAACTATTGAGCAGACATTCTCAAAAATGGTCAAGTGTAGTGTTATTTACCGAGATCAATACGATAAGAGTATCTTTTCAGATTATCGTATCAATTACTGGCACAAGAGTATTCCAGCCGACATCTTAGCCAACGCACCAGTAGAAGTGAAGAGAGCTATGGCAAAGACGATTGATGACATGCAACCAGGTCAATATATGGATGACGAGGGTGCAGTCGTCACACCTAATGCAGTTGAGAAAAACGAAGACCCATTTAGTGAGGCAACACCACTAATGCCGTCTGAGAAAGTCGAAACACCAATGGTGACGGTTGAGAAACCAGCAGTCAACAGCAGTATTACTAACGAGCAATTTGCTAAGATGCTTGAGATGGCACCAACAGGAGCAAGCAAGCGTGAGATAGCTGAGGCTATCGGCAAGAACCCAAAGACACTTGATTACTTGCTTGAGCGTGATAGGACACGCAAGGAAAGGTTCTATCAAGAGTACACTAAGGGTTATGATGAACGCCAACGCAGACGCAAAGAGTGGCTTGAAAATGGTCGCAAAGGCTACCAAGACAAGCTCGCTTACAAGGCTCGTACTATCGCTGAAGAGATGGTCAAGACCGACACTACACAGAATGTGACCTTGCCTCTTGATATTAAGAAGGATGGCAAACAGATTACGGTTAATCTCAGCTTGACGATTAACTTGTAGACTTGACAAAACCCCTATGGTTTGATATCATAGGGGCATAGGGGGACAATATAAAGGATAATAACAATTAGGAGAAACTTATGGCGAAAGTCGTAATGTTGCTTGGTAAATCAGGTTCTGGCAAAAGTACCTCGATGCGTAATTTTGCACACGATGAACTTGCACTTATCAATGTCAACGATAAACCATTGCCGTTTAAGACGAAGTTCGACAGTGCATTATCGCTTACGGATTATCTCAAAATCCAGAAAGCTGTTGAACAGACCAAGAAGCGTGCAATCGTCATTGATGATGCTGGCTATCTTATCACCAGCTTCTTCATGGACAACCAATCAATTAACAAAGGTAACAACGCATTTGCGATGTATTCACAAATGGCAGAAGATTTCTACCGTTTGATTAAATTCTGTCAAGATCCTAAGCATGTAGGTGATGACAAGATTGTTTACTTCGTAATGCACGAAGATAAGAATGAATTTGGTGAGATCAAACCAAAGACAATCGGTAAAATGCTTGATGAAAAGGTATGTATTGAAGGTCTTTTCACAATCGTTTTAAGAGCAGAATGTAAAGATGGTAATTATATCTTCCACACTAAGACCGATGGTCTTGATGTAACGAAGACCCCTATCGATATGTTCAGCGAAGAAGAGATTGACAACGACTTAAAAGCAGTCGATGCTACAATCCGTGAATACTATGATATGCCACCATTAACAAATAAGGAAGGAGAATAATTATGGCAAAACTAGACTGGGAAGAGATTGAGGAAGCAGCTATGGGCAACAACCAATATCTTGATTACGCAGACAACGGTGAATATAAAGTAAAGGTTGCTGAGGTTAAATCAAATGCAAATGGTAGTGGATGGTTTGACTTTACCTTCCAAGATACCGATGTCAAGTTTCCTAAGATGTCAGTAGCTTTCTTTAAAGATGAGAAAGTTAAGTTTAGGGCTCATTACTACAAAGAAATCTTGAAGCTTTTAGGTTGTACTGAAGAGCAAGCTCGCAAAGCAGTCGAAGTCTGTGAAGGCAAAGATGATCGTGAGCTCGTCCGTAAAGCTTACGCAGAAGCTTTTGGAAAACTCGCAGCAAAGCACCCATCAATCGACATTGAGGTTCGTCCTCAGATTGACCGTGATGGTAACCCAGTAGTATCAGAAAATGGAACACCATACAGCGAAACTGTGTTTGGTAAGAAGACTGGTCTTCAATTCTCACGCAAAGAGAATAAGAAGCCAGCAGACCCATTAGATGGTGCAGTTGAACTTACAACTGAAGAAACTGATGATTTGCCATTCTAATCCGTAGAGTGTAATAGCCCCCGTGAAATTCGGGGGCACAAAAGGAGGTAATATAATGGAAATGGAAATAGCGATAATCAATGCAGACGCTCGTGATGTATTCCTAGACACGATACGCTCTGTGCAAGGACGAGAGATTATAATCGTCAGCGATCCACCATTCAATGTCGGGTATAAATATGCTAATTACAAAGACAACATGGTAGAAGACGAATACTACGATATGTTAAAGTTTTTCTTCGGTGACTACCCAAGCGTGGTTGTGCACTACCCCGAACAACTTTATAAGTTGGCTTTCACGATTGGGAAATTCCCAGAGAAAGTCATCAGCTGGGTGTATAACTCGAACACAGCT
>Ga0265298_10000533_pt1 | contig 56490 bp, 44 predicted proteins | sample AusTroGonzalo_MG_3_FD_193486 | JGI IMG/M metagenome (GOLD analysis project Ga0265298, IMG submission 193486) | Bovine rumen microbial communities from tropical cattle in Woodstock, Queensland, Australia - Gonzalo_01 | ecosystem: Host-associated > Mammals > Digestive system > Stomach > Rumen ... | reverse complement strand
AAAAATAGCACTTTTTTGTGGATTTAATGCACTTTTTCTTCGATAAGCTGCATTTTTTTAACGAGAACAGGTAAACCGTCTGTTTTCTTCCGCCTTTTTTCTGTCCCGTTCCCCCCAACCGTCGGCATTGCCCCCGCACGCATCGTCAGGGCATGTTTTCAGCAATAATCTCTCTTCCCTCCTGTTGTCGAAGAATGAGTCGTTGTGTAAAGTTACACTCCGAAAGATGGAAGCAATTTATGTGATTGGAAATCAAGTCCCTTAATAGTTCTCAACTGATGTTCTGCTGTTTCACGAAGCAATTCGAGGCGATCCGCTTGCGAAACATTATGTTCAATTAAAATAGCATTGTAGCTTTCAAGATTCGCAAGAACCAATAGTTGATGCAAATCCGCAAAGTCACGTATATTTCCTTTTTTGTCAGGATTGCTGTCACGCCATTCTTTTGCTGTTTGACCAAACAATGCTACATTTATCAAATCTGCCTCATCTGCATATACGTATGACTTTTGTTCCTTAGTGAGTTCTGCTATAATGAGATTCTCTTTTATGGCATCGGTATGAATTTTATAATTTAATTTGGATATTTCACGATTAAGATTCCAATTCAGTGAGAGACGAGAATTCTCGTCAGTCTTGAGTCGTTTGTAATCAAGAATAATGTAAAGTTTGAATTCTGGTGAAATCCAGCCTGCAAACTCAAGTGCTATGTCAGAGTGGGCAAAAATACCACCTCCGTAGCGACCAGATTTTGTGACAATGCCAATACCGTTCAATACTTCATTCCATTCTTTGATAGAAAAAGTGTAGGCATTTGAGCCTGCGTCTTTTTTAAACGTATCGAATTCGATACGTTTAAAATCAGGATTATGCAAACACTCCCATAGTCCAATAAATTCAACAATATCGCGACCTCTAAGCCAGTTGTGTACGGTTATACGAGGTTCAGTACTTCTATAACGAGCAATATCTGTAAGCGAGATATACTCATTCTTGAGATCGGTTGTATAGACTGATATATCTATACCCTTAGCATGGATTTTTGCTTTCTTTTTCATTTGTCAAATTTTAATAATTATTTGCCTGCAAAGATACGACAAAGAAATTAGAAAAACAATACTCCAAAAGGGTGTATTTTGCTAAAAATCAGCTTGCTGCGAAATCCATTTTTCGTTCGAAAAGTAGCACTTTTTGTGCGAAAACAGGTAGAAAATGCATGATTTGTGGTTTTTCGGGAAAGTTAAGAAAATGCAAGGGCGGTACAGAAGGTTTCGGAGTTTTTTCTGTTGAAATCGCAGGCCGTCAGGTCTGCAGAGTTTGGTAGTGCCGCAGGCACGACATTCTCCATAGCCCCGCACGTTAGTGTGGGGGAGAAGGCACGCCATTTCAGTAACCCCTTACGTCAGTATGGGGTACGGCGACCAGCCTCTTTGCGTACCTACTGCGTATCTATAGCGTATCTATAGAGTATCTATAGATAGCCATAAGTGCCCCTCTTACCAATTTCCCATGTATCAGGTTTCAAGTTTCAGGGTAGGGAGGTTGGATGACTTACATATATAGCTATATTTCTGCTAAAAAAAGCTAAAACTACCGTTAATTCGATATGATTTTTCGAGTGGTTGATTTTTAATACGCTATAAATCAATGCTATGCTTGTAACCAAAAATGCAAATGTATTGCAATTTACCAGGATACCAAGCTACCAAGACCTTTGGAAAAATATTCCTGGAATTGGGTAGGAGGTGCATGAGTGTTATATGAGACTTATATGAGACTTACATGAGAGTTGGAATACTCTCACTCCAGGAATATTCCAGTTATATTTTGGGTTGGTATCCTGGTATCCTGGTATCCTGGTATATTCTAATGCAAAGCTGGTTTTGATTATTGTATTTTGTTGAATTTTAGTAAATTGTGTTTTATTACTCGGTAAAATCCACTCAAATTTACACCATTTGTAGTGGTTTTTTGGAGAAATTTAACAATATGTGTTATGCCGATACCTTAAAATGTCAACTGAAATCAGTCGAACGTCATAAAAAGTGACAACCTGCATCAGTCGTATGACATTATTTTGGCATTGCCTATTACCTATATTCCTAGTTCGTTGGATGGAGCGGAGAGAATGTTTTTGTTGTTAAAAGAAAAAAAAATTAGCATATATGAGAATTATTTCAAAAAAATGAGTATCTTTGCACTGAATATAAAAAAAGTGCACAATGAAAGAATTTACAGTAAGAAGTATTGAGAATGAGGGTGTTGTAAAAATGTACACTCTCCAGTTTTCGGATGCGAACCTCTCAGAATTTGAGAAATTTGTCCAACAATTCAAAGATTCCGGTGAGTTAAAACGGGATTATCAGATTATTATATATGCCCTGTCCAAAATCTCCCAAAACGGAGCTTTGGAGCGCTATTTCCGTCCTGAAGGCAAGATGAGTGACCGGGTATGCGCATTGCCAGTGGATTCGGGTAAGTTGAGACTGTATTGTCTGAGGATTACCGACAAGATACTCATAATTGGCAATGGCGGACTTAAAACAACTCAAACATACGAGGAAAGCGAAGAATTGTTGGGTTATGTGATGGATTTGCAAAAATTTGACACGTTAATCAAGAATGAGGTTGCCAACGGTTCACTAATCATCAGCGAAACAGAAATTGAAGGTATCACAGATAAAACTTTTGCGATATGAGTACAAAACTTAATCTTCAGGAGTATTTGAACGACATCTCTCCCGATGTGAAGAAGGAGGTAGACTGGTCGTTTGCCATTGCAGACAAGATAGAGGCAGCACTCCAAAAGGAGAACATTTCACATAAGGAGTTTGCCAAACGGATGGGCAAGAGTGAATCGGAAATATCCCGCTGGGTGGGCGGAACGCACAACTTTACCCTGCGAACCATTGCGAAAATATCCGCATCCCTTGGTGTGGATTTAATTAACGTTTGAGAGTCGCAAGCACACCAGGGGGGTAGAAGACCCCTAGAAGACTCCTAGAAGAGTGGTAGAAGAGTGTTGAGGAGGAAAAGCCTCCAACGGGTGCCCGCAGGACGGGGTAGTGACATGAATATCCATGCGAAGCCTAATACGTTGAATTGTAGGGACGCGATTTATCGCGTCCGTCCTGCGTGTCGGCAGGACCCTCGCACGCGTCGTCAGGACAGGGGATTGGTGGAGAGATAAGTTGGTCAAACTGGCCTGCATCCTAAAGTGGTCAAATTCGACCACTTTGAAATTGGGATTGTGTATCATCACCCATGCGCTCAAGTTTCTCCTCATCCCAGTTTTTATACGCTAAAGCGTAAAGAAAACGCTCGGCATTAAATTTGGAAGCGGCGTCGCATATCTGGTCCAAACCCTTTGCAGGGTCGTATATTTCAGCAGTGTAATACATAACCGTAATTTGTTTTTTTATGACCTGCAAAAATAATAAGAATTATCGAAAACCGCAAGCCGTCAATTGCAATTTTTGTGCTGTTAAGATGCCATTTTTCATCCTCAAAACAGGACGTTTTTTTGTAACTTATGTTACAAACAGGGTACCATGTATAGCGGCAGGTAGAGATAGTCACCGTCTCTCTCGACGTCTCCAGTGTGGAGGATGTAGGCCTGTGCCAGATGGGTGGAGTATTTCTTAATGCATTTCGCCAACGAGACGGTATTAAAGCCTGTCGAGGATTTTACCTCGATGGGTGAGATATTATGTCGGCTGGTGATGGCGCTCTTTGCAATAAGGAAGTCTATTTCCATGCGGTCATCCTTGTCTTCGCGTGAGGAGTTGGAATAGAAGAACAGCTTGCAGCCGTTGGCCGTGAGCATCTGTGCCACAATGTTTTCCATCAGCATGCCGATATTGGCGTCCAACTTGTCTTTTAAGATTTTCTGGTACAGTTGTTCGGAGACGACCCCACGCTCGTCAAAAGCGTGGCTGATCATCAAGCCGGTGTCGTTCATGTAGCATTTCAGCGAATTGTCCCGCTGCTTGAGTCCCAAGCCAATGCTAGGCTCCGTAGTGTTGAAGGCCAGATTCACCATCTTGGCGTCGCGTAGCCAGAAGAAGGAGCTGTCGTAGTCGCGGAAACGGGCGTCCTTGTTCAGGTCCGACAACTGGAATTTGTGCTCGTGGAGCTGCAATTGTGCGGGAATGGCCTCATAGATGGCTTTCACCTTGGGCGTATGCACACCGGCATACTGGTCGATGCAATTGTTGTAGAGGTTGAGTATCTGGCGCTTCACGCGGTCGACATCTTCGAACGAGCGGGTGTCGAGGTACTCCAGAATGGCTTGCGGCATACCGCCCACAATCATGTAGAGCCGGAAATAGTCCATGATTTTGCGGTGCATGGATTGACCTACAGGCTCCTGGGCGGCGAACTTCATGCGAACGAAATCCATCAGCGTCTCCTCGCCCATCGCCCACAGGAATTCCTCGAAGTCCATGGGTTGCATCACGATGTTCTCTTCTTCCGACGGGACGAGATAGTCCTCCTTTTTCTCATCTTTCTTCCGTTTCTTCTTGGTACTCATCTGCATGCCTAGCAGCGATCCGGTCTCCAGATAGTCGTAGCGGCCATCCTCTACCAGGTACTTGACGGCGGCACGGGCGGCAGGACAGAACTCAATCTCGTCGAAAACGATGATGGATTCGCGGGGATAGAGCTTGGTGGAGAAATAGGTGCTCAGGTAGGTGAAGAGCATGTCGAGGTTGTCCTTGTAATTCTTGAACAGGTCTTTTATGTCGTCGCCCACCTTGAAGAAGTCAATCAGGATATAGCTCTTGTATTCCCTCTTGGCAAATTCCTTCACAATATAACTTTTCCCCACACGACGGGCACCCTCTATCATCATAGCAGACTTGCCTTTGCGTTTGTTTTTCCAGAGCAGCAGCTGGTCATAAATCTTTCTTTTCATCACGAAATCAAGGTTTGTTTATTCTATAAATTTACACGGAATCAAAGTTATACAATACTTATTTTCTACACGAAATCAAGGGCAAAAATATAAAAAATATTTTACTCTGCAAAATTTTATGCTTGAAAAATTTCTTTTTTGCTAAAGTTGGAAGAGTTGTCGCACCAGCTTATTCCCTCGCACGCGTCGTCAGGGCAGGGGTCAACCTGGTATTTCCCCTTCTATTAGAAGGGGTGCCCGCAGGGCGGGGTAGTGACATAAATATTTAGGCGAAGCCTACATTGTGCTGAAATACACTTTTCCGTTCATAACATGCAGTTTTTGTTCGAAAACAGGTATTTATGACATCTTCCTTCTACCTGTTTACCTGTTCTCAGCGGTTTTGTGCAATTTTTCAGCGGAAAAGTTGCAGGTTATGATTGTTTTTTTGCTATTTTTGCAGGATAAATCGTAAGCAGGTATGGCCAAAGGAGTCATTTGGCAGGATGATATTGAATAATTAATGGGAACTATATACATGTTGACAGCTGGCGGGTGTAACTAACTATCTCTTTTGTGTATACACTATTTATTAAGAAAACGTTGTACAATGAAGAAAGTAATAAGATTGAATGAAAGCCAACTGCAACAGGTTATAAGAGAATCAATAAAAAATGTGTTGAAAGAATCTTCATCAACTATTATTGATGTTGAAGATTTATGCAAATATGTAGGATGTTCACTTGATAATCAAGAAGAGGCACAATTTAAAATTGAACAAATCTTAAATTATCTACGTCGTTATGGAGTTATAGACCGTTTTAATGAAGATAGATTAGACTGGGTGTTTTCAGATGAAGAAGCCGTCTATTAATTCCTATGTAGCATATAACACATCTTTTACAACTGCGTTATTTTGTTGTATCTGCCTATCCTATAGATACTTTTAACATACTTTAGCTTTAGAACTCTTGCGTATTCCAGAAACTTTCCGTATCTTTGCGGAAAGAATAAAATGTTGGACTATTTATAAACAAATTACATTTATGGCACTATTGAAAGATGACGGCAGTTTGGATATAAAATGGATTAATAGTTTACCTATTGATGAGTTTACGAAAGTGTATGCCACATTAACTCAAGAACAAGAGGACGAATACTGTTCAAAACTTCCAATTAATGAATCACATTGTTCGGAATATGCTGTAATCGTGGATTATTCATTTGAAGATGAGATTGCGAGAGGAACAATGGTTGATGCGGTGGATTTTCTAAATAAGCAAAGGGAAAAATATGGACTAAAACGATGATACTCTATTGTCTGAATGAAGATAAGCGTTTAGAAAAATTACCAGTTGGTTTCTCAGATGAAATAAGCGAGAAAATTGACGAAATTGATTGGTATAACCGTAGTAACACCGATGCATTAATTCAATGGCATGATTATCTTGATGATATAATAAGTTATATCTCAAATATAGTGATAGCGTGGGACAATATGGATAGGTTTCAGCTTTATCCTAACAATGCCATACGTTTCAGGGAATTTGGTTATGATATCACGTTTATGGTTAAAACAAAAAGAGGTACTAATCGGTCTTATCTGCATGTATTTAAAATCAATCTTAAACCAGAAGATTTTGGTTTGAATATTCCACCATACATTCAAGAAAATAAACAACATAACAACAATACAATGAAACAGAAACAAACAATCAGGCTGACCGAAAGCCAACTTCATCAAGTTATAAACGAGGCTGTGAAGAGCGTGCTGAATGAAGATTGGCCATCATATGAAGATTATGGCGATTATTCTGATTTTGGAGGTCCTTTTTTGGGTGATGTATTATATAATATGAATAGTACGGCAAAAAAAGTATTAGAATTATGGGATTCTAGAAATTCAGATGAGACCAAAGATGAAACAATGAAACGTATGAAACACATTGAAGGTTGGTGTCAAAACTTGTTTGGAGAATGTTATGAGGTCATAAATAAAATCAAGCAAATGTTTCCTAACAATGAAAGGATACAATATCTTGAAAACTATTATAATCATTAAGATAAGCACCAGATAACTTTCACGTCCGAGAAGACGACTACGTTTATGGTATTACACATAATGGCGGCGAATCTATTGTCGCTTTTTTTACGCCACCATCCTCACACGTTTGTATGACACCACACCGATTGACATGTCGAACATTCTCCTGAAACGCTCTCCCTCTGAATCCCTGCATGTGTTGTATCTAAACACGGCTTCGTCAATATAGCGTTGCAGGTACTTTGCACTCATGAAGTGGTAGACTCCCATGACCATACGTTTCAGCTGGCACCAGAAGCCCTCGATGGTGTTTGTGTGGCTGTCGTCCCTGACGAACTCCTTGTCTTTGTGGTTCACAGTGAGGTGCTCGTAGCTCTCGCTGTCTTTAAGTGAATGGTAGCCGATGTACTCGTCAGTAAATATGCGGCTACCCTTCTTGACGTATAAGTTGATGATGCTGGTTAAAGTATTGGCCTTGGAGTCAGGAATCCTCATGGCTGCGATGTTGCCGCTGTTGCGCTCCACCATGCCGAACACGCCGGATTTGGTCTTTGTGCTGCGTCCCTGTGTTCCACCTACCTTCTTTGACTCGTGCTTGTTTGTTTCCTTGCCGCCGATGTAGGTCTCATCACATTCCACATCCCCGAACAGTTCACTCTTATCCTGTGCGTACAAGGTTCTGATTTTCTGCAACATGAACCATGCTGTCTTCTGGGTTACATTGATATCCCTTGACAGCTGCAAGGAGGAGATTCCCTTCTTGTGGCAGCTGATGAGGTACATGGCCATGAACCACTTCATGAGAGGAAGTTTGGTGTTCTCGAAGATGGTTCCGACCTTCACGGAGAAGTCGCTCCCGCAGTCGTTGCAGTGGATCCTGCCGTTGCCCCTGACGTAGCAGTGCATGCCACCGCAGTGAGGGCAGGCAATCTGCTTGCCCCATCTACGTTCGATGAGGTATTCCCTGCAAACCTTCTCGTTTTTGAAGTAGCTTATCAGGGAAATCAGGGAGTCGAATGCGGTGAAACTTTCCATGGCTGCTGTGTTTGTTTGACGATACAAAAATATGGAAAGTTTCCGACATACACAAGAGTACTAGAGCTAAAGTATGTTAAAAGTTACTATAGATTAGAAAGATACGGCAAAAAATGCAGGCTAATCATGCCAGCCAGCTGTCAACATGTATATAGTTCCCTAATTAATAACCATGATTTTTATTATGGCAACACCTACTATACTCATTATACTCGTCTGTATTTTCATCATCACCGTGATAATCGTTTGCTTTAATAATGTTTCCAAACGTAGATACAAGCAAAAGGTCGATGCTATTGCAACTCAAACAATACAATTGAATGCAACTTTGGATGAGTTGTTAAAGCCTGAGAAAAGAATCAAGCAGGAAGATATTGACCACTTTCTGACAGATAACCAGGATGCCATTAATGCTGCTAAGGAAATCGTTGAAAGCCAGAGCCGACACAAAGGCCTGCTAAAATCATCGGGTATCTATGAATTTCTTGAAAGAATCAACCCCGATAGCATACAATCCAGCCTGTCGGAGAATAACACCGTTTATGATGCCGTTGCAGAGTTGACTAATTTATGCATTGAGCCCCAGAAAAAGTTTAACGCTTTGATGGTTCCGAGCCATTATTTTGCCTACTCCGAAATGGAACACTTCAAAGATTCACTCACTGAAGTGGATGTTTGCGAGAAGAAAGTGTTTCCAAAGTATGCTCAATATGTTACTAACGATGCGGTTAAACAATTGCTGAGCATTAAGAATGACCTTGATCTTATTAGACAGAACCACAATAATGAGTTTGTGGCCAATGAGCTGGAAATCAATCAAAAATACTTTGACACGGTATTGGGCAAATATCCGCTCGATCCGCAACAGCGTGACTCTATCGTGAAGCTTGAGGACAACTGTTTGGTAATAGCTAGTGCTGGTAGCGGCAAGACCTCTACCATACTCGGCAAAGCCAAATATCTTGTAGAGAAACGAAACATCGACCCTTCTAAGGTGTTGCTGATAACCTACACTCGCAAAGCTGCCAATGAGTTACACGAACGCATGAAGATAGAAGGGATGACATGTAGCACCTTCCATGCTTTGGCCTATCAGATAATAGCTCAGGTTACTGGTCAGGCTCCATCCATCTGTGATGCCGATGTGCCTCTCAACGTTTTTCAAAAGCTTATCCTCAACAATCAGGAATTCCTTCATGCCGTAAACAACTACATTATCAACCAGCAATCGCTGATGGGTTTGGAGCACGATTACAACGATGCTTTTTCTTATTTCGAAGATAGGAAAAAATATGGCATCCAAGCTTTGTTCTCTGATGTTGATGGAAAGATGATATTTACTCGTAGTGAAGAGGAAAAGCGCCTTGTGTCGCTCCTTGCCAAGTGGGGGGTGATGTTCAGATATGAGTGCCCATACCAGTTTAGTACCGTTACCAACGAGAAACGTCAGTATAAGCCAGATTTTACCATCTATTATAAAGATAATCAAGACCAGTGGAAATGGGTATATCTGGAACATTTCGCCATTAACTCAAGTGGATATGTGCCATTTTGGTTTGGCGAGGGAACAAGGGGCGGCTGGAAAGTGGCCAACGAAAAATACCATGAAGGCATTGCATGGAAACGTCATGCCCATTTTCAACATGGTACTACGCTTATTGAAACCACCAGCGCTGATTTCCAAGATGGAAATGTTGAAGAAAAGTTATTGAGCCAGCTTCGAGCTTGTGGTGTGCCTGTGAAGCAACGCACCGATCAGGAGTTATATGATCTGTTGGTAAAGCGTAACCGTAAGTTGGAAAAGTCTGTATATACCCTGATCATGTCGTTCGTTACTTTGATGAAAGCTAACGAAAAAACAATCGACGGATTACTTGAAGATTTGAAACTGAATCCCAACGAGCGTAGCAGGACTATCTTGACCGATGTTATCAAACCATTCTACGAGGAGTATGAGCGGACGCTGAAACAAAGTTACGAAATAGACTTTACGGATGCCATCATTCAAGCTACGAAGCTTTGCAGAGAAGGCCTATGGAGGGAATACGAATATATTTTGGTTGATGAGTTCCAGGATATATCGATTGATCGTTACAAGTTTCTTCAAGCACTAAGAAGCGACGAGCCGAAAACAAAACTGTATTGTGTAGGAGACGACTGGCAGTCGATTTTCCGTTTTGCAGGTTCAGATATGTCCCTCTTTTATGAATTTGAGAAATTTTTTGGCCACACTGAGCTATGTAAGATTGAAACCACCTATCGTTTTCACCAGCCGCTTATCGATAAATCGTCAGAGTTTATTATAAAAAACAAGGAACAGAAGGTCAAGACCATCAAAACACCGAAAGACGATAGATATAGTACATTTTTGAACTTCGAGAAATGTGAAGGTGAGGATAAAGAAGGCGTGTTGAGAAAAGTGGAGCAGATAGTCGCCCAGATTCCAAACAGCCAATCAATCCTGTTGCTTGGCCGATACAACTACGACGCAGTGTCGGTAGGTTTTAATGGGAAGATAGACATGAAGGACAATAGGATTAAGGTAAAGATAGGAAATAGGGAACTACCTTTCCTGTCGGTACATTCAGCTAAGGGACTTGAGGCGGATAATGTGATATTGGTGAACTGCAACCAAGGTGCCTACGGATTCCCATCGCTCATTGAAGACGATCCGATTCTGGACTTCGTGTTGAGCAAGCGGGAGGCCTATCCTTTTGCCGAAGAACGCCGACTGTTTTATGTGGCAATGACCCGCGCAAGGATGCACATGTACGTTTTGTACGATAAAGATAAACCCTCGCCGTTTGTAAGTGAATTCCTGTTGAGAATTCAAAGAGGGTCGTATCTCTGTCCGAGATGTTTAGGTGGAGAAGTGATTCCCGTAAAGGAAGGGCGTACAGCAAATGGAAGCAGATACCGTTGCTACAAATGTTCCAACAATGAAAGCGGGTGCGATTACTTTGAAACCAAATATGGTGACTTGACACCTCCTGGAATAAGGATTACCGAAGATATGACAGCACAGGATATTGAGAAGATTAGAGGAGCGAGAAGGAAAAGCAAAATAATAGGAGCTAAATAAATCACGAAGTTTTTTATCAAGATTCCTGTATTTACTGAAATAAAATTTTTTCTGTCGTAGCAAATGTATCGTTTTTTTTCGTAAAATTGTCGCATAATTATCGTAAAATATTATAAATTAGATTGCTATGACAGAAAGTGATAATATTGTTCAAGTTTATCTTACGTGTCGAGATGTTAGAAATCAGGTAGGAGTTAACAGATATGTTATTAACAATGGTATTGATCATATTGTAGACGTTGTTCCAAAACTATTGTTGAACAATAAAGATGTGATTTATGTACATCTAACTAAACCGATACAAAGGAGGGACGCTAATGGTTATCTTTCAAGAATATGCCAGTCTCTTATAGATAGTGGTAAAGTTCAATATGCAGAATATGGTCCTTTAGGTATGCCTATTTTAGGTGCTGCTTTTCGTACCATCTTTGATGCTGATAATAACCTTATTGAAGATAGATATAAGATTGTTTATAGAAGATGTGTGTGACTACGAAACGGGTAAATTGTTGTCTATATTTGTGTTATTGTATAAAAGTATATTTAATTCAATTATTTTATCTTCGCGAAAATAGGTTTCGTAAATTTTTCGTAGTTTTGCAATCTGAAAATTAAGACAATATGCCCGCTAACAAAAACGCTGTTACACGCTACTATATTCTCGATAAACTGTTGGCAAACCGTTACCACAATTACTCGACCGAGGATCTGTGTCGATTGGTCAACGAAGAGTTAGAAGAAAGGGAACAGCATGTAAGCCGACGTACTATTGAGCTTGACCTTCATTATTTGGAATACGAAAGCCCTTTTGTCGCGGAAATAGAGCATTATCAAATTGATGATGTAAGTCCACGAACCTTCAAGACTATCAAGAAGAGTTGTCATCGCTATGCGGATCCGTCATTTTCCATATTTAAAAAGGAAATGACCGATGATGAGAAATACTTACTTAATGAAGCATTGTCAATATTGGGTCAGTTTGATGGTCTTCCAAATCTGGAGGGACTGGAAACACTGCGAAAGAGCTTGAAGGTGGAGAACGACCGGCAGATTGTTTCCTTTACCAAGAACCCATTGAAAGGTTCAAGCATACTTGGCGAACTTTTTACAGCTATTTCTCAACAACAGGTTATAGAACTGCATTACCATAGGTTTGATTCTCCAGATGAGGTTCGTAAAACGGTTTTATATCCTTATCTACTTAAGGAATACAATCGTCGTTGGTATCTTATAGCAGCTGATAGTAAAGGTGGCAAGATTCTGTCGTTCGCCCTCGACCGTATAGATAAGGTTATTCCTTTAACATCAAGGAAATATATACCATATCATGGCGACCTTAAGGAGCGTTTTGAGGATATCATTGGGGTGACACTTCCCGAGAGTGGCCCTTTGCAGACCATCGTCTTTTGGGTTAGCGATCGCTCTAAAGATTATGTTGCTACAAAGCCTTTGCATGAATCACAGCATAATATTAGAGGCAAGCGAGAAGAAGAACTCCGGGACAAGTATCCCATGCTTGAGGGTGGACGTTTCTTCTATATTGAATGTATTGAGAACTATGAGCTAATTCGTGAATTGATCTCTTTTGGTGCTGATCTTATGGTATTGTCACCGGATGAGATACAGGAGAAGGTTGTGGGAAAAATTACGGAATTGTACCAAAAATATAAATTCTTGCGAAAATAGACTTCGCAGCACTGTTGTACTTTTGCAAACGAAAAACGAAACAGAAAAAGACAAACAATATGAAAAATACAAATCCAATTTTTAGCTTAAAAAATTTCCGTTCCTTTGGCGAAGAAGGTGCTGATTTTGAACTTGCTCCTATCACTGTTCTGACAGGATGTAATAGTGCAGGAAAGAGTTCTATGGCAAAAGCACTTGTGCTATTAAGCCGAATGCCTAATCACAGAGGTGGCATATCGCCTGCATTAAAACTCTATGCAAAAGACCTCAGACTTGGCAATTATGAAAAGGTGCTTAATAAAAATGCAGCTGAAAGCGAGATAGTATTTGCGTATAAAGTATGGTCTAACTATCTTCAAGAAGAGGTTTGTGTCAAGCGTTTTTTCAAATCTATGAAGAACGATGATCTTAAAGATGGTTATTTGTACAAGTACAACATAGAAAAAACTGATGGGATAGTCATCCTTGAAGGGATCACAACCCATTGGGGAATGCAAGATGAGGGGAAAAATACAGATTCCATTACACAAAATTTCAATGCTTTTTCTCTGGCAAGTAAATACCTGCGATTAGTCCAAGTTGTTGATGTTCTAAAAAAGAGACATGACGAAGAATCTCAAAACAAATATGCTCATTATTCCCAGGAGTTAAAAGACATTATGTCACAAATACAAGAAAACGGCATCGATGTTGAGATATATAATATTAGCCAACTAACAAACTGGTTTCATTGGATAAATGAAAGAAACAAGGAGATAGAGGACTGGAGACCTTATTGCAAGACTGACGAGGAGTTTGAGGATCTTTTGGTGGGACAATACCCAGAAAGACAAATAATAGAACATTATCTGGAATTGGTTGCAGATGAAGTGTTTAATCCAAAATTTACTGAAAATGTGGAATATATTGATTCGGCTTCAGCAGCAATCAATCGCACCTATTCAGTGGAAGATAGCAATAAGATGAGTGGGGCTTTGTTCGATTATAACAGGCTGAAAATAACAGACAAGGAATGTTTAGATATTTTCGTAGCATATCATCATACGCCAGGTGGTTTTGTAAACCGATGGCTGGAAAAATTCCTTTGCAAGGAGGGATGTAAAGTTAATACTACAGGTGATGATGAAGGACGTATTAAAGTGTTTATTGATATAAATGGGGAAAAACGTTTGCTTGCGGACGAAGGGTATGGTATCACCCAACTTGTTTCTTTGCTTTTGTTAATAGACAATTCTATTAAACCAGCCAATGAGAAAAAAACTCAAATACCTTGGCGTGATGGTAAACCGGATTATAGAAATCAATATTTTGAAAGATACCCTCAAGTAATTTGTGTTGAGGAACCCGAAGTTCATCTTCATCCAAAGTATCAATCTATGCTTGCAGAAATGTTTGTGGAAGCATATCAAAAATACAATATTCACTTCATCATTGAGACCCACAGCGAGTACCTGATTCGCAAGCTTCAGGTGATGGTAGCCGACAAAGAAAATGCACTTTCACCTAATGATGTGTCGCTTAACTATGTGGAGAAGGGGAAGGATGGTTCATCAACGAATAGAAAGATTGAACTTAAGAAAGATGGTGCACTGATGGATAGCTTTGGAGAAGGTTTCTTCGACGAAGCAGGAAGTCTGTCAAGACAATTACTCAAACTAAGCTTGTAGATGCCATGAAAGATGTTGTTTTCTTTTTACAAAAAGATGTATGGGCTTATCTGAATATGAAAGGGAAATCTATTCTTCGTAGTCAAGTTTGTGATGCAATGGCAAAATCGGCGGTTCATACAGATTTAACGAAAGAGGAGCTTGCTAATGACGAGTATCTGTTCCAAGTGTATAATGACAATGGGGGTAGGTTTGAGTTTGATTTTAGCGACAAAGATGAATATATCAATTCTACGTTGGCAGCACCGTTAAGTTCGACCTATCTTGTGGAGACGGACACGGATTTCTGCGAAATGAAACTAAAAAAGCAAGGTGTGGCTGTTATGAACGAGGAGTTGCTTGGAAAGGATCCTTCGTTCTTCTCACTTAAGGAGAGTTATGTGAATAAGGGAAAGGATGTAAGGTATAATAAAGGCTGGGAGGAAAAAGAGTTTCATGTTGTTTTGGGTGGCCATCATTGTAATGCACTGATTTTAGTTGACCCATATATTTGCAAGGAAGGAGCTGTCAGCAGGATGAATAAAAACTTACAGTCTTTGCTCAATGTGCTGCTTCCTGAAAGGTTGAATATACCTTTTCAGATTTCTATATTCAGTGAGTTCGATCAGATGAAAGGGAAGCATGTTTATCAGGAAATAATCGATGCTATACATGCTATCAGGCCGAAATTGGATGTGCAATTTACTTTGTATCATACCCATGAAATCCATGACAGGCTTATTATGACTAACACTTATATGATTGAAGTGGGGGCAGGCTTCGCATTGTTCAAAAATGGCGTTGCAGCCAATGAAACGAAAATCATTTATTGCCCATACAAAAAGCCCGATTATTATCAAAGGCTGAAAAGTGTGGCAAGGATTAATAGGAAATCGGAAGCTAATGAAAATTTTGCCAACTATTGGGGGGATAAGCAAAATAGACTGTTTGAATTAGTAAATTAACATGGCCTATATAACAAATGCAAATTTTCGAAGGATAACAAAAGAGTTTGAAGTTCCTAAAGACAAGGACTTCAAATTTGACGATATTGTTATCTGGGAATCGCCCAAAGGGACGGTGGTTGACAAAGATCATCCATATATTTTTGGATGGTGGGAGGTTAACAGACTGCTTGCTTTTAAGGAGTTTTGCAAAAACACGAATTTGGCGGTCAAGCACTTCTACAGGAAAATTGAGAAACCACAAGACAGCTTTAAATACATTGACGCAGAAAAAAGTCCTGCCTATCATTGTGACATAAACTGCGAGGCTATGCATTCTTCACTACGACGCATTGAGATACCCCAAAGCATAAGAGAGCAAGGAAAAGAGAAAGTGATGGAGTTTCGGACTTGGTGGAAAGACAATGAGAGCCTTTGCGATAGTAAACCGGATGCTTTTGTTGCCAAACTCAATTTGGTATTCCATACAGACTTAAGAAATTATGATGTTGAAGATAGAGGTAATTCGGGAGTTCACGAGTTGGATGACAATCGCTCCATTGAAGAGATAGACTGTAATATAAGAGATTTGTTCAATGGGTTGTATGCTTGGGCAAAGGAAGACAGAAACCGAAGAGAAATATTTAGAAATTTCAAATCTATGTCTTTTCTTGGAAATAGTGAGAATTCGATAAATGCTGATTTGGGTGATTATTCGGAAGAAGAGGTGAAAGAAGTTCTAAAACATGTTCATTCCATAAAAGAAGAAATAACAGAAGATCTTCAAAAGCTTTACCAAAGAAGATATATACCTGATTTGGATTTCCAGACCTCATTATTAGAAAGTCTTGGTTTTGTTCCTTGTTATATTTGTATGGGTGGTGTTAATAAGGCTAAAATAATTGAGTGATATTCTCTTATGAAACAGATCCTATAATTGAATCTGCTGAAAAGTATAATCTGTCTCAATAATAAAAATATGACCAAAAGAATTTATCCCATAATATTATTAGTTGCCTTATCAAATTTTTTGATAAGCAGCTGTACTAATAAGACTAGTACAGATGAAGCTGCGACTGAATGTGTAGAGGTGGCGGAGACGGATTCAGTGGGAAATGATGCCGCTATCCAGCATATCATAGACAGCATCCAATTGAAAGAGAAAATAAGCCAGCAAGACATTGATTTTGTGAAGGAACATTTCATTAGGGATGGGGATTTGGCATGGTGCATCAATATGGAGAACAAGTTGAGATATGACAGCTTGGCCATGATGCGGAAGAAGTTGTACAAGAACCAAAAGACCAGTGAGTATGCATCGCTGTTTGAAGAGGAACAAAATTTTTTTGAGAAATATAAAGAAGCATGCAAGAATGCGTTTTGTACTTGTAGGGAAGTTTATCTGATAGGCTCGGGTACAGGTAGGTCCTTATTTATGAGCGATATTGAAGAGGAATGCTGCCACCAATTGATGCTTGCCGATGAGGGAACATTGATGCAATTGTGTGGGGGTAAGCCGAATATGGACAGCCATCAGAAAATTACGCCACAGATGATAACCAACTCATACGCTAAAATGATAGAGGTTCAGAAAGATTGTGAAGATGACGATTCGAAGGAGACACAAAAGAACTATTCACGAACAAGCAAGCAGAACCTATTGCGCCAAGAGCAGAAAGCGTGGAACCAATGGATGGCATACAGGGCCACTATGTCGGCGCAATTGCCGACAGAGGCTCGGAAACATTTTGACAACGGAACCAACAATGCCATGAGACATAAGTTGATACAGTTGAAAAACCAGTATGCAAACATTGGGGTGGTGAGCAACGACGTGGTTCGATGCACGCTTCCATACGATTGCTCGGATAAAGAGCTAATGGAATACTCCTCGTTTGACCAGGTATGGGCTAATTATGCAAGAGAAAATTAATACAACAACACATAAAAACTAACGATTATGCTTCCAGATTTTGGTGATTTGATTAAATGCCCCTATTGCGGGGAAGAGAAAATATTAATGAGTTTGATGTCCGGCAACACTTTTGGTGCAGAGTATTGGTCTGACGGCAAGAGGATAGCCCCCTCGCTTCCAGAGGTATCTTTTGTGCAGAAATGCAAGCATTGTGGAAAATATTATGTGACATCCAGGCAAGAAGTTCAAACCAGTGATAAATATTCTTCTGAGACTGGCAATTTGACCTATCAAGAGTGGAAAGAAGCTTATTGTCAATTTAAGGAGGAAGGAATAGACGCGGAAGATATGGTAGGTGTGAAAATAAGGCTCGTTCAAGCCTATAATGACTATTACCACAGAAACAAGAATACAACAACTCCTTCAGATGAAGAATATCGCTTTATTGCCAGGATTTTAATCAATGACATCATCAATTGTTACAACTTGGAGGACTTTTTGTTGCTTAAAGCTGAGTTTTACAGAGAAGCGAACGAGATGGAAAAATGCAAAGAGGTATTGGCTGAGTATGCCCAAAATGGAATTGAGAACGAATATGCAAAATTTTATCGTGATTTAAAAGACAGAGTGGAGAGGGGTGATAACATTGTGTTTCGTAGAGAAATGTAGAAGAAAATAGTTCAAGCATGATTGCTATGAAGAAATTGATTATCATCGCATTTTGTGCCCTTTTACTTGCATCCTGCGGCAACCGTCACAATGCTAATACAGAAGGTGATGCACTTGAAGAGGAGTTGGCCCTCAATAAGAGGGATACGATTGTCATTAAGGACAATTATGCGGCATATATTAGTGAGCATATCGACACCTCGGTTTATCAAAAGTGCTGTTTCTGTTATATTGATAATGATACCATTCCTGAATTATGCCTGTTTGGCAGTTGCTTTGCCGATGGGGCTATTATTCTGTCTCAACACAAGGGTGTTGTTACCCGCAGAGACTGCAACAGTTCTCCCCATTATATTGAAGGAAGCGGTTTGATAGACGATGGGTATGCGCATTCTGGAATATATGGTGATAAGATTATCCGTCTGAAAGATGGGGCGTTTGAGGAGCTGCTTTGTGCGGAAGCAGTGTGGCATGAGGGAGAAGCTGGCCATCCGGCTTATTTTGTTTACACGATAAACGGTAAGGTTGTTGACACACGCTATGGCGAAGAGGTCAATGAGGAAAGTTGCCCAAAGTTGAATGAGGCCATAAAACAAGCGTATTCGTCGAAGGGAACCAGTAGGCCTATCTACGAGTCTTCGGAAGGGGGATATCACTATGTGTTGGCAATGTCTTTCTGTCAAGAGGTGACGGGATGGCAATTTGGTTATAAGGGGAAGCAATACCCCGCTAAAGTGCCAGGATTTATTCAGGATGACCTCAAAAGAAATGGACTGCTTACAGCGGGACAGAGTGAGGACTGGATAAGAGAAAGAGTCTGGAGCTATCATACCAGCATTAATCTAAAGGATTTTCCAGACGACAGGAAGTTTTTGGTCATTGGTGGTTTGGCAGGAGTAGGGGAGTATTATGTGTCTTACAGTGGGGAGGAAGCTGGCGGAGTACATGGGTACTTTAATTATGTGACCTCAAATGATACCTTTGATATTTCTTTCCCCATTGAAAGGGTGGATGTTGAGATCATCTTCAATCGCTCGATAGCAGAGAAGGTTGATCCAAGATATGACATCCCCATGGCCGACCGCAAAGCGTTTGGGAAAGCTATTGCCAACCAGGGAAATTGGCAATGGGGCCAGCCTTTGCCCCATTGGGGCCTCTGGCGAGGGGTGTATGTTATGTAAAATAAATTTGGTAAATTGCGAAAATTTTGTTATCTTTGCAGGGTGATTAAAGGAATGTAAGAACTTATGAGCGAGGAGCAAACATATATCAACTTCGATGAGTATATCCGGCAGGGAGAGCCTTCGAAACGCGAAGCAGCCTATGCTTGGAGTACGGCTATCGGCCTTCAGGCGGTAGATGGACTGAAGACTTCGGACTACCTGAACGACTTGGCCCGCAGGAACATCGAAGGCGAGATTACCATCGATGAGGTGGATCAACTCCTGAAAAGCTATTACGAACGCAAAACCGTGCGTGAAGCCGATGACGACAATAAAGAGGAGGCCGACAAGGCTTCGAAGAATATAAAGAGAATTCTCTCTTCGGATACGCTCGACTTTACAGCTGACGGGCTCATCAGCCTGCATCGCCGCATCTTTGAAGGGGTGTTGAAGCATGCGGGCGAACTGCGTACCTACGATATCACCAAGAAGGAATGGGTGCTGGAGGGCGACACGGTGCGCTACTTGAACTGGGAAGACCTGCGGCGGGCTTTGAACTACGACATTGAGCAGGAACGGGCTTTCGTTTATAAGGGCAAGAGTCAGGACGAGATGATTAGTCATCTGACTCGTTTTGTGTCGGGACTATGGCAGATTCACGCCTTCAGCGAGGGGAATACCCGCACTACGGCCGTCTTCACCATCCTTTACCTCCGCTCGCTGGGCTTTAATGTAGAGAACGACCTCTTCGCCCGCCATTCATGGTATTTCCGTAATGCGTTGGTGCGTGCTAATTACAGGAGTATTGTAAAAGGCGTTGAACTGTCTCCCATCTATCTGGAGCGTTTCTTCCGCAACTTGTTGCTCGGAGAACAATGGGATTTGCGTAACCGGTATCTGCATATTCATCCTACCAAGGAATGGAGTATACAACCAAATCTGGCAAACCCTATAAGTACAGGACAAGTACCCCTCAAGCACCCCACAACTACCCTACAAGCTCAGGACAAGTTGCATACAGACAATCCAGATATTATAAGGATAGTGCAGGCTATAGGTGAGCTGGAACTTTCGGTGAAAGAAATGATGGATAATCTAGGACTAAAAGACAGAAAAAATGTTCTGAATCTTTATCTCAATCCCGCCATTGCCGACGGCTACGTCCGTCTGCTCTATCCGGACAAACCCCACCACCCTCGGCAGAAATATCTGCTGACGGTGAAGGGTTTGGCTTTATTTAATGAATTAAAGAAGTAAGCTAGCTGACCAGCGCGGCGGCGCCGAGGATGGCAACGTCGTTTTGCTTGAGCTGCGAGACCATCACTTTGACCTTGCCACGGTAGTTTTCAAGAATGTTGCGGTCGAACGACTTGATGACGGGGTCGAGCAGCACCTTGCCGGCTTTTACGGGACCGCCCATCAGGAAGACGGCTTCGGGAGAGGAGAAGGCTACGGCATTGGCCATGGCCAGTCCCAAAATATTGCCTGTGTATTCAAATACCCGCAGGGCCAGTTCGTCGCCTTGGTTGGCAGCGTCGCCAATCATTTTGGAGTCGATTTCTTCGGCCGGCACTTTCGACAGGATGCCATCGTAATAGGGGTCTTGAGCCATCATGTCGAGGCAGGTTTTGCGGATGCCACCTGCTGAGGTGTATTGCTCGAGACAGCCCTTGCGTCCGCATTTGCAGCTACGGCCATCGGGGAAGACGATGGTGTGGCCCAGCTCTCCGGCAAAGCCATCGTGGCCGTAAAGCAGTTTGCCATCGACGATGATACCACTGCCTACACCGGTGCCCAGGGTGAACATGATGAAGTGCTTCATGCCTTTGGCACCCCCATAGACCATCTCGCCGTAAGCGGCAGCGTTGGCATCGTTGGTGATGACCGAGGGCAGATGAAGGCGCTCTTCCATCATCTTGGCCAGATAGATGTTGCCTTTCATGTTGAGGTTGGGGGCATTTTCGATGCAGCCCGTGTAGAAGTTGCCGTTGGGCGCACCGATGCCGATGCCTTTCACTTCCACCTGTTGCTCATCGATAAGCTGACGGATGGTCGCGGCCAAATCGTCGGCATACTGGTTGGGGTCACTGTATTGTGCGGTGGGGAGGTTCTTGCGGGCCACCACTTCACCCGCGGGGCTTACCAAGCCGATGTCGGTGTTTGTTCCACCAATGTCTATTCCGATTGCGTACATTTTTGATAATTGATAGTTGATAATTGATAATTGACAATTTGTATTATGTTTGCGTCACTACCCCGCCCTTCGGGCACCCCTTCTAAAAGAAGGGGAAAAATCAGAAGCCGGTGATGGTGTTGATGTATTCGACACCGATGAGGCGGTCGTAGAGGGAGGTTTCGTCGGTGAAATAGACGAACACCCAGTAGTCGTTGTTAGTTTGCCAGTGGCTGCCTTCAATGTAGGTGGCATCGATGTCGGTGCTGCCGAAAGGTACATAAACGTATTGGTAGTTGTAGATGCCCTGTTTGAGATACAGCTCGGCCTCCCAGTAGTTGGTTGTAGGGTTGTATTCGAGTTTGGCATCGTCTTGAGTCTGCCAGTCGGTGAGCTCACCGAAGACATAGATGTTGCCTTGGTCGACGGGGAAATCGCATTTTAGCGAGAAGCGGGTCATCACATAATCTTCGCGCTCTTCGCCCGGGTAATCGCTACTCTCGTAGTAGCATTTGCCCTTGAGGGTAGTAGTGCCCTGATAAGCGCCGTAGGGTCTGGCAATGTCTTCGAGCACGAGGGCGTAGTAGCCTTTGCCATCATAGCGTATGGAGGCAATGCGGTCGCCGTCATAGCGCAGGCTTTTGAGCGAGAAGGTGCGGAACTCAGAGCTGCCATAGAAAGTATTTTCGTTGTTGTCGTAGTCGAAGTTAAACTCGCCAGGTTTGCTGTAGCGATGGCGCAAGCCGATGATGGCGTTGTCCCAGCGGCTGTTTTGCATGATGGTGGCGCTGAGGTTGCGGGCTGGGTCATGGATAATCATGTTGCCTATGTTGACGGTGAAGTCTATCTCTTGTGCGGTTCTATTGTAGCGCACATCAGTGGCGGGATGTTCATGGCCACTGATGGTACAGCTGCCGCTTTCTTTCACCATAAAACGACGGGTAAGGATGGGATTGTCGGGGGTGTCGTCATAGACAAATAGCAGGTAGTTGCCCGACTTGGTGATATTGAGCATATTGTTGGGGAACAGCAACTTGAAATGCACATAGCTTTGTACGGTGTTGAACGAGTAGGAATGTTCGGTAAGCTCGTCTTCGATATAACCGTCAATATAGTCGAAAGGGGTAAGGTCGGAGGGTTTCCAGTCGTGGGTGCAGTGGATAACGGTGTATTTCAGGTAGCGGTTGTCGTTGCTGGACAGGTCGTCGAAGTTCAGCATCAGTTGCTCACTACTACCTAAGGTGATGATGGGATATCCCATAGGAGCGGTGGCTGGCGCAAGCTTGATGCTGGCCAGGTCGGGAACATAGGTGCGATTGTCGTAGGCTATATTGTCGAAACCCTGTGCACTGAGACTCAGAGCGAGTGTGAGGGTGAATAAGAATAGACTTATGTGTTTCATTTTAATAAGGTGTTATGTTTACGTCACTTCCCTGCTCTTCGGGCACCCAAAATTTTTTTGTATGTAAAAACTATCAGGCCGATAAGCAAGATATAGGCGGTCCAGAGGAGGGCAGTCTTCCAGTAGTTGAGATGGTCGAGGCGGGGATGGTAGAGGGCATCGGGACTTTCGTGGCGGGTAATGGGGTTGAGCCACAGCTCGGTACCATCGGCAAAGGTGAGCACGGTGCGCACATACTGGTTCTCGGGCTGAATGATATAGGAGGCTTCGTTGATATCGGTCTCGGTGAGCAGTACTTCTCCTCCCTGGCCAATAAACTCGGCTTTGCTAATGGGCTTGGTGGCAGCTACCCGCAGGGTGTCGCCACACAGGTCGGCTTTAGTGAGATAGGGTAGGTGCTCGTTCAGACGTTCAATCTTATGCGGAATAGATTCGGTGTAAGTGGGGTCCATAGGGAAGGCCACCCCCACTGCTTTTCCAGCCACCAATGCGGCTAGCAAACGACTGCCCTCGTTGACGGGACTGTTGATGAGGGTGAAGCGGTTGGCCGGGTCGTTGATATTGGCCATATTATGCGCATCGTCGCCACCAATCAGATAGACCAGATGGCCGTTAGACAGGGCCATATCCCAGTGGGCAGGCGATTTGCGGTAGCCGTTGAGCACCTCCATCAGTTTGTAGTTGCTGAGGTATTTGAAATCGCTCACCAGATAGCCTTTTTCCACAAACGAGGGGTGGGCAGGGACAGCCAGCTCGGCCTGTTGGCTTATCTTGTTGAGGGTGTGCTGTTTCATGCTGAGGGTCTGCCACAGGGGGTAGTCGATTCGGCGCACCTTGCGGGCTCCCAGTCCCAGCTGGTGGATTTTGAAGATACCGTAGCCGTGTTCGTAGCCAGGCACATAGCTGGGGTTGTCGTGGTCGTAATCGCAAATGCTGTTGTAGTTGGAGATGCCCACATGGTCGAAACCGAAAAGATGGTAAACACTGTCCACCAGCTCGGTAGTGTTGAGTCGTCCGTTGGTGAGGCCTCCCGCAGTGCGGGTATGAGCATGGAAGTTGCACTTCAGCCAGGCGGTGGAGTCCATTCCCTCGTATGGATTGTGCAGGTAGTTGCCGCTGAAGGGGGTGGGCTCGTCGAAGTCGTATATCGGAACAAAAAGGCTGAGGCAGAGCAGTAGGGCAATGAACAAGCCCAAGAGACTGAGGATAAGTTTGCCGATGAATTTCAAGATGCGCATTGGTGTCATATATTAGAGTGCAAAATTACATGAAATTCTCGAAATATACGTCATTGTGTAAAAAAAACTATTTTTTGCCCTCCAGTTTATATACACAAACATACTCCACCACCCGTCCGCAGCGATAGATGGGGAAGGTATCAATCGGGGTAACGCTTTCGAAATTGGGTTTCAGCCTCCAGCAGGGGTCGCTATAGTTGTGGCTTTGGTTGAGAAACCAATAGTTTTCCCCTTTCTGAATGCCACCCCGCTGCTCGTTAATCCACTGATATTTGTGGGTGTTTTCCAAATCTCCAAGGGTATATAGTTGGAGACCTAAGGGGCGGGCAATGTAGTAGTCGATATTGGCCGCGGGAAACCAGTTGACGGCAATGATGCCATTGTCGGCCCGCATTTCGCCCAGGGCTATCAGGCTGTCGCGTACTGCCTCAAAGCCCTTGCGCTTTTGCTCCCAGCCATACATGTCGAGGGTGATATCGCCCGTGCCCATCGTGTATATTGGGGTAGGTTTGTTGGAGGCAAAAAGCGACTGGATGCGACCGGTTTTGATTTCAAAGCTGCCTATGCCTACGGCTGTCAGCATCAACAGCAAAGCAGCAATGATGACGGCTGGAATGCGGTATAGACCGGTCATGTTTTCCTGTCGCTCGGCCAGCCAGGCACCCGCCATTGGAATCAGCAAACACAGGGCCGGAGCACTCCAATGGGGCAGGGTTTGACGGGTGAGTGAAAAATAGAGGAAGAGACCCACCCAGGGCAGGGCTGTGAGTACCAATAGACGGCTGACCGTGTTGGCGCGACTGGCTTTCGTTTTGAAGAAACTGACTAAGGCAATGATGATCAGTATATAGACAATGGGATTGTTGTATATCAACTCTCCCGCCAATTCGGCACCGAAATAGTCAAATCGGGGCTTGCCAAACAGGCTGACTCGGTTGCCATGAAAGGTGAAGCTTGCAAAATCGTGTTGCAAGTTCCAAATGAGGATGGGCAACAGGCAGATAGCGGAAATCAGTATGGCAAGATACAAATAGCCATTTTTCAGTTCCTTCCTGTCGTAAATCAGAATATACAAACCTATACCTACCCAGATAAAGACAGCGGAGTATTTTGACAGCATGGCCAGACCCGCACACAAGGCTGCCAACAGCAGGTATGCACAGCCGTGAGAATTGGAGGATGCATTTTGTTTGTTCTTGAAATACCTGATAAAAAACAGGACAGAAAGTAGCAGGAAAAACATTAGCGGAGTGTCGGGCATAATGAAAACCCCTGTGATGATGAAGGCATAGAGTGAGGCGGTGTATAGTAAAGCGGTATAAAAGCCTGTGATTTTGTTTTTGATTTCCTTGCCAATGAGATAAATCAGCCAAGTGTCCACGGTCATCAAAACCACGGAAGAGAGACGCAGGAAGAATTCGCTGTCAAATAAAAGATTGCAACTGAATAGCTGCATCATCCAACCCACCATACCCGGATGGTCGAAATGCGACCAGTCGGGGTAAAGAGCAAAAGTCCAGTAATATACCTCGTCGTTGCCCAATTCGAAGAAGGCTGCTAAAAATCCACGGATCACGATGCTGACTAGCAATAAGATAATAAGAGCTTTGGGGATGTTTTCTTCACGGATATTCATTTCCTTTAGTGCTGTTTGATACGAAAAAGCAAAAATACGAAATTAATCAATGTGCCAATAATTTTTCGTATTTTTGCACGTTTTTTTAATAGGGATAAAAATATAAGATTATAGTTGGCGGAAGAGTGTGTTTTTGAATGATTAGATCAATGGTTGAGAAGATAAAAGACAAGTTACATTGGAATATTTTGGACAGCTACATCTTCAAGAAATTCTTGGGGTCGGTAGTGTATTCCATTGCCTTGCTGATGACCATTATCATTGTGGTGGACATTTCCGAGAACCTACAGCGTTTTCTGGATAACAACGCTCCAATGTCGGCCGTGATTACCGGTTATTATTTCAACTTCATCCCTTATTTTGTCAACCTGTTCATCCCCCTGTTCACCTTTATCAGTGTGATTTGGTTCACCTCGAAACTGTCGGCCAACAACGAAATTGTTGCCATTCTGAATGGTGGGGTGAGTTTCTACCGGATGTTGGTACCTTATTGTGTGGGGGCACTGACCGTGGCCGCTTGTGCATTGGTGTTGGCCAACTATGTGGTACCAAGAACCAACAAGGGCTTACATGAATTTAGGCAAACCTATATGGAACACAGCGCATTGGCCCGTCTCGATATTCATATCAAGAATTCGTCTAATAGCTATATCTATCTTGAAAGATGGACTAAGGCCGAGAAGGTAGGCTACCAGTTTACCTACGAGGAGTTGGGAGAAAAGATGATGGACTACAAGCTGAGTGCCCAGCGGATTGTGTATAATGAAGATACGCAAAACTGGTCGCTGTATGGCGTGACAGAACGTCGTATTGTAGATGGACAAGAACAGTATGCTACTTATGTACAGTTGGATACGGTGTTCAACATGACTCCTGCCGACCTGAACCAGGATGTGTATATCAGCGAAACGATGATTACCCCCGAACTAAACCGCTTTATCAAGGAGGAAAAGGCCAGGGGCTCTACGTTTGTTGACCAGTATGTCATTGAACAGCAACGTCGTCTGGCCAATCCATTCGGTATTATCATCATGACGTTTTTTGCGGTGAGTGTGTCGTCCAGAAAAACCAGAAGAGGGGTGGGCGTACATATCTTTATCGGTATGGGACTGGCCTTCTCTTTTGTGTTCTTCCAGCAGATCTCAACGGTTTTCTCGGTACAGGGTAACTTCCCTCCGGGTCTAGGCACTTGGATACCAAATATTATATGTTTGATTTTATGTGCCATACTGTTAAGGTCAACACCGAAATAAAGTTTAGAGTTTAAGGTTTAGAGTTTAGAGAAAAAATACAACAATGGGATTTTGGGATAAGTTTAAGGAAATCAAGAAAGAAAGTCAGAGTCCGAAGCAGATACTTCGCGACTGTGGACTGATAGTGTTGGGAACTTTCATCATGGCCATAGGCTATGTGGTGTTTGTGTCACCATTGAAGCTGGCCCCTGGAGGGGTATATGGTATTGCTATTATTTTGCACCACCTGTTTAATTTCCCGATAGGTTTGTCGGGTATCTGCCTTGACTTGCCCTTGTTGCTTATCGGCACCTTGTGGTTGGGCCCGAAGTTTGGTTTGAAGACGGTGGTGGGCATAGTTTCACTTTCCGGTTCCATTTCTATATTGGAGTATTTTTATGGTTACGACCCGCTGATTGGCCTTGCTTCCGATCCGTCTATCCCAGATCCCGCTGCCAACTTTATCGTTGCTTTGTGTGGAGGTGTGCTCATTGGTATTGGCTTGGGAATAGTCTTCAAAACCCGTGCCACCTCAGGCGGTACTGATATCGTAGCAATGGTGATTGGCAAATATCTGAAGCATGTTCCCATTGGCACTTTGCTGATTTGTGTAGATTCATGCGTAGTGTTGTTGGCTTTGGCTGTTTTCAAAGACTGGACTATTCCCTTGTATTCGTGGCTGATAATCTATGTGAGCGGCTATGTGGTGGACAAGGTGATTGCCGGTTTCAAGTCGGGCAAGGCAGTGCTGATTATTTCCGACCACTACAACGAGATTCGCGACCGCATTTTCAGTGACCTGGACCGAGGAGGTACGTTCCTGCACGGCGAAGGTATGTATAACAATGCGGAAAAGAAGATTATCTTCCTGTCGATTTCCCGTAAGGAACTGCCCCAACTAATCTATTTTGTACACGAAATAGACCCCAATGCCTTCTTGTCGATATTAGAGGCTTCTGAAACTTTGGGTTACGGATTCCAGTCGCTGAGAGAGCAAGCTCTAAGTAGGTAATATTACTCCCTTCCTAGTAATTCTGCGGCAATATCCCAATTATTATTGGCGATGAGTTTGCGGATTTGAGAGGAGCGCACTTTCACATCATTCATGGTGAATTCAGGAATCTCAATAATCTCCACCCCATATTCCTGACAAAGGGTTTCCATCGTTTGATGGTTGCCTTCTCGATGATGGCCAAACGAGTGGCCAGGACCCATTACCACCGCTTTGGCTCCTATTTTGCCAATGATGATATCTTTCAGGAATTTCTCGGAAGAAAGTTGGGAGAACTCTTTGGTGAAAGGGATGATGATCAGGTAGTCGATGCCTTCTTCCTCAATCAGCTTGATTTTCTCTTCCAGGGGGAAAATTTGAAAGAAATCGGAATTGGGATGCAACACAAGTTGTGGATGAGGGTCAAAGGTGACAGCCACACTCACTCCGTTGATTTGACGGCTATGCTCTTTAACACGTTCGAAAATCTGACGATGTCCCAAATGGATACCATCGAATGCACCCACGGTTACCACCGGGTTTTGCAGAGGAGGTACAGCATCTAAATCAGTAATGATTTCCATTTATCTCAATTTTGCTCCTACTTCACGCTCGTAAGCGGCAATCAACTTGTTCATCACCTTATTGATTTCCTCTTCGGTGAGGGTCTTTTCGGGATGCTGTAACACGAAGTTCAAAGCATACGATTTCTTGCCCTCTTCAATCTTGTCGCCTTCATACACGTCAAACAATGTGATGTTCTTCAACAGTTTAGAGCCGTATTTGAAACCAATCTGTTTCAAGGTTTCGTAGTTCACATTCTTGTCGATAATCAAAGCCAAGTCGCGTTTCACTTCGGGGAAGGCGGGAATAGGCTTGTAGTTGACCTCAGCCCTGCACACATCAAACAATACGCGGGTATCGATTTCAGCATAGTAAACTGCTTTCTTGATGCCGAAATATTTCAGCACGTGAGGCATCACCTCACCAATACGTCCCAGACGTTCGCCATTGGCGTAGCATACTACCTGGTTAAATACATCGGTGCTTTCTTCGGTTCGGATGTCCAACTGTGCAAAATCGACATTGGCCTTAATCAAAACATTGTTGACAATGTTTTTAAGGTAGAACAAATCCAAATCCTTGGAAGTGAAGTTCCAGATATCCTCGTAGGTCTTTCCTGTAGCAAAAAGGGTGAGGAAATTTTTCTCTATAAAACGTTCGGTAACGGGATCTTCTTTCTTGCTTTCGGGATTGAGGTGATAGGTCTTGCCGAACTCAAACAGGCTCAGAGAGTTCTGCTTGTTGTTGAGATTGCGGGCAATGTTTTCCAAACCGGAGAACAGCAATGTTTGTCTCAACACTCCCAGCTCGCTGCTAAGGGGGTTCAACAGGTTAATAGTTTCCTGCTCGTTGATGAAATCAAACTTCTGGGCATACTCGGCTCGTGTAAGCGAATTGTTCATTACTTCGAAAAAGCCGTTGTCGGCCAGATAAGTAGATATCTTCTTTTGCAACGTTGCAAAATTGTGTGTCTCTATATGGTTCATCGGATATTGAAGTACTGTGGGTATTTCAATATTATTGTAACCATAGATTCTTAAGATCTCTTCAATCAAGTCGATGGGACGGACTACATCTACACGGTAGAGAGGCACGGTTACCAGCAATTGCTCGTCGCCCGAAGCCTGCACTTCCATACCCAGGAGCATCAGTATCTGGTTGACCACATGCTTGTCAATGACTTTGCCGGCCACTTTGTTGATGGCATCGTAACGCAATGGAATTTTGGGATGGGCAATTTCATTGGGGTAAACATCCACAATGTCGGAAGTGATAATGGCCCCTGACAGCTCACGAATCATAATGGCAGCACGCTTCAAGGCGTAGATGCAAATGTCGGGGTCGCCACCACGTTCGAAACGGAAGGAGGCGTCGGTCTTCAAACCGTGACGCTTGGCCGTCTTACGGATGCTGACGGGATTGAAGTAGGCGCTCTCTAAGAAAAGACGCTTGGTATTGTCGGACACACCTGAGTTAAGTCCGCCATATACACCACCGATACACAAACCACCCTTGGTGTCGCATATCATCAGGTCTTCTTGACTCAGCTTGATTTCGTTACCATCGAGTGTAGTGAAGGGGGTGCCTTCTTTCAGATTCTTTACTATAATCTTACCTCCCTGAATCTTGTCGGCATCAAAAGCATGGAGTGGCTGGCCAATCTCAAACATGATGTATTGGGTCACATCCACAATATTGTTGATGGGGCGAACACCGATGGATCTCAGTCGGTTTTGCAGCCATTCGGGAGATTCTTTTACGGTGACATTCTCGAGGGTAAGACCTGTGTATCGGGGACAAGCTTTGGGATTCTCGATAGAGATGTCGATGGGGAAGTTTCTAGAATTGACGTTAAAATCAAAGTCATTGGGCAGCATCAATGCCGAGCAGGGCACATGATTGACTTCCAAAGCGGCATGCAGGTCGCGAGCCACTCCATAGTGAGAGATAGCATCGCTACGATTGGGGGTAAGACCAATCTCGAAAATCCAGTCAGACTCCACTTTGAAAAGCTTAGCGGCAGGCGTTCCCACCACAGTTTCGGGAGGCAGCACCATGATGCCATCGTGGGAAGTGCCTACACCAATTTCGTCTTCAGCGCAGATCATGCCTTCAGACACCACTCCTCTCAGTTTGGATTTCTTGATGGTAAACGACTCGTCGCCATTATACAATACTGTGCCGATGGTGGCCACAATCACCTTCTGTCCTTGCGCCACATTAGGAGCTCCGCAAACAATGTTCAAGGGGGTCTCGCCTCCCACGTTTACGGTGGTTACATGCAGATGATCTGAATCGGGATGCGGTTCGCAGGTAAGTACTTCTCCTACCACCAGCCCTTTCAAGCCGCCTTTTATCGTTTCAAACTCTTCTAAACCTTCAACCTCTAAACCGCAATCGGTCAAATATTTACCAGCTTCTTCGGCGCTGAGGTCGCATTTTACGTATTGTTTTAGCCAATTATAAGAAATCTTCATCGAGATATGATTTTAAACAAAATGCAAAAATACAAAATTTTTTAATGTGCTAATATTATTATTCTTTCATTTCTCCAATCGTTGTGCATGGATTGTATCCCAATTGTTGTAGCAAGTGTACATGGGCAGGAATAACCGCCTCAAAACGAGTCCAGTCCTTGCGTTCTTTGGGCGTCCACACGGTTTCGGCCAGTGCACACAAACGGGGCAACAGCATGTATTCGGCATGGTCGTAGGTGAAAATAAACTCTGACCATAGGTTGCACTGAGCCCCTTTGATGCACTTGGCCTGTTCGGCTGTCAGCGTGTCGGGAATGGGCTCGAAGGCGTATGCTTTGCCCAGGGGAACATAGCCACCGATGGCTTTGGGCTGGGTTTCGGGAGTGTCTTGATAGTAGTCGAAATAGCAGAAGGCGGTGGGTGACATCACCACCTCGTTGCCCAGTTGGGCAGCCTTGATGGCACTTTCGGCACCTCGCCACGATTGTACAGTGGCAGTGGGGGTTACACCTCCATCCAGGATTTCGTCCCATCCAATGATTTTCTTTCCGTGTTGGTTCACCTCTTTCTCAATCTCGGCCACCATCCAAGCTTGTAGTTCCTCTTCATTAGCCAAGCCAAGGTCTTTGATTTTCTGTTGACATTTGGGACAAACCTTCCAGTTGTCCTTGTAGGCTTCGTCGCCACCAAGATGTACATATTCGTAAGGAAACAGTTCCATCACTTCGTTGAAAACATCTTTTAAAAAGACCATCACCGAGTCGTTTCCGCCACAGAGGATGGCTTTGGGAGGCCAGTAGGGTCCAATGGCCACGCAGTAGGGATAGTCGTCGCAGGCAAATTGCGGATAGGCGGCCAGGATAGCTGAGCTATGGCCAGGCATTTCAATTTCGGGAATCACATCTATATGACGCTCAGCAGCATAGGCAACAATCTCGCGAATCTGGTCTTTGGTAAAGAAACCACCGTAGGTGCAGGGCTCGCCTTCTTGGGCGGGTTCGGCCTCGCCCCAGGGTACATCGCTGCGGTCCACACGCCATGCCCCAATATTGGTCAGCTCGGGATATTTGTCAATCTGTATGCGCCAGCCATGGTCGTCGGTCAGGTGGAAGTGGAACTTGTTGAGTTTATACAGGGCCATTACATCCAGATGTTTTTTCACCTCGTCGATACCGAAAAAGTGACGACAGACGTCCAAATGACTTCCTCTCCATTCGAAACGGGGATAGTCGGTGATTTTTACCCCTGGAATAGCCAGCGCTACCGGAATTTCGTTATTGGCATTGGCGGGAGCCAGTTGGAACAGCGTTTGGAAGCCATAGAATAAGCCGGCATCGGTGCGGGCACTGATGAGAATGACGTGCTTGTCCACCGTCAGCTGATAGCCCTCGTCCCCCAAAAATTCATTATCCTTGTCGGTAATTTCAAAAAGGATGATGTTTCGTAGGGGAGAATCCTGTATTTTGGGTTGGAATCCGAAATAGTGACTGTAATTGTTTACAATGTATTTTCGCGTGAGATTGTCTTCCCCGAGATTCAAAAAGGACAATTTTGTGCGCTTGTCGAGGATGAAGTTCTTGGTTGAATCGACCTCAATAGACACTGGTTCAGGTACTAAAGCGATTTTTTGGGGTGTTGGTTTTTCACTACAACTGTACAATAAAACCGCTAAACAAAACAGCAAAAAAATTTTTTTCATATTAAATTGAATTTAGTGGGTGCAAAAATAATGCATTTTTCCAAAAAAAAAGTTATTTTTGCAAATTCAAAAAAAACGAATGCTATGACACCTGTTTTTACTACTATTTTATATGCTGCATTAATCCTCGGAGCCATCGGTCTGATTGCGGCTGTAATTCTATATTTTGTTTCCAAAGCCTTCAAAGTGGTGGAAGATCCCCGCATTGACGAGGTGGTGGAACATCTTCCTGGGGCCAACTGTGGCGGTTGCGGTTTTGCCGGATGCCGTGCTTTGGCCGAAGCCATTGTAAAAGCCAACACTTTGGAGGGATATAAATGTCCCGCTGGTGGTGATATGAAAGCTATTGCCGCAGTGATGGGTCTGGAAGCGGCAGAAGCAGAGCCTATGGTAGCGGTGGTACGCTGTAATGGAACCCGTGAAAATGCCCCAGCAAAGGTCAGCTATGATTCGGCATTGTCTTGTCAGTTTGCCGCCTCAATTTATGCTGGCGAAAGTGCCTGTCCGTTTGGCTGTCTTGGTTGCGGTGATTGTGTGAAAGCATGTAAGTTTGATGCTATCCATTTAGATGAGGTGACTACTTTGCCGGTGGTGGATGAATCTAAATGTGTGGGTTGTGGTGCCTGTTCAAAAGCATGCCCCAGAAAGGTTATTGAAATCCGTCCTAAAGGAAAACTGGGCAGAAGAGTTTTCGTTTCTTGTATCAATAAGGAAAAAGGTGCTGCCGCACGCAAAAACTGTAGCGCTGCTTGCATCGGTTGTGGCAAGTGTGCCAAAACCTGCCCCTTCGAAGCTATCAAGGTGGAGAATAATGTGGCCTATATCGATTTCACCAAGTGTAAGAGTTGTCGCAAGTGTGTGGCCGAGTGTCCTACAGGAGCCATTCATGCGGTGAATTTCCCACCTAAGAAAGAGCCTGTTGCCGCTCCTGCCGAAGCCGCAGCCCCAGCAGCAGAAACTACGACTGCCAATGTGCAATAATTTTGCAAAACAAGAAACTTTAGAAAAAAAGAGAATAATCAATAAGTTGTAATACATGAAGACTTTTAAATTGGGTGGTATTCACCCGGAAGAGAATAAATTGGCAAAAAAGAGTCCTGTTGAACTTTTCCCGATTCCAAAGCAGGTGACTGTATTCCTGACACAACATTTGGGAGCCCCCGCCACTCCTGTGGTTCAAAAGGGTGACCAAGTGAAGGTGGGACAACTTATTGGAAAAGCAGAGGCCTTTATCTGCGCTAACATTCACTCTCCAGTTTCCGGTAAAGTGGCTAAGATTGAACCCGTTGCTGACTTTTTGGGTTATAAGAAAGATGCCATTGTGATTGATGTAGAAGGCGATGAATGGGCAGAAGGTATAGATACCTCTACGGAACTGAAAAAGGAAATCACACTGACGAAGGCTGAAATTATCGACAGAATGAAGGCCTGCGGTATTGTCGGTTTGGGAGGTGCTTGTTTCCCAACCCACGTGAAATATATGGTTCCACCTGATAAAAAAGTGGATTACCTGTTGATTAATGCGGCCGAGTGTGAGCCCTATATTACAGTAGACTACCGTATGATGCTGGAACGTGCTGACGAGGTGATGGTGGGTATAGAAGCCATGTTGATAGCTTCGGAGGCACCAGTGGCACTGATTGGTGTGGAAGCCAACAAGCCGGATGCTTTCGAGCATCTCACCAAAGTGGCTGCCAACTATAAGAATATTCAGGTGGTAAAACTAAAGACGAAATATCCACAAGGTGCTGAAAAACAGTTGATCAAGGCGTTGACCAACCGCAATGTGCCTAATGGCAAACTGCCTATTGAGGTGGGTTGCATCGTCAATAATATAGCAACAGCATTTGCTATTTATGAGGCTGTACAGAAAAACAAACCCATTATAGAAACCTTTACCACAGTCAGTGGTAAGTCGGTGACTAACCCCAAAAATTTCAGGGTGAGAATAGGAACTTGTATCAATGACATTCTCAACGCAGTGGGTGTTCCTGAGGATACAGGAAAAATTATCTCTGGTGGTCCGATGATGGGTAAGGCCATTTCCAATCTCAATGCTTATACTGTGAAGGGTATGTCTAGTTTGCTGATTATGAGTGAGAAGGAAAGCAAACGTGGCGAGGTGTACGAATGCCTGCGTTGCGGTAAGTGTGTACATGCCTGCCCAATGGGACTGGAACCTTATATGCTGCATGCGTTGACAGATCTTCAACGTTATGAGGATTGTGAGAAATATGGTATCATGAACTGTATTGAATGCGGCTCATGTTCCTTTGGTTGTCCCTCCAATCGACCGATTCTGGATATGATTCGTGTGGGTAAGAACAGAACCGGTGCGATGATTCGCGCTAGAAAATAAGGTTAGAGACGAACTCTTTCAAGGCTTCTTATTATCAAAGAAACTAATGTATGATTGTGATTACGGGTGCTGCCGGTTTTATGGGCAGCAGTATGGCTTTGCATCTTAATGAATCAGGACATAGTGACTTGATATTGGTGGATGATTTTACCCGAGAGGAATCATTAGAGGCTATAGAGGACATACAATACGTAGACAAAGTACCCCGTGATTTATTTTTTGATTGGGCAGAGCAAAACAGGCAACATATCAGTTTCTTGATCCATTTGGATACGAGTTTTCATGAAGATATGCTTGAGTTCTCGCAGCGTATGTGGAGCTTGGCAGCGATGCATAGAATACCCTTGCTATATTTGGCTTCTTCTGTAGAAGACTATGTTTCGTTTTCCATACAAGGGAGTGGAACGATAGAGTGGGGGAATGTTGACAACAAGTGTGAGGAAGTAAGACATAAATTTGACCATTGGGTAACATTGCAGAAAATGGTACCACCATTATGGGCTGGGTTCAGTATGACGGAAGTTTACGGTGCTCGTGAATATTACGGAGATAACCATGTGTCATCGGTTATGCAGGTGCTACGGCAGATATATCAAAATGGAAATGTAACTATTCCATGTCTTCCTATATCGGAGATAGCCATACAAGAACCCTTGGTGGACAGAATTTATGTGAAAGACGTGGTGACCATTCTCACCTGGTTTATGAATCATTTGCCAGTGAGTGGTTTTTATCGATTGGCAACAGGATATCCCCGACCGTTGAGTGTAGTGGCAAAGACTGTGTTTTCTGTACTAAATATGGAAGAAAAGATAACGTATGTCCCATTGTCGTTCATTGGTAAAGAAAATTATCAGAATAAGAATGAGTTGCCTTTGGGCAATTTGAGGGCTGTTGGATACAAAAAAAATTTCACGCCATTGGAGAAAGGAGTCCGTTTTATGGTGAAACAGTATTTGAAAAAGCATCCTTTGTAGAAAAATATTCTACTGAAAATCAGATAGTTGATAAAAAATAAAAGAAAAAAGCAGAAAAAATATCCCTTGAGTGGATATTTTTTTTATTTTTGTTATTCCAATTAAGATTCTGTAATCATCATAAATCGCACACAAAAAAACATCTCAAATAGACAAAGAATGGCAACAATTACGGATAAAGAGATTACCAAAATGCTGAAAAAGTTTTTCGGCTTTGACAGTTTTAAGGGCAATCAGCTTAAGATTATCAAGTCTCTGTTAAAGGGAAAGGATTGTTTTGTAATCATGCCAACTGGTGGCGGAAAATCCCTGTGTTATCAGTTACCTGCTTTGATGAAAGAGGGAACAGCTATTGTTATTTCTCCGCTGATAGCTTTGATGAAAAATCAGGTGGATGCCATACGTAATTTTGGTACGGAAATAGGTATTGCACATTTTCTGAACTCTTCTTTGAGCAAACAGGAAATAAAAGATGTGAAGGAGGATTTGCTCTCGGGCAAGACTAAACTGCTGTATGTGGCACCAGAATCCCTGACTAAAGAAGAAAATGTAGACTTTTTCAGAGATATCAACATATCGTTTTATGCTATTGATGAGGCGCATTGTATTTCGGAGTGGGGGCACGATTTCCGTCCGGAATACCGTCGTATCAGAAATATTATTGACACCATTGGCAAGAAAGTGCCAGTGATTGCGCTGACAGCTACCGCTACCCCCAAGGTACAGGGCGATATCCAGAAGAACCTGGGTATGGATAAGGCCGAAGTGTTCATTTCTTCGTTCAATCGTCCGAATTTGTACTATGAAATTCGCGAGAAAACCAAGGATGTGGACAAAGAGTTGGTGAAATTCATCAAGAATAATCACGGTAAATCAGGTATTATTTATTGCTTGAGTCGTAAAAAGGTGGAGGAACTGGCCGAATTTTTGCAGGCCAACCAGATCAAGGCTCTTCCATATCATGCCGGTTTGGATTCCCACACCCGTGTGGAGAATCAGGATGCTTTTTTGATGGAAAAAGCAGATGTGATAGTGGCTACCATCGCCTTTGGTATGGGTATTGACAAACCCGATGTACGTTATGTTATCCACTACGATATGCCCAAGAGTTTGGAAGGATATTACCAAGAGACAGGTCGTGCTGGCCGTGACGATGGAGAGGGAGTTTGTATCGCTTTCTATGATCCTAAGGATTTGAACAAACTGGAGAAATTCTCTACCAAGAAATCAGTGGCAGAACAAGAGATTGTGAAACAGTTGTTGGCTGAAACTGCCTCGTATGCCGAATCAACTTGCTGTCGCCGCAAGCATCTGTTGCATTATTTTGGGGAGGAGTTTGATGAGGAAAATTGCCATAATTGTGACAATTGTAATCATCCGAGACCCAAGATGAATGCCTCCGACCAGATATGTCTGGCCATTGAGGTGATACAAACAGTAAAGCAGCAATTCAAGGAAGATCATATTATTGACATCATCAGAGGAGAGAAAACCACTTCGGTAGAGAAATTCAAACATCAAAAACTCAAACAGTTTGGCGAGGGTATGGATTACGACCAGAATTTCTGGGCTAGTGTGTTGCGTGTGGCTATTTTCGAGGGTTTGATTGTGAAGGACATTGAAAACTATGGTCTGCTGAAGGTAACCAAGAAAGGTGAGAAATATTTGGTCAATCCTTATTCGGTCATGGTAGTCAAACCCAAGAATATGGTGGATGCCGATGATGAAGGGGATATGATGGATGAGCCAATGGCTTCGAAAGGGGATGCCTTTGACAAGACTTTGTTCTCACTGTTGAAGAATTTGAGAAAAGAATTGTCCAAAAAAGAGAATCTGCCACCATACGTCATTTTCCAGGATCCGTCGTTGGAGGATATGTGTATCCAATACCCAACTAATATTGAGGAAATGACCCATATTACAGGTGTGGGTGCTGGTAAGGCCCAAAAATATGGCAAGCCTTTTGTGGATTTGATCAAGAATTATGTGGAGGACAATGAAATTGAACGTCCACAGGATTTTGTGGTCAAGACGGTGGTGAACAAATCGGCCAACAAGGTTTACATTATCCAGAATATAGACCGTAAAATTGCGTTTGAAGACATTGCTATTGCCAAGGGTATGGAGATGGATGAGCTGCTTTCGGAAATTGAAAGTATTGTATCCTCTGGTATGAAACTGGATATCAACTATTATATTGATGAGGTTATCGATCCTTATCATCAAGAGGATATTTTGGATTATTTCAATAATGCTCAATCTGATTCGGTACTGGATGCCCTTGAAGAACTGGGAGAAGACGAATATAGTCTGGAAGAAGTTAGAATAATGAGAATCAAATATTTATCAGAAGTAGGAAACTAAAAGTAAATCATTAAGAATATGGGAGAAATGGAAGAAAAAGTAACTGAAATTATCAACGAAGAAAAAACACAGGAAACTTGTGAGACAAAGAAAAAGTGTAATTGTAATCTGTGCCGCAACATTGTGGAAGCAGTGCTTGTGGTAGCGGTAATCGTACTGTATGTGCTATATTTCTTTTTTCCGAGGACCACAAGCCATAAGTCAACACCTACCAATGTGGTGAATACTGAACCACGTTCGGGTGAGATTATCTACATTAACATTGACAGTGTAAATGCCAATTATGAATTGGTGGACATCTTGACCAAAGATATAGAGGCTGAGATGACCAAGCAAGAGGCTGTTTTCCAAAATCGACAGGCTGCATTGGAAAGAAAGGCTGCACAATTCCAGCAGAACTATCAGGCTGGTATTCTGACCCAAATTCAGGTAGAGAATGCCCAGCAGCAGTTAATGCAGGAGAGCGAGTCGTTAAAGGCTGACTATGAGCGTGTGATGGGCGATTTGGAAGCTCGTCAGGCTGCCGCTTTAAAGCAAATAGCAGACTCGGTTATCAATGCAACCAGACGTATCAATGCTGAAAGAAATGCCTCGTTTGTATTCTCTTACCAGTATGGCGGTCAGATGATAGATGCCGATCCCAGCAAGGATGTGACCGATGAATTATTGGAAATCCTCAACGAACCCTTTAATACCAAGAAGAAATGAGAAAGCTTGGATTGCTGTTGCTGACTTGTGTGCTAGTCCTGTCCATCCTATCTTGCAGACCTAAAACTCAAGAGTCAAAGGATGATGCTGTGGTTGAAACTGTAGAATTGAATCAGGATGCCCTTGGAGCCGGTACGATTGACAATAATGATACACTACCAGGCAAAACGGTGGTAGAAAAGTATGGTGACAATCAAGCTAAGATGGTAGCCTTTTACAAGGTGGATGAAAATGGCCAGCTGACAGATGAAAAATACCGGGAGGTATATTATTACGACAGCACCCATTATAAATATATTGAAGGCAACTTGGACCAAAGCCGACGTGATGGAGACTGGTATGCTTATCATAAAAACGGTAATCTCTGTACGGAAGCCCATTATGTAAATGGCAGAGAAGAAGGCGAATACAAGGTGTATCATGACAATGGATACCTGTATTACTGTGGAAATTTCAAAAACGGCTTGAAAGAAGGAGAGTGGAAGTTATATGATGAACAGGGTCGGTTGATGTACAGTCAATTATATGAGAATGGAACATTAAAGGAAACAAGAGAACCAAATAATAATAACAATAAAAAATAGTATAATTATGGAATTACCATTTGCAGAAGCGTGGAAAATCAAAATGGTTGAACCCATTAAGAAATCCACTCGTGAACAACGTGAAAAGTGGCTCAACGAAGCCCACCAGAATGTCTTTATGCTGAAAAGCGACTATGTTTACATCGACTTGTTGACCGATAGTGGCACAGGCGCCTTGAGCGACCGCCAATGGGCCGCAATGATGATGGGCGACGAAAGCTACGGCGGAGCCCGCTCGTTCTTCCACATGAAGGATACCATCACCGAAGTCACAGGTTTTGAGTATGTCATCCCTACTCATCAAGGCCGTGCAGCTGAGAATGTGCTGTTCAGCTATCTGGTGAAGCCCGGTCAGATTATCCCCGGCAACGCCCACTTCGATACCACCAAGGGTCACATCGAAAGCCGCAAAGCCTTCGCTATCGACGTGACAGTGAAAGAAGCTTACGACACCCAATTGGAAGTGCCTTTCAAAGGTAATGTGGACCTCGAGAAGCTGGAGAAGATCCTGCAGGAGAACAAAGGCAATGTGCCATTCTTCGTTCTCACCGTCACCAACAACACCGTCGGTGGACAGCCCGTCTCGATGAAGAACATTCGTGAGACCTGCGAACTCTGCCACAAATATGGTGTGCCGGTTAATATCGACAGCGCCCGTTTCATTGAAAACTGCTATTTCATCAAGACTCGCGAGAAGGGATATGAGAACAAGACCCTGCGCGAGATTGCCCTTGAAATGTTTAGCTATGCCGACAGCATGACCATGAGCGCCAAGAAAGATGCCCTCGTTAACATGGGTGGTTTTATTGCCACTAATAAAAAGGAATGGTACGAAGGTGCCAAGATGTTCTGTATTCCTTTCGAAGGCTTCCTGACCTATGGCGGTATGAACGGTCGTGATATGGACTGCTTGGCCGTTGGTTTGAAAGAGAACCTCGAGTTCGAGATGGTGGAAACCCGTATCAAGCAAGTGCATTATCTCGCTTCCAAACTCGACGAATACGGTATTCCTTACCAGCGTCCTGCTGGTGGTCACGCCATCTTCGTAGATGCCGACAAGGTGTTGACCAACATCCCGAAGGAAGAATTCCCCGCCCAGACGTTGACTTGCGAGCTTTATCTCGAAGCTGGCATCCGTGCCTGCGAAATTGGCTATGTGTTGGCTGACCGTGACCCCGTGACTCGCGAAAACCGCTTCGGTGGCAACGACTTCGTGCGTCTCTGCATCCCTCGCCGTGTGTATACCAACAACCACATGGACGTGATTGCTGCAGCCTTGAAGAACGTATACGACCGTCGCGACACCATCAAGCGCGGCTTGGAAATTACCTGGGAAGCTGAGCTGATGCGTCACTTCACTTGCCAGTTCAAGAGATTACAATAACAATATAGAAAATGAAATATTTGCTATCTACCATACTGCTTATCGCTTTGGCGATAAGCAGTATTTTGGCAGCTCCCCTGAAAAATGTGCCGTGTACTATTACACAGCCTAATGGTGAAGTCATTCACTGTTATGTGAGTGGTGATGAGTTTTTTAATTATTATCATGATGCCGAAGGTTATACCATTATCATGAATCCCGAAACAGGATATTATACCTACGGGATAGAGGTGAATGGTCAAGTGGAACCCTCCGAATATATTGTAGGACGAGTGAATCCTGCTACTACAGCTGCGTTGGTACCAGGAGCGCGTATCAGTGATGAGATTATTATGGCTCGTCGGATAGAAAGAGCACGACAAATCCATGATTATAATACGGCAATACCCATGCGTCCTACTACGAATCATGGACAAATGACCAATATAGTGGTGTTCATTAGTTTGGCAGGGGATACGGTGTTTCCAAAAGCATTCAGCGAGGTAGATGCAATGTTTAATGATACTTCAAGCAGTTCTGCCGTCTCTTTGAAAAATTACTATCAGCATGTGTCCTACAATCAGTTCAGTATCCAAACGTACGAATTTCCACAGGTAGGTCCGAATGATGTGATTATATCCTACCATGATAATCATCCGAGGGATTATTATATGCCGCATACCCCTACTAATGCATTAGGTTATACTGATGATGCTGGTAGAACAGAAAGAGAGTTTTCTTTGCTACAACGAGCTATCTCATATATTAACCCTTTGGTGCCAAATGATTTGGTTTTGGATTATGATGAAGACAATCAAGTGGACAATGTAGTTTTCATTATTAACACTGGTGTGGCTGGTTGGAGTGACTTATTGTGGCCTCACCGTTGGGTTATTTATGATCGATCGGTTTTCCTTAAAGGGAAAAGAGTTTATGATTACAATCTTATTTTGGCAGAGGATAATTATTATTTCGACATCGGTACTTTGTGCCACGAGATGTTCCACTCTTTAAGTGCTCCGGACTTATATAACGGGTATGGTATGAATACTTTTGTAGGCGCATGGGATTTGATGGAGAGTACTACCCAAGTTCCGCAGAATATGAGTAGTTATATGAAGATGAAGTATGGCACATGGATTGAGGATATTCCAGAAGCGGCAGAAACCGGTCTTTATACTATTTATCCTGTATCCACCTCTCCTAATTGTGCATACAAAATTTACCCTGACCGTATCCAACACCCCAATCAGTACCTTGTTGTGGAATATCGTAATACACAAACTTTATTTGATGGTACCGTTTATGGCACGGGAGCAGTGATATACCGCGTAAATACAGACTATCATGGTAATTCTGCTGCAGATTATATCTATGAATACCCCGAAATATATGCTTTTAGAAAGAACTCGCATCCACAGAATGGCACGGCCATTCCGTCTCCAGGAAATATGCACCAGTCGTATTTCGGTGATGGTGATTTGATCGAGTTCAGTGCCTATACAAATCCCTATCCGTTTTATGCCAATGGTACCCCTATTACGGGATTGCGTATCACCAATATTCACGACTATGGAGACAGTCTCCAGTTCGTTTTTGTAAAGGGCGATGTGTTAATCGACACCTTCCCATGGATTGAACCTTTTGAGTCAGCAGACCTTCCCTATTACTGTTACAATGAATATGTAGATAATTATACGCCATGGATAACTCATTCGGGAAGCCAATCCGGTTCCATTACTACTGCCCATTCTGGCAACAGTAATGCGTTGTTCTATTCCTCTGCTAATAGTACTACCAAACTTGTAATGCCTAATTTTGACTTTACCTTCTTGCAGAATCCGGTACTGTCATTCTGGTATGGTAAAAGTAATAACGATACATTGAATGTATATTATAGAACATCACCTTCTGATGAGTGGACACTGTTGCAGAACTATTCAGGAACAGTAAATGAATGGACACAGGCGACACTAAGTTTGCCCAATCCTTCATCCAATTATCAGATTGCCTTTGAGGGTGTTGGCATGAATGGCTCGGGACTGGTGTTGGATGATATTACGGTGACGGGAACTCCTATCACAAGCTTTACCATTACGGCCTTCGCAGGCGATTATGGTCAGATTTCTCCTGCTGGCAATGTAGAGGTTTCTTTACATGAAGACCAAACCTTCACCCTCACACCAGCGCAAGGTTATACTGTCAATGAACTTGTTGTTGATGGTGAAAGCCAAACAAGAACACTGGTTTATACTTTTGAAAATGTGGTGGCTGCACACACTATTGAGGCGACTTTCAGAGTGGCTAATCCTACCTTGAATGCTACGCCAGCAGCCTTGTATTTCTCAACCCCTGGCGGAGAGATATCTACCCCGAAATCTATCAATGTGTTGGTGGGTGATTTTACCACTACAGAGGATGTTACCGTGCAGGTGGAGGCTCCGTATCAGGTTTCCAATAATATGGAAGATTATGGCTTGCAGACCACTGTTCCTTACAATGGAGGTATGGTGTATGTAATATTCGCACCTCCCTTTGGAGGTACCTATAATAAGACTATGACTATCATGAACCAATATAATACGGCTACTGTTGCACTTAACGGTACTTCAACGGGTATTGAGGATATACACGGTGAGGAGATGCAACTGTATCCCAATCCTGCCGGTGATGTACTGAATCTGATATTTAGTGAAAGTAATCTTCCAGAAGTCATTGAGATTGTAGATGTATGTGGAAGAAAAGTGATGTCACAAAATGTTGTTGACGGAAATGTTATCATCAATATTAGTGGCTTGCAGGCAGGTGTCTATTTTGTGAAAGTTAACAATATTGTAAAGAAGTTCATCAAGAAATGATGAAAATCGATATAATTGAAAAAATAAATTAATAAGAGAAAATATGAAACGTGTACTTTTTACCATACTGCTTGTCGTATTTGGGATAAGTTGTATTTTAGCAGCTCCGCTGAAAAATGTGCCATGCACTCTTACACAACCCAATGGGGAAGTTATTCACTGTTTTGTGAGTGGCGATGAATTTTTTAACTACTATCATGATGCTGAGGGTTATACCATCATCATGAATCCCGAAACAGGATATTATACCTACGGGATAGAAGCGAATGGTTTAGTGGAACCCACAGCGTATATTGTAGGACGTGTAAATCCTGCTACCACCGCTGAATTGGTGCCAGGAGCGCGTATTAGCGAGGAGATTATTATGGCTCGTCGGATAGAAAGAGAACGGCAAATTCGTGATTATAATACGGCAACCCCCATGCGTCCTCTCACGAATCATGGACAAATGACTAATATAGTGGTGTTCATTAGTTTGGCAGGGGATACGGTGTTTCCGAAAACATTCAGCCAGGTAGATGCCATGTTTAATGATACTTCGAGCATTTCTTCTGTATCTCTGAAGAATTTCTATCAACATGTATCCTATCATCAGTTCAGTATCCAATCGTACGAATTTCCTCAGGCAGGTCCCAATGATGTGATTTTATCCTATCATGATAGTCATCCAAGGAATTATTATATGCCATATTCCGCTGCTAATACAATGGGTTATACTGATGATGCAGGCAAAAGAGAAAGAGAGTGTACTTTGCTTATTAATGCTATTTCGTATATCAACTCGATGGTGCCTTCTGATTTGAATTTGGATTACAATGACGATGGTCAAGTGGATAATGTTGTTTTTATAGTCAACACTGGGGTAGCAGGTTGGAGTGATTTATTGTGGCCTCACCGATGGAGTTTTTATGATCGTTCAGTCTTTCTTCAAGGCAAGAGAGTTTATGACTATAATCTTATTCTGTCAAAGGATAGCTACTATTTTGACATTGGCACTATGTGTCATGAAATGTTCCACTCTTTGAGTGCTCCGGATTTATATTCATCTAGTGGAAATGCATCGTATAATGGTCGTTGGGATTTGATGGAAGGTACCTCTAATCCTCCACAGAACATGATGGCTTATATGAAACAAAAGTATGGGCATTGGATTGAAGAGATTCCCGAAGCTGACGCCAATGGCATATACACCATTTATCCGGTATCTACTTCGATGAATTGTGCCTATAAAATTATTCCTGACCGTATCAACCATCCGAATCAATATGTGGTAATAGAGTTTAGAAATAATTCCACTATTTTTGATAGTACTGTTTATGGAACTGGTGCTCACATATACCGTGTTAATACCGATTTTAATGGAAATCATGGTACGGATTACAGTGTTGGGTCTTATCCGGAAATCTATACCTTCCGTAGAGGTGGATTTCCTGGGGCAGATCCCTATACGGGTCCTAGTGGAGATAATAATCTTAACCAATCATGTTTTGGCGGATATAACATGAAGGAGTTCAGTGAATATACCAATCCGGCTCCGTTCTATTGTAACAATACACCTATGAAGGGCTTTCGTATTACTAATATTACTAATTTTGGTGATAGTTTACAATTCCGTTTAACCAAAGGTTATACCACCATTGACACTTTCCCATGGGTAGAACCTTTCGAGTCGGAAGAAATTCCATACTACTGCTACAATGAATATGTGAATAACTACACACCATGGGTAACTCATTCGGGAAATCAGTCAGGCCCTATTACTACTGCCCATTCCGGCAACAGTAATGCGATGTTCTATTCCACCACTAATAGTACTACCAAACTTGTCATGCCGAATTTTGACTTTACTTTCTTACAAAATCCGGTACTGTCATTCTGGTATGGTAAAAATAATTATTATACACTGAATGTATATTATAGATCATCTCCTTCAGACGAGTGGACGTTGTTACAGAACTTTTCGGGAAATGTAACAGAGTGGACACAAGCTACACTCAGTTTGCCCAATCCTTCATCCAATTATCAAATTGCCTTTGAAGGTATGGGTATGAACGGTTCAGGCTTGGCGTTGGATGATATCACTGTGACGGGAACCCCTGTAACAGGCTTTACCATTACGGCCTCCGCAGGCGACCATGGTCAGATTTCCCCTGCAGGCAATGTAGAGGTTTCTTTACATGAAAACCAGACATTCACCCTCACCCCTGATCAGGGTTATACTGTCAATGAACTTATTGTTGATGGCGTAAGCCAAACAAGGGCGCTGATTTATACTTTTGAGGATGTGGTGGCATCACATACTATTGAGGCTAGTTTCAGAACGGCAAATCCTACTTTGAGTGCAACACCTGCTGCCTTGTATTTCTCAACCCCTGGTGGAGAGGTGTCAGCACCAAAGTCAATCAATGTATTGGTGGGTGATTTTACGAATACCAGTGATGTTACCGTGCAGGTGGAAGCTCCGTATAAGGTTTCCAATAATCAGGAAGATTATGGCTTGCAGACCACTGTTCCTTATAATGGAGGTATGGTGTATGTGGTATTTGCACCACCCTTTGGAGGTACCTATAACAGGACTATGACTATCATGAATCAGACCAATACTGCTACTGTCGCGTTAAATGGTAGTTCAACGGGGATTGAGGATCAGCAAAGTGAGAATATGCAGCTATATCCCAATCCCGCTGGTGATGTACTGAACTTGGTATTTAGTGAAAGTAATCTGCCGGAAGAAGTTGAGATTATTGATGTTTGTGGAAGAAAAGTAATGTCACAGAGTGTTGTTGATGGGAATGTTACCATCAACATTAGTGGCTTGCAGGCAGGTGTCTATTTTGTGAAAGCTAACAATATCGTAAAGAAGTTCATCAAGAAATGATCATCATAAACAATGTTCTAGTATCTGACGACTTGTTTGACAGCCAGTTCTGTTGCGATCTGACTCAATGCAAAGGTATGTGTTGTGTGGAAGGAGATACTGGAGCTCCCATTGAACCTGAAGAGGTCGGCGATTTGGAAGATAATTATCCCCTTTTTAAAAAATATATGTCTGAGGAGGGGATTCGTAAGGTGGAGGAAGAAGGAACTTTTGATTACGACATGGAGGGTTCTTTTGTCACCCCTCTGCTGAGTGATGAACGTTGTGCATACGCCTATTATGATGAGGAAGGAATTGCCAAATGTGCCATTGAAAAAGCCTTTGAAAACGGTGAGATTGATTTTCAAAAACCCATCTCCTGTCATTTGTATCCCATTAGGGTAAAGAAATTGCCAGATTACGAAGCTTTAAACTATCACAGGTGGTTTGTATGTATGGAGGCTTGTGAATTAGGGCATCGTTTGGGATTACCGGTTTTCCGTTTTTTGAAGAACCCCATCATCAGAAAGTATGGCGAGGATTTCTATCGTCAATTGGAAGACAATTACTGTGAGATTAATGCGGCTGGTGGTGTGGTGATGAATGCAGAGAAGGAAGTGTTGATGATTTACCGTCGTGGCAAATGGGATTTCCCAAAAGGAAAAGTGGAAGAGGGTGAGACCATAGAAGATGCGGCACTAAGAGAGGTGAGCGAAGAAACCGGACTGACAAAATTGTCGATTAAAGAACCGCTTCCCTCGACTTTCCATACCTATAAACTAGGTGGAAAATGGGTGGGTAAGACCACTGCCTGGTATATCATGAATGTAGGAGCGGAAGAGCCATTGATACCTCAAACGGAAGAAGATATTGTGGAAGCTCGTTGGGTGAAGATTTCAGAGGTTTCAAATCTGTTGAAGGATTCATATCCCAACCTGCAGGAATTATGGAAAAGTATGAAGAAAATATTATAGAGACGCAAGCTGATTCATCTCTATCAAAACTGATAAACTAAAACTAGAAACTAAAAATACAAAAGCAATGAAACCCCTTGTAGGAATAATTATGGGCTCGAAGAGCGATTGGAATACCATGAAGGCAGCATGTGATGTGCTGGAAGAATTTGGTGTTCCTTACGAGAAATTTGTCATCAGTGCACATCGTACTCCTGAAAAGGCTATAGAATATGCCTCAACAGCACGTGAAAGAGGACTGAAGGTCATCATTACCGGTGCGGGAGGTGCTGCTCATTTGGCGGGCATTACGGCTGCCAAAACCACACTGCCCGTGATAGGCATTCCTATCAAGAGTGCAGCTCTTAATGGATTAGACTCGTTGCTGTCTATCGTGCAGATGCCAGGAGGCATTCCAGTAGCTACGGTAGCTATTGACGGTGCAAAGAACGGGGGTCTCTTGGCCGTTGAGATGCTGGGCGCTTTTGACGACAGCATTGCAGCCAAGTTGGCAGACTATCGTCGCACTATGGAAAAGAAAGTGTTGGAGTCAACTTTGGATTAAACTAAATGTTTAAGGTTTACAAGGCATCGGCAGGCTCTGGCAAAACCACCAGTCTGGTGGCGGAGTATTTGTCGCTATGCCTGCTGAATCCTAAAAAGTTCAAGCATATACTGGCTGTCACCTTTACCAATAATGCGACAGCCGAGATGAAGGATCGTATAGTCAAAACTTTGCATAGTTTTGCCTTTACCTCACCTGATAAATTCGGGGACTCGGAAAAGGTTGTTTATGATATTCTGAAGGAAATGCCCGAATTTCAGCATATTGGTGAGCAGGAGTTTCAGCAGCGCTCCATGAAGTTGCTGAAAGAGATATTATACGATTATCCTGATTTTACCATCAGTACCATTGACAGTTTCTTTCAGCGTATTATACGTTCTTTTGCTTTCGATTTGGGTATCAATCTGAATTATAATGTGCAAACTGATTTGACAGATTGTTATAACCAAACGGTGGATATGCTGTTGAACAAGTTGTCGAAGAGCGACAAAGGTTTGTTTGGCAGGTTCATGTTCATGGTGGATAAAAAGATGAATGAAAAAGGTCGGTGGCAGCTAGAAGGGGAGTTGAAGGATATGTTGTCCACCATTTACAATGAAGATGCTTACGAGGCCTCAAAGGCGTTGGATGCATTGTATCAGCAGAAGATTCAGCGGGATGGTCATGAATCCAATATGTTGGAGTCTCTGGTGATGTCGTTGAATCAGAAGAAATCGGCTGGAGAGGAGGCCTTGAAAGACGCTATTAAAGCATTGCAGAAGTTGGTGGATGTATTGGGTGACGATCCCTCTTTATTTGTGGGTGGGAAGACGGGCTTTTATGGCTGGATGAAAACACTGCAGCAAGGCATAGAAACACATGATTCTGCCTCTTTGCTGAAGGCACCAGGGGCCAGTGTGTATAAGGCTATTGAGGCCGACTCGTTGCTGAAAAAGCCTTCACAGGAAGTGCTGCAAATGCAGCCTAAGATAGTGGAGGCCTTTCATAAGGTGGAAGAGGCCCAGCAGGCTATCAGTGATATAAGCGCTATCATGCAGTGCTCATCTTCTTTATTGTTGCTGTTCGACTTGAAGGATATCATGGAAGATATCAAGTTGAGAGACAATCTGTTTTTCTTGAGTGAGTCGAACGGTCGCATCTATGATGAGATTAAGGATGTGGATATTCCCTATATCTACGAGAAAATAGGAAGTAAGTACTCGTATTTCTTTATTGACGAGTTTCAGGATACTTCCAAAATGCAATGGGAGGATTTTAAACCTTTGATAAAGAATGCCATTGCAGGGATTAATCAGTTTAACGAGGCGGGAAGCACCATCCTTTTTGGTGATGTGAAGCAGTCGATTTACCGTTTCCGCAATGGTGACTCATCACTGCTGAATCAGTTGTCATCGAAAGAAGGGGTACGAGAAAACCTGAGTGCAGATATTATTGGCGAGGATGATTTCCAATTGGAATCTTTGGATGTCAACTATCGCTCGTTAAAGGCGGTGGTTGATTTCAATAATCGTTTTTTCAAGTATTTGTGTGAGCACCATTTTGGGGAGAATAAATTGCTGAACAGCTACTATACTGACGTGGCACAAAAGAATCCCAAAAATGAGGAGGGATTTGTCTCTATCAGATTTATGACAGAAGAAGATGGGGTCGATTATCTGTTGGAGGAGAGTTTGAAGGCAGTGAACAATGCACTGGGAAGGGGTTATCGCTATGGGAATATCGCGATTCTGGCTAAAGCGAACAATACTTGCAGTAAGATAGCCAATTACCTGTCCTCTAACAATGTTCCTGTAATATCTTCAGATTCGTTATTGTTAGGTTCTTCTGAGGAAGTGGTGCTGATGGTAAATACGCTGAAGTATTTGCTGAATCCGAATGACAAGTTAGTACAGCTTGCCATTGCGGGCTACTTTGGTAAGGAACAGTTGACGGATGCAATCCATTATATCAGTCAGGAAGATGGATTTGCTCAATATATCCGCTCGTTGGGCGATAGGGTGAATGCTGATCTGTTGTTGGATGTTGGCACTTTGCTTTCATTCCCAGTATTTACCATCATTAAGGAATTGTTGTCAGCCTATCATTTGTCGGAGGCAGATGCATACGTTGTAGCTTTTATAGATGCTGTGTACGAGAATTTCAATGCACAATTCAGTGATGTAACCCAGTGTGTGAAATGGTGGGATGAAAAAGGCCGGTCTTTGTCAATAAGCTCATCGAAAGAGACTGATGCGGTAACGGTGATGTCGGTCCACAAGTCGAAGGGACTGCAGTTCCCGGTGGTAATCTATCCCATGAAAAGCTACAAGATGTCGAATGGCAAAGATACTGAATGGGTGAAAGATGAACAAGAAAGATATGGCTTGCCCTATTTTTTAGTGAAAACAAGCAAGAAAGCATTAGAGAGGACTTCTTTTGCCTATATTTCGGAAGAGGAGTCGGTGATGACCGACATCGACAATGTAAATCTGATATATGTAGCTCATACCCGTGCGAAAGAAGCTTTGTATATCATTACGGGGAACCCTGATAAAAAAGGCAATTATGCCAAGTTCTTGAAAGGATTTGTGGAGGATTACAAGTCGTGTTTTTCAACGAGCTCGGAAACTGATGAGGCTCTACCGCATGAATATTGGTTTGGTAACAAGAATTATACTAATCAAAACACAAAGGAATCTTGTGAAACATCATCGCAACCTGTGGGACAACTATATTGCTCTAATTTCACTTTAAGGTCTGAACAGTTGGTTTGTGGCAGAAGGATGAGCGAAAAGCAGGAGTTGGGGGTGTTTGTTCACGATTTTCTATCCACACTACAACATTTCCCACAAAACGAGGATGAATTGTCTGCATGTTTGTCGACGGTGGGGAGTGAGGATGACCACAAACTGTTGGAAACTGTTTTGCGTGAAATTATGAATGATGACACCTTGAAGCCGTATTTTGCTCCAGGCGTAAAGGTGATGAACGAAACTTCCATACTTTGCCCCAACGGAGATTTGCGTCGGCCCGACCGTGTGGTGTTTATGGATGATGAGGTAATGGTGATTGACTATAAGACAGGGCAGGAAAATAAGGATTATCAGGCGCAGTTGAACGGATATTGCACTTTGTTGGAGCAAATGGGATATGAGAATGTGCATGGACGATTGATATATTTGTAGAAAGAAAACTAAGTATTAAACTTGTTGTTATGATTTGTGTCGTGAATATATATAGATTTATAGATATGAGTAAGAAAATAGTATTATTATGCACTATCTTGGGGCTAACGTTGATGTCGTTTGCCCAAGAGCAGTCGATGCGTTTCAGTTTGGAAGATTGCTTGAAATATGCGGAAGAGCATAATTACACTTTGCAGAATGCCAAATTGGATCAGTCGGTATCGGAAATCAATTACAAACAAGCCAAGTTGCAGATGTCGCCCACGGTATCCGCTTCGGCCTCGCAGGGCTTTGCCTATTCGCACAATTCTGTGAATGGTGGGGCTGACTGGACGGGTAATTACGGGCTATCGGCAGGTATAACCTTGTTCAATGGTTTGAATACGTTTAATACCATCAAGCAGCGCAAGTTGGACATCACCCAGTCTTCGTTACTTTTTGAGCAGCAGAAAAACCAGTTGAACATCCAGATTGTGCAGGCTTTTCTGAATATACTGATGAACGAAGAGTTGTCGGTATATCAGAAGGAGGTAATCACCAAGAGCAGGGAGCAGATGCAGCAGGGTTACCAGCGATACAAGGTGGGTCAGATCTTGGAAAGCGACTATATGTTGCTGGAAGCCCAATATGTGTCGGATTCCGCCAACTATGAAAATACCTTGCTGAATTTGAATAACAATTACATCACGTTGAAAGCTTTGTTGGCCATCAGTCCTTCTACCCATATAGATATCCAGAAGCCTGATACTGCATCTATGCTGAAAAACTTGATGATACCGAGTTTGCAGGAGGTGGTTGACAAGGCTTTCGATTACTTGCCTGAGTTGAAATACAGTCAAAACCGTATTGAAAGAGCCAATTATGATGTGAAGATTGCTCAATCTTCGTATTATCCCTCTCTCAACTTGAATGCGGGTGTGAGCACGGGATATGCTTCGGGTAATGGGAATTTCGGCACACAACTGGGCAACCGCTTGGGAGAGAATGTGGGTCTTTCGCTCAATATTCCCATTTATAATCAAAATCGTGCACGTGCATCGGTGAAGATGGCCAAGATAGGAGTGCAACAGGCGGAGAACGACTTGCAGGAAAAACAGATCAATATCATGCAGGATCTGGAGAAGTACTATATTTCAGTAAATGAGGCCGAAAATGACTATAGGGTGGCTGCTATTCGCGAAAAAGCCTACGCTGCCAATTTTTCAGCTTATAATATGAAATTCATGTATGGCTCCATCACCGCTGCTGATTTGTTGACCCAGCAAAACAATTATCTGCAGGCATTGAATACCTACATGCAGAATAAATACTCTTTTGTTTTGCAGCGTAAGATTTTGGATATTGTGATGGGTGTACCGGTGACATTATAAGATATCTGCAAAACTATTCCCCTTTCTTTTCCGAAGGGCGGGGTAGTATTATGAAAATATAAATGTAAAAACAACAACATAATGGAAGCGAAAAAAAGAAAAAAATGGATTATTTGGGGCATCATTGCTGCAGTAGTCATTATTATTTTGGTGGCTTTTTCTGCCTTGAAGAAAGGCAAGTCACATGAACTGATGATGAACACCGAACGTGCCCGTATCGACAGTATTGAGGTGACGGTGACCGCCACCGGTGAGATTCAGCCCGTGTATAAGGTGGATGTGGGTACTCAGGTTTCTGGTAAGGTGGAGAAACTGTATGTGGACTTTAATTCTGAGGTGAAGAAAGGCGATTTGCTGGCCGAGTTAGACCGCTCTACTTTGTTGGAGCAGGTGCAGCAATCAGAAGCTCAGGTGTCGAATGCCCAGAGTAACTTGACGCTGGCTCAGCGTTCCTACGACCGTACCAAAGCTTTGTTCGACAACAAAGCCGCTACCCAAGAGACTTTGGATGCTGCAGAAGACGATTTGATTAGGGCTAAAAACCAATTGGTGACCGCCAAGTCAAACTATCAGAAAGCTAAGGTGGATTTGGGCTATGCCATGATTTATTCGCCTATTTCGGGAGTGGTGCTCAACAAGGCAGTAGAAGAAGGCCAGACCGTGGCTTCTTCTTTCAGTACCCCTACTTTGTTTACCATTGCCAACAACCTGACTGAGATGCAGGTGGAAGCCAATGTGGATGAGGCTGACATAGGCCAGGTTAAAGAAGGTCAGCCTGTGACGTTTACCGTGGATGCATTTCCTGAAGATGTTTTCACGGGTACGGTAAAACAGGTGAGACTAGAGCCCACGGTGACCTCCAATGTGGTGACTTATACGGTTATTATTGATGCACCTAACCCTGAAGAGAAACTGTTCCCGGGAATGACGGCCAGCGTATCCATTATCGTGAAGAAAGAGGTGGGTGTGTCGGTGCCGATGGAAGCTTTGTATTTCACACCTGATATGACTGAAATGGAAGCTATGAAGAAACAAGGATTGGAATTCAAAGGCTTGTATTCCAATCAGGAAGAGTTGACACAGAGCCTGAAAGATGTGGGCAGCAAGACTATATGGGTTAAACGTGCGAATATCGTAGAACAGGTGAAAGTGAAAGCAGGATTGAATGACGGAGCCAAGTCGCTGGTTAGCGAGGGTGTTCAAGATGGTGATGAGGTGGTGCTTTCTATCAGTGAGATGAAAATGCCGGGTAAACCCCAGAAAGATGGTAACAACCCCTTTATGATGGGACCTCCCCAACGTAAACAGAGATAAGTTATGAGCAACGAAATTCTTAAGATAACAGATCTGAAGCGTATTTTTAGGGTGGGCAACGAGGATGTGCACGCGCTGAATGGGGTTACTTTTTCCATTATGGAAGGCGAGTTTGTGAGCATTATGGGTACCAGCGGTTCGGGCAAATCCACCTTGCTGAATATTTTGGGCTGCCTCGACCGACCCACTTCCGGTGATTATTGCATTGACGGGGTGTCGGTCAATACGCTGTCGAAAAAGGAACTGTCCACTATGCGTAATCGGAAGATAGGTTTTGTTTTCCAGAATTACAACTTGCTGGCTCGAACCACCGCCATCGAGAATGTGGAGCTGCCGTTGATGTACAACTCGGAAGTGTCGGCCAAAGAGCGTCGCGAGAGGGCAGTGGAGGCCTTAAAAGCAGTTGGGCTGGAAAACCGTATGATGCACTTGCCCAATCAGCTGTCGGGTGGTCAGCAACAGCGTGTGGCTATTGCCCGTGCTTTGGTCAACGACCCGGTGATTTTGCTGGCGGACGAGGCTACCGGTAATCTCGACACCCGCACTTCCTACGAGATTATGAGCTTGTTTCAGGAGTTGCATGGCCGAGGGAAAACCATTGCTTTTGTGACCCACGAGCCTGATATTGCGGTGTTCACTTCCCGCACCATCAAGTTGCGCGACGGCAATATCATTGAGGATGTGCCAGTAGAAACGCAGTCGGCTGCCAAAGCCCTGCAAGAGTACAAAGAGTTTAAGATTTAGGATATGAATGTATTGAATCTTGTCAAAATAGCCATCAAGGCCTTGCTGCGCAACAAAAGCAGGGCGTTTCTCACCATGTTGGGTATCATCATCGGTATCGCCTCTGTGATTGCGATGGTCAGCTTGGGACAGAGTTCCACCTTGAGCGTTCGCGAGCAGTTGTCGGGTATGGGTTCCAACATGATTATGATTATGCCAGCCCGTCAGATGAGGGGAGGCGTGAATATGGGTAATTCCAGTGCCAAGTCCTTGGACATGAAAGATTTGCGGGCGTTGGAACAAAATACCCGGTATGTGGCGCATGTTTCTCCCTCGGTGAGCACGGGGGCACAGTTGGTATTTGGCTCCAACAACCACCCGGGTCAGATTCAGGGCGTGTCGCCTTGTTATCTCGATATCCGCATGTATAAGCTGGCCAGCGGCATCATGTTTTCCGAAGAGGATGTGCGGACCTACAACAAAGTGTGTGTGGTGGGAAAGACGGTGGTGGATAATCTGTTTACCAACGGTGAGAATCCGATAGGGCAGGTGGTGCGTTTTGGTTCCATCCCGATGAAGATTATTGGGGTATTGGAATCCAAGGGCCAAAATCAGATGGGACAAGACCAAGATGATATTGTGTTGGCTCCTTATACTACGGTGCAGAAGCGTTTTATGGCCATCACGCATTTCAATATGATATTTGCTTCCGCTACCTCTGAAGAGGAGTCGGAATTGGCCGCCACAGAGATTACCTATATCTTGCGTGCCAATCATAAAATTGCAGAAGGACAGGAAGACGACTTTGATATTCGTACGCAGGAGGAATTGTTGAGCACCATGAGTTCGGTGACCCAGATGCTGACGATGTTGTTGGCTGCCATTGCCTCCATCTCACTGATTGTGGGTGGTATCGGTATTATGAACATTATGTATGTAACCGTTACCGAGCGTACCAAAGAGATTGGTTTGCGTATGGCTATCGGGGCTCAAAACCGTGATATCATGTTGCAGTTCTTGTCTGAGAGTGTGATTTTGAGCTTGATAGGCGGTGTGATTGGTATCATTCTGGGATTGATACTGTCGTATGCGCTGTCTTACTTCTTGAAATGGCCTTTTGTGGTGAGCCAGACTTCCATCATCATCTCATTCTTTGTGTGTGCTGCCACAGGTATCTTCTTTGGCTGGTATCCTGCCAAGAAAGCGGCCAATATGGATCCTATTGCTGCTTTGCGTTACGAGTAAAACTCTCGGAACACCAATCCTCTTCCTCCACTGATTTCTACAGTGAAACGGTTGCTTGTAGCCTTGTTCAGGCTGCCTTCCCATAGCTGGGTGAAGCGGCGTTTGTGAACTGGATATTGCAAGTCTGTAAAGCTAAATTCAGCTTTCCCGTCAAAACTGAAAACCGACACTTCTTGTTTGGGAACAGAAGAGAAGGTGGTGCTCTCAGCAATAAATGAAAATAGTCCGTAGTTGCTGACCATGATGAGGTCCATCTGTTCGGCATACATGTTGAGTATCGACAGGTTGGCCAGTTGATGGTCATCGCGCAGCCCGGATGCTCCTAATACGGCAATATGCTCGTGGTTGTGGTCCCTGCAGTATTTCAGGGCCTTCTGCAAGTCGTTACACTCCTCGTCTTTGTCTTCAATGATGATCTCTTTGAACTGTTGTCTTTGCTCATCCGAGATGGAATCGCAGTCGCCAATCACTACATTGGGCTTGATGCCGATTGAAAGCAGTTTGTCCAAAGCTCCATCGCAACACACAATGAGGCGGGCACGTTGTAGAAATAGCATTGGTATTTCCCCTTGTGGGGCTTCTCCATTGCCTAC
>Ga0265298_10000532_pt1 | contig 56543 bp, 50 predicted proteins | sample AusTroGonzalo_MG_3_FD_193486 | JGI IMG/M metagenome (GOLD analysis project Ga0265298, IMG submission 193486) | Bovine rumen microbial communities from tropical cattle in Woodstock, Queensland, Australia - Gonzalo_01 | ecosystem: Host-associated > Mammals > Digestive system > Stomach > Rumen ... | reverse complement strand
ACTTGTTGCATTGGGCAAGGGAATTAAATCAAGAGACTATGAAAGCGCCTTTTTGTGGCTGAAAGATTCAATGATTGTCAATATATGCTACAATTCAAGCGAGCCGAATATCGGACTCGGACTCAACCGTGACAATTCTTCTATGAAAATTTATATGGGCGATACAGGCCTTCTGCTTAGTCACGCATTTGACGAAAACGGAATCGTGAGTGAGGAAATCTACAAAAAACTTCTTTTCGGCAAACTTGAAGTCAACGAAGGTATGCTTTTCGAGAACATTGTTGCGCAGATGCTCGTTGCAAACGAACGCAAACTTTATTTTTATTCCAATGCGTCAAAAACAGACAGAAATTCGAGAATGGAGATAGATTTTCTTATAGCAAAATCAAAAGTCACCGACAGACACAACATTTCTCCGCTTGAGGTCAAGTCGGGAAAGAACTACACCCTTACGTCAATAAACAAATTCCGTAATAAATTTGCTGAACAGCTCAGCACTCCGTTTGTGCTTCACACCGAAAATCTGTCCGAAAATGACGGAATAACTTATCTCCCGGTTTATATGACAGGGTTATTGTAATTCCTGAAAAGGCGACATACGGGGATGTATTTTGCAGACGGACAGCCCGCGCTCCGACATTTCCCTCACAGTGTTTTGTTCCCATCTCCACAATGGAGAGGGGTCAGGGGTGAGGTCTGAGAGGGAATAAAAGGGTGAGGTTTTATCTGTTTCTCATTTTTTTTACTTTTTTCAAAAAAATTCCGGAAAAAACCGGAAATTCACCGCTTTATACAGATGTCTGGTTGTTTTTTTACGGGGATGAACAGTTTCGATGGCGGGGATTCATGAGCGTTGCCGTGGTAAGCTTCGCTCACCCTGTCAGACCCGGGTGCGATTCCCGGCATCTCCACCAATTGTCTGCTTCTCGAATCTTTTATTACTTCCCCCAAAATCGGTGTTTTTAAGTAAAAATCTTGTTTTTCGTCATTTTTAGTGGTAATGTTACCACTGAATTTAGTGGTTTTGGAGAATTTTATGGAGAACAAGAAACTTTCGGCAGTCTTGGAAAAATGGCAAAATCTGCAGCCGCTGTCTGAAATTGACAAAGGGAGGTTGAGCCGCCGCTTTACAGTAGACTTCAATTACAACAGCAACCACATTGAAGGTAACACTCTCACTTACGGGCAGACGGAACTGCTCCTGCTTTTTGATAAAGTTATCGGCACGGCGGATTTTCATGAATATGAAGAGATGAAAGCAAGCGATATAGGCTTAAAAATGATGCTGAAAGAGGCGTCTGAGGCTAACCATCCGCTCACACAAAATTTTATCCGTGCTCTGCACAAAACTCTGATACGCGAGGATTATACTGTTTCAACCACTCTTCCGGGCGGACTGCCTGCGAGTTATACCGTTCATGCTGGACAGTACAAAACCCGTCCGAACAGCGTTATAACCCGTTACGGCGAGCGTTTCGACTATGCATCGCCTGAGGAAACACCGGCATTTATGGCCGATCTGGTAGACTGGTACAACAAAGCGGAACAAGATGGTTCATTTTCTCCGATAGATCTCGCAATTTTATTCCATTACAGATACATCCGCATCCATCCGTTTGAAGACGGTAACGGGCGTATCGCAAGGCTTCTGGTCAATTATATTCTTTCAAGGCTCGGTCTGCCGATGATCGTTGTGCGCAGCCGCCTGAAACATGAGTATCTTGATGCGCTGCATCGCGCTGATCTGATAGTCGGCCCGGTAACTTCAGACGGAGTCCGTGCTTCTTTGAAAAACATCCGCCCGTTCCACAAATATATGGTCGGTCTGATAACGCATGAAGTTGAAAACGACATCCTTTTTGTGACTGAAAAAGATGAAAATATCTGGTGGTATGACGGCGAACGCATAGCTTTCAGGACACCGACTTACGGGAAAATCCTCCGCGAACTCCAGATCGAAGCAAAGGCTACCTTGTCATATTTGCAGAATGAAATCGGAATAAACCGCTCTGCCCTGCAGAAAATGCTGCAGACCTTGCAGAAAAACGGCTACATCGAAAAGGATGACAAAGGATTCTGGCGTGTATTCATAACGCCGTCGGTATAAATATCTTTTATGTGAAAATTTTTTTCTAAAATTTCCGGGAAAAACCAAAAATTCACCGCTTTATAGAAGAGTTTGGTTGTTAACTTTCGAAGGAGGAAAGGATGAGAGATACGCTTTATCAGATAGAATGCAGATTAGCTTCGTATTTTTCAAGAATCGGTGCTTTCTTCATGGACTGGGCGACTTGGTTCTTTGCGTTTTTTCTTAAAAAGGATCTCGGCAAGATGCTTTTTCCGAAAGCAGTGAAATGGGTTAAAGAAAATGTGAGAATTGTTGAACGCGCAGGGCTGAAGTTTTATGTTTTCGATAAGAAATTTCCTCTTTACATGAGGTTTGCTCTCGGAAGAGAATCTGAATATTCTGAAATGGCACTTTGGAATACCGCATTCTTTAAATTGTTTTCAACAGAATTAAATTCAGCCCGTATCTGGCGGGAAGGATGTGATATATGCGCCTGGGGCAAAATGAACGGACCTCTTGACTTCCGTAAAATAGACGGAAACTTACTGCACAAGTACGGAGTTTTTGTTCATGCCGGTTACTTTAACTACAAGGTCAGAACTGCCGATCAGGCGATAGAGTTGATAGTTGAAAGTCTGGACAAAACCGATTTTGCGGAAGAGATCCATCCTTATTCATTTGATCCATGGTTTAAAAAAGTGTGGAGGAAATTTTATAACTGGATACATGAAATCGATTACGAAAATAGCAGAAAATGGATGGACGAGCATGTTGAAACAATGACAGTCGAGTGCCATGACAGAGAAATAAAAGTCGCAATGCTCTATGATGATTGTCCTGAATATGTACAGCGTTATTTCAATTTCCCGACGAAACCTTTCGATATCTTTTACATGAATGACAATAACGGATTACCTGCAATGTTGAAGATGGACAATGTCGATTGCCTTGATTTCAGAAAACTTCCGAAGGAGATCTGCTTCGGATTGGGAGTGCAGAAAAAAAACATTGTTGTTCTGAGGGATGTCGTTTCTCCTGCCAATCTGGCCAAAATAATCAAAAATATCGAATAAATGTGTTCCACAGACAATTTTTTCTAAAATTTCCGGAAAAAACGGAAAACCGACGCTTTATAGAGATGTTGGTTGTTAATTTTCGAAGGAGGAAAAGATGGGATTTATTGTTGAGTGGATCACAAAACTTTTACTCTCTTTTACTAAATGGCGTATCAAAAAAGCGGAAAAGTGGGCTTTAAAACACACCAAAATAATAACTCTCAAAAACGGTTTGAAAATGCTCAAGGCTGAAAAGCTCTTTCCGTTATTTTACAGACTGCCTGTGTACAATCCTGAAAGGCACGGGTTCCGCCGTGCAGATACACTGGCGATGGTCAATATTGCGAAAAAGGAAAATATAAATATTGAATCCCATTTTAAGAACAGTTCAAGAATAGATATGTTTGCATTCGGGAAAGAAGTTTTTAAAGAGCTGGACATGAATCGTATTAAATCAAAAAGAATCATAGAGGGTGCACAACTACAATTTTATGTCGGTTTCAGACTGCCGTTGAGCGAAGAGGAACTCATTCTGGCAGCGGAGCAGAGCTGCGATCCGAACGAGACTTTTAATCCGCTGGATGCGGAAAAACAGCCGGCTGATATGAACGATAAATTTCCCAATATCAACTGCCTGCTGGACGAAATTTCATTTAGAATAACTTTGTTGAAACTAGACCTGATGGTCCTGATATTCGGGAAAAAGAGCAAAAATAAAAAAGAAGATACTGATATGGAAAAAGTGCTCGAAAACAGAACCAGACTTATTGAAATCCAGGACGGTATCAATCTTCTGGTCGGAGACAATTTTGATATTCTTGAGAATGATTATCTGCCGCAATTCATAGAAGGGAAAAACGTCAGATTTGTTCTGGCAAGGAGTGTGAAGAGCGGATTCGGAATAATTGAATCGCAAAAATCTCCTGAAGGAACAGCAGATCTGAGAAAACTTGAATCATCGGATTTCATCGTCCTTCCTGACCCTAGAAGAGCTTACATCAACATGAATATGCGCAGTAACACGGATGTCGCGGAAATGCTGAAAAAAGTGCTCCCGGAAAAAACTGCGGAAGAGGGAGTCTAAAAAATCTCCGAATTTCCGGGAAAAACCAGCGATTCTCTACTTCGTAGAAGAGTTTGATCGTTAACTTGCTGAAATCTTTATTTCCTGGCTATCTCTGATATATTCCGGCATGTTCGTTTACAATTGAGAAACAGAAATTTCCGCTTATGAGATCGCGAAAATCCGCTGCTTTTTTCCCCTGTTTTTTGAAAAAAGTTACATGAAGGCGGAACCTAGGCTCCGGTTGAAACTAATTCTTCATGTTTTTCCTCCGTCACACTTTAGTTACATGAAGGCGGAACCTAGGCTCCGGTTGAAACAACTATTCCGTTACCTGAATTGGTGCATAACGGTTACATGAAGGCGGAACCTAGGCTCACAGACCTCTCCGTCACTGCGTGCCACCTCTCCTTTAGAAGGCGAGGCAAGGTCTAAACGTAGAGACGTTTCACGAAATGTCTAATTCAGCGTCATTCTGAGCGTAGCGAAGAATCTCTGAGAGATCTTTCACATTCGTTCAAGATGACAAAGATGTTTCGCGTTGCTCAACATGACGTGAGACGCCATGCTATGACGTCTCTACGGTTTATTCTGGTTTCCCTCGCCACGCTGGAGAGGGAACAAAAGGGTGAGGTCTTATGCGGGCGGGCCGCCCGCGCTCCGACAAAAATCTGTTTCTCAATTCTTTTTTATTTTTTTTCTAAAATTTCCGGGAAAAACCAAAAATTCACCGCTTTATAGAAGTGTTTGGTTGTTAACTTTCGATGGAGTAAGGATGAGAGAGAGGCTTTATAAGATGGAATGCAGACTGGCTTCGTATTTTTCGGAAATAGGTACTTTCTGCATGGACTGGGCGACATGGTTCTTTGCGTTTTTTCTTAAAAAGGATCTCGGCAAGGTGCTTTTGCCTAAAGCGGTGGAGTGGGTCAGAGAGAATGTCAGGATCGTTGAACGCGCAGGGCTGAAATTCTATGTTTTCGACAAAGACATTCCTCTTTACATGAGATTGGCTCTGGGAAGAGAATCTGAATATGAAGGCTGTATGCTGCACACGGTAGCTTTAAGCGAGCTCTTTCCTTCAGAATCAAACAGAGTCCGTATCTGGCGTGACTCCTGCGGTATATGCGCCTACGGCAGAATGAACGGCCCGCTTGATTTTCGTAAAATAGACGGAACCTTACTGCGTTGTAATCCGGCATTGTTTAATGGCGGTAAATTCAACTATAAGGTCAAAACTACTGATCAGGTTATGGATCTGATAGTCGAAAGTCTGGACAAAACCGGTTTCGCGGAAGAGGTTCCACGCTATTCGCATGAATTCTGGTTTAAGAAACTATGGGGAAAGTTCTACAACTGGATGCATGAATTCGACTACGAAAAAAGCAGAAAATGGTTGTCGGAGCATATCGAAACAATGACGATCGAGTGCCGCCACGGGGAAATAAAAGTCATGATGCTTTATGATGACTGTCCGCAGTATGTTAAGCGTTATTTAGATTTCCCGGATGATTACGATATTATTTACATGAGTAAGTTCTTCGGAGTCCCGGCAATATTCAAATTCGATGAGCCGGACTGGCTTGATTTCAGAAAACTGCCGAAAGAAGTTACAGGAATATTGACACCAACCAAAAACGATGCCTTCCTGACAGAGGTCCTTTCACCGACTAGACTTGCGAAAATCATTAAGGATATCGAATAAAAATGCAGTACAGACAATTTTTTTTAAAAAATTTTCGGAAAAACCGGAAATTCACCGCTTTAAGTATGTGTGAATGTTTTTTATTAACTGATTTTTTGGAGTTTAAAATGAACGGAAACCAGACCATCGACACTTTCTTAAACGGTAATGATGATTGATCAGGAGGAAATCATGACGCAGAAAAGCAGGATCTTTGTTCACGGACTTAAAGCCCATGCAGACGATATGTGGGCGTGCGGACTTCTTATCGCATCGAATCCCGACATAGAATTTACAGAAATAATCAGAGACGCGAAAAGGATCGGCGAAGCTTCTGACAACGATTTCGTGCTTGACTGCGGAATGAAACACGACGGTGAACATTATTTTGACCATCATCAGTTTGAAAGTACCAAAAAAGCTGACTGCGCTTTGACGCTCGTTGCAAAAAGGTTCGCTCCGTGGACGCTTACCGACACGAAATTCGGTCCGGTCATCGAACGCGTCAGGGTGCAGGACAACTTCGGCATTCCGGCTGCCGAGAAAAAATTCGGTAAGTCATCATCCTGGGTCGCATCGGAATTTCTTATGGTTGCCCTTTTCGAAAAGGAGCCTCTGATGGTAGCAAATATGCTTGCAGATGCTTTCAGAGAGCGTCTTTCGGAACTTGCCGAGATAAAAAAGGCTGAAAAATGGATAGAGGAGAATTCTTCTCTTGAAACTTTTGAAAACAGTCTCAAGGTCCTTACTATCACATCGTCTCCTTTCAAAGCTGGTTTTTCCATCGCTGGATTCAATGCCGCGAGCAGTCTTTATTCCGGATCTGTCGAAGCAGGGGTCATCTACGGCTGGAACACAGACGGAAGCGATTCAAGGACCTTGTTCAGAACATACTCTGAAAAAAATGTCGATTTCACAAATTCTGTACCTGAAAAACCCGTATTCTGCCACAGCAGCGGATTCCTTCTTATTTTCGATCCAGCATACGATGCGGAATACAGGAAACTTGTTCTTCAGGCATGCGGTTCCGACGGAAAATTGGATAAGATAGCGTAAATATTTTGCAGGAGGAAGCGATGATCGAAACGAACAATGATCAGATCACTAAAATGAGAAGTTACAGATGGGTGAGCGCGATCGTAACAGGAACAACCATGATTTTCGTGTCCGGTTTTTTCTCAGCTCTTTTGTTTTCGGCTGCTATTCTCTTAACTGCGTATCTCGACAGTTTCAGTCTCTTTATTCCGAAGATGCTTCGCAATGAAAGCGGTGCCCCTGCTGCATGGGCCGAGAATCTGCTGCCTTTCGGCATGATGTGCATGGCGGCGCTGGTCTTTGCGATCATGGGACACGATTTCCCGGCTTTTATCATCGGTCTTGCCGCTATCATCGATTTTATGAGGGACCGGCTGAATATCGTCGAGATCCTGAAGAGCCGCATAAATAAGTGACGCAGAAAAAAACGGCAAAATATAAAAAAATTTTCGGAAAAACTGATTTTTCACCGCTTTAAATAGTTGGAAGTCGAGTTTTTTAACTTTTCAGAGGAGGTCAGGATGATGATGACAACGGAGGCAATGGTCATTATAGCTCTGCTGCTCGGTTTTTTCGGCTGTTTTGCTCTTTATTCGATGTGGAAATCCTTTATCGGCGGCGGTTCAGATTATTCTGGTGCTCAGGGATACGAGAGGTGTTCCGGCACTCAGATTTATCAGTTCGATGTGATCAACTGCGCTACTTTGAGCAACTATCTGAGATCGAAATTGAAAATTGTAGCTTACGAAGGTGATTATTACAAAAAGGGGATCATGGACAAATACTGGCTCTTCTCCACAAAATAATGAAAGTCCTTTATCACGGTCGTATTACGGGCGGATTCAATATGACACAGCTGTGTGTCGAGAAGGGTGCAGGCGGTGTTTTCAATATAATTATTCCAAGGCCCGAAATATTCAGCAACGAGGTCATCGAAAGGGATGTCCTTATTATTAAGAACGGCTGGTGGAATAAGGTTACCGATGAGGACCGCAATACTCTGGAGATAGATACTAAACTCAATGCCGAGCAGGAAACATATCAGGAACTTTACAATAATTCGGTAAGGTATCTCGCGTTTTTCATCAACAGTGTCATGGATAATCTGCCGAATCAGGTCCCGTACTCCGTGAGAGTTGACGGTATACCTGTCAATTTGAATACAGGCGAACAGGTGAAACGTATCGGAAATTCGAAGAACCCGCTGAAACTGCCGTATCGTTCCGAAATTAATGAAAGAGGACTTGTCAGGTACAGCAGACGCTGATTTTTGGTGGAGATGAATATGAGCGGAAGAAAAACTTTGAGGAATATCGGGAATTTGAAAAAATTTTTCAGAAAAAATGTCAACTCTGAAAATTTTCAACGCTTGTGTTGTAACGAATGAGATTTTTGAGAGGAATGAAGATGGAAAATCAGAAAAATGTAAAAAATATTGTTGTTGACCTTCAGGAAGCTGTAAGCAGGTGCATGACCGGCGACGGCAATAACTTTTGGGACAGGATCTCGTCGATCCTCAAGGATGCGAAGCAGCATCTCGACGGAGAAAAAGTTAAAATCGCATTCGCGGGAAAGATGAAAGCCGGAAAATCAACTCTTGTTAATATGATTTTGGGAGAAGATCTTTCTGCGACGGGGATCACACCGGCAACAAAAACCATCATAGAATTCCACTGCGATCTGGATGATCCGAGGATCGAGTTCATCAAGAACGACAGGATTTATTCAAAGATGCCGCTTGACGAAGAAGGGAGGATCGAAGTCCAGAGAAAGATGACGACATCCACTTCCGAATTCGATTTCATCAGAATTTACTGCGACGACAAGCCGATTTTGAGCAGATTCGTTCTTGTCGATGTCCCCGGAACTGCCGATCTCGACCGCGGAGTCGAAGCGAAAATCAAGAATTATCTGACGAAAAACGAAGTCGCAACGATCATCTGGGTAAGCGAAATCTCGACTTCTATGCCGAAAGACGAGTGCGATTACATCAAAGATCTTGTGGGTCTCGGCAAAAACATGATCTTTGTTCTCAACTGCAAAAGCGCCTTTACCGAAGGGGACAAAAAGAAATTTATGGAGAATTTCAAAAGAAATATTCCGGGCTATGAACCTTTTATCTTCAGCGTTAAAAAAGAGGATAAACCGCAGATCGTTCAGAAAAACGGCGAGGATGAGAGCGATTTCGCCAGAAGAAAAACAAAACTTGAAAGCAAATACAAGGAATCGTCAGAGGCTCAGGCAGCTTTTGTCCGTTATCTCAACAGAAGTTCCAAAGAGATCAAGGAGAAAAACGGGATCGCCGTCATAAAGATGATCCCCAACGAATTCGAGAAGGTTTTGTATGACGAGAGGGCAAGGGCGGTCAGCGAAAGAACGGAAATCAGGAAAAAATTCTTTGACGAGTTTATTCCTAAATTTTCGGTGTTCTCCAATTCAATAAAATCTTTGCAGGGTGACTTGAACAGCTGGTGGCTCAAAAAATGCACAAATCTTGAGACGCAGATCAAAAACAACAGATATTCAGGCAATCTCAGAGAAAACGATATTGTCACAAAGTGGCGCTCTGATCTGTATGATGATATTCTGAAAAAAATAGACATCATTTTTGACAGGTTCGTCGATTTCGACAAGTACGACTTTGTTGATCTGGATTTCGTCCAGACGGTCATTCTTCTTAAAGAAACAAGAATGGAGTTCCTGAACAGAGAGTACATCAATCCTAATCTGGATTGTTTGTGGTGCGGTTACGACAAAAACATTGCAGAGGTAAGCGAATATATGTACAAAGATCTCCAGCAGATCTCCAGCAGTGTTAAATTTTTCTTCACTCTTATTATCGAAGATTGCTTCAGACGGTTTGTTGCAGCCCATAACGATATTTGGAATCATTATCTGGACAGAAAAGCTGAACTTGCAGATTGTATGGAAACCTCCGGAGTTCCTTTCAGCAGAAAATCTTTGTTTGTCAAAGACGAGTCGTTTGAAACGACTTCCGGCTATGATGCATGGGCAGATGAAACACTTGCGATTTATGTGAACGAGCTTCTCAGTGATGAAAAACTGACAAACAGTGAAAAAATACTGTTCAGAAGTTTTTACACTGCTCTGAACGGTAAGAAAGAGATAAATACATATCTCAAAAAGGGCTCAGGCAAAGCCTTGCTTTACCCGATAACTTTCAGACTCAAAGCCGAGACAACGGAAGGAAGCGAACTCAGGTCGATCATAGACGAAGATGATTCATGGAACGACGCTAATTTCGAGTCGACTACAGACTTCGTGGATGAAATAAATCGCGGCGGACACAGGGATTTCAACGATTTCTTTCTTTATTTCGTTGCTAGTGTTGCCAGGGTGTCTGAAATCAAAAAAGGTGCAGATCTGAATTGGGACTTTATGCCGGAAAATTATAAAAATTAGGAGGAACTTATGAGAAAAATCAATTTGTCAGCAGCTTTTACAGTTTTGTTTTCAACTTTGCCGGTCATTGCGCAGGAAGCGGCCTCTGCAAGCCCTGAATGTCCCGAATGTTCAAGCGGTTTCGGGCTCGCATTTTTCTTTCTGATAGTCGGTCTGGCGGGCGGAGTATTCGTCGCTAAAAAGTATCTGACGCAGAATTCCAAGCCGCAGGTAAGCGACAACTTCATCGAACTTGATGCCAGATCCCGCGAGATCGATGAACTGAAAGCGCAGATCAAAACCAAGGAAAGCGATGTCGAGGCAGTAAAGGCAGATGTCGAAAAACTGAAAAGTAAAATAGGTGAAGTGCTCAAAAAGGCTGACGAAAATTACTACAATGAGATCGTGAACTCGTCTGCGCCGGTTTCGTTATACAATCAGGTAGGGATGATCATCGACAAACTGAAAGCCGATCTTCCTTCTTTCGGTGTCAGAAACTATCTCAACGGCGGAATTTCGGTCACTGTCGAACAGTTCAATTCAGCAATCAGAGCAAAAGACGGCGCGGAAGCTCTGCGTGTTGCCGGACTTTTTGTGAAAGAATATGAAGAAGCAAAAGATTTTTACAAGGAGGGAAAGTAATATGAAGACACTTGAAGAATTCAACCAGCAGAAACAGCAGCTTATCGAAAAAGAAGGCAAACTTGCCGAAGGTCTTGAAGCGATCCTCAACGCAGAAAAAGACGGCGGAGTTCTGCCGAAAAGCGCGTGCGACAAACTGGAAACGCTGATCAACTCGCTTTACGAAAAGAAGCAGGCTCTTGAAACAGACAGATTCTATATCGCGATTTCAGGTGCAATAAAATCGGGAAAATCTACTCTGCTGAATGCCCTTCTTTTCAAAAAAGATGTCCTTTCATGCGATCCCACGCCGTGCACGGCAAAGCTTACGATAATGGAAAAAGCCGATGCGAAAGAGGTCACGGCGCAGTTCTATTCTGCAGCAGAATGGGAAGAGTGGAAAAAATCGGCTGCGAGCAGCGTAGATGACGGCATAAACAAAGAAGATATGGAAATCTATATCGAAAAAGGCGGAAAACATTCCGAAAAGCTCGGCAAAACCGAGACTATAAGTGAAGAAAATCTGAAAGACTACACGGCAAGAGAGGGCGAGCTTATGCCGCTTGTCAACACGATCACGATCCATGATCCCGAAATTTCGCTTGACGGAGCGCAGATAGTCGACACTCCCGGAACAAACGATCCCGTCGTAATGCGCTCGAAAATTGCCGAGGAATACATCAAAAAAGCAGACGCTATAATTTATGCTCTTTACTCCGGAAAAGCATTGACGGAAAGCGACAGAGCGATGCTCCAGGATATAATAATCCAGTCAGGAAAGAACGCGAACAACCTGATCTTTGCAGTCACTAAAAAGGATACGCTCAAAAAAGATAGCTTCGACGGTAAAATCAACCAGGTTTTTGACAGTTATTTCGATCAGAACCTCGCTGCGAAGGAAAAAGGGGGGAAAATGTCAACCGATCTCAGCAAGTGTCCGCGTGTTTTCGTGAGCGGAGAAGCTGCAAGAATAGCTCAGGACAAAGCTGCAAAAGTTGAATTCGACGAAGCACGCGAGCTTAGAAAAGACGAGCTGGGAGAATTCCTTGACGATCTGAGCCCTGAATACATCCTCAAATATTCCGGGATCGCCGAACTCAGGGAGAAGATCGAAACATACCTCATTGAAAACAAGAAGGAAGTCGTTATCGACGGCAACACGAATTTCATAGAATACATCAAGGAAGCGTGCAGGGAAGGGCTCTTTGCCGATCTTGACAAGGAATTCAAGGAAAAACTTGCAAGTATCCAGAAGAAAATTTCTGAAATAGATGCTGAAATCAAGGTAAAGGTCGAAGAAATTTCAAGACTTGACAACAAACGCACTGACATAATGCAAAAACGCAGTGACACCAGACTCCGCGAAGAGTTCACAAACAAGCTTTGCGAAGGTGTCATCTACTGGCTGGCCAAAGATATGGAACGCGAAATCACAAAGAAATTCGGAGATTCTGCAACGGCTAAAATCAGGCAGCAGGTCCGTGATATATGCAATAACGAAAGAAACATGGTCGCAGAGCTTGAAAATGAGAAAGGCTGGTTCATGGGAGATGCCAGGGCTGCAAGGCAGAAAGCAGAGGCGATTTTCGAGAGGCTCAAAGTTCTCGGAGGATTAGTCAGAAGTTCGTGGCGTGATGTCAAAGCCGCAGTTTCAGAAGCTACGGATAAAAATCTGCCGAAAATAACTAAATTTCTGAAAGACGACTTTGAAACTGCACTGGCTGCATGGCGCAACGATATGGCAGACGTTCTCAAAGGGAGCATATATGCTGATCAGGCAATAATTTTCCCTGAATATAAAATTGCCGAAACAGTGAACGAACTTAAGAAGAGTGTTTCTGAAAAGATTCTGGAGTGTGTCAGAGACATTCAGGTAAACACACAGCCGCTCTCCACATCTCTCGGAAATCTTGCTCAGGAGGCAATAGACAAATGGTTCAGCGGTCCGACCCAGAATGAAGTGATCGAAAAATATATTTCAGATATGACCGACTACATAAACGGGCTTGAAGTATACGCTCTCAACAATATCGAAGCGACCAGACAGAATGTGGGCGGAACTGTTGAAAAAATCAAAGAGGAGCTCAACAACCAGTTGTCGGAAGACTTTTTCGATGTCAGAAAAGAGCTTTTTGACGGTGAATTCGATGCTGCGATCGAGCAGATCCGGAGAAAAACGGAAGAATCTGCGGCAGATCTCGAAACGATCAAAAAAAGAAAGTCCGCAAACGAGGCGGAAGAAGAGGCGATGAGGGCGGAATACAACGCAAAAATCGCTAAAATAGAAGAATACAGGAACAAAATCGAGAACATTTAGTGGAGGTAAAAATGGTATTCAAACCTGAAAAAAATGTGGCTGACAAAGCAGCTGAAATCCTGAACGGCGGCAAAATCGAGGACTTTTTGAAAAACTCTATGTCGCAGAAAAAAGAGAGCAAATTCGCCAGTATCCCGATATTCGGTGACAAACTGGACATCGCAAGCAGGATCGACGATCTGATCTCTTATTTCAAATCACCTGATGTTCCGAAGGGAACGAAGGTCATGATCCTGGCGATGGTGATCTACATGTTTATTCCGAACCTGCCGATTCCTTTCTACATCGATGAACTTCTTGTCGGAGGATTGCTGGTCAAAAAGATCCACAAGGAGCTTGATGCATTCAGACGCGGCGAGTACAGCAGAGATCAGAATGTCGTCGACATGAAAGCTGTTACGGCAAAAGATGAAGAGAAAAGGAATCCGTTCCTTGATCTTGACGATGTTGTCGTAGAAGACAAAGAAAACGTAAAAAAAGAAAACCCGTTTTTAAACATTTAACAAAAGGAGAGAAAAATGAGAAACGATTTTATGAAGAAATTTGAAGCACCCGTAAGAAACCTTGAAGGAAAACTTGCAGAATTCGGTTCGACACTCAAAGTCGACAGAGAGAAACTTTTCGCGGAACCCGAGTATTTTGTAACGATCGTCGGAGAGTTCAGCGCAGGAAAATCCTCGATTCTTAACAGACTTTTCTTCGGTGAGAAAGACGCTATCCCGACAGCTGTTCTTCCTGAAACCTGCCTTATCAACGAAATACGCTACGGCGATTCGCAGAAAGCGGCACTTGTTTCGGGCGGAGTTGAGAGAGACATCGATCTTTCCGCTATTTCCGAAGTCTCCAAAAAGGAACTTATCGAGCAGAAGACCGGCAGCATGATCAAAATGGAATGCGCGGACGACCTTCTTTCAGACAAAGTCGTCTTTGTTGACACTCCCGGTGTAAACTCGATCAATGATTCGCACACCGACATCACTTTCGGATATCTGCCGAAATCGCAGTTCGTCCTTTTTGTAATCGATATCAATAACGGCGGACTTTCAAAGTCGGAAATCGAATTCATCAAAAACAAAGTTTTCACTGTTACGCAGAACAACATGTTCATCCTCCTCAACAAAGCAGAGAGCATGCCTTCCTCGCACTGTGAAAAAATCAGAGCTCAGGTTATAAAAGATCTCGCAAACACCGGCATCAAACCTGAAAGAGTATGCCTTGTCAGCGGACTTAAAGGTAACGGGATCGCAGAGCTCAAGGCAACTCTCAAACGCGAACTTGACGCAAAAAGAGCTGAATACTACAAAAACTACACTCAGGGTCTTATTGCAAACTTCGCAGAACTTGCAGCAGCAGAGCTCAAAATGAAACTCATCAATATCGGCAAGGACGCAAATGCTTTTGCAGCAGACAAAGCGGCTATGGAAGCTGAAATCAAAGCTGTTTCTGCGAAGTATGAGAGGCTTGAGGCAAGTCTTAACACAAAAATCAAAGCTGTTTTCGAGCAGTACGACAGCAAAATCGCGACAGATCTTTCCCAGATCGCACAGAAACTGTGTGCTGTCGTAAATGGTACTGACCTCAGCGACATTACCGGCGACAATCTCAGCGAAGGTGTTCAGGTCGCTCTGAAAAAATATGTCGAAACTGATCTTCAGCCCGCTTTCTATAACGATATCACCAAACTGCTCTCTGAAATTTCAGTCGATGCCGAAAGTCTTATAGGTGATTTTACTACAGGCATAAGCCACGATTTCTGGGCTCCCGGCAAACTTTTAAGCGGTATTCTGTTCCTGCTTGAGACCTGTATTTACAATCTTATTCTTCCGCTGGGATGGATAACAGCGTTTATAGGCCAGCTTTTGGGCAGAAAACTGCTCCTTCCTCTTACCGGTTTTATGGAAAAACCTGTGAAATCGATAATCTGCAATAATATCCAGAAAGCTTTCGACGAGGAGATGATCCCTGCGTTTATAGACAACTTCAATGCAAAGCAGAATGAAGTCGCGCTTACGATCATCAAGGGAATCGAAGATGCTGTAAATTCGCAGGTTTCAATTATCGAAAACAGCTACAGTGAAAAGAACATCGAGGCTCTTAAGGCGCAGGACAACGCGAAAGCGGGTATCGAAGCTGCGATCAGAGAGGCAGAAAATCTCAAAGTTCTTGCTGCAAATTAGCTGATATCTTTCAGGGCGGCCGGAAACGGCTGCCCGAGGTGCTTCGGAGAAAAAAATGACGCAAAAAATCCCATATCCGGTAAAAGTCAAATTATTGCGGCCGCAGGAGCCACATACCTTATGAATGAATTCTCAAAACCTGAAAAACGTCAGGAAATCAAAAGAGCACTTGTCAAAAGTTACAATGATAAAATCAGACCTCAGCTTGAAAACTGGGCGAAAGAGCAGATCGATTTGTGCAACGAGTAAGCTGAAACAGAAAAACAGGTTTTTGACTATCTTTTCGCCAGCTCTTTATATTTCAAAACCCTGAGCTGGGTGAGGATCTCCGAGCTTTTTTTCCCTGCGTTCCAGTATTTTTCGGGAAGTTTTACCTCAAGGACGGGAAGCATTTTTCTGATAAAGGCGCGCGCTTCGTCGTTCTGGCGGCCGTTGTCGGCTTTGACGGCATCCATGAAGCCGTCGAGTCCGCATGAGCATTTGAGGATGTCCTGAATTATAGTGATTGCTTTTTTCGGCGTGATTTTGTCGATTTCACGGACGATCATGTGGTATTTAGCCACTGTTTTTGCCGCGAAACTATACCTCTGAGGCACGTTTTTTATTCTTCGGCAGAAGTTTTCGATCAGATGAACTCCCGCTTTGTCGTGGCCGTAGTGGTGCGGGTAGTTGTCAGGCGATGATGCTGCTTTTCCCCAGTCGTGGCAGAGCGCCGCGAACATGGCAACAGGATCGTTGCTGCCTGAATCTTTAAGCCTGTCCATCGTTTCGATCGTGTGGATGAATGCATCTCCTTCGGGGTGATACTGCAGAGGTCCTGCCGGAACGCCGACAAGATTTGCGACTTCAGGAAAGTGGAATTTCAAGAGGTCAGCTTCTTTCAAAATAGTGAAAAAACGGCTCGGGCGTGGGTAGGAAAGCGCTTTTTCAAGTTCGTTCCAGACTCGTTCAGTCGAAAGGGCCAGAAGCTCTTCGTCTATCGAGTTCATGAGCTTTATTGTTGCGGAATCAACAGAAAAATCGGGAAATTTCGCGGCGAAACGCGCAACTCTGTAAACTCGGAGAGGGTCTTCGGCAAAAGCCTCCGAAACGTGGACTATCCGCTTATTTTTCAAGTCTTCGATCCCGCCGAAAGGGTCGATGTATCCGCCCTGAGAGTCGGGATCTTTTGCAATCGCGTTTATCGTGATGTCGCGCCGCTTCAAGTCTTCTTCCAAAGTGATGTCTGGGGAAAACTCGACATCGAAGCCGGTGTAGCCGCGGCCGTTTTTGCGCTCTTTTCTCGCAAATGCGTATTCGCAGCCGTTCACAAGAAAAACGGGGAACGATTTTCCGACTTTTTCCGCTTTAGGAAATTTTGCCAGAAATTCGGCTTCAGTCGCTCCGACAACGACAAAATCCCTGTCGTTTGCCTCGATTCCCAAGATTTCATCGCGGACAGAACCGCCGACAGCATAAATTTTCATGATTTAGATTTTATTTGTAAAAAATCGTCCGTCTGTCACCGATCACATCGTTGAAATCGTTGAGTTTTTTGTTTCTGGAAAGTTTTGTGTCGATTTCAGCCGTGAATACTCCCGTTTTATCGCTCGGAGCATCGACAAGATAGTTGCCGAGCGGATCTACGATGACGCTTTCGCCTGTGTAAACAAGTTTTTCGCCGTCGCGTTCTTCTGTTCCGATGCGGTTGGAAGTCGCAATGTAGACTTTGTTTTCGATCGCTCTCGCGAATGCGGCGCGCTGGAAGTAGGGCATTACGATATTGGTGCAGTGCGCGATGAGATCAGCGCCAAGAAGGGCCAGAGTTCTGAAACTTTCAGAAAAATACCAGTCGAAGCAAATCGCCTGACCGATTTTTACGCCGTGCCATTCACGAACGAAAAATCCGGTGTTTCCGGGAGCATAGAAGATTTTTTCTTTATAAAAAAGGTGCGATTTACGGTAGATGTGTTTATTTCCTTCAGGAGTTATGAAAACCGAGGAATTGTAGATTTTTCCGTCTTCAGCCGCTTCGGGAAAACCGAGAATCACAGCGCTTCCGTGAGCTTTTGACCACTCGGCAAAACGCATGATGTTGTCGGAACCGGCCTTGTCGGCGAGTGCTGCGGCTTCTTCTTTTGAGACAAGCTGATAACCCGAATACGACATTTCGGGAAGAATGTAGAGCTCAGCCTCTGTCGAATCCATCATTTTAAGCAAATCATTGATATTTTTCTCTTTTTCGCCAAAAATGGGGCTGTTTTGAACTGTTGCGATCTTCATAAAAAACTCCTTTGGAAATAGGGAAAACTATTTGTCGAACTCGAAATCTGTAGGTTCGTACTGCGGGGTCATGCCTTCGGAACCGCTGTCGAAAGAACCCCAGTCGCCGCCGCCAGACATGCTTACACCTTTCATTCTGAGAACGAGGTCGTCCGGGCTGGTCGCGTTTTCAAGAGCCTCTTTTTCAGAGATGTGACCGTCCTGATAAAGCTGGAAAATCGACTGGTCGAAAGTCTGCATTCCGTAGTTCTGATGGCCTTTTTCAATAACATCGTGAAGTTCCTGAAACCTTGTTCCGTCAAGGATTATCTCTTTTGCAAGCTGCGATGCGACAAGGATTTCGACTGCAGGAACACGCGCTTTTCCGTCTTTTTTCTTGATAAGACGCTGGCTTATTGCGGCTGCAAGGACGCTGCCGAGCTGCTGACGGATCTGTCCCTGGTTGTTAGGCGGGAAAACGGCGATGATTCGGTTGATTGTCTCAGCCGCGTTCAAAGTGTGAAGCGTACTGATGACCAAGTGACCTGTTTCCGCCGCTGTGAGAGCGATCTCTATCGTCTCGAGGTCACGCATTTCGCCGACCATGATGACATCGGGGTCTTCACGCAGAGATGCTCTGAGGGCTGTCGAGAAAGACTTTGTGTCGATACCGATTTCGCGCTGGCTGACGATACTTTTTTTGTCGCGGATAAGGAATTCTATCGGGTCCTCAATGGTTATGATGTTGCATGCCCTTGTCGAATTGATGTAATCAACGATCGAAGCCATTGTCGTCGATTTACCGCTTCCCGTCGTTCCTGTAACGAGGATGAGTCCGCGCCTGTTGTCAGCGATTTTTTTGATCGCCGGCGGCAGAACGAGCTCGTCGATCGATTTGACAGAGAAGGGGATAGTTCTGAAAACCGCACCGAGCGAACTTCTCTGCTTGAAGACGTTGACCCTGAACCTGCCGACGCCGGATACGCTGTGTGAAAGGTCGATCTCGGCATTGTCCTTGAGGGCGCGTCTCTGCTCGTCGTTGAGGATCCCGGCTATCATCGGATTGAGTTTTTCAGGCTTTAAAACCCCGTATTTGTCCATTTTGTTCAGGACTCCGTTGATTCTGAATACCGGTGCGCTGTAGGTTTTCAAGTGGATATCCGATGCTCCGAGGCTGGCTGCATCGTGCAGAAGTTCGTTTAAATACTGGATATATTCCTGAAAATTGTCGCTCATTATTTAGTTGCTCCTTTTTTCTGTTTTTTATCTTCTTCTGTTTCTTCAGATTTCGGCTGAGCCGTTTCCTTCAAAGGTTCGTCTCCCTCTTTGAGCATATTGTGCTTTTCTTTGATTTTATAGACGATTTCTTTCATAAGTTCCGGATTTTCCTTCAAAGTTTTTGCGGCGTTGGAGATTCCCTGGCCGAGTTTTTCATCGTTGTATGCATACCAGCTTCCGCTTTTTACGATGATCCCGTCGGTTTCCGCGACGTTTATCATATCGGTGAGACGGTCGATGCCTTTACCGTAGATGATATCGAAAACAGCCTCTCTGAAAGGCGGGAACATCTTGTTTTTCTGGATTTTTACTTTGACCTGATTGCCGATAACGACCTCTTTCTCCTTGATGCTTGCGATCTTTCTGATGTCGATCCTTATCGAAGCGTAGAATTTGAGAGCGTTGCCGCCTGTCGTCGTTTCGGGGTTGCCGAACATAACGCCGATCTTGCTTCTCAGCTGGTTGATGAAGATGAGGCAGGTCTTTGATTTGCTGACCGCAGCGGTGAGTTTTCTCATTGCCTGAGACATAAGTCTTGCCTGAACACCCATCTGGCTTTCGCCCATTTCGCCTTCGATCTCGCTTCTCGGAACAAGTGCCGCGACAGAGTCGACAACGAGAACATCGATCGCATTGCTGCGTACGAGGGTTTCAGCTATTTCAAGAGCCTGTTCAGCGTAATCGGGCTGGGAAACGACGAGTGAATCGACCTGGATGCCGAGTTTTTTTGCATAGTTGAGGTCGAAAGCGTGTTCTGCATCGATGAATGCTGCAGCTCCGCCTTTCTTCTGTGCTTCTGCGATCGCGTGAAGTGCGAGAGTCGTTTTTCCCGAAGATTCAGGTCCGTAGATCTCGATGATCCTTCCTCTCGGATATCCGCCGATACCCATTGCGATGTCAAGACTCATCGAACCTGAAGGAATAACGGGAATGTCGATGTTGGTCTCGTCGCCGAGGATCATGATCGAGCCTTTTCCATACTGTTTTTCAACGTTTTTGATGACGTTTTCAAGCATTTCTTTTCTGTTTTCTGCCATTTTTCACTCCATTGACGAATATTACATTAAAAATTATGCCAAAATTATTGTTAAGTCAACTTTTTTTAACTTAAATTTAAATTTCTTTGTTTCCATTCTCATTCTGCCCCTTGAGAATGACGAATTTTTCCAGTGCGAACTCAAGTTCCGCAACGCTTTTGTCAGCAGTGTAGGTGAGGAATCTGTAAATTATCAGGCTCGGGATCGCAACGGTAAGTCCTGCTGCAGTAGTTATGAGCGCTTCCCAGATACCTCCGGCAAGAATCATCGGGTTTCCGCCGGCTTCAGTGAATTTGTTGAAAATCCTTATCATGCCGAGAACTGTTCCCAGAAGGCCGAGGAGAGGCGAGAGTGTCGCCATGACGCCGGGGATCGAAGTGTGGCTGTAGATCTCTTCAGTCATTTTCTTGGCATACATTTCTGTGGTTTTCTGTGTTTCTGTTTCAGACGCCGGATCATCCAAAGTCATGTAAATCACGCGTGAAAAGAGGTCATCGCCTTTTTTTGCCGCATCTTTGAGGTCGTTCCATGCGTGTTTTTCGGCGAGGTGCATCAGAAGGTCTCCGTTCGAGATGATCCTGCTTTTTCTAAGCGCGAAAAGACGCTCCAAAAGTATTGCCACGCTCACGATCGAGCAGAGCAGGATCGGATACATAACGACCCCGCCTTTTGTGAAAATCGTAAAAATATCCATCGTTTACCTCATAAAAGCTACCTGATACGGCACTGATGATCTTTGTAAGTGCCTAATTTTTTTGCTAATTTTTCAAAATCGACCAGCTCGCCGTCAAATTCCGGTCCGTCAACGCATGCAAATTTCGTCTGGCCGCCGATGTTGACTCTGCAGCCGCCGCACATTCCGGTTCCGTCGATCATGAGCGGATTCAGACTGACAGTAGATTTTATGCCGAATTTCGCCGCTTCAGCTACGGTATACTGCATCATTCTGACAGGACCTGCAATGTAAACGTGGTCGAACTTTCCCCATTTTTCAATGGCTGAGGCGATGAGGTCTAAAGCCAGCCCTTTTTCGCCCAGAGTTCCGTCATCCGATGCGATCATTATATTGGTCGCAACTTCTCTGACTTCCGACTCCAGAATGAGGTTTTTCGCCGTTCTGAAACCCATGAGTACAGTCGTCCGGATCCCGAGTTCATGGTATCTCTGGATCAGCGGGTAGAGCGGCGTTATGCCGATTCCGCCTGAAATGAAAAGGACGCTTTTGAAATCGGGGTTTATGTCACTCGGCATTCCGAGAGGACCGAGAAGATCACGGACGGGCGAACCTGCCGGCATCGAGCAGATTTCACGCGTGCTTTCGCCTATAGCCTGAACGATGAGTGTGAGTTCCCCTTTTTCGATGTCGCGTTTGCATATCGTGAGCGGGATCCTTTCGCTGTCTTCATTGAGATGGATGATGAGAAACTGTCCAGGCTGCCACATTTTCGCGATCTGCGGAGCCGTGATGACGATCTTGTGGATCCTCGGAGCTATCTCGACGCTTGAAATTATTGTTTCCATGCTTCCTCTGATCAGTCTGTTACGACGAAGAACTCGACTCTTCTGTTCTTGACCATGTCGGGTTCGGTGTCACCGTCCGAAACGGGTTCAGCCGCACCGATGATCTTGATTTTTATTCTGTTTGCTTCGACGCCGTTTTTGATGAGGACTGCTTTTACCGCATTTGCGCGTTTTTGAGCGAAAGCCTTGTTCTCATGCTTGTCTGTGTGGGCTTCGATCCTGATCTTCAGCATGAAGTTTCTCGTAAGGATAAGTGCGACTTTCTCGATCTCGACCGGATCTGCGATGTAGTCGGATTCGTGCATGAAGTGGACTTCGTTGGGCAGTTTTTCGCCTGTTTTTTCGGGCTGCTGCGGAAGGGCCGCCTGTTTCGGAGCCGCTTTCTTCGGAGCTTTTTTAGCCTTCTTTTCAGGTTTTTTCTCTTCCTGCTTCGGCTGTTCCTCCTGTTTAGCCTCTCTCTTTTTCAGTTTGAACTCTTCTTTGTTGCGCTCGTCTTCGGGCGGAAGGACGTTCATGTTCCACGAAATTCCGGCGTAAATGCGGAACTTCGGAACTGCGACCGCATTGCCGAAACCGCCGAAAGCGCCTGCAATCACATCGACATTCGCAGGGGTTTTGATACGGACGCCGCCGCCGAGTTCGATGTTATCCTGAGCGTCGTTCTTGAAAGGTGATTTTATCGAAGTTGCCGAATGAAATTCAGCGTTTATGTCAAGCAGATTTTCGACTGCATGGACGTTGAGTGCGAGTTTGAGTCCGAATTCGTCGTCGAATTTAGAAGTTGCGAAAGTCTGCTTCGGAAGGATCTGATAGAAAAGATTGAGAGCCGCATCGACCCATTTCGTCTGCGTTCCGAGAGCGATCGCCGGACGGAACGTGAACTGGTTGCTTCCCAAAGCCGAGTGGATCTGTTTGCCGGTAGGAGCGGTGACTTCGGTGATTACCGACATCGATATCGCCTTATCGAAAAGGCTGAAAAGCTGGAATCTCGGAACGAGTCTGAGATCGCCAACGCCCGCTTTTGCAAGGGAGTCATCCTTGTTCCAGCCGTCGCCGTTCTCAAAAAGGATCACCGGAAGTGAAACACCGAGATCGAACCATTTAACGACGCTGTAAAAGAACGAAATATCGGCTGCAAGCTGGTTTGCGATGACTTTGTTCTTTCCTTTTGTGCCGGAAACGACTATCGGTTCGTGCTGGTAATTCATAATGAAATCAAGACCGAGCAGGCCTTCTTCAAGTCCTTCCGAACCGTAGACCGTTATGAATCCGTCGGTAAAGGGCGAAGTTTTGAACCTGTTGCCGTCGATCGCGAAGTCAGCGGAAAGAGTTGCCGCAAAAAGGAAAAGTACCGAAAACAGGAGAATTTTATTCAACTTCATTTTTTAACCTCCTCAATAAATATTGCCGACTAAGCCGACTGTTTTTTTGACTTCTTTTATTGTTTCGACCGCGGTTTCGCGTGCTTTTGCGCTTCCTTCCGCGATAACTTTTCTTACGTAATCCATATTTTTCTCAAGCTCGGCTCTTTTTGCCCTCATCGGGTCGAAAAATTCGTGGACCGCGGCAAGAAGTTCTTTCTTTGCGTGTCCGTAGCCGTATCCGCCGGCCAAAAGTTTCTCAGCCATTTCTTTAGCTTTTTCTGCCGGAACTATGAGTTTGTAGATGTTGTAGACATTGCATTTTTCGGGATCTTTCGGTTCTTCAAGCGGGGTCGAATCAGTGACGATCCCCATGATCTGTTTTTTCAGGACCGGATCGGGAGCGAACATCTGGATCGTATTGTCATAGCTTTTCGACATTTTCTGCCCGTCGGTCCCCGGAACGATCGCGACGCTTTCGGGAATGAACGGCTCGGGGATCACGAAAAGATCCTTCTGGTAGAAAAGATTGAACTTTTCGGCTATGTCACGTGCGATCTCAACATGCTGTTTCTGGTCTTTGCCGACCGGAACTATGTCTGATTTGTAAAGCAGGATATCTGCCGTCATCAGCAGCGGATAGTAGAAAAGCCCGACGTTTATCAGTTCTCCTTTCGCCGTTTTTTCCTTGTAGCTGTGGGCGCGCTGCATAAGTCCCATCGGCGTGTAGTTGCCGAGTATGAACGCGAGTTCCGCTACTTCCGGAACAAGTGACTGCAGGAAAATCACGCTTTTTTCAGGATCAAGCCCGAAAGCAAGGTAATCAAGAACTATATTCCAAGTATTTTCAGTGAGTTGCGCCGGATCAGGCAGAGTGTTCAGCGTGTGGTAGTCAGCTATGAAATAGTAGCCTTCGTAATTTTTGCTCTGCATTGCCGAAAACTGCTGTGCTGCACCGAAATAGTTGCCGAGATGCAGCGTTCCGGTCGGTTTTATCCCTGATAAAGCTCTCATTTGTCCTCCTATTTAGCCGAAAGACGGCTCCCAGACAAGGTTTATGGAAAAAGTTATATAGTTCGATTCGTTATACATAAAATTGCCGTAAATTCCGCCTGCACCCGGTTTGTAGAAGGCAAGCGATATGGTTTTCGTCGTTGTGTTCCATGTAAGCTGTTTGCTGAAAGAGATGTTGTTGAAACCGATCCCGGCCCTGAACCATGAGTAGCGGAACTCAAAACCGGTGTAAAAGTCAAAGCCTTTAAGAGTCGTTCTCTTGTTCGTGAACTTCTCTTTGCCCTGCTGCAGGTGATACTGCCAGCCGTTGTTGATGAAAAACATGTCAAAAATGTTGATCTCGGCGTTCCAGCTCAGTTTCCTCGGAATATCGCGTCCGTAGAAAGTCCAGACGTCAAGTGCTGCAAAACCCAGATTCACGAAATTCGTTATTTTGGCAGCAATGCCGATGTCGAATGAATGGGAATTCGTGTCTTTGTTCTGTGTCGGAGCGAAATCACCAATGTAGTTGTTGAGGTTTATCCCGCCGAAAATGTGTCCCGGCCAGATCGGAAAGCCGAAGTTCGTCTTGATGTGGTGGAGTCCGTAGTTGTACGAATACATGATCCCGCCGCCTACGGCCGTGGTCGCAGAGTCACTGACAGATACCGACATCGCCTCGACGAACTGGTAGAGTGCCGTGACGCTGAACATATTGTTGAGCATTATTGCCGCAGGGTTCATTACAAAGTGCGCATTGTGACTGAGCAGAGCACCGCAACCCTTGCCGCAGTTCTGCGTATCTATCGCGTGTCTGAGCTCACGTGAACGGTTCCCCCACGAAGTGTCCGAAACGGGTGAGAGGGGATCCTCCATGTACCATCTGTCGTCGTCATCCGCAAAAAGAGCTGATGAGATCAGAAGAAAAGCGATAAGGAGAAATATTTTTCGTCTGCAGATAAATTCCAAGTAAAACCTCCTTCTTTGGAAGCGAGTTCTATCATGTACAGGCCGAGTCCCGAGCCTTGAGCCGAAGGTCCTTTGACAAACGGTTTAGAAAGCTCTTCTTTTGTTCTGCCGATGTTTTTCAGGGAAGACGGATCGTAGTCGTTCGTAAAAACGATAGTCTTCTCATCGGCGATATTTATTGAAAATTCGTTCCGGCCGTGCATTTTCCAGTTCATCACGATCTCGTCGATAACGGTCGAGAGCAGTTTTTTGTTTTTTATCGTGTCTATCGACTGATAGTTTTTGTTTTCGATCGAAGCGGAAATTCCCTCTTTCCGGCATTTTTCCTTGATGTCGTAGACAAATTCCGTGAATTCGTAGGGTTCGCCGTCGTTTCCGCAGTTTATGATCCTTGCGATCCTGCCGAGCTGGCGTCCGAGCCTTTCGCCGCGGGTGACCCTTGCTGAGATCACTTCATCTTCAAGATATTCGATATGTTCGAGCGGCGTCATTATGTTGACTATCTCGTGTCCTGCTTTTATCAGGAAGTCGCAGAAAGCTGTTTTGCAGTTACTGTCACTGTTCATTTGAAAAGCCTCTGACAAAAATTTCGGTGTTGTTCAGAAATCTCAGAACGGAAAGAGAGACATTTTCTCGCGATCTGCTGTCTGAGCCGCCGTAAATCAGCGTTATTCTTGATGAATCAGACGGAACGATGTTGAAAGTCGAATCTATCGTCACCCATTTTCCGTCAGCGAAAGCCTCGTTCCAGTTGTGGAAGAAAAATTCTCCGTCAGGGTTCATGACTGCGCCGTAGACCATTTTCGTCGGAATCCCTGCTGCACGCGACAGCGCCGCGAAAAGTGCCGAATGTTCGGTGCAGTCTCCGCTTTTCTTCCGAAGAACTTCGCCTGCCGACATATTTCCGTGGTTGTAGTTCTTGCTGCTTATGTGCTTGTAAACGAATTTTGCTATCCGGTTAACCATTTCCGTCTGGTTCGGTGCGCCGAGGACGATTTTCTGCGCCGCCCGGATGATCTCGGTATTGTTACTGTCCTCGATGATATTGGACTGAGTGTCCTCCGGAGCCGGAATATTCCTGCACTTCGATGCATCGGAAGTGACAACGAGAGTGTTTTCTCCAGCTTTTTTCTGAAAACAGGTTTCGGGAATGGATGCGAAATCGCCGTTTTTGATCTGGAACGTGGTGTTCTTTGCCTTACGCGGTGATTTTACCGTGATCCCTTTGTTCAGAAGTTTGGTATTCTGCAGGATGTCGGGATTTCCTGAGGTTCGTGTCTCATTTGCTTCCGGCAGAGATTCGAGAGTGTAGACGATAAGTCCGTTCTGGATCTCTGAGCGCAGCACCTTTCCGCCTGAAACTGTGTATTTTATCGGGATCCCCTGAAATATTACGGTTGCCGAAACAGTTCCGTCAGCGTTTTTCGAAGCAGAGTAGGAAATTTCGCTTTCAGTAAGGCTTTCTTCGGAAATTATTGAAGTTTTACCACCTTTTAGAAGTGTTTCAGAGCTCAGTTTCCTGAAGATCATACCGAAGAAAGCGGTGTTTTTAGGCATCTGAAAACTTGAAGTCTCCCTGTTTCCGTTTTTCGAGAGAGATGTCTCGAAAGTGCCGTTTCTGTTTATGCCTTCGACGAAGATCTTCGAGCCGCCTTCCGATATTTCGCCTTTTATCCGCTTAGGTTCAAAGGTCCTGCAGTCTGCTGAAAGGGTAAGATCCGATTTTATCGTCATCGAATCTACACCGCGTGCGAGACTCATCTCGGAAACCGAGTGCATGGTGAGTTCGCAGCTTCCGTCTGCTGCATTTGCCTGGCTCCATGTCTCGGTGCTTCTGCCTATTTCTGCTCCCATCATCGAAATTTTATAGACATTCGTCTCCGCGAAAACGAAAAATGTGAAAAAGAGTGTTGAAAACAGAAAAACCGGTTTGCTCATTTATGCCCCGCCAAAAAACCGCCTATTATCTTTAAAATATAATTAAATGCAAGTAAATCGCGCGCGAGGTCGTTTTGTGACTAAATCGCAGAAAATTATTTTATTTTGAAATTCTTAAGTTCGCTGTGACGGAGAAAATCTTCTGTCCCCAAGAGCGACATCAGGTCCGGAGCAGCTGTAAAGAGGTAGGCCGGAGAGTTCGTTTTTCTGTCGAAAAGACGTGCTGAAAGGCATTTTGTCAGAGGTACTGGCCTGAAACCGTTTTTGAGCAGCGAAAAAAAGCGTTTCGTGGACCATGTCAGGACAACCGTTCCTTCCGTAAGTTTCGAAAAATCGGAAAAAGCTTCTCCTCTCTCCCCCAAAAGCCGGATAAACTGCCCTGTTCTTTCTGAAGCAGTGTAGCAGTCAGCCTCTTTTTTCGGTGAATAAACGAGGATCTTTTCGTGTCTTTCATACGGAAACAGGGAGTTGTAAAAACGGATTAGCGAGCGGACGAGCTGAAGCGGGCTTCTGAAAAAGCGCAGATACCTTACCGGAACCGAGTCCGGAGGTGCGTCGATCGCGATGATACCGTTAAAATCAGGGAGATGCAGGCTTTTGTATTTAAAATCATGATCCGCTGGCATTTCGGAAACATCTGAAAACGAAACTTCATGGAAACCAAGATCAAGTGCGCCGCGGACTACCGAAAGACCGAATTCGGGAGCGAGTCTGCCGAAAGAAAAGAAAGTCCTTCTGCTCCGGAAAAGGGCTTTTCTGATGTAAAAACTTTCGGGAACGAAGCTCTCTTCGATAAAGAAAATCGTGTTTTCGTCCGCTTCCGAAAGGATCCTGTCGAGAATGATCTTCTGTATCGAAAGGAGTGCCGCCGGATCGGTTTTGCCGTCACGCAGATATGCTTTTTCAAGCGGATCGGCCTGAGTTTTGTCAAAAACGAAATACTCTGAAATGTCTTCTGTTATGATGCACTTTTTTACCGGAAAAAGTTTTGTTTCTATTCCGGAGCGAGAGAGCTTTTCAGCTATTTTTAAAGCATCGGCCCTGTCCGAAAAATAAATTATGTGCGCGTTGTAAGTTGTTTTATTCATTTGATAAAACCTGCAAAATCAAAAATCTTCGCCGCTATGAAAAGTATTCCTGCGGCAAAGTAAAGTATTCTGTAAAAACGCCTCTCTTTAAGAAATTTAGTCTGGACCGAAGCGTTTTTTAAAGTGCATATTTTGAAAATTATGTGGATAAATCCGGCAGTTACGAACGGGAAACAGACCTGAAGCAGTTCTCTGTAAGTCAGTGAAAGAGCCGAAATATAGAGCGCGGCAAGTGCGAAAAGCGCGAACGAAACTTTTTCCCATGCGGAGACTCCGAAGCAGACAGCGCCGGTTTTTATTCCGCTTTTTTCGTCGGCGTCATGATCGATGAGTTCGTGGTTGATGTGTCCTGCGGAAAAGAGGAGGGCAAAATAAACCGAAACTAAGGCGCTTCCCTTGTCAAGCGGAGCTAAAACAGCGTATCCCATCAGAAAGTGTATTATCTGGCCGACGAAGTGTATCAGCGTTCCGAGGACAGGACGGTATTTGAACCCTTTTTTCGGGAAGGAATATACGCACCAGAGAAGAAAACTTACGGCTGAAAAGAGTGCAAGCACAGGCTTGATCAGAAAGAAGAGAATAAGTGAAAGAACAAGCGAGACTGCGAGAGTGATGATAAAAGAAAGACGTTCCCCTGCAAGGTCGGCAAGACGGGAATTGTTTTTGTCATCTTCCGTGCCTGCAAAGCCGTTGAATGCGTAAATAGCCGTAAAAAGCGAGAAAATTGCCGCAGCAAAAAGGATGACCGGAAGAGAAACAAGCTGGTCAGCCGATTTGAACGCAAAGAAAAGGCCTATCATCGGGAATCCGAGAAGTATCGAAACTTCTGCAAAACGTGCTGATTTTATAAAGGCGGCAAGCTGTTTCATCAAACCTCCGAAAAGCACTTGCTTATACTTCAAAAATAAAAATAGTAAAGTTGAGCTCACTTCTTCGTGCTGAGCATCTTTGAGATTCCCCGCTGTGCCGGAAATGATATTAAATTTTGCCAAATCGGTTTTTTCGGGTAATATGTACGGTCTTTTTTTAGGAGGTCATTCAGAATGAAAAAAAATGTATTGTTTTTTGCGGTATTTGTTTTTGTTGCCGCTATTGTTTCATGCAACAGTACAAATCATTCGGCATCTGATACTATCGTGCCGGAAACCAATCTTAAAACCGTAATCGTCGGTATTCCGAATTCAGATTCTTCGGATCTCAAAGAGATAACCGATACTTTTTCGGTCGATGAAGAAAAGGTTGCGCTCAGGGCGTACTGGAATGCCGGGAAAAAAGGTTATACCGCAGAATATATTTGGATAAATCCCGAAGGGAAGGTCGCTTACAAAAAAGTTATGGAGATGAAGCCTGAGTGGAAGCGCTCGCTTGTCTACTACAGAGGTCCGAAGCCGATGCCTGCCGGAAACTGGCGCCTTGATGTCAGAGTAGGCGGCAAACTTTACGGCAGAACTACTTTTTCTGTTGTCCGCGAGCGCTCGAAAGTGCCGCTTATCGCACAGATCGAGGCTTTCAACAGCGAAAAGATAACTCTCGGAGAGGCTCAGCTTCTTGCAGACAAAATCCGCTGTTTTGCCGATAAAAAATGCACGGCTGAAGATGCAGTTTCGGCTGTTACGGCAGATCTGGGCAACAAAAAGACCGGTCTTGCAGTCTCGATTTTCAGAAATGCGGTTGTAACCGACATGGTGATCTCTTCTTCGGCGACTATATCTGCCGCGATGAAAGAACTTACCGAAAAGATAAAACCTGACGATGCAGCTCCGGCATCTGTCGAGCTTTCAGTCCTTCACTCACAGATGGAACTCAAAAACCCGTCCGAGCAGCTTCTCAACGCAAAAAAGAAAGCCGGAATGGGATTCACACTGTCGAAAGACGGCAAAAGCGCGGCGATACTTCCTGTTTTTATCGTCAGGAATCAGATCGAAGACGGAGTGGGCGTAGTGCGCCAGCTCGCGGTCGATGCAGGTCTTGCCGAACACGAATGGAAAAATGCAAAGATATCAGTTTTCATGACGCAGAATTTCGTTCTCAGCGAAAAAATGGAAAAGGCGAAAGAACTCGCTTTCACGAGGAGCCGCGTCTACGTCGAAAACGTCACGAGACAGGATCTGATCGATGCTGTCAACAATTCGTGGGGCTGGTATCTCAGAAACCAGATCACAGAAGGCGAAGAGGCCGGCAGATATATGTACACATTCTTCCCGTCAAAAGATCTCGAACCGGCGGAAGACTGGGGACTCAGAAACCTGAACGCGATCTTTGTTCTTGCCGAGATCGCGAAAGACCAGAAAGATCCGGTAAAGATCGCAAGCGTCAAAAAGGCGATCGACACTTTTGCGAGATTCATAAAAGACGGTCATAACGGAAAATGGCTCGACTGGCCTTATCAGCGCAAAGTCCACAGCATAGCAGGGACAGCTTTCCTTATGGCGGCTATGGTCGAACTTGAAGTCCCGGGATACGAAGATACGATGAAGCAGATGGTCGACGCTATAATATCGCTGCAGCAGCCCGACGGAAAACTTCTTACCGATTTCAACGGAAACCACAGAGATGTAGACCAGAATTACTACCCTGGCGAAACGCTTCTTATGCTGATGCGTTACTACAAAAAAACAGGATACAAACCGGCGCTTGAAGCAGTTGAAAAGGCATATACTTTCTATCAGGCGTTCTGGAACAAAAAGGAAAACCAGCAGGGTCCGTTCGTTCCGTGGCAGGCGCGTGCTTATCAGGAAGCGTACAGCGCGACTAAGGACAAAAGATATGCCGACTTCGTTTTTCAGCTCATGGACTGGATGCTCAAGAAGTATAAACCGCTCGGCAGCGATGCGGAACCGGGCAGACAGGGTGCTCTCAGCACTCAGTTCGCGGGAACGGGCGTATATTCTGAAGGTCTTTCGGCGGCGACCAGACTTGCACGCGAAATCGGCGACAAAGAGCGCTATGAAAAATATTCGAAAGCTCTCCGCGGAATGATGGGATACGTCCTCGGCCTTCAGTTCAAAGACGAGGATACCTACTGGGTAAAACGCCCCGACAAAGTCAGAGGCGCGCTCAGCATGAGGCCTGACAACGAAGAACTCCGCATAGATTCAACTTATCACGCGATCTCCGGTGTCCACTATACTTCAAAACTTTTCACTGACGAAGAGTGGAAAGCGATCGAATGGAAATAGCGAAAACTCCCGAAATCATTTACGAAGACAATCATTTACTTGTTGTCGTCAAACCGCAGGGGATCCCTGTTCAGAAATCTGAATCATCGGATGACGATTTTCAGAGCATTCTAAAGGATTATCTCAAAAAGAAATATGATAAACCGGGAAATGTTTTTCTCGGGATCGTCCACAGGCTCGATCAGCCGGTAGGCGGAGTCATGGTCTTTGCCAAAACTTCGAAAGCGGCATCGCGTCTGAGCGATCAGATCAGGCAAAACATCTGGAAAAAGTGCTATTTGGCGGTCGTTGACGGTATTCCGAAGCAGAAAAGCGGCATTCTGGAAGATCATCTTGTCAAAAACGAGGCAACAAACGAGGTTTTTGTCTCGAAAAAAGAAAATCCCAAAGCGAAATTTGCCCGCCTTTTCTATGAAACTCTTGAAACAAAAAACGGAAAAAGCCTTCTCAAAATCACGCTTGAAACGGGCAGGGCACATCAGATCCGCGTCCAGCTTTCATCACGCGGACTTCCGATCGTGAACGACCACAAATACAACAAAAACTCAAAAGTCGGTTCAAATATCGCACTCTGGGCATATTCGCTTGAAATCGAACATCCCGTCACGAAGGAAAAATTCGTTTTTTCTAAAGAAATGCCGGAAAATATTGGAATTTAATCTGATTTTCTCACGCAGCGGACGTGTTGTTCGTAAGATTTGACTGCTATAACGATATCACCTGTGCAAAAATCTATCCACAGAGCGGCAGAAGTTGAACCACAGGATGTAGATGACCAGAGTATGACACTGTCGTTTAATTTGCTGTAAGAATATTTTTCATGGCAATATTGATGGCGGTTGCAGTATTTTTTGTCACAGCTGTCAGAATTGATGTCGCTTTCTGATGTCCAGGGTTCTACACATTCCTCAGTCAGTCCGCAGGGCCCGTCTGTTTCTGTATCAGGGTGATTCTGGATCAGTATCCTGAGCTCATCTACAGTCGGCAGCCGCCAGTCTGAATGACCGAGTTCATAAAGATTCCGGCAGTATGAAACAGCATCCTGCCATTCGAGTTTACCATTTGACACCGCTGACCACATATTGCCGCCTATTACCTGGCCGTGGTTGCCCGTCCTGTAAGCCTCCTTTATTTCGTCCGTATAATCAGGTAACGGGTCACATGATGCAAAAAGCACTGAAAGCAGTGAAAATAAGGATATGAGACTGAAAATTTTCATTTTTCCCTCTCTTTTTTAAGTGATCAGAACCTGTATCCTGTCTCAAACATCATGAATTCGTGGTGACCATATAAAAAGTAGCCGTATGCGCCGGCTTTGTTTTCTTCGCTGTCATGAAAAAAAAGGTAGCTTTTGCGGTTGCCGTTTCCGAAATCGCCGCCGATCGAAGTTCTGAAAAACCAGTCGTTATCGAAAAGAAAATTCATACCGATCGCCCAAGTTCCGCCGAGTTTCCAATGGTGAAAGTTCTTATCATAATCTTCTTCATATTCTTCCATTGTCTCCTCGTTTTCGGAAGAGTAGTCGAAAAATACAAGGTTGTTGTTTAATCCGATCGAAAGACACGGTCCTACACTTTTTAAAACGCCGGCATCGACCTTAAAATCGTATAAGATGTTCAAAGTTACCGGGATCCTCATGTAGTGCATCGTGATATAGTTTCTGTCATCGTAGTCGTAGCTGCTCCATGCGACCTCTGGAGTGTATTCCGTTGTAGGGACCCAGTATTGAAAGGCGGCTCCGAAGCCCAAAAGGAGTTCTCCGGCACCGTCTCCGCCTGTCTGCCCGAATATTTTCCAGTTGAGATCGACTCCTATAGACAGTCCGAACTGGTTCTGCAGAAACGCTTTCATCAACGGGTGGGTGCCGATATTGCCTGTAAAATCAAGCCCGAAGCCGAAATTCAGTTCTGGGTGGAACTCTTTCGCTTTGTTTGCTTCGGCTTCCGGAAGAGCTGCCGCTTCTGATTGAGTTTCTTCTGCCGATGCTGCTGCGGCAAACATGATCAGAAGTATGAAAAAGATCATTTTTTTCATGCTGCCTCCGCCTAGAACCTGTATCCCGTTTCAAACATTATGAATTCGTGGTGGTTGTAGAGAACTCTTCCCGAATCAGGATTGAAGAGGTAATGTTTTATTTTTTCGCTCCCTTTGTCGCCTCCGACCGATACTGCAAGAAAGCATCTGTTCGAAAATACAAGGTTGAGACCGAGCGACCATGAGAAGCTAAGCTGGTGAAATTCGATGCGGTCAGTAAACTGTTCAAAATCCTCTTCCATATCCTCGTCCTCATGGTTGTAATCGTATTCTAAAATGAAAAAGTTGTTGTTGATCCCGGCAGAAAATTTTGGACCTACGCGGCGCAGTTTTCCTGCATTGACTTTGAAATCGTATGCAATGTTGAGCATTACCGGAACTCTCATGTAGTGCAACTGCAGGAAACTGTTGTATTCTTCTTCCTGATGATAATAGTAATCTCTGATGTAGAAGCTGGAAACTTTTGAGGTGGGAGCCCAGTACTGAAGGTCAAAACCGAAACCGAAGTAGAGTTCTCCGGCACCTTCGCCGCTCGTTTTCTGGAAAATCCGCCAGTTGAAATCCAGTCCGACCGAAACCCCGAACTGGTTTTTCATCAGGGCGTCGGAGAGATATACGAGGTGGCCTGTCTGATCATCAATGTCTGTAAAATCTTCAATTTCTGAGATCCTTCCGGGAGTTCCCGTGAAATCGGCGCCGAATCCGGCTTCGATCTGGACATAAAATTTATCACCGAGAGTATCTTTTGTAGTTTCAGCAGGATCTGTTTCTGCAGAAAGCGCCGCTGAGAAAAGAGCGGTCATTAAAAAAGAGAAAAATTTATTCATCTATTCCTCCTTAAAACCTGTAGCCTGTTTCAAGCATAAGAAACTCGTGGTGGTCGTAGAGAATCTTGTCATATTTGGTGCCGGTTTTGCCGTAAAGAAGGTAGCTTCTTATGTTCTGGCTTCCGAAATCTCCGCCGATCGAAGCGTTCAGGATCCAGTTGTTCTCAAAAAACATTCCTATGCCGAGTTCCCATGTCCCGCTCACTTTCCAGTGGCTTATACCTTCGTCAAACCGGTAATCCCAGTATTCCAGTTCGCCTTCCTGATCCGTGCTGTATGAAAAGTAGAAGATGTTATTGTTCATACCGAGTGAAAATAGCGGACCGACGCGGCGTATAGCTCCCGCATTGACCTTGAATTCATAAGAAATGTTCAGAGTTATAGGAACTCTCATGTAGTGCGAATAAATATAGTTCATGTCATCGAAATTGGTGGATTCTACGTGGTTGTCAGGCGACATGTGCGTCGTCGGTACCCAGTATTGAAGGTCAAAACCGAATCCCAGACACAAATCGCCGGCACCTTTTCCTTCAGTTTTCTGAAAGACCTTCCAGCCGAAATCAAATCCGATACTTATTCCGAGCTGGTTTCTCAGCATTGCAAAGCGGGCTTCTTCAATGACTGGTCGTCCGGCAGTACCTTCGAAATCGGCACCCAATCCGAATTTGAACTGGATAAAATAAGGTGTTGCTGGGTTTTCAGCTTCATTTTGCTGCTCATCAGCAGGATTTTCGCTTTGAACCGCCTGTTCGTCCGGTTGTGTTTTCTCAGGGGTTTGCACCAGTACATGGTCTGAACTGTGAACGACAGTGACTGATACATCTTCCTCTGCATAGAGGTGAGATGCAAAAAGCAATGAAAGAAAGAAATAGAATAATTTTTCCATAATTGCCCCGTTTGTTCAAAAAACATAAACGCTTTATATTAAAGATGTGATGAATAAATGCAAGTTTTAGATTAGCGTTTCAAGCAGTGCTTTGCACCCTTTTGTGACATCGTTCCAGGTTGCGTCGAAATCGCCTGTGTACCAAGGATCGGCGACATCACGGTTCAGGCCGGCATATTTGAGAAGAAGTTTTATCTTGTCTTCGGGGTCGCCGCCGCAGATACGTGTCATGTTGCGGATATTCGCGCTGTCCATGCCGATGAGAAGATCGAATTTTTTGTAGTCGCCTTTATTCATCTGTCTTGCCGTTTTTCCGGCACAACCGATCCCGTGCTCGGCTAATTTCCTTTTTGCCGGCGGATAGACGGGATTTCCTATTTCTTCTGTGCTTGTCGCGGCCGATTCTATCTCGAATTTATCGGATAGACCTGCCTCAGAAACCAGTTTCTTCATCACGAATTCAGCCATCGGGCTTCGGCAGATGTTGCCGTGACAGACAAAAAGTATTTTGATCATTTACTCCTCTTTTTTTATGACAAGGCACGCGTTCGCGCCGCCGAAAGCGAACGAGTTCGAAAGACAGATTTTTGTTTGATGTAAATTGTTGTTTTTATTGACAAAATTTAATTCTGGCATTTCTTCGTCAAAAACTCCGTCCCAGATCTGAGGCGGCAGTAAATTATTTGTGATTGCGGCAAAGCAGATCGCGAGTTCAAGCGCGCCGGCTGCTCCCAGAGTGTGTCCGGTTATCGGTTTTGTGGTGGAGCACTTAACTTTGTAGTTTCCGAAAACGGCATCGACTGCCTTTGCTTCCATCGAATCGTTGAATTTTGTTCCCGTGCCGTGAAGGTTGACGTAATCGACGGCATCGGGCGTTATTTTTGCATTGGTTAGCGCCTTTTCCATCGCTTTTTGAGCTCCTTTACCGCTCGGATCGGGGGAAGTCATGTGGTGGGCGTCGCACGATTCGCCGTAACCGAGAAGGTTTATTGCAGGAAAGCTCTCGTCAAGCGGCTCTTTCGAGAGGACGAAAAATGCTGCTCCGTCACCCAAAGTTATGCCCGATCTGTTTCTGCTGAAAGGATTTGTGATCTTTTCCGATATCGCTTCCAAAGAAGCGAAACCGTCTAAAGTCGTGTCGGATGCGATGTCTATTCCGCCAGCGACTGCCGCATCGCACAATCCCGATTTTATGAGTTCAGCAGCTTTGATTATCGCTCCTGCGCTTGAGGAGCACGCCGTCGAAAATGTGCAGACAGGGCCGGTTAAGCCGTATTTTTCGGCAATGAAAGTCGAAACATAGTCCGCTCCCTGCATTTCGATCGAATAATCTTCGGGAAAAGTGCCGTTTTCAAAGTATTTCCTGTGCCCCGCGATTGAAAGTTCAGTTCCGTTGTCACACGATCCGACACAAACCGCGATCCTTTTTTCTCCGTATTTTTCCTTTGCTTTTTCGATGATATTTCCGATCTGTTTGAGTGCAGCTTCTTCGATCCTGATTATTTTCATATCGAATCTGCCGGTAGACGGCGCGAGCGTTTTTTCATCGATTCTTGCCGCGAAAAATGTGCTTCCGGAGAATGTTTCATAACGTTTTATCCCGCTCTGATCTCCGTTTAGAAGTGATTTCCAGAGTTCTTCGGCGTTTTTTCCCGCTGCCGAAAAAACTCCCGGTTTAGACAGATATATTTTCATGTAACCTGAGACCTCCATTAAAAAGTCACTTCGCGAATCATAGTGAAAAACGGACTCAAAACAAGTGGTTAGTGACAAACAGCATCGAACAGTCGGCCTATCCCTTGAAATTTTTATGCCGGAACAGAATTTCTTCAGTGTTCGTGGATTTATTGATTTTCTTCTTAAAAAGCAGAGTCCATCTCGTCTGTCCGACCGAATAATCTTTTTTGTCTTTCGGGAAAAATGAGCGGCAGAAAAAAGTATCGTTCGGATATTTTGAAAGAAAAGTGTAAAGAGTCTGCCTGTTCAATGTGTTTTCAAGGAGATAATCGGCATCTATAAGCGAAAAACAGTTCCTTTCCTTATTGTATTTGAAAATTGTCTCGTTGCTGTCCAACAAAGGCTGTAAGAATGACAATGCCTCAAGTCTTCGTTCCATTTTTTTATAAAAACGTGATTTTTGAATATCTTCATTTTTTTATCTGTTGATTAAGGATTTTATTGAAAATCAATTTCCTGTTTTTTCTCAAGTATGCAAGATCTTGAAGATACTGAAATCCTGCGAGATGATAAAAATTTGTGTCATAAAATAACAAATGGATTGTTGTCTGAGTGTTCTTTCTACCAAGAACGAAAACATACTCTGTATCAAGCAGTTCTTTAAAAAGAGAGGCGGCTTTATATAAAACATCCATTTCAACTCCAAAAAAAAATGCTTGCGAAAAGCAAGCATTTAATGACATTTTGGTTGCTGGCTTGTGGTGGAATGCCGAACCCTTCTAGAGCTCCTCAAAGAACTGAATGCCAGCCCAGAACTTCGGATCAACGCAAAGCAAGCACACGAGTTACTTGCGACATTTATTCTATTCAACTTTTCTTTATTGTCAAGACTAAAAATAAAAAATTTTAATTAAAGAAAAAGAAATTTATTTTACGAGAAAAATTTCTTAGAGAAACAGCATCGAACAGTCGTCGGATTTACCTGAAAGGTCATGCCTAATGGCGTGTCGTGACATAAAAACATGGGTGCACATTTCGCCGTAAGGAATTTTATTCTGAAAACAAATCACTTTTTAAGATATCATATAAACCCTCCATTGTTGTTGCGAAATGATCGGAGATTCCATCAACATTTATTATTCTGTCGTCATCTATAGGTTTTCCAAAGTATTTAGAAAAACTCCATCCCGGAAGCTCACAACGTCCAATAGGTACCGAATCGTTAGTTACTATATCTCCTGTGGGCATTACTTGTAGAAAAACATCATCTTCCCCGTAAATCTTAATGCCTGAAGCTGGAACATAAGAAATGCGCGTTATTGCAAAACAAACGCTCCAACCGTTACTACCAGAATTAATTGAAATAAACATTTTAACCTCCATAAAGTATAAATAGCTTTCACAACTGTAAGAGCCTGATTTTTCTTATAAGCATCCATGATGCTTTTTCAAGTGGGATGGTAAATCGTTTTTTTTTTGGGGGGGGGTAAGTGCTTGATTTTATTGCTATATTTTTTGTGATTTTTTAGCACAGCAAAAAAGGAGCGGCGCATTTACCTTCCCGAAGTGTAGAAAAGTGCGGCCAAGTATGCGGCGCAAAGCCCTGTAAATATAGAGAAACCTATTAAATGAACGGGCTGAAAGGAACTGAGTGCGAGCGCGCCGAATGAAACTATTGTTGTGAAAAACGAAAGGAAAATGGCGAAAGGTTCGAGCCTTTTTTCAACAGGGTCTTTGGTCTTTTCGTTTTCCTGCGTGTAGATTATGTAGTCGAGCCCGAGCCCGAAGACTAAAATTATGCCTGTGACTGAGAAAAATTCGGGTCTTGTATTCGTCGCTGCGAAAACAGCCGAGGTCGCAAGTATTACGATGAATGGGATCGAGATTATTTTGAGCGACTGCCGTGTGTTGTAGAAGAATCTGAGGACGATGAACATGAGTATATATGCGGCTAGGAAGAATTCGAGGACGATCGTCGTCACTTTGTCGAGGTCTGAATTTATGTCTTCGACTTTGTGGACGAAATAGACCCCTTCGCTTCCTTCGGTGAGGCTTCTGAAAACTTTCGTCTCAACTATGAAATTCGGGATAACTATCGAATAATATTTGTCTTTAACTTTGCCTAGCCAGTAAGACGAAAGTGCTTCTTTTATCGAAGAAGGAAAGTCGTTTGAAGTTACCGAAAGCATCGTTTTTTCAGCCTCTTTAAAGGTCGTTTTGAAGTTTTCCGCCGCGTTTCCTTCAAATTCAAGCGTTTCGAACTGTTTTTCAGTGAAAGGAAGAAGTTTTTCGACTGCGGCGCGTGAACGGAGCTGCTTTTCAACTGACGGGATGAATACGGAAGCCGACATCACGCCGTCGCCGTTTTTATCAATGGTTTTAAGCCTTTCTCTAAGTTCTTCTTCTTTTCTGAGGATCTCGTTTTCGTCGTTTCCGCTCACGATGTACCAGCTGACCGGAGCGTATGAGATGACGGAGTAGGCCTCTTTTTCGTTTTCAAGAAGCTCTCCCTCTTCTTTGTAGAGTTTTTTGAGGTCGTTTTCTATCCCGAAATTCTCTCTGAAAGCGAAAAGCAGGATGAGAGAAAGTGCGACCATAGCGCATATCGCCGCCTTTCCGTTGATCTTTTTGGCAAGGGCGAAGCCTTTTTCAAAAAGCGTGACACCTCTGACGACTCTGTTTTTGGGAAGCGGAACATAGGGAAATATCGCGGTCGTCGTGAGGAATGAGCTTACGAGCCCTGTCACAGAGAAAAGCGACATCTGCTTGAGCAGGTTGAAGGGAGCAAAAATGAGGGCTAAAAAGCAGACTGATGATGAAATTATCGCCATCGTGAGTCCCGGCAGGAGCTTCGATCTGATCTCTCCGCCCGATCTCAGATTGGTGTTTCCGGACGCGTGGACGAAGTAGTGAAGGCTGTAGTCGATGGATGAGCCGATGAGCGAAGTTCCGAAAACGAGCGTGACTAAATGGACTTTTCCAAAGACTGCGAAAGTAAGCGCCGCAGCTGAAAAAAGCGAGAAGAATATCGAAATAAGAGAGAGGATTATCGGAGTTGCCGAGCGGAAGACAAGAGTCAGCATCAGAACGACGATTATCATTGAAATTATTGATATTATTTTGATCTCTTCGGATGCTGAATTCGAACTTTTGTGGCTGTGGAAGGTGCCGCCCGAAACGACGCAGCGCGTGCCAGTCTCAGCCTTTATTTTTCCGCAGATATCGTAGATCTCGGTTATGCCGTTGTCTTTTGAGGCGAGTGCCGCGCCTTTAGGTGAAAGCTCCGTTTTTATCATAACATACCAGAGACCGTTCTTTTCCGCCGCGAGAACGCCGTCCTTCGGCCTCAAAGCGGTGCCTGAATGTTCCAAAACTTCCAAATATTTCTGCAGGTTATGCTCTGCAAGCATGAAAGGGTCAGTGTCTATGTTGTCGAGCGGAAGCATCGTAAAAGGGCTGTAGATCCTGGAAATCGCTTCCTGTGCGAAATCTTCGGCTCCTCCGTTTTCGATCGCCTTTACAGTCTCGTCATCAAGCAGATCAAAGCGGTATTTGTAGAAAAAATCGGTTATCTCCTTGATGTCGACCGTGTCGGTCTTGAGCAGGACCGAGACGAAATACGGGCTTCCGTTCAGTTTTTCGTATATCCTTTCGGCTCCCGCCTTAGCCTTTTCGAAATCTTTGTCTGCACTGAGGACTATCGCCACTTTGCTGAGTCTCTGCATCAGCGTTTCATTCGCTTTTTTCAGCGATTCCTCTTCGAAAGGCTTCGGCATCATGTTGAAGAGATCGGAATCCAGAGCAAACTTTCCGCTTTCGTAAGAGTAGGAAATCACTAATAAAACTATGACTCCGATGTGGAAGATGAGCCAGGAGAGGAGGAATTTCCAGTTAGTCTTTTTTGAATTCATCCAATTCCTCTTGCGTAAGTTTTTCGGGGTGTTTCTGGTGCTCGAAAATGTAGCTCATGCTGCCGCCGTCGGCAAGGTATATCTCGGCCATGAATATTGAGACCGAGCCTTTGACGAATGTTCCCTTCATGCTCATCGAACTGATCGCGTAGGAGATAGTTTTGTCTTTCGGAACGAGCAAAGCTTCCCATTTTTCAGCACTTGTAGCCTTGAAATTCACCTTGAAATTCTTGTTTATCTCAGCCGCGTTTCCCGCGAAAAGGGAAGAAACTATGTCATTGACTTTGAGAAAAGTATCACTGTTAAGCATGCTTTTGACCGTCTTTTTCCCTTTCGCATCAGTTGTTATCATGTAGGCATCGATTATCGCGACTTTCGATGGAACCGGTTTCAGCGTCTTCCAGACGACTCCGTCTCTCGTGAGGATGAATGTTCCAGAAGATTTCAGGCTTTTTTTGAGGGCGGTCGTTTTTATCTGGGTAAATTCGCCCGTTGTATTCTTGAATGCAGCAAGATGCTTGCATATCGTCTCGAATGTGAGCTCTTCAGCAGGAAAAAGCGGGTAAATAACAAAGAGTACAGTGAATAAAATAAATATTTTTAAGTACTTAATCATTAAAGACCTCCAAATTATGCTTTTTGAAATTACAGAGTACTTCTTCAAAAAAACCGGGGAAATATAAATAATTTTATTACAATTACAATTATTTGCTTGGTGGTTACTTTCCGCTTTTAATTATCTCGTTGACTCTGTTCACGAAAACTTGAAATTCCTTCCGCAAATTCAGTTTCCAGAACCTGCGGAGTTTGTTTGAAGTGCTGTCTGAGGTCTCGGACGGCTAATTAAAAACATGTCCCTGTTTCGTAATCACAGCCCCAGTCACAAGCGGTATCTAATTCTGCTATGCCCATGCTGCCAAAGAGTGAAGAACATTTGTAAGAGTTGCCTTCATAGCATAAATATGCAGAAGAATCACTTTTACATTCTTCGCATTCGAGTCCACTAATACCAGCAACTTCTTTACATGTAGGAGTATAATCATCATCAGAATAGTCGTCATCATCATAGTCGCTGTCGCCTGTGTCAGGATAATCATAGTCGCTGTCAGTATTGCTGCCGTTTCCACCGTTAACAAGGGTCGTTACAAAATCTTTGCCTGCTTGTTTCATATTTGAGAAATCGCTGCCAAGAGATGTTGTACAGTCAAGAACGAGCATTATCAGCGCACTGTCTTTATCTTCTGTGACTATGCTTGAACTTTCAGGGTCGAATTCTGATTCTCTGTCCCAGCCGCCTGTGCTGGTCTCTTTCCACAGCATTATTCTACTGATGTCGCTCTGTGACAATGGAGTCTTGCCGTCATCGTATTTAAGATTTTCAAACTCGAAATGGTAGTAAGCTCCTTCCGAAGAGACTGATGACATTGCTGTCCGGCCTTGAGCCAAACCATGGTAGGTGATTTCTTCAAGATTTCTTCGACCGGTGTCGCGGCGAAATGTAGCCTCAATGTAGAGTTGCGAATTTGTTGCAGCACTTGGATTGTCAAATGTGAAGCGCAAAAGCTGACGGTCATCGTATCCGCCGGGTACTTTGACATCAAGTTTTTCTGTTTTTGAGACAGAATAAAGCTCTTTGGCTATCTTATTGAAATGCTTCATAGCTTCGTCCATATCTGAAACCTGAAAAACATTTTTGTCGTTGCTAGCCAGTTTTTTTAGTGTTTCAGTGAACTGTGCATCATCAGTGACATCGTTGCCTTTCAGACCTATTGTATAGGCTTCAACGTTTAATCCATGGATTTTCTCTTTTACAATCATGTCGTGAAGGGCATCACCGTAAGCGGCTGTGCTGCTGTAGTTTCCAGGATTGTAATCATCATTGGCAAGTGATATGTTGTCAAGACCGTCTGTAAATGTTACTAAAGCTACTTTCTTCAGTTCCGATGGCTTTGGGTAGTTGCGCATCTTCTCAAGTGCGGTGTAATCGGCAAAGTAAAGGCCTGTACCGTTGCTGGGGGTAAGGTCGTCAATAAAAGATGTGTAACTGTATACTGTTGAATTGTCCAGCAGACCGATTTCTTTGGTGTACTGATATTCGTTGAACCCGATAATTCCGAAGTAAATACCTTCGCCGGCCGGATTTATATTTCCCGTATCAGTTCCATCGCTTCCTGTGTCGGTTTCATCGCTTCCAGTGTCAGTTCCATCACTAGTTTCGTCATTGTTGGTTCCACTATCCTCGTGATAGCATTGCCCTGTTTCCTCATTGCATCCGTTTTCACAATCGTCATCATGATACCATGTTCCTTCGTCGCAGACCCAAGATTCATCACCGGAGCGGCATTCGTAGTAGTATTCGTCTTCGTAAGGACAGCTGTTGCTGCTACTGTTATTGCTGCCACCGCCGCAAGAAATCATCAAAAACATTGCAGCCAATGCCGCAAAATAAACAAAAAACTTTTTCATTCTAAACCTCCAAAATTAAAAAGTTGCTAAAATTATTGAAATTTTTTGAGTAAAAAACTTGACTGGAATTATAGCCTGGACACGCTTTTTTAATAATTGCGTTGCGTTGCGTTGCGTTGCGTTGCGTTGCGTTGCGTTGCGTTGCGTTGCGTTGCGTTGCGTTGCGTTGCGTTGCGTTGCGTTGCGTTGAACATCATTTTGTCTTCAAATTGAATCAACAAAAACGCGGTATTTTAAAGAGATGCGTTTGAAAGGCAAGTTTTTGCAGGAATGGCTCAGAGTTTCACCAACTCTTTGATTTTGCTCTCAGACCAGTATTCGTTAGGCCAGAAAAAATACTCAGTTTTGCGCTTTTTGAATATGCGGAACGGAACTGTTGAGTTGTCATAAATATGAACGATATCGCAGACTTTTACGATTCCTGGAATGAGAGCGAGAGCCTTTTTATAGCGAGAAACGATTTTTTCTTCGGGAACTCCGTGACCGCCGTTTGCTTCGCGTGATTTTACACGGGCAATATTGATGCCATAATCGCAGGTAAGCACATAAATGCAGCGGATGAAATAGCCTTGTTCTTTTGCTTTTTTGAGCAGATTCAGGTTCCTTTCTGTGGAAAGCACTGTTTCAAAGGTAAAACTCTTTTGCTCGGAGAGAGCTTCTTCGCGCATTTTTTCGGCAAGTTGTGCAGCTTCAAGATCAGAACAGTGGTTGACGCTTTTGATGTTGTCTGCGTTGATATAAGGCTCGATAACTTTTGCGAATCGTGTGATGGTCGATTTTCCGCTACCGTTAGGACCGGCGAAAACGATTATTTCAGGCTTCTTCTGATTTTGCATGGATATATTCCCGGTGACCGTCGGCGTATTCAAGATAAGCCATCTTTTTCTCGGTGTCGTAACCGGCGATAGGAGTGCCTTTTATGCGCTTGATTTCATTGTCGATTCTGACGGCTTCCTTGAAGCGTTTTGTCAGCTCGTCATCTGAAATGCCGCACATTGAATCAAGTTCATTGGGCTGTTCGTTCATTGAAATCTCCTTACTAACAAAAAACTGCGATATTGTAGGGAATTTCAAGGTGATAGCAAGTTTTCTAAGGTGTTTCGCGCCGCTCAACATAACGGGAATAAGTGCAGTCGAGCCGACTGCATGCCGACAATGCAGGCGATCCGCTACATTTAGTGAGATCAAAAAAACGGGGGCCGAAGCCCCCGCGTAAAGTCCCTTTCCTTATTTCCCCTCGCCACACTGGAGAGGGGAAAAAGGGGTGAGGTTTAATTAAAGAATATCGTTGTCGTTGAGCTTTTTGAGTCTCTCGTAACGATCTTTGAGGTCAGCCTTGAGCATAGCGTGAAGTTTCGCTGCTTCGTTCGGGAAGAGTTTCGTGAGCGATTTGAAGCGGACTTCTCTGTCAAGGAGTTCCTGCGGATCGCGGGTCGGCTCTTTGCTGTCAAGTTGGAACGGATTCTTTCCTTCCTTTCTGAGTTCCGGATTGAATCTGTAAAGTGGCCAGTAACCGGCTTCGACCGCGAGTTTCTCTTCGTTCTGGCTGTGCGACATGTCGATACCGTGGTTGATGCACGGAGCGTAAGCGATGATGAGTGAAGGTCCGTTGTATTTCTCAGCTTCGGTCATAGCCTTTACAAGCTGGTCGTGGTTTGCGCCCATAGCAACGCTTGCAACGTAGATGTAACCGTAAGTCATGGAAATCATTCCGAGATCTTTCTTTCTAACTTTCTTTCCGCTTGTCGCGAACTTCGCAGTCTGACCGAACTGGGATGCCTTTGAAGCCTGGCCGCCCGTGTTGGAGTAGACTTCTGTATCGAGAACGAGGATATTGACGTTTTCGCCGCTTGCGAGAACGTGGTCAAGACCGCCGTAACCGATATCGTAAGCCCATCCGTCGCCGCCGAGGATCCAGATCGACTTTTTGACGATGTAGTCGCTGAGGTCATAGATTCTGTCGAGCGTTTCGCAGCACGGATCGCCGTTTGCGAGAACGTTCATGATCTTCGGATAGAGCTCTTTTGTCTTTTCTGCGTCTTCCTTGTTGTCGATCCATTCCTGGAAGAGTTTTTTAGCTTCTTCGCAGAGTGTGTCGCCGCATTCGCAGGTCGGTTTTTCGATAGCTTTCTTCATGAGAGCTTCGAGAGTATTTCTTTTCTGTTTTACAGCGAGAGCGATACCGAAGCCGTGTTCCGCGTTGTCTTCAAAAAGGCTGTTTGCCCATGCCGGACCCATGCCGTTTTTGTTCTTGCAGTAAGGAATCGTCGGAGCGGTTCCGCCGTAGATCGAGGAGCAGCCCGTTGCGTTGGAAACTATCATTCTGTCGCCGAAAAGCTGAGTGATGAGTTTGACGTACGGAGTTTCGCCGCAGCCTTCGCATGCACCGCTGAACTCAAAGAGCGGCTGCTGGAGCTGGCTGCCTTTAACCGTGTTCTTCGGAAGGAGGTCGTCCTTAACAGGAACGTTGATCGAGAAGTCGTTGTTTGCAGCTTCTTCGTCAACGATTTCGCCGAAGTGAACCATTTCGAGTGCTTTGTTCTTCGCGATGCAGACATCAGCGCAGTTTCCGCAGCCGAGGCAGTCCATCGGGTAAACCTGCATTCTGAACTTGAGACCTTCGAGACCTTTGCCGATAGCCTTGATCGTTTTGAAGGTTTCAGGAGCTTCTGCAGCTTCTTCTTCTGTCAAAAGGACAGGTCTGATCGCAGCGTGCGGGCAGACGAAGGAGCATTTGTTGCACTGGATGCAGTTTTCTGGGATCCATTTCGGAAGTTTGATCGCGACGCCGCGTTTCTCGAATTTCGTGGTGCCGGTCGGGAATGAGCCGTCCGGGCCCGGAAGTTCGCCGTGAACGTCGTTAGCGAATCTGCTGACAGGAAGGTCGTCGCCGTTCTGTCTTGCGATAGGATTGATGATCTCTTCGACCATATACTGCTCAAGTTCGCTCGAGTATGCTTCGTGAACTTTGTGGATGTCGATCTCGACTTCCTTGGAATCGAGCCAAGCTTCCTTTTTGTATTTGATTTCCTTGATTTCCGTGCCGGCAGCGTCAACAGCAGCGTTGTTCATGTCAACGATGTTCTGACCTTTCTTGCCGTAGGATTTCTGGTTAGCGTTTTTAAGGCTTGCAACTGCCTGATCGAAAGGAATAACGTTGGAAAGTTTGAAGAACGCGGTGAGCATTATCATGTTGATTCTCTTTCCAAGGCCGAGTCCTTCGGCGATCTTTACTGCGTCAATGATGTAGACCTTGCCGTTTTTCTTAGCGATGTCCTTCTTGAGGGCTGCCGGAAGATTTTCTTCTGTCTCTTTTTCGTTCCAGTTGGTGTTGAGAACGAAGATACCGCCGTCTTTAAGGTTCTTGCTGAGGTCGTACATATTTACGTATGCCTGGTTGTGGCATGCGATGTAGTCTGCAGTCGTGATGAGGTACGGGGATTTGATCTTCTCGTGACCGAATCTCAGGTGGCTGACTGTGAGACCGCCAGATTTCTTCGAGTCGTATGAGAAGTATCCCTGTGCGTACTGCTCGGTTTCGTCGCCGATGATCTTGATCGCGTTCTTGGAAGCGCCGACTGTACCGTCAGAACCTAGACCGTAAAGCATGCACTGAACGGTTCCCTTCGGAACTGTGTCGAGGATCCCGTATTTGAGCGATCTGTAGGTGACATCGTCTTCGATACCGACTGTGAAGTGGTTCTTCGGCTCTCTCGATTTGAGGTTGTCGAAAACAGCTTTGACCATTCCGGGAGTGAATTCTTTCGAGGAAAGGCCGTAGATTCCGCCGACAACTTTGATCGATTCGTTTCTGTTGTAGAGAACGGTCGAAACGTCTTTGAAAAGCGGTTCGCCTTCGCTGCCCGGCTCTTTTGTTCTGTCGAGAACGGCGATAGCTTTGACTGATGCGGGGATCGCTCTCATAAGGTGTTCTGCGCTGAACGGTCTGAAAAGACGAACTTTGACAAGGCCGACTTTTTCGCCCTGTTTGAGCAGGTAGTCGATCGTCTCTTCGATGGTGTCGCATGCGCTGCCCATAGCGATGATGACTCTCTCAGCTTCCGGATCGCCGTAGTAGTCGAAAAGGTGGTAGCTTCTGCCCGTGAGCTTCGAAACTGCGTCAAAAGCTTCCTGAACGATCATCGGAGCCTGGTCGTAGTAGGTGTTGCATGCTTCTCTTGCCTGGAAGAAGATGTCGGGGTTCTGAGCCGAGCCCTTGAGAACCGGTCTTTCGGGGCGGAGAGCTCTTTCTTTGAAGTCAGCGATAGCGTCGTAAGGAACTATCGTTTTGATATCTTCGTCGTCAAGTATCTCGATCTTTGAGATTTCGTGGCTTGTTCTGAAGCCGTCGAAGAAGTGGATGAAGGGAAGTCTTGCCTTAAGCGCCGAAACGTGTGTTGCAAGCGCGAGGTCGTAAGCTTCCTGGACCGATGTGCTGGAGATCATGCAGACACCTGTCTGACGGCATGCCATAACGTCGGTGTGGTCGCCGAAAATCGAAAGCGCGTGGCTTGCGATCGCTCTTGCGGTGACGTGGAAAACGCCCGGAAGAAGCTCGCCGGCGATTTTGTAAAGGTTGGGGATCATAAGAAGAAGACCCTGGGAAGCGGTGTAAGTCGTGGTGAGAGCACCGCCGCTGAGGGATCCGTGAACAGCACCGCTCGCGCCGCCTTCGGACTGAAGTTCAGCTACGATAAGGTCGTTTCCGAAAATGTTTTTCTTGCCGTTAGCGCTCCATTCGTCGGTAACTTCGGCCATCGGCGAGCTCGGAGTGATAGGATAGATCGCCGCAACTTCAGTCATCGGGAAACTTGCGTAAGCGACCGCCGTGTTTCCGTCAACACATTTCATAGTTTTTTTTGCCATAAAATCCTCCGTATAGAAAAGTTAGTTGATATAAGTCTTCCCGTTGAAAGCCTCGAGAACCGTTCTCCTGTCGAGAACATCGGGTGCCGCACCGGCCGGAAGCCCTCTCGCTATGCGGGAAAGTTTAACGTCACAGTTTTCAAGCGAATCCTTGATGTAGAGCGTAGTCGCGTCGCCTTCGATCGAGAAGGGGAGAGCGAGCAGAACTTCTTTCCCGGGATTTGCGAGAACACGCTCTTTGAGTTCCGCGATCCTTAAGTCTTCGGGAAGAATATGTTCGAGCGGCTCGATAAGACCGCCCAGAATGTGGAAAGAGCCTTTGAAACAGCCGTTGCGCTCTATTGCCGACATGTCGCCGTAGGTCGCCACGACGCAGATGATATCGGAATCGTCGGCGCAGTTCGCGCAATTTTCCCCTGCCGGCTTGAAAGTTCCGCATTTTTCGCAGATCTCCACATTTTCCGAAATCTCGATTATGTTTTTCAGAATTTCCTTGAACTTAGGTTCGCAAAGGACGGAATAGGAGAGTTTCTGCGCCGCTTTAAGCGAAATTCCCGGCAGTTTTTTGAACTCTTCGACGAGTTTTCTCATCGACTGGGCCGCCGGCGAAGTGAGTGTCCTCTCCTGAAAATCCATGTTTAGCTCTTAGAAAAGTCCAGGGAAACCGTTGATTTTATTGCCGACAATCTTTGCAAGCCTGTTTTCCTTCTCTTTTCTCACCGTTTCGATGCTCTGGTTTACAGCAGCGATGAAAAGGTCGGTAAGCATTTCCGAATCCTCACCCGAAATAAGCTCTTTCGAAAATTCGAGATTCGTGATCTTCATATCGCCCGACATCGTGACTTTGACAGCTCCTCCGCCAGCTTCCGTAGTGAAAGTTTCGGTTTTGAACTCTGCTTCCAGAGCCGCCATTCTCTTCTGCATTTTCTGAGCCTGCTGCATAAGACCCTGAATGTTCATTCTTACCTCTTTAAAGAAGTTAATAACAAAAAACGCTACAAAATAATAATAAGGAATTAAAAGGCAAGAATTTTCATTTTTGCCGCCGGAGCATTCGGATCTTGCCGGAATCCCGTCATTGTTGCCGCCGTTCGGATTTTGTGATATAGAAGAACAACTTTTGTTGTTGATAGGAGAAAACGATGACTGAAGGGATTTTGAGAAGGGACCCTCTCAATAAGATCTGGGTGATTTTTGCTCCCGAAAAGGTGAAAACAGTGATTTCGGGAAGTTCTGAAAACGAGACCGTATTCGATGTCGATCCTTTTGTTCCAGGCTTCGAATCGGCGACAGGACCTGATATTATGCGGAGTTCCGATCCGGTTTATTCTGTCGGAGGCTGGTCTTCGCGCGTCTTTCCGGCAAAAAATCCGATACTTAGAGTCGAAAACGACAAAAACAGCCGCGGAAAAGGGCTTTACGATTCAATGTCCCGTCAGGGAGCGCACGAAGTCGTCGTTGAAACACCGAAAAGCGGTGTCAGCATGGATCAGCTTTCAGTCGAAGAGATAGCCGATGCCGTAAAAATCATATTCGACCGTATCGCAGACCTCAGAAAAGACACCCGTTTCCGCTATATTTCGGTCACGAAAAGCAGAGGAGCCGCAGCCGGAGGAACGATCAATCACAACTATTCCGAAATCAAGGCTTATCCCTTCATTCCGCCCTTCGTCCGCACAAAACTCGACAACTGTCTTGAATATTACCGCATGAAAGAGCGCTGTCTTCTGTGCGACATCGTCGACCAGGAGCTTTCCGACAGAAAAAGGATAGTCTGCGAACACGACAATTTCGTGGCAATTTGTCCGTATGCAAGCCGTTTTCCCTTTGAAATCATGGTCGTTCCGAAAAAACACGGCAGGATCCTGAGTGACAATCCTGCTTCTGCAATAGGCGATTTTGCGAAAATTCTTAAACCGGTAATGACAAAGTTGAGAATCGGGCTCAATTCGCCGGCATACAATATGGTTTTCCACTATCTTCCGGTAAACAGCGGAGCCGATTCCGAAGCCGAAAGCAGGGCGTATCACTGGCATCTTGAGATAATTCCGCGTATTTTTGTGATAACTGCCGACAGTCTTGAGAACGGCATTTTCGTCAATCCGACTCTGCCCGAGGATGCGGCCGAGTTTTTGAGAAACATAAGGGAGTAGATTATGAAGTATTCGATCATTCCTGCGGCAGGGCTCGCGACCCGTTTCCTGCCGGCGTCAAAGTGCATTCCGAAGGAACTTTTTCCGGTTCTCGACAAACCTGTGATCCAGTATATCGTAGAAGAGTCGATAGAAGCCGGTGCAACCAATGTCGTTTTTGTTTCCGGCAGCGGAAAAGAGGCGATCCTCGACCATTTTGACAGAATAAATCCTAAATTTTCGGCAAAAAACCTCAAAGAAGATGTCCGCGAGAAGGTTGAAACGCTTGACGACATGATCGAAGTCATTTCAGTGCGCCAGAAATCACCGCAAGGGCTCGGTCACGCCGTAATGAAAGGAACTTTCGTAGTTCCGAAAGAAGAATCCTTCGCCGTCATGCTTCCCGATATGCTCATTTTTTCGGAAGGTGAAAGCACCGTCATGCAGGAAATGAGCCGCATCAGCGAAAAATACGGCTGCTCGGTCATCGCCCTCATGGAAGTTCCTGCAGAATCGCGCGGAATGTACGGCATTGCCGAAGGTGCAAACGTTGAAAACGGTGTCATCGATATAAAAAGACTTATCGAAAAACCGGCTGAAGGTGAAACAGAATCTAATCTTGCAATTTTGGGAAGATACATTTTCACCCCGAGGATCTCAGAAATCTTAAGAACCGTAAAACCCGGTCGCGGTGGCGAGATCCAGCTTACCGACGCAATGGTTTCACTTCTTGCCGAAGAACGGATCATGGGTTACGTGATCGATTCCAAAACCCGCGTTTTCGACACAGGAAACATGGAAGGTTTCGCCCTTGCAAATGCCTACGCCGCGCTTCGCAGAGTCCCTGATTTTGACAAAAAAATCGCGGAATTAATCAAGAAATAAACGTTACGTCGTTTCGTCGTGCCGCCGTCACGTTTCATCGTTGCGCCGCCGTGTCGTCACGTTTTTTGTAGAGACGCCATAATATGACGTCTCTACGGTTAATTGTTTGATTTTATTGGTTATTTCTCTTTCTTGACCAACTTGAATTTCCCGTTCTCGACGGTGATGACGGCTTTTGTCTTTGGCGGCAGATTGCCTTTCAGGATCTCGGTAGCAAGAAGCGTTTCGACATTCTTTTCAAGGTAACGTCTGACAGGTCTTGCGCCGTATTCGGTGTTGAAGGATTCGTCAATGACTTTCTGCATTGCTTTGTCATCAAGGTCGAGGTGAAGCTCCTTATCCTCAAGGATCTTGTTGATGTTCCTGAGAAGAAGAGCCGTTATCTCCTTCAGATTATCGGTCGAAAGCGGGTTGAAGACCACGATATCGTCGATACGGTTGATAAATTCAGGTTTGAACCTTCCTTTTATCGTCTGCATTACGGCATCGAGTTCTGCTTCGGAAAGTTTTCCGTCCTTTCCTTCGATCATATCGCTTCCGAGGTTGGAAGTCATGATTATTATTGTGTTTTTGAAGGAAACAGTCCTTCCCTGGTTGTCAGTCAGACGACCGTCTTCAAGTATCTGAAGCAGAATGTTGAAGACATCCTCGTGCGCCTTCTCGATCTCGTCAAGCAGGACGATGGAGTAGGGTTTTCTTCTGACTGCTTCGGTGAGCTGTCCGCCTTCGTCGTAGCCGACATATCCTGGAGGCGCGCCGATAAGACGCGAAACGGAGAATTTCTCCATGTATTCGCTCATATCGATTCTTACCATATTGTCAGCCGTGTCGAAAAGCTGTTCAGCCAGTTTTTTGGCAAGTTCGGTTTTACCGACACCTGTGGGGCCTACGAAAATGAAGGAACCGAGCGGCCTGTTCGGGTTGGTAAGGCCTGCACGCGATCTCAGAATTGCCCTAGTGATGCTTTCTATCGCCTCGTTCTGGCCGATGATTTCCTCTTTCAACCTGTTGGAAAGATTGAGGATCCTCTCTTTTTCGGTCTGGGTCATGCTCGAAACCGGAATGCCTGTCCACTTGCTTACGACTTCGGCGATCTGCTTTTCGGTGAGGACTTCTGTGACCATGACATTTTCGTTTTTGGTGATCTCCTGAGCCTCTTTCAGTTTGGTTTCAAGAGTTCTCAGCCTGCCGTACTGAAGTTCGCCGACCTTGTTGAAGTCGCCTGCGCTCTGGGCTCTTTCGATCATGGTCTTGACCTCGTCGATCTCCTTTTTGAGCTTTTTGACCTCCTCGATCGAAGCTTTTTCCTTCTGCCAGATCTTGTACTGTTTGTCGTATTCGTCGGTTGTCTCTTTCAGACGCTCTTCGACATTTCTGATCTCCTCTTTTGTAGCTCCCGAATCCTTTCTGCGGAAACCTTCAAACTCGATCTGGAGCTGGAGTTTCTTACGCTTGAGGTCGTCAAGTTCGGCGGGCATACTGTCGTTGTCGGTTCTCAGCATTGCACACGCTTCATCGATAAGGTCTATCGCTTTGTCGGGCTGGAAACGGTCTGAAATGTAACGGTTCGAAAGTTTTACCGCCGCTACGATCGCACCTTCCGAAATCGTGATCCCGTGGTGGATCTCGAAACGTTCACGCAGACCACGCAGAATAGAGATAGTCTCGTCCTCATCCGGCGGCTGGACGATAAGGGGCTGGAACCTTCTTTCGAGCGCAGCATCCTTTTCGATGTACTTTCTGTATTCGTCGAGAGTCGTCGCACCGATGCAGTGCAGTTCGCCTCGTGCCAGCATAGGTTTGAGCATATTCGCCGCATCCATGCTGCCGTCGGTTTTGCCCGCTCCGACGATCGTGTGAAGCTCATCGATGAAAAGGATGATCTTTCCTTCAGATTCCTTGACCGCTTTAAGGACGTCTTTCAGCCTTTCCTCAAATTCGCCGCGGTATTTCGCTCCCGATATAAGGGCACCCATATCGAGCTCGAAGATCTCTTTGTTCTGAAGGCTTACAGGCACGTCGCCGCGGACGATTCGGCGCGCCAGACCTTCAACGATCGCCGTCTTGCCGACACCGGGCTGACCGATGATGACCGGGTTGTTTTTGGTTCTTCTTGAAAGGATCCTGATGATCCTTCTGATTTCGCCGTCACGCCCGATCACAGGGTCGAGTTTCCCCGCCTTGGCAAGATCGACAATGTTTCTTCCGTAGTTTTTCCACGAATCTTTGTTCGTTTCATTCTCGTTCACATTGTAATCCATAGCAACCTCCATTTAAAATCCGGCATCTGTTATAAACAACTTTTCGCGGTTTCAAGGGGTAAAAATCACAGTAGCGGGAAAAAATTTAAAATAAGCGGGCAGGGAATTTGGTGGGAATGCAGCTTGTTTTTTTAAGATTTTCTTCTAAAATACTGCGTTTTTTTGTTTAGCAACCCGCATGTGAGGAAAAAATGAAGAAAATTTTTGCAGTCTTCGCGCTTTTTACACTGTTTTTCGCAGTTTCCTGCGGAAGTTCAAGTAACAGCGAAAACAAAGACAATACCGACACGGGTGAAACCGTGACTGACGAAGATTCGGGCACGGCTGACAGCGAGCCGGCTGATACAACACCGGAACAGCCTGACAATGAAGATTCAGGCAGAAAGCAGGGCGAACTTTACGGTGAATGTTACCCGAATGCGACCTGCAACAAAGGCCTGGTCTGCGATGAGGAGAACAATATCTGCATCAAAGATCCGGCGAGCGGCGATCCGGACAGCGATGCAGCAGAAACTGACGATGACGGCGATACAACGCCGGAACAGCCCGACGATGCAGATTCTGACGATGATTCCGGCACTTCGGATTCCGACGACGCCGATCCGGCTGATGACACCGATCCGGCTGATGACACCGATCCGACTGATGACACCGATCCGCAGCCTGACGAGGATGCAGACGCTGACAGCGGCGAACCTGAAGAACAGTGCACAACAATTGACGCCAAGTTGTGGTGGTCATCAAAAGCAACGGATACAATGGGCTGGCTGAGTGCTCTTAATTACTGCGAAGATTTGGATGTATGCGGCCATTCGGACTGGCATCTGCCCACAATAGATGAATTGAAGACTCTCCTCAAGTGGAGAAGGGATTCCCAGTGCAAAGTTTCCGATACGGACGACTGTTTGTATTCTGATGCAGCTAAGGGTTGCTGGACATGCTCAAGCTGCTGCCATGATTGTACGCTTGGAGGCGGAGGAGAGTGCAACCTCTCTTCTTATTATTACGACGGAAGATACAGCAAATTAGGCGACTCCGGCTGGCTCTGGTCATCCTCTGTTCCAACCGAATATACCACTTTGGCGTGGGCTGTAGATTTCAATGCCGCTCAGGTGTACCCCAAAAGTAAGTCAAACGGCATGTATGTCCGTTGTGTAAGGGGAGCTCAGTAACCGAGGCTCTGCAACCAAGCCCTCTCCGTCACTATGTGACACCTCTCCCAGAGTGAGAGCCAAGTTCACAAATTCCCTATAATTTCCACAATCCATGATTGCGAAAGCGAAGCATTTTTATTTGTTTTCCACAATCAGAAGATCTTTCCTTAAATCGAGCGAAAGTATTGTTCCCAACTGCTTTTTAGCTGTGTCGCGAAGTTTCAAAAGACGCTCTTTCTGCGGAATGTTCTGCTCAATCAGAATAGCGTTGTAGCTTTCAAGGTTTGCAAGAACCAAAAGATGCGGAATATCTGCATAATCCCTGATGTTTCCGCTTTTATCCTGATTTTCTGAACGCCATTCTTTAGCAGTTTCGCCGAAAAGTGCGACATTCAGCAAGTCCGCTTCGTCGGCATAAACAAAATTTTTCTGTTCCGGCGTGAGATCGGGCAGAATCAGATTTTCTTTAACCGCGCTCGTCTGGATCTTGTAATTCAGTTTAGAAATTTCGCGGTTCAGATTCCAGTTCAACGAAAGGCGGCTGTTTTCATCCGACTTGAGACGACGGTAATCTTTGACGATATAAAGTTTGAATTCCGGCGAAATCCATGATGCAAACTCCAATGCAATGTCAGAATGGGCAAAAATGCCACCGCCGTAACGACCGGATTTTGTAATTATGCCGATTCCGTGCAAAATCTCGTTCCAATTTTTTATTGAAAAAGTGTAGGCATTGCTTCCGGCATCCTTTTTAAACGTATCGAAATCGTGACGTTTAAAATCAGGATTGTGAAGGCTTTCCCAAAGCCCGAGAAATTCCACAATATCTCTGCTGCGAAGCCAGCTGTGGATCGTTATTCGCGGATCGGAACTCCTGAAACGGGCAATATCTGTCAGCGAAATGTACTCTTCTTTAAAATTCGTTGTGTAAATACCAATTTCGATGCCTTGAGCATGAATTGTTTCTGTAACAGTTTTCATGTTTTACCTCCAAATATTATTTTACGTTTACATAAAATAGTTGTTATAAATCTTAATTTTTATAAAAGAGCTGTGATTATTTATTTTAAATATAAGAATATAGAATTTAAGTCAATGAAAATTTTATATTTTAATAAAAAGTGTGCTGGAAAGGTATTGAACAGCGGCTAATTCTTTCAATGTTGAAGTCATAGCTGCAAGAAAAAGTACGAAATAAACAGGGAAGGGGAATGCTGTGGAAAAGGTTCTTGCCTTTTTTGCTTTTTCTTCTAAAATACCGCGTTTTTTGTTTAAAAACTCGTTTGTTTTTATAAAAAGTTTTAAGGAGGGAAAAATGAAAAGATTTTTTGCATGTTTTGCTGTTTTTGCAGCGTTGGTTTTTGTAGTCAGCTGCGGCGGCGGCAGCTCGAAGCCTGCTGACGGCGGAGACACAGGCGAAACCGTGACTGATGGTGACACAGCTGATTCAGAACCGGCAGACGATTCTGAACCGTCAAGTGACACTGAATCTGGCAACCACGATAATCCGGACACAACGCCGGACAATCCTGATTCAGATGATCCCGACACAACGCCGGACAATCCTGATTCAGATGATCCCGACACAACGCCTGACAACGGCGATACTCAGCCGGATAGCGGTGATTCACAGCCTGACAACGATGCAGATACAGATTCCGGTGATACAGTTCCCGATCAGGATACTGACGCTGACACTGACACGGATCCGGTCGTTCCGTCGATGGAAGAGGGCATCTATCTCGGTATCATCGGCTTTAACAACGATCTTACCAAAAAGCCGATCAAGCGTCTGACTGATGCCAACAAATCTGAGTTCAAGAGTTTCATAAACTCTCTTACGCAGTTGAATTTAACGGCGCTTTACTGGGCGGATTACAGCGCACTGGATATGATGGAGAACTTTGAGATTTCTCCTGATTTGCAGCTTAAAAAGGTTGCGCTTGTCACATTCACGGACGGTCTCGACAACCAGTCGCTTTCATCCGACGATTTCAATCCCGGTCCGTACGACAGTCATGCCGAATACCTTGATGCCATCCACAGCATGATTATGGATGAAAACGGTATCCACGGACAGCCGGTTACAGCTTATTCGATCGGTCTGAAAGGTGCTGACGTTACCGACGAAGCCAAATTCGAAAACACACTGGAAATGCTGGCAACCGAGGAAAGCGGAGATGAGAAATATTTCTTCCGGGTCAGCGACATGAATGAGGTCGGCCAGCTGTTTGCAGATATTGCCGCAAGCCTTTACTCGGTTTCGACCACGATCAACGTCGGTGTCTACATTCCGGGCGGCTACGACAACGGTCAGGTTATCCGCTACACATTTGACAACGTCAGTGCTGCGACAAGTTCAAATCTCTATATCGAGGCGACATATCACCGCTCAGGCAGTTCAAGAACGCTTGAGAACA